>Ga0302320_10029672_pt1 | contig 10454 bp, 8 predicted proteins | sample Bog_T0_3_FD_202130 | JGI IMG/M metagenome (GOLD analysis project Ga0302320, IMG submission 202130) | Peat permafrost microbial communities from Stordalen Mire near Abisko, Sweden - Bog_T0_3 | ecosystem: Environmental > Terrestrial > Soil > Wetlands > Peat | place: Sweden: Abisko, Stordalen Mire... | reverse complement strand
AGCACAAGTTCACCATCGGCCCCTTCACCATCGAGCCCATCCGCGTCACCCACTCCCTGGTCGATTGCGTAGCCCTTGCCGTTGAAACCCCCGTCGGCGTCGTCATCCACACCGGCGACTTCAAAATCGATCTCTCCCCCATCGACGGCCACGCCTTCGACCTGCACACCTTCGCCGAGTACGGCAAGCGCGGCGTCCTCGCCCTGCTCCAGGACTCCACCAACGTCGAGCGCTCCGGCTACACCCCCAGCGAACGCGCCGTCATTCCCCGCCTCGACGAAGTCTTCTCGCAAACCAAAAAGAAGCTCTTCTTCACCTGCTTCTCCTCCTCCATCTACCGCATCCGCATCGCGCTTGAGCTGGCTCGCAAACACGGCCGCAAGGTCGCCATCGTCGGCCGCTCCATGATGGAGTCCACTGAGATTGCCCAGGACCTCGGCTACATCGATGTCCCCAACGGCCTCATCATCAATCCCGGCCAGATGCGCGACTTCACGCCCGAGCAGTTGATGATCCTCATCAGCGGGACTCAGGGCGAACCGATGAGCGCACTCTCGCGGGCCGCCGTCGACAACCACAAGCACGCCCACATCGATGCCGGCGACACCGTCGTCCTCAGTTCCCGCATCATTCCCGGCAACGAGAAGAGCATCTTCCGCGTCATCGACCACCTCTATCGCCGCGACGCCAACGTCATCTGCGACGACGGCTCCAACGGCCTGATCCACGTCAGCGGCCACGGCGCGCAGGAAGAGCAGCGCCTGCTCATCAACCTGGTCCGCCCCAAGTTCTTCATCCCCGTCCACGGCGACTACCGCAACCTCCAGAAGCACGCCCGCATCGCCATGGAAACCGGCGCCGTCGAGCACGCCATCGTCATTGAAGACGGCGACGTGCTGGAACTCGACAAGGACAACGCCCGCAAGAAGGACAAGGTCACCGCCGGCCGCATCCTCATCGACTCCGGCTCCTCCATCGACGTGGTCGAAGACCTGGTCATCAAGGACCGCCGCATTCTGTCTGAAGACGGCATCGTCCTGGCCGTGCTGGCCATCAACAAGCGCACCGGCAAGGTGGAGCAGCAGCCCGAGGTCATCATGCGCGGCTTCGGCGGCTCCGACATCACCGAGCAAGCCAAGGAGCTGGTCCTCAAAACCCTTGACGGCCTGAGCCAAGAGCAAAAGGCCGACTACGGCATGGTGAAAGAAAAGGTCCGCGCCGAACTCAAGCGCCTGATCACGAAAACCACCGGCCGCCGCCCCATGATCATGCCCGTCATCCTCGAAATCTGAGCGTCTTGGCCTCCTGCACTCTTTTGGAACTTTCGTTTTGTGCCCACTTGGGCCGATAATGACTGTAGGAGGCTGCCATGACCCTGACCATCGAACTCGACCCAGAACTGGTAGCCGTGTACGCGGCTGAAGCCGCTCGGCGTGGAGTGGAACCGGAGTCTCTGGCTCTTGAGATCCTCCGTGCCCACCGGCCCGTACCGCCAGCCCCGGAGAAAAAGCTCACGGTCGAAGGTTTCCACAAGATGCTCGACGAGCTACGGTCCGGATTGGAACACCTGCCGCATCTCCCTGACTCCGCGCTAACTCGGGAAGGCATCTACGGCGACCATCCATAGGCCGGCTATGCGCATATTGCTTGACAGCAACATTCTCATACGTTGGCTCGAGTCCGGGGACCCCTTGCAGCCGCTGGTCGATCGCGCTATCGATTCTCTTCTTCGGTCCGGTGCAGTTCCCTGCTACACCTCCCAGAATCTCGGCGAGTTCTGGAACGTTCTGACGCGGCCGCTGGATCGCAACGGCTTCGGCCTGACGCCGCGGGAGGCTGATCGCCGCGCGCGGATGATCGAAAACCAAATCCCAATGCTCCCCGACGATCCCGCCGTGCATCTCGTCTGGCGCAGGCTTCTCGTTTCCCACTGCATCTCCGGCGTCCAGGTCCACGATGCCCGCCTCGCCGCCGCCATGCACGTCCACGACGTAAAACGCATCCTCACCCTCAACACCCGCGACTTCGCCCGTTTCCCGGACATCGAAGCGATTCATTCCGAACAGGTCGCCTGACCCGCCACCGAGTCGGGCCGCTGACCCAGAAAACCTCCGGACGACGACCGATGATCATGCCGGTAATTTTGGAGGTCTGAGCGCATACCGTCCGAACCAACCACAGACGCTGTCATCGTGAGCAACCGAAGCGTAGCGAAGGGCGTCGAAGGACCTGCTTTTCGGTCTTCCCCAACCACAAATCTCCGTGCCCCATTCTTGCGCCTTTTTCCTGGCGCAAGGGTGGGAAACCACGAACCCGCAAGGGTAGCTCATTTCAGTTTCTTTGGGGGTCTATCACCGGTCGCTAGAATTTCAAATGTGCCATTTCCGTACTTGGCGACTACGTTTTGTTTGTGCCGAAGGGCGTAGAGGACTATCCCTCCGCACATAAGCTTGTCGATGGAAGCTCTAATCCATAGCGCAAAAACAATATGCGGAAGCATCACTTCGCTCCCTTTACGATAAATCCAGGATTTATCGGGCGACGCGGCATCAGAGGGCGGGATGCTTTGCTGATCGCAGTCGCTATTTCTTGCGCGCCAGTGGTCTTTTCCCTGATCATTTTGGCAGTTGCTAAACCTTCTTCGTTCAGCTTCTGAAGAAGAGTTACGAGGTGATTTATTCCCTCAAGGCGAAGAGCACGCGGGGCTTCGTTAAAGAGCCAAACATCGGGGCCGTTTTCGTTTCCTGCAAAGCTCTCGGTTATGCGAAGGCAAATTCCCCACCGGCCAGCCCATTTTGCATAACCAATATCTTCTGACCAATCGGAATCGTCTCCACTCTCGGGGTCGCCATGGCCTGACCGGATCGGTACCCAAACAGTCAAGCCAAGATTGAGAGCCTTGAGGCATTCGTCGATCTCAGCAATGCACTTCCCCAATTCATCTGAGGCGGCATTTAGATCGGCGGCAACGGTCTTTAGGTCAGAGTAGAAAGAAGCGACTACTTCAGAAATATTTATTGGATCGGGCATACATTCCTCCCATACGTACGTGTAGGGATTCATCCGTCGTCAAACGGGAATCGGTTCAAGTTGCCGCATTCACAGCGGGGTGTTGGTCCTGGGTCCGCCGTCAAGCGGTAGAAACCCCAAAGCCAAGGCAATTGACCAGAGTATACGCCTGATTGAGCTTTTGCTGCGACCAATAATGTTCCAGGCCCCAATTCTGTAGAATCCCTCCATGCGCCGCCACATCCTTTTCCTCGCCTTCACCGCTGCACTCCTCGCCCCTGCTGCGCTCGCCGCTCAGGAACCCGAACCCAAAATCACCGCCCAGGTCCCGGCGTGTCCCCCCACGGCCACTCTCGACCAGCTCATCACCGCCATAGACGCAGCTGTCACCGGCCCCGCCAACAAGGACCGCGCCTGCTTTCGCGACCTCTTCCTGCCCGACGCGCGCCTGATCCCCATCCGAGTCGCCAAAGACGGCAAGGCCACTCCCGTCGTCCTCAACGTCGATGGCTGGATCAACGCAGTGTCCAAGCGCGGCGACACCGTCCTGACCGAGCGCCAGCTCAAGGTCAAGACAGAAACCTGGGCCCACCTCGCCCATCTCTGGAGCACCTACGAGACCAGAATTGGCGCCGACTCGAAGCCTGCCGACCGCGGCATCAATAGCATCCAGGCCATCTTCGACGGCAAGCGCTGGCAGGTCATCGAGATCGTCTGGCAAGCCGAGACCCCCGCCGACCCCGTCCCCGCACAATACCTGCCATAGACCCTACTGAAACGGCTCTTCGCACGGCACAATTGTCAGCTACGTTGCGCACCGCTGGCCGGCCCAGGCTAGCCCGAAAACCTCTCCGGCAATAGCCCGCGCTCAACGGCGGAACAGCGCCAGCGGAACGAGCTGCCCCATGGCGCGGTAGCCGGCCGGAGACGGATGCAGATGATCGCCTGAGTCGTAGGCCGCGGCTAGGTGGTCCAGCTGTGCGGGGTCGGCCAGCGCCTTGTCGAAATCGATCACCGCGTCGAAGTGGCCGGGAGCGCGAATCCACTGGTTGATGGCCTGACGGTCGGCTTCGTTGCTGGCCGGCGGGTGATAGTACCCAGAGCCGGTATAGGGCAGAATGGTCGCGCCATAGGCCTTGAGATGTGCCGCATGGGCGCGGGCGATAACCTGTTCGTACGAGGCAACGATCCGCTGCACGAATGCCTCGTGCGCGGCGCGGGGCGGGTCGCTCTGCATCGTGAAGCCGCCCAGATCGTTGACGCCTTCCAGAACCACGACCCAGCGGACGCCTGCGCGGGCCAGGGCGTCGCGGTCAAAACGGGCCAGCACGTTCGGTCCCAGACCGTCCGTAAGCAGGTGATTGCCGCCGATCCCCATGTTGAGGACGGCAATTTCTTTGGTCTTTGAAGAACCCTGAAGGCGCGCGGCCAGAACGTCGGTCCAGCGGTCGTTGCCGTTGGTGGTGGCGCCATGGCCGTCGGTGATGGAGTCGCCGAGAACGGCAATGGCGGCGGCATTCGACGGCGCAACGACGTCGACCTCGGAGAGCAGATACCAGTGATCGATTCTCTTTGCGCCGGGAAGATCGGCAACAGAGGCCGCATCGCCGTGTACCAGGTAGGAGGTGGCGCGGGAGCCGGGATGGCCGGTCTGCTGCGCCGGGGGCGCATCGTAGTGAATGCTGACGGCCAGGCTCGAAAGCGGGGCAACCGAAAACTCGATGGGGTCTGACAGGTAGTCAGCGCCTGCGGGAATGGTGACATCGGCACTGCCGGAGAACATGAGCGGCCGATCGCTGGCTGGATCGATCTGCGCGGCCGAGAGCGAGACGGGCCGGGCGATGTGGACCGAGGTTAGGTGCAACGGGAGCGTGCCGAAGGCGTTCGACAAGCGAACGCGCAGGGTTGTGCCGCCGACGGAAAGGTGGACGATCTGGCGGAGCGTGGCGTCGCTGAGGCCGTCGGCAGGCAGCGCGTTTTGCAACTCGGGAATCTGCTGCGCGGAGGCCCAGGAGGCAACCCAGTTCTGCGGGCTGGGTTCTTGGGCGCGCGCGGGGGAAGAACTCATCATCCCCAGCAGCATTACGGCAAAGAAACCGGCGATTTTCACGAAACTTAGATTAAATCGATTTAGTCCATTTAAGATAGCTGCCGCTGGCGGTTTGAAGATTCGATGGCTCTGGAGGGCTCGCAATGCATCCGAAGAATCTGGTTCGAAATTGTTCCCCATGCCTTGTTGCGGGGATTGGCTCGGCAATGCTGCTGTTCGCGATTGCGGCGGCGACGGCACAGCAGGCGGGAACGGCGCCCGCACCGGTGACCTTCACGGCCGAGCAGGATCACCAGAACATGATGGACCAACTGGGAATCAAAGCGCTGCGGCCGGGTCCGAGCGGGGATGAGAAGGCTCCCAACCACGCCAACTACGACGAGTCGCTGGCGAATCCTTATCCCGTGCTGCCGGACGTGCTGACGCTGAAAGACGGGCAAAAGGTGACGACCGCCGAGCAGTGGTGGAAGCAGCGCCGGCCGGAGATCGTCGAGGACTTTGAGCGCGAGGTCTACGGACGTCTGCCGAAGGACCTGCCCAGGGTGGAGTGGCAGGTGCGCGTCACCGACCACGAGTGGGTTGGGTTTACGCCGGTGATTGCCAAGGACCTGATCGGTGTGGTGGACAACTCTGCCTATCCGCAGATCGAGGTGAAGATCCGGATGACCTTGGTGATTCCGGCGATGGCCAAGGGGCCGGTGCCGGTGCTGATGATGTTCGGTTCCACAGGGCTGCCGAATCCTACGCAGCCGCCGCAAGCCGATATGGAGCGGATCAATGCCGCACTGAAAGCGCTGCTGGAGAAGAGCGACCCGAGCCTGACGGAGGTCTTCAAGCAATACCCTGGCTACAACCCGGTGAATCCGCTGGCGCCGGCTTTCGGGTTCGGCGCGCCGCGGCCGGCGGGCGATCCGCCCACGACGCAGCAATTGATTGCGGATGGCTGGGGCTACGCCATGATCGATCCGGCCAGCATTCAGGCGGACAACGGCGCAGGGCTGACGCGCGGCATTATTGGCCTGGTGAACAAGGGCCAGCCGCGCAAGCCAGACGACTGGGGCTCGCTGCGCGCATGGGCATGGGGAGCGGCGCGGGGTCTTGATTACCTGGAGACGGACCCGGCCGTAGATGCTAAACATGCTGGCATCGAAGGAGTCTCGCGCTACGGCAAGGCGGCGCTGGTTACTCTTGCCTTCGAGCCGCGGTTTGCCATGGGGCTGATCGGCTCCTCGGGCGAGGGCGGAGCCAAGCTGCACCGGCACAACTTCGGCGAGGCGGTGGAGAGCCTGACGGGCGGCGAATACTACTGGATGGCCGGCAACTTCATGAAGTATGGAGCGTCGCAAGCGACCTTCGGCAGCAAAAACGCGGGCGACATTCCGGTGGACTCACACGAACTGATTGCCCTGTGCGCGCCGCGCCTCACCTTTATCAGCTACGGCATTCCGGCCATGGGCGACGCCAAATGGCTGGACCAGCAGGGCAGCTTCATGGCCACCGTGGCGGCGCAACCGGTCTTCAAGCTGCTGGGGGCAAAAGGGCTAGGCGTCCCGGACGACTACCAGCATGCGCAGATGCCGCCTGTGAACTCCGGTCTTCTGGATGGCGAACTGGCCTGGCGGCAGCACGACGGCGGCCACACGGATGCACCAAACGTGAAGTACTTCATCCAGTGGGCAGACGGATTCATCCGAAAGCACGACTAAGGGCTGGCTGCGTCCGGCAAGTTTCGGGCGCGCGGTGTTCGCAACCGAGGGCATGAGCATCACCGCAGGGCCATTTGTCCACTGTGGCTTGGCGTGTGTAGAGTTCTATGCACGGCTGACGAGGCCGATGTCTTACGCGTGTAAGACGGAGTGCACAAAAACGATTTTGCCGCGGGCTCCGCTCTCCTGTGCGTGTGGTTTTTCGTCCACGCCCGCAGGGCCGGTCAATCCCGCATACGTAAGGTCGCCTGGGGCCACTGGGATCAGACCACCTTTACGCACTGTCGCCGATTGGGCTCGACATTTCGAGTTTTCGCGCGATGCGCCTCTGGCAACGGAGGCAGCCAGGAGTACCCCGCGTCGCTCCGCGTGCTGGTCGTAGACCGGAACTCGGGGCGGATGGGGTCGGTTACCATTCCGGCGCCAGCGCTTGAAACCGCTCCGTAGACAACCAGGCGAAAGGGCGGGCGACTCACTGCGCCTGGGCGTGGGCAAACGGTACAATCGCAGCGGCCCGGCAACGCTGAAAATCTCGTAACCGGCAGAGCAGGTTGGCAGTCGAATGGGCGCAGAGCCCAGACAAAGGAGCAAGCAGATGAAACGGTTTGGATGGATTCTCGTGGTTCTCCTGGCAACTTCGCCCGCATGGGCGGCCAGGAACGTTACGGTTCAACAACTCAAGGATCTTCTGACAGCAGACCAGCAGGCGAAGAAGACAGACGTCGAAGTGGCCACGGAGCTCAAGCAGATTGTGCTCACCGAGGAACTGACCACAGTGGCCATGAACGGCTTGGCGCCCCTGGTTCCAGGCGCGGCAACCCTGGAGCAGATCTATGTGCTGGAGGCCAAGAGCGCCGTGCTGCCTCCACCCGCCACGGACATCCCCACGACGCCTGCGCCGGACGCAGCCGCACAGAAGGCGCTGCTGGACAAGGCACTGGACTACGCCGGCAAAACCTATGCACAGCTTCCCACGGTCACTGCCACCAAAACCACCATCCGGTTCCAGGACGATGTTACGGCGATGGCGTCGAGTTCCGGCCAGAATGGCGGGGCCGTCCTGGATGCGAGCAGCGATCCCAACCTGGCCAACGCGGGGCATTTCGTACACTACATCAACACTGCGCAAACGGCCACGAGCATCCACAACGGAATTGAAGACAATCCATTGGTCAAGGACAAGACACGCTGGGGAGCCAACGGCTATATTGCGCTGCTCGGACAAAGCCCGGTGCTCAGCACCGTATTGCAGGAAGCGAGTGGCGCTGGGAAGCTGAGCTGGCTGCGCTGGGAAACCGTCAATGGCAAGACTGCCGCAGTGTTCAGCTTCACCGTCGAAAAGAAGAAGAGCCACTATGCGGTCAATTATTGCTGCTTCCCGAACCTGGATTCCTCCGGCATCATGCAGCAGTCGCTTCCGGGAGCAAAGATGCCTGGCACTAACACGACACCGAACGGCAACCTGCAGACAACCACCGAATGGAAGAATTTCAAGGCTACCGTCCCCTACCACGGCGAGGTCTTCATCGACCCCGATACGGGCATCGTGCTCCGCCTCATTACGCAGCTCGATTTCAAGAACACCGATCTGGTGCACTTGGAGGACCAGCGCATCGATTACCTCCCGGTGACTGTCGGCGGCAAGACGCTGGTTCTGCCGGCCAAGTCCATCGTCAATACCGAGGTGGTTCCAAACGGCGACTCCGGCGGAGGCAAGTTCATTCTGCGCCACACGTTTTTCACCTCCGAGTACAAGAGCTACCAGGCAGGGAGTTAGTACGTTCTGGAATTCTTTTCCGGCGGCTGTCCCGCGGCCGCCGGATCCTTTTAGAAGCGTTCCCGCTCCCCCGGAACCCGCTTTCCTTCGCTGCTTCGGCCGGGGCCGGGGCCGCTCTGCGGCGCGCAGGCTGCCCCATCCATGCTGCGTGTCACATCTCTGGTTCGGCTCAGCCTTTAAAGTGTCCTAGAGTTGGCGCAATTGCCTCAGGTTCAGACGCCTCGGGCAGGGATGATCTGTCTCTCAGATGGATAGCCCTTCGCCAAGGAAAGAAACTATGAAACCGATTCTCTGCTTTCTTCTGTTCATTTCGCTGTCTACCCCGCTCTGGGCCGCCAAGAAGCTTACCGTCCAGGAACTCAGGGAGACACTCGCCGCCCTCAAAGACGCCCGCAAGACCGACGAGGAGGTGGCGACCCGGCTCAAGGATGTCGATCTGAGCGAAGGGCTGACACACGCCACGCTCGCGAGCCTTGCGCCCTATGTGCCTGGTCCGCTTGCAGAAGAACAAATGAACATTCTCGAGGGGCGCAGCGCCCTGCTGGCCCCACCGCCGCCCGATCTTCCGGCAACGCCCGCGCCCGATGCCGCCGCGCAGAAAGCGATCCTTGCCAGGGCGGCGTATTACGTCACCAAGGTCTACATGCAGAACCCCCACCTGACTGTGGCCAAAATGACCTCGCACTTCCAGGACGGCGTCGAGGGAATCCGGACCAATTCCGGCATGATGTGGAACATGCCCAGCGGCGGCCGCAGTTGGGAGCTGCCCAACATGTATATGCGCTTCTTCGGCACGCAGATGGAGAACATCGAGACGAAGAAGGGCGTAGAACAGATTCCTGTGGCCAAGACAAAAATCCCCTGGGGCGCGAACGGGCAGGTCTCCGAAGGCGGACCCGGACCCATCCTCAGCGTCCTCCTGCAAGAAGCGGCAGACAGTGGCAAGCTGAACTGGCTGCGCTGGGAGAGTCTCAATGGCAAACCCTTCGCGGTCTTCTCCTTCGCCGTGGACAAGAAGAAGTCGCAATATGTCGTCCATTACTGTTGCTTCCCGGTTACCTTGGACACCGGAAGAATGGGCTACGAGCGCACCGAAGCAAACTTCCAGACCGGAACCGACTGGAAGGATTTCAAAACAATCGTCCCCTTCAAGGGCGAGTTCTTCATCGATCCGGAGACGGGCGTGATTGTCCGCGTGGTAACCCAGGCTGGGCTGAAGCCAACCGATTTTGTCCACCAGGAGGACACGCGCATCGACTATGCCCCGGTCGCCATCGACGGCAAGGAGTACATCTTGCCAGTGGACAGCTTCACGCTGACCGAAGTGGTTCCCAACGGCGATAACTACGCGGCGCGCTATTCGATCCGGCACACACTGCTCCGGGCGGTGTATCAGAATTACCAGTTGGCTCCGCCGGAGTAGGGTGGAGAGCCGCGAGCCGTAGGAAGCGAGTCATGAGCGATAGAGGATACGGCTGACAACTGCCGCATCGACTCTTGTCCAGCGGCTGGTAAGGCGCCGGGCCAGCAGCTATGCTCAATTCCATGTACTCGCCGATCTTCGAAAACATGTTTCACCTGCCGCTTCCCATTCTGGAAAAGCTGGCGCGTCCGGTCATTGTCTACCTCGTCCTGGTTGCGCTTCTGCGCCTGTTTGGCAAGCGCGAACTAGCCCAGCTCAACCCCTTTGATCTGGTCGTCTTGCTCTCGCTCTCCAACACCGTGCAGAACGCCATCATCGGCGACGATAACTCGGTCACCGGCGGCGTGATCGGCGCCTTTGGCCTGCTGGCCATCAACTGGCTGGTGGTGCGGGTGCTGTTCCGTTCACGGCGGCTGACGCGGGCGCTGGAAGGCCGCTCCACCGTGCTCATTCGCAATGGGCAAATCGACCTCAAGGCCATGCAGCAGG
>Ga0302320_10029671_pt1 | contig 10454 bp, 7 predicted proteins | sample Bog_T0_3_FD_202130 | JGI IMG/M metagenome (GOLD analysis project Ga0302320, IMG submission 202130) | Peat permafrost microbial communities from Stordalen Mire near Abisko, Sweden - Bog_T0_3 | ecosystem: Environmental > Terrestrial > Soil > Wetlands > Peat | place: Sweden: Abisko, Stordalen Mire... | reverse complement strand
CAAGGCGCCGCCGTCGCCGGCCCCGCCAAACTGGGTTCCGCGCTTCTGGCCGGATCCGTTCGGGTCGCGGAAATAGCCACCCACCGCCTCCTGAACAGGTTTACTGCTGTTCATCAGCCACAGCACAATGAACAACGCCATCATGGCGGTAACAAAGTCGGCGTAAGCCACTTTCCAGGCCCCGCCATGGTGACCGGCGTGGCCGCCCTTCTTTTTGATGATGATGACTTGTTCGTCGTATGCCATGTCGATTGAACCTATGCGGCCTCGGTTGCTGCTGCGGGCTCGCTTGCTCTCTCCCGGCATGCTTTTTCCACTTCGAAAAAGGTCGGGCGGCTGTGCTCGGGGATGGCGCGGCGGCCCATTTCGACCGCCAGGATGGGAGAGGTGCCCTTGATGAAGGCAAGAATCACAACGCGCAGAACGTGGTAGTAGCTTTGCTCCTCGTCAACCAGCTTCGACATGTTGGAAGCCAGCGGCCCCACCATCCCATAGCACAGGAGTATTCCCAGGAATGTGCCCACCAGCGCAGCCGCCACTTTGCGCCCAATCTCTTCTGGAGGACCGCCCAGTGCGCCCATCGTCACCACCACACCCAGCACCGCTGCAACAATTCCCAGTCCGGGGAGTGCGTCGGCCATGGTGGTCAGCGCCTGGCTTGGCTGGCTCGCCGAGTGGTGATGCACGTCCATATCCAGTTCCATCATCTGGTCCACGTCGAATGCACCCACACCGCCGGTAATGGCCATGCGCATGGTATCGCACACAAAATCGCGCGCGTGGTGGTCACTCAGAAACTGTTTGTACCTGGAGAAGATAGGGCTCTTGTCCGGCTCTTCAATGTCGCTCTCGATGGCGATGGCTCCCTCCTTGCGCGATTTAGCCAGGAGGTCGAACATCATCTTCAACGTATCTATGTAGCGCTTCTTCGAGAACGCAGATCCTTTGAGCACATTTACTAAGCCTGAAACAATCTTCTTCAGGATGTGCATCGGGTTCGCGGTCAGCACCGTGCCAAGTGCCGCCCCCCCGATAATCAGCAGTTCGGCAGGCTGCAGCAGGACACCGATTTTCCCATGTTCCATCAAGTACCCTGCAATGACGCAGGCGAAGACAATGAGAATTCCAGCGATTGAGAACATGCTCTTTTCATCCTGTCTGGAAAGCGTTTTTCCGCAAGGCCCCAAGGGATTGAGGCAGCACGGAGCAATATGCGATGGTCTGCAAACTGGTTCTTCCCTATCGGCACCACCCGCCATCCTTTCCAGTAAAAACCGCACATTGGTCGCATCGCGGATTCTGAGGCAGCGCCAGAGGCGAAAGAAATGATGCCGCACGGTTTAGAACCAGTTCAATGTAGGCAGTCCACCGGCCTCTCAAGCAGCTTCGAAGCCGTCTTTCCCGTCCTTGCACGCCGCCGCCAAAGGACCCGAAAACCGCTCGCAACATGCCCTCCGCGATTTGCGTCTGAAGCGGGTTCCTTCCGGTCAAAGCGGCCTGGACTCTGCCGCCGCGACAGTCCGAACCGCCTGTCAGAACTCGGCCCGCTGCCAATCTTTCCCCCGGCCTGCGTTCCCGGTTCGGCCGGAGGCGCCATTCGACGATTCTGCGCGAAACGCAGCACTTGTTGAGCAAATCAAACCTGGAAAGTCATAGAAGAATTGCGCTGAATGCCGATAAATGGAGTGCAACGGTACGGGCGCACGGCGAGAGCAATCGCACTGCCTGACGATGCGCTGTGCTCGCGGAGGGCAGGGATGGAAAGCCGTCACCAGGTAGATCGCGGATCTTTCACAACCACGTTTGATGGCTACGACACCCTCCCCACGCCCGAGGCCAATCGCCCCAGGAGAAAATGGAACTTTGTTGACGAGTTTCAGCAGCTTCTGGGTCAGGATTCCGAGCCCGACCCCCTCTTCTTTGTTGAGAGCTGGACGTTCGGAATGACCTCCGCGGTCGAGAACTTTCAACAACGGCGAAAGAAACAGCCAGGCACCGCATCTCATCAGGAGTTGGCCCAGGATTTCGAAAATCTCGATACTCTTTCCTTCACCCACGAAGACGAGCTCAGCCCGGAGTTTGCGCCCTGGGTGGACGCCACAGCCTCCAGGGAACCTTATGGGAGCGGAAGATCGTGGGACCCTGTCGCGGAGCCAGTTCCGCCCATGCAGGAAAGAGACCAGCGGCTGCTCGATCGGGAATCATTCAACCTCCCGGAACCGGACTTTCCCATCACCCTGGCCCAGGCCCGCCAGGTACTCGATGTCACGCCAGCCAGCACGCGCCAGCAGATCAAGGCCTCGTACCGGCGAAAGGTCAGCCAGTGGCATCCTGACCGGATTGGCCGCGGTAGCGAATCCTTGCGCCAGCGCGCGACCAGCCACATGGCCGCGATCAACGAGGCATACCGTTTGCTGAGCGGCACGTCCGTGCAGGAGCTCACATAAAATGCCCTGCACGCCACGCAAACACGGCCGTTCCAGCGCTTCTCATGATTCCCTCATCGCGATTTCTTCCAGATCGACTGCTAACTCGTTTCTGGTCAGCGTGAAATCCAGTTCCTTTTCGCAGCAATGTTTGGACCACAGCGTGCTTAAATTTTTCCGACGGAGGCAACCACGGACATGTTAAGAATCTCGCTTCAAGAGAGTGCCAACGAGATGGTGATCAAACTGGAAGGGTGCTTTGCCCTGCCCTACGTAGGCGAACTCAGCAGCGCCTGGCTCGAAACGGCGCCGCTGGTGGCTTCCAAAAAGCTGTCGCTCGACCTGACCAATCTGACGTATGTCGATGCTGTTGGCTCCCAGGCACTGAGAGGCATCTATTCCCAAACGCGCGCGGAGTTGCTTGCCCGCACGCCATGGTCCCAGTCTCTTGCCGAACAGATCGCGCGCCCTTCCGTCTAGCGCGTCGCAGACGATCGAGCATCTTCTGAAGTTGAAGATCGATCTTGCTCGGCCGCCTCTCTCAAGGAATCGGCGCAATCTGTCTTGTGTCGGGGCACGCCTTCTGAGGCTTTTGTATCGAGGCACGGCTTCGGAAGCTGCGGAAAAACTCGCGTCGGAGGGAGGCGAGGGTTTCAACCCTCGCGTAAAGCCAGCAGAATCAATGCGGGCTTCAGCTCCGGACGGGCTCTTTTCACCAATTTCACCCGGAATATAGACTTTTTTTCGCAGCCTCTTTAGCCCCTGCCGCCGCCTTGGGCCAAAAATCTCCCCCGCCCCGCGCCGGGCTGTCGCGTAGCTTCGATGCGGACGCGAAGACCATGGGACGATAGGTTAACAGGCATCCCTTGCGCACCGGGGCTCAATGCCGCGCTGGAGCGGACTTGCCGCGAGACGCAGCCTTGTCCCGGTACATTTCGGCATCGGCACGCGCAATAAGGCCTTTGAGCGACTCGCCTTGAACATACTCGGCCAGGCCCAAGGAAGCGTCCACTCTCAGCTTCAAGGCGCCTGACCGCCCATGCAATGTGTAGTTGCCGCAGACCCACTCCCTCACCCGCTCGGTCTGCGACCTTGCCACGCGCGTTCCAGAGTCCAGCAGGATCACGAACTCATCCCCGCCCCAACGGCCAACCGTGTCTGTCGCGCGGCACCGCGACTTCAACTCCGTGGCGAACATCTGGAGCAGCTCGTCGCCAACCACATGTCCGTACACATCGTTCACCTGCTTGAATTCGTTGATGTCCAGAATCGCCACGCAGAAATGCACTCCGGCATTCAGCCGCTTCTCGATCTGCCCTTCTACGCACAGCCGGCTCTTCAGCCCGGTCAGCGAATCGCAGGATGCAATGTGTTCCGCTTCTTCCAGCTTCGCCTGAAAAGTCGTGACCTCGTTGCGAAGCTGATCGATCGCAGCCTTGCCTTCCGCAGCCATTCTCCCAATCGAGGTCTTCAACTCCGCCGCGCTCTTTTCAATCGAAGACCTGATTTGCGTCAGATCCTCGAGGTTTGCGATGGTCTTCAACTGGGATGTCACTTCGTTGATCTGCTGTGCGCAACGCTCATCGCGCGCGCCTACCGATTCTGCCGTGCGCGCCATCACGATCAGGATCTCTTTTACCTCAGCAGTTTTCTGCCGGTAGTGGGTGGCTGCACGCCCGCCCCAGTCCTTCAGCTTCTCCCGGACGCTGCGCTCGGTTGCCTCGATCTCCTTTTGGGTACTGAAGCCGGAGAGGCTCTCTCCCAGCTTGGAGAGACTCGTCTTGAGGTCCCGGCCCAGGCCGGGGCAAGCGTCCAGACTGCAGTTGCCCATCTCCGCAAGAGAGGAACGATACGCGGCCATTGCTTCGGCGAGAAGTTCGTTCTCCTCCGGCAGTTCATTCGCGGCCACGCCGGAATGGGCAGCATCAAGGTATTTCTTTATCGAAATCATTCTTCCTCACAGTGACGACGAAACAATGCAGGCTGAAGCGCTTGCACGGCGATAAACCCCTATCGGCAGCTTTTCTACAACTTTTTAGGGCTCGACCGCACTCCGCATCCTATTCAAGCCAAACGCCTACTCCGTCATCCCCAAAACCAGCTCGATAGGGCCAAACCGACTTTCAGGGGCTGAATCACCACTGGACATCAAGCCCCTGAGAGTCCCGATGCAACGTGGGCTCCACTCTCAGCTTCGGCCTTCTCCATATCGCTGTAGGCCGAAGCAAAGCACTGAAGTGGCTCTTTCCTCAAGGAAGAACCACCTTGCACACCCCTCAAAAGCTCAACATGGATTCCGAAAATGCTCTACCCCCCCAAGGCCATTTCATGGACCGCAGCAAAAAAGCGCCCCTCCCAGCCGGGAGTGGCGCTTTTTGCTGTTCTCTCTGCCGTTATAGCAAAATCAGAGCTGGTGTACCCAAAGGCGCGCCCCTCAAGTGGCTTTCTCCTTAAGAAAAAGCCACCTTGCAGGGTCCCTATAAGGGCACGGTTGCTCTGGTTTTGCTCTAGCCTACTTCTTCTTCGGTGCAGGCTTGGGTGCCGGCCGTCTCCGTACTGCGGGCGTTGCCGTTGCCGCGGGTTCGGGAACCGGAATCGTCTCCTCGGCGTGCGGTGCGAAGAATCGCACCCCTTCCAGCTCGTGCTCGCCCATCACATGCAGGCGCAGGAAGTTGGTCGAGCCGGACTTGGTGCGGGTTCCGGCCACGATCGCGATGACCTCGCGCGGCCGAACGTAACCGCCCTGCTCCAGAAGATTCTCCGCGCACTCCACCAGCGCTTCGGTCGAGTTGACCTTCGGACAGCGGATGGGCGTCGTGCCCCACAGCAGGTTCAGGCGGTTGATGGTCACTTCAATCGGGCTGAGCGCGAAGATCGGCGACGAAGGGTGGTACTTCGAAAGCTGCCGCGCCGTTACGCCCGACTCCGTGAACAACGCAATGCCGCGCAGGTCCAGGTCGTCGGCGGCGTGCGCCGTGGCTTCGCAGATGGTTTCGGCAATCGACAGATGCGCGCGCCGCTCCCGCGGCTCCTCGTAGCTGTCTTCCTTGATGTGCCGCTCGGCGTCGGCCACAATCCGCGCCATCATGGATACGGTCTGCACCGGATACTTGCCCACCGCCGACTCGCCGGAGAGCATCACTGCGTCCGTTCCGTCGTACACCGCGTTGGCCACGTCGGAAACCTCGGCGCGTGTCGGCCGCGGGTTGTCGATCATCGACTCCAGCATCTGCGTGGCCGTGATCACCGGCTTGCGGAACTCGGCCGCCCTGCGGATGATGTGCTTCTGAATCGCCGGTACCTTCTCCGGCGGAACCTCGACGCCCAGATCGCCGCGCGCCACCATGATGCCGTCGGCAACCGTCAGAATCGCGTCCAGATGCTCGATCGCCTGCGGCTTTTCGAGCTTGGCGATGATCCAGGTCTCCCCGCCGTAGGCCGAAACCCGGTTCCGCACCAGCCGTACATCCTCGGCGGTACGCACAAACGAAACGGCGATCGCGTCCACGCCATTTTTTAACGCAAATTCAAGATCCTCGGTGTCCTTGTCGGTCAGCGAGGGAACCCGAACCGGGATTCCGGGCAGATTGATGCCCTTGTTCTCGCCCAGCATGCCGCCGTTGATGATCTCGCACACCACGTCTTCGCCCAGCACTTCGTGGACGCGCAACTCGATCAGGCCGTCGGAAAGGAGAATCCGCGAGCCTTGCTCAACGTTTTCCGCCAGTGTCTTGAATGTGGTGCCCACCATGGACGCGCTGCCCGGAACTTCCCGCGGCGTGATGGTAAGCCTCTGCCCGGCCTTCAGCAGCACCGGCTGGTGATCCTTCAGTTTCGACGTGCGGATCTTGGGCCCCTGCAGATCGCCCAGAATGCACAGCGGCTTGCGTTCCTCACGGCTCACCTTGCGGATCATCTGGATCAGCGCCAGCTTCTCCTCGTGCGTCCCATGGGAAAAGTTGAGGCGAACCACATCCACGCCGGCGCGGACCAGGTCGCGAAAAACAGGCTCGGTGTTGGAGGCCGGTCCAAGAGTGGCGACAATCTTCGCGCGGCGTTGGGAAGGAGAATCGGTCAGGCTCAGTTCAAAAGGCATTTGAAAAACTCCAAAAAATCAAGGCTAAGTTCAGACAAGGCTTCAGTGGGGATGAGGCAGCTTCATTGTACATGGGCGCTTGGACCGAACCCCTGCTTAATCCATTGTGCATCTGCCCCGCCGCCATGGTCAGTGCGGGTTATCACTGACGGGTGGTCGTAGAATCGGATTTCCCGGAATGGGAGGATCGGCTGTGCCTTTCCCGGAAAAGCGCGCCGTTCAGCTCCGCTCCCAGCAGAACACTCAGCGCCGTGATATACAGCCAGATCAACGTCGCGATCCCGGCCCCAAACGAGCCGTAAAACATCGAGTAGTCCGCAATCCGCGTCACGTACAAGCCAAAAGCCAGCGTGGATGGAAACCAGAGCAGCGTTCCGGCGACTGCCCCCGGAGCTACCCACAGCCAGTGCTCCTTGCGCCGCGTCCCGAAATGGTAAAGCGCGCTGAGAACCGCAATCCCCGTCAACAGCGCCACCGACCACCGCACCGCCCGCCAGAAGACCAGCACAATATGACGCATCTCATGCGTGGCGTTGTCGATCATCCAGCTCTCGATCTGGTGGCCGAACACCAGAACCAGCGTGGCCAATGACAGCGGCACCAGCGCAATCGGCACCAGCAGCAGCGCCCGCAGCCGCCGCCCCCAGAAGGTCCATTCCTCCTGCGGAATCCGGTAGGCCCGGCGAAAACCCTCCATCAGCGACAGCATCATCCCCAGGCCGGCAAACACGCTCAGCGTGCCCGCCGACCACACCACCTGGCTCGAATGCACCTTGCGGCTCAGTACATACGACTGCAGCAGGTCCATCGAGTCCGCGGGCAGCACCTGTTCGAAGGCTCCCCGGATCTCGCCCACAAGATTGGTTCCCTCCGGAACCTGCACCAGCACCGTCGTCACCACCAGCAGCGCCGGAAACAGCATCAGCATGCCGGAATAGGCCGCCGCCTTCGCCGTGTTGAACACGTCGTTGGCCAAGGCCTGTGCGGCGGCGGCGCGAAGATGGGAGAGGGTTCGCAACATGCGGGTCAATGGCAAGAGTAGAGCATTGCCGGGGATTTTTGCCACCGTTCGCTCTTTTTCCATGAAATCCGTTGTGGTCCGCGGTGGAAGGAGTCCGGCGTCCTCCTGACGACCGCTTATGAAACGGTTTATGATGGCCGGGCCATGAAAATTCTGCCAATTCGCGCACACCGGATAGCTCTGTCCTTATGGATGCTCGCCGGTTGCGTGCCGTTCACTGCCGCTGCCCAGTCTCTCCCCGCTCCCAATGCCCAACTGGCCTCCAAAGAGCTGAACGGCCGCGTCGAGTCTCTGCTGAAGAAGATGACGCTGGATGAGAAAATCGGCCAGTTGGTGCAATTCAACGGCGGATACGCCACCGGCCCCGGAGGGACCAATCTCCACAACGACGAGCTTGCCGCCAAAGGCCAGGTGGGGTCGTTCCTGAACATCGTCGGCGCCGAGGCCACCAACCACTACCAGCACCTGGCCATCGAAAAGTCGCGGCTCCACATTCCCATCCTCTTCGGCCAGGACGTCATCCACGGCCATCGCACCACGTTCCCCGTTCCGCTGGCCATCGCCGCAAGCTGGGATCCCGCGGCCGCCGAACTGGTAGCCCACTATGGCGCCACCGAGGCCCGCGCCGACGGCATCCCCTGGGTCTTTTCGCCCATGGTCGACATCGCCCGCGATCCCCGCTGGGGACGCATCATCGAGTCCAACGGCGAAGATCCCTACCTGGGCTCAGCCATGGCTCGCGCCTGGGTCAAGGGCTACCAGCAGGACGATCTTTCCAAGCCCGACTCCGCCGCCGTCAGCGTCAAGCACTATGCCGCTTACGGTGCCGCCATCGCCGGCCGCGACTACAACGCCGTCGACATGAGCGAGATCGCTCTCCGCCAGGTCTACCTGGAGCCCTATCACGCCGCCGTCGAGGCCGGCGCGGCCACCTTGATGAGTTCCTTCAACTCCATCAACGGCATCCCCGCCACCGCCAACCGCCATACCCTCACCGACATCCTCCGCAACGAGTGGGGCTTCGACGGCTTTGTCGTCTCCGACTGGGGCGCGGTCGCCGAGCTCATGAACCACTCCATCGGCGATGGCCCCACCGTCGCCCGCAAGGCCCTCGAAGCCGGTGTGGACATGGACATGGAGGGCAACCTCTACGGCACGGTCATCGCCGACCAAGTGCGCTCGGGCAAGATTCCGGAAAGTGTCGTCAGCGAGGCGGTCCGCCGCATTCTGCGCGTCAAGTTCGCCCTCGGCCTCTTCGAGCATCCCTACACCACGCCCGGCCCCGCTTACGATGCCACCCCGGAGCGCCGCGCCGCCGCCCGCAAAGTGGCCGCCGAGACCCTGGTCCTGCTCAAGAACGACCCCGTCGAAGGCGTCGGAGTCCTTTTGCCCTTTACTTCCAAGGCAAAGAAGGTCGCTCTCATCGGCCCCCTCGCCGACAATCAGCGCGAGCTGCTCGGCGCATGGGCCGGCAATGGCGATCCCAAATATGTGGTCACGCTGCGTGCTGCCCTTCAGGAGCGCCTCGGCGACCGCCTGCTCTACGCCGAAGGCTGCGGCCTGCTCAGCGGCGAAGACGCCAGCGTGCTGAACCATGTCGATTTCAATCGCCCCATGACGGCAGACAGCCACGAGCCCGTTCCCGACGATGCCAAGACCATTGTCGAGGCCGTCGAAACCGCAAAAAAAGCCGATGTCGCCATTCTCGCGCTGGGTGAGCCCGCCAACTGGATGGAGGGCGAAGCCTCCAGCCGCGCCACGCTTGGCTTCACCGGCGCCCAGGAGCAGCTTCTGGAAGCGATCGCGGCCACCGGCAAGCCCATCGTCCTGGTCGTGCTGGCCGGCCGTCCGCTGGAGTTGAAATGGGCCGCCGGCCATGTGCCCGCCATCCTCGAAGCCTGGAGCCCCGGTATCGAGGCCGGCCATGCCGTGGCTGATGTCCTCTTCGGCGACGTCAACCCCTCCGGCAAGCTGCCCGCCAGCCTTCCCCGCGCCGTGGGCCAGGAGCCGCTCTACTACGCCCAAATGCCCACCGGCCGCCCCGCGCGTGTCGATCTGAGCCACTTCCCCCGCAATGCCGAAGAGAAGTTCAACTCGCGCTATATGGACGAGGACAACTCCGCGCTCTTCCCGTTCGGCTGGGGCCTCAGCTACACCCGCTTCACCTACGCGCAGCCCACCCTCAGCCGCTCCGTTGTTCCTGTCGCCGAGGTCCTGGCCTCCCGCGGCAAGTCCGTGGTCACGGTCGGTGTGGACGTGAAAAACACCGGCGGCGTCGCCGGCACTGAGGTCGTGCAGCTCTACATTCGCAACACCGCCGCCAGCGTCGAGCAGCCCGTTCGCGAACTGAAGGGCTTCGCCCGCGTCACCCTCGCCCCCGGCGAGCAGAAGCACGTCGAGTTCCCGCTCGGCTTCGATGAACTGAACTTCTGGAACGCGGAAATCAAGCAGACCGTGGAACCCACCACCTACAAGATCTGGGCCGGCGGCAGTTCCCTGGCCAAGGCGGAAACCAGCCTCCAGATCGCCGAATAGCAGTCGCAGTTGGGTGCGGAGCCAGCCCGCTCCGCGCCCGAAGCGTTCGTCCCTACGGCAGTCAGTTTCACCGCGCCGGAGTGTCCGTGCCGGCGGCCAGTTTCCCCGCGCCGGAGGCGCAGTGGTTGTTAGCCCAGCGCTTCAGCGCTGGGGAAATGCAGCCAAATAACTCCGGAGTCCCATAGGGACGTTGCCCATGCGCCGCCGCGAATGTTTTTGCCCAGAAAAGCGAGTGGTGTATCTCGCGCAGAGGACCGCTGAACAGCTTTGATGGGTACGGGCTGTCAATACCCCCGGCAGAGCCGGGGGCTTGATTATGTGAGCCGCTCAAAGCGGCTTGGGCGGGGTCGCTAACGCGGCCCCGACGTTATTGGGG
>Ga0302320_10029670_pt1 | contig 10454 bp, 7 predicted proteins | sample Bog_T0_3_FD_202130 | JGI IMG/M metagenome (GOLD analysis project Ga0302320, IMG submission 202130) | Peat permafrost microbial communities from Stordalen Mire near Abisko, Sweden - Bog_T0_3 | ecosystem: Environmental > Terrestrial > Soil > Wetlands > Peat | place: Sweden: Abisko, Stordalen Mire... | reverse complement strand
AGCCGAGCGCCAGCCCGGCCAGGGCGGGCCCGGTCCGGGCCAGGAGCAGCCCCCGGACGGCGGCCGCCAGCCCCGGCCGCTGCCCGGCCCTGGCGCGAAAACCGGCGGCCGGGGCCAGGGCCCGGTCCCAGAGGGCCCGGAGGTTCTCCATCAGGGAATGCTCCGGAATGGGGTTAGGGGGCGGCGCATGGTCCCACCCTAGCCAATCCAGGCACCTTTCCCAAAGAATATTGCTGAACTTTCATAATAAAATTGCCTCAAGGGCGATGACAATTGAGCCATGGCCAGCCCACCGCGCAAAGTTCCGCTCACCCCCCTGGATTCCCTGCGGGTCCTGCTGGGCGAGTATGGCGAAGGCGATCCCACCTTCCCGGTCCGGCTCACCCAGGCGGTGCAGAAGCTGAAGAAGCAGGCGCTGGTGGAGCTGGGCGGCCGGCTCTCGCCGGCCTCGTCCCCCCGGGGGCTGCGCAAGGCGATCCTGGCCTGCGTCGCCACCTTCGACTGGCCGGAATGGGTCCCGTGGATCCTCAAGGGGCTCCAGGTGGAACCTGATCTCGGGGTGTTCGACGACGGCTGCGCGGTCCTGGGCGGCATCGGCACCCGGAACTGCCTGGAGGCGCTGCAGAGCCTCCAGCGGCTGCGCACCGGCCAGGACCACCAGGTGATCCTGGCCCGGGAGCTGGGCCTGTTCCATAGCCAGCAGGCGGTCCCCTACCACCTGGGCCGGCTCATGGAGGGCCAGGGGAATCCCCGCCTGGCCGCCCAGGGGGCCAAGCAGCTCTGCGCCGTGGCCCAGGAGCAGGACATCCCGGCCATCATCGCCGCCCACCGGGACGGCGATCCGCTGACCCAGCGCCTGGCCCTGCGGGTGCTGGGCGCCATGGCCCAGCCTACGGCCCTGGCCTTCCTCCTGGAACTGGCCGAGCTCACCCGCCAGTCCTTCCTGGACCACCAGACGCTCCTCAGCCAGCTCAACCGCCTGCACACCCTGCCGCGGGCCTCCACCCTGCCGGAACTGGTCCGGCAGGCGGCGGCCCGGTTCGGCTCCAGGGCGCCGGCGGCGGTGGCCGCCCTGCAGCAGGCCGCCCGGGAGGAAGGCACCGCCGCGCCCGCCCTGGAGGCCCTGCGCCCCGAAGCGCACGGGGTGTACGAGCAGTTCCTGCTGGACGCCCTGGCCCTGGTGACTGAGGGCAAGGTGGCCCGCTACTCGGCCATGATCTCCGAGGCCTCCCAGAACACCGAGGCCCGCCTCGGCCAGCTGGTGCTCCAGTGCGACCAGACCGCCGAGGCCCTGGCCTTCACCGTGGACTCGGGAGCACTGGCGCCGGACCGGGCCCTGCCGGCGTTCACGGCCATCCTGCGCGCGCGGGCCGGGGGCGAGGGGTTCGTCTACGCCTTCCTGCGCCTGCTCCCCGCCGGCGAGACCGCCGTCATGGACGAGCTGCTGGCGGACCCGGACCCGGCCCGGCGGGAACAGTACCTGAACGCCCTGGGGGCGCGGGAAGACGACGCCCTGACTCCGTTCTTCATGAAGGCCATGCACGACGGCATCGTGGAGGTGGGACACCTGGCCATGCACCATCTCGGCCGGCTGCCCTCCAGCTTCCCGGCCATCATGGCCCTGTTCCACGACGGCAACGCCGACCAGATCCGCCTGGCCCTGGCGGCGTTCAAGGAGATCCGCACCCGCAAGGCCGCCGAACCCCTGCTGGAATTCATCAAGGGCGATGGCCACGACTCCCTCCTGGTGGACGCCGTGGAAGCCCTCACCGCCATCGACTACCCGGGCAGCGCGCCCACCCTGCTGGAGCTCCTGCACGACGGCAAGCCGCTCAACCTGCAGCTGGCCCTGGCCCGGGCCCTCAGGCAGCTGGGCACCGAGGAGGCCGCGCTCGGGCTGCTCCAGCACGCCGCCGCGCTGAAACAGCCGCAGGTGCTGATCCTGGCCCTGGAGGGGACGCTGCGCGCCTTCCCCGGCTACGACCACCCGCTGCCCCTGGACCAGCTGCCCGCCTTCCTGCAGCTCCTGGACCGCTGCTGCGACGACCGGGAGGGGGAGGGCCAGCGGCTCCGGGCAGTGCTGGCCGCCCAGGACCTCTACGTCTTCGACCGGGGCACCTACGAGCGGCTGAAGGACCGGTTCTCCGACTACCTGTTCGACATGCGCACCAAGGAGTCCTGGGACCGGGACAGCAACGAGCGGGTCGCCGCCGTGGTCAAGGAACTGGGCCGCCGGGGCGAAAGCCTGGGCCTGCTGGCCCAGAAGGAGGCCTCCATCCAGGGCCAGATCCAGCAGCTTCCGCCGGGCGGCCCCAAGCGGGTCGAGGCGCTGCTGGCCCTGCGCGAGACCCTGCAGGCCCCGGACCTGATCGTCCGTCCCGAGATCGCCCACAGCCTCGCCGCCCTGGTCATGGATCTGCTCCAGAAGCCCGCGGCCGAGTGGCGCGAGACCGCCCACCTGTGCGAGATCGGGGGCCTCACCCGCCAGGCCGGGCTCCTGCTGGACCCCATCCGCGAGGTCTACCAGCGGGCCACCGGCCTGGGCCTCAAGAGCGCGGCGCGCACCGCCCTGCTCGCCCTGGGCCTCGAGGAACAGGACCTGAACCGGCGCGCGCCCATCCGCTCCATCCTGCTCCTGGAGCCCAGCGCGTTCTTCCGCAAACGCCTGGCCGGCGCGCTGGCGGCCGAGGACAGGTGGGAGCTGGAGCAGGCTGGCAGCCGCCAGGAGGCCGAGGCGATCCTGGCCCAGCACCCGGTGGACCTGGTGCTGACCGAGAGCAAGGACGCCGACGGCGATCTCGCCGCCTGGCTGGAGCAGCAGCGGAACCAGAACCGGTGCCGGCACGCCCTGGTCTCCACCTCCTCCCGGGACATCGGCGAACTCGCCCAGACCCCCTGGGTGATCAGCATCCTTTTCAAACCGTATCCTTTGGAGCAGGTCATCCAGGCGCTGGAAGCCTGAATGCTCTAAACTGGTGGTTCACACAGATCGAGGCCACCATGCCGTCGTTTGCAACTGGGATGCGCTGTTTCCCCCTGGTCCTGGTCGTTGTCCCGGCGCTGCTCGCCCAGGATGCCGATCTGCCCGAGCGCTTGTTCCGTTCAGGCGAGCGCGCCTATGCCGTCCGCGCCTACCCCGAGGCCATGGAGACCTGGAACCAGCTGATCCAACAGGCGCCCAAGTCGCCCTTCGCCGCCCACGCGCTCATGAACCTGGCCAGGCACATGGTGGAAGTGGAGAAACGGCCGGACGAAGCGCTGCCCCTGCTGGAGCGGATCAAGAGCGAACACCTCAAGACCCCGTGGGCCGCCGAGGCCATGCTGCTCCGGGGCCAGCTGCTCATGGCCCGCTGCCGCGCGCCCCAGGACGTGAAGGAGCCCCAGGCCGAGTTCAACCGGGTGGTGGACCTGTTCCCTGACAACCCCTGCGTGCAACAGGCGCGATTCGAGCTGGGCCAGAGCTTCCGCCTGCTGGGACAATGGGGCCCGGCCCTGCAGAACTACATCGAAGCCGTCGGCCTGGACCCGGCCTCCGCCGTGGCCCGGGCGGCCCAGCTGCAGGCGGCCGAAACCCTCGACCTCATGGGCGACACCACCGGCTGCCTGCGCATGCTGCAGTTCCTGCGCAACCGGTTCCCGGACTCGCCCGAAAGCCAGGAGGCCGCCTGGCGGATCCAGGTGCGGGTCAAGGAGCGGCTGCAGAAGCCGCCCCTGCGCTCCACGGGCCCCTGGCCCGAGGGCCGGCAGAAGTGGCTGAAGACCCCGACCCTCCTGGCCACCGGCCCCGGCGGCGAACTCTACGTCTACCAGGACGACCAGGACCAGGCCTCCCTGCTCAAGGACGGGCAACTCACCCCGGCCGGTCCCCCGGCCAGGAACATCAAGGCCATGCTCGTCACCCCCGGCGGCCAGCTCTGGCTGATCAGCCGCATGGGCGTGATCAAGGACGGCGTCCCCCCGCCGGCGGGCTCCGCGTTCCCGTCCCCCAACGGCGCGGCCATGGACGGCTGGGGCAATCTCTGGCTCAGCGACGCCAAGACGTCCTACCTCCAGGTCTTCCCGCCTGAAGGGCCGCCCAGGACCGTGCCGGTGGCCGGCACCGTGGCCCTGGCCGCCCTGCCCACCGGCGGTGTGGTGGCGGCCTCGGATGAGAGCCGGTCCTTCCTGTTCATGGATTCCGACGGCAAGACCCAGATCACCGTGCCCTACGGCAAGGACCTGCCGGCGCCCTTCAAATATGTGGTGGCCCTCGCCTCGGACCCCCTGGGCCACGTGGCCGCGCTGGTGGACGGCGACTTCGAGGGGGTGGCGGTCTGGGGGCCGGACGGCGCCCTGCTGCGCTCGGCCACCTACAAGACCCTGGGGCTCGCGGGGAAATTCCGGGCCATCGCCCTGGACCGCCAAGGGGCGCTCATCCTGGCCGACCGTTCCAACGACCTGCTGATCCGGGTCGACTAACCATGGTCAAACACCTCCTCCTCCCCGTGCTGCTCACCGTCCTCCTGGGCGGGCCTGGACCTCTGCGGGCCCAGGACCCGGCGCTCAAGGACACCCTCCAGCAGGCCAAGGCGGCCTGGGCCACCCAGGGCGACCGGGACACGGCCATCGCCAAGTTCGGCACCATCATCACCGCCCTGGAGCCCGGCGCCCAGAAGCTGGATCCCCCCTGGGTCCAGATGCTCTGCGAAACCTACAACTGGATGGCCATCCTGGACGACCGGATCGCCTCCAAGCGGGAACGGGCCCCCAAGTACCTGGATTCGGCCCTGACCCTCAACCCCGATTTCGAGATCGACCGGAACATCACCAACGCCCGGCTGCAGAATGCCTTCGACAACCTGCGCGCCGGGAAGTTCGGCCAGGTGCAGTTCACCCTGGACCCCGAGGAGGGAACCCTCACCCTGGACGGCAAGGCGAGCCCGGCCCCGGCCGCCAGCTTCAGACGCTACCTGCCGCCCGGCGCCCATGCCGTCACCTACGCCAAGCCCGGCTATGCCCCCCTGGACCAGCACCTGGACCTGGCCCTCAAGGAGAGCAAGGCGCTGGCGCTCAAGCTGGTGCGGAACTCCTCCGTCATCACCGTGTATACCACCCCCGCCGGGGTCGAGGTGGTGCTGGACGGCAAGAGCGTGGGCTCCACCCAGGGCCAGGCGCCGGCGGACATGGCCTCCTACGCGGACAAGCTCGGGGTGCGCCCGGACCAGCTTTCCGCCGGCTTCGTCCTCACCGGCCTTTCGGCCGGCAAGCACCTCCTGGATCTCCGGCGCCCCTGCTACCAGCCCAAGCTCCTGGAAATCGGGGAAGCCTTCTCCACCCCGTTCGCCGACCACAGCCTGGAACCGGTCCGGCTGATGCCCTCCCGCAGCCTCCTGACCGTGCAGGGCGCCGCCCCCGGCGGCGAGCTGTTCCTGGACGGCAAGAGCTTCGGCCCGATCCCGGTGAAGGATCTGGAGGTCTGCGCCCAGAGCTACGATCTCCAGGTGCGCTACCCCCAGGGCACCTTCGCCCAGCAGGTGGACCTGGCCGAAGGCAAGTCCACCACCCTGTCGGTCCGGCCCACGCCCCGGCTCACCTACGCCGGTTTCGAAGGCGATGACGATTTCGCCGGCCGGGAGCGGATCGGGACCCTGCTGGCCGGCCTGGGCTCGCGCCTCACCCAGGTGGCCTTCCTCACCGCCGCCAAGGGGGAAACGCCCCAGGTCTGCATCGCCCGGGTCCAGGCCTCCCACGAGACCGAGCTGATGCTCCGGGCCAGGCCCATCCCCGGCCACCCCATCCACCAGGTGGAACTGGTCCTGTCCACCCTCACGGGCGAGCAGGAGCGGCTGGTGGTGAAGCCCCTGGAGAGCGACCCGCTGGGGCAGCTGGTGGCCCGGATCGAAACCCCCACCGTCCTCGCCGAACCCTGGGCCGGGCTCACCCTGCTCGACCTGGCCCCGGACGGCCCGTGGGTCCTGCAGGCCGACGCCGCCGCCCTGAAGGCGGGGGTGAAGGCCGCCAGGCCCATCCAGCAGGTGGACGGCAAACCCGTCGCCACCGTGGCCGACGTGCGCAAGGCCCTGGCGGGGGTCAGGTCGGGCAAGGTGACGGTCAGCCAGGGGGACGCCCCCATCACCCTGGCCGTGGTCCAGCAGGCCCTGGCCCTGCCGGTGAATGCCGCCGACCTGTGCTATCCCTTCGTCCTCTCCGACCTGCGCCTGCGCTACCTGGGCGCCACCGGGGACGACGCCGGCCTGCTCCGGCTCCAGCAGGCGCTGGCCCTGATCCATTTCAAGGAATACGACAAGGCCCTGGAGATCCTGCGGGATGCCCGCATGACCACCGTCCAGGGCGTCAGCCAGGGCACCCTGGACTACTACACCGGGGTCTGCCTGCTGCACATGGGCAACGTCTATCTTTCCGAAACCCTGCAATCCTTCAATCAGGCCCTGAAGTATCCCCAGGCCACCCTGTTCGGCCCGGACGGCCCGCTCCTGGCGCCCCTGGCCCGGCAGGCCCTGGAAGATCTCAAACCCTGATCTCACGAAAGGCTTCCCTATGGTGTCATCCCGTTCCGGCCAGCGCGGCGAAGGAGGGCTGGGCTGCATCCTGAGCCTGCTGGGGCTCGCCCTGGCCAGCGCCCTGGGCTTCAAGCTGGTGCCGGTGTTCTACGGCAACAGCACCCTGGTGGATTACGCGGGGGACGTGGCCGGGGAAGCGGCCCTCTTCACCGTGCCGGAGCTGGAAGCCAAGGTGCGCGCCCGGGCCAAGGACCTGGGCATCGCCGAAGCCCAGGAGGAGGGCGCCGTGACCATCACCACCCGCGGGGGCCATACCAACGGTTTCTGCACGGTCGTGCTCGACTACAGCAGGACCGTGGACCTGTACGGCGCCTACCCCTTGACCATCACCACCAGGAAGGTGATCATCCGGCCGTACATGGACTCCCGGTAGATTCCGCTTGAAGCGGAGCCCAGGTGCGGGCACCGTGGGTGGGTGTTTCCGCCCGAGACCACCCATGGGATCCTCACCGACGGCAGCGAGCCCATGGCCTCGGTGCTGGGGGAAATGGCCCGGGTCGCCCGGTCCCGCCTCTGCGTCCTCGTGTCCGGCCCCTCGGGCAGCGGCAAGGAACTGGCGGCCCGGGAGCTGCACCGCCTGTCCGGGCGCCCCGGCCCGCTGGTGCCGGTGAACTGCTCGGCCATCGCCGAGTCCCTCATGGAATCGGAACTGTTCGGCCACGTCAAGGGCGCCTACACCGGCGCGCTAAGGGACCGCACAGGCGCGGTGGAATGCGCGGAAGGCGGCACCCTGTTCCTGGACGAGGTGGCCGACCTGTCCCCGCGGCTGCAGGCGCTCCTGCTCAGGGTGCTGCAGGAGCGCGAGGTGCGGCGGGTGGGGGCCGAGCGCGCCCGGCGGGTGGACGTGCGCTTCCTGGCCGCCACCCACCGGCCCCTGGAGGCCCTGGCCGCCGCCGGGGCGTTCCGTCACGACCTGCTCTACCGGCTGCAGGGCTCCGTGCTCACCCTGCCCGCCCTGGGCGAGCGGCGGCACGAGTTCCCCTACCTGGTGCCGCGCATGGTGGCCCGGCTGGCCCTGGAGACCGGGATGCCGGCCCCGGCGCTCCAGCCCGGGCTGCCCCAGGCCCTGGCCGGGCTGGCCTGGCCGGGCAATGTCCGGGAACTGCTGCACGCCCTGGAACGGGCCCTGCTCCGCTGCGGCGCGGGCCCCCTGGAAGCCCGGCATTTCCCGGAGCTGGACCGGACGCCGGAACCCAGCCGGAACTGGGTGGAAGCCACCCGGGAGTTCCAGCGCCGCCTGCTGCTGGAGACCCTGAGCCGGCACCGGTTCCAGGTGGCCGAGAGCGCCAGAGCCCTGGGCTTGGCCCGGCCCGCCTTGTATGCCGCCGCCCGGAGGCTGGGGCTGGACCTGGGCCTGGAACGGAGCCGGGTCGGCCTCCATAGGTTATGATCGCTGAAACACCCGCACACCTGGGAGGTCCCAAGATGCATCCCCTGGCCGGCAAGCCCGCCCCGAAATCGATCCTGGCCGATATCCCGGCCCTGGTGAGCGCCTACTACACGGTCAGACCCGATCCCGCCGACCCCCGCTGCCTGGTCAGTTTCGGCACCTCCGGCCACCGCGGCCGCTCCAGCGACGGCACCTTCAACGAGGACCACATCCTGGCGGTGGTCCAGGCCATCTGCCTGCACCGGCGGCAGGCCGGGATCACCGGGCCGGAGGTGCTCGCCGCCAACGGGGTGGAGACCATGGTGGCCCGGGAAGGCGTCTTCACCCCCACGCCCTCGGTGTCCCACGCGATCCTGGCCTGGAACCGCGGCCGCTCCGAGGGCCTGGCGGACGGCATCGTCATCACTCCTTCCCACAACCCGCCCGACAACGGCGGCATCAAGTACAACCCGCCCAACGGCGGTCCGGCCGACGTGGACATCACCGGCTGGGTGGCCGACCAGGCCAACGCCTTCCTGAAGGACGGCAACCGCGCGGTGCAGCGCACCCCCTACCCGCGCGCGCTGCGGGCCGGGAACGTCCACCTGCACGACTTCATCACCCCCTACGTGGAGGACCTGAAGAACGTCCTCGACCTGGACGCCATCCGCGGCGCCGGCCTGCGCCTGGGCGCCGACGCCCTGGGCGGATCGGGGCTCGGCTACTGGGAGCCCATCGCCCAGCGCTACGGGCTCCGCATCGACCTGCTCAACGGCCACTACGACCCCACCTTCGGCTTCATGTGCGTGGACCGGGACGGCAAGATCCGCATGGACTGCTCCTCGCCCCAGGCCATGGCCGGCCTGGTGGCGCTGAAGGACCGCTACGACATCGCCTTCGGCAACGACCCCGACTTCGACCGGCACGGCATCGTCTGCCCAGGGGCCGGCCTGATGAACCCGAACCACTACCTGGCGGTGGCCATCCAGTACCTGTTCCGGAACCGCACCGGGTCGCGCCCCGACGCGGCCATCGGCAAGACCCTGGTGAGCAGTTCCATGATCGACCGGGTGGGCGCGGCCCTGGGGCGCCGGGTCGCGGAAGTGCCGGTGGGCTTCAAGTGGTTCGTGCCCGGGCTGCTGGACGGCAGCTTCGGCTTCGGCGGCGAGGAGAGCGCCGGGGCCTCGTTCCTGCGCAAGGACGGCACGGTGTGGACCACCGACAAGGACGGCATCATCCTCAGCCTGCTGGCCGCCGAGATCACCGCGGTCACCGGCAAGGACCCCGGCCAGCACTACCAGGAACTCACCACGCGGTTCGGGGCGCCGCTCTATGAGCGCACCGACGCCCCCGCCAACGCCGCCCAGCGCGCGGTCCTGGCCCGGTTGAGCCCGGATCAGGTCACGGCGGCCACCCTGGCCGGGGAGCCGATCCTGGCCAAGCTGACCCAGGCGCCGGGCAACGGCGCCGCCATCGGCGGGCTCAAGGTCATCACCGAGAACGGCTGGTTCGCCGCGCGCCCCTCCGGCACCGAGGACGTCTACAAGATCTACGCGGAAAGCTTCAAGGGGCAGGCGCACCTGGACGCCCTCCGGGGCGAGGCCCGGGAGATGGTGGCGGCGGCGTTCAAGGCGGCCGGCGTGTAGTTCACTCCATCCTCTAGGCTTTTTCCGCGGTCATGTTCAGGCTGATGGGGATGCCCTTGTAGACCATCGTGCTGGTGTCCTGGAAGAGACCGAAACCCTCCACCCGCTTGATGTTGACGAACCCGGACCCCTGGAGAAAGGCAGTGAGGAACACATCGTTGAGTCCGACCGCATGGTAGTCGTAGCGGTCCATGTGGCCCCCGAACATCATGCGCATGACGAAGAACCGCTCGTCGCCGCACAGCCTGTCCTTCTCCAGGAAGAGCGCGGCGAGGATGTCCATATCGGGAACGCTGACGTAGAGCTTGCCTCCGGGGGCCAACACGCGGTTCCACGTCTTCAGAACCTCGCCCAGTTCACCCGCGTAATCGAAATGCTCGACCACATGCGAGGCGTAGAGTTCCGAGAAGGTCCCGTCCGGGAACTGCGACAGGTCGTTCGCGTTGCAGACATGGTCGACGCACGGGCCGGGCAGGGCATCCAGGATCTCCCAGCCTTCCGCCTTCGTCTTGCCGCCGATGTGGAGTTTCCGCAAGGGGGCAGGAGCGGGAACCGGGGCGGGAACCGGGGCGGCGGTTTTCTTTCGCATGGCAGGTGTGCTCCCATGGGTGGCTGGCTGGTTGAAAGGGTCGCTGGACGATCCCAAGGATACCCCCCATCAGCTTTGGGTTGGCATAAAAGCATCCAGGGCTTCGCACATCAGGGCGACCACTTCCGTCATCCGGTACCGGGCTTCCCAGCCCAGGGCAGCAAGGGTCGCCGAGGGATCACCCGCGCTGTGCAGAATGTCGTCGGGACGGTAGAGCGCCGGGGACGTGTCGACGTGCTGGCGCCAGTCCAGGTTGTAGTATCCGAAGGCCGCTGCCACGAAGTCCTCCA
>Ga0302320_10029669_pt1 | contig 10454 bp, 5 predicted proteins | sample Bog_T0_3_FD_202130 | JGI IMG/M metagenome (GOLD analysis project Ga0302320, IMG submission 202130) | Peat permafrost microbial communities from Stordalen Mire near Abisko, Sweden - Bog_T0_3 | ecosystem: Environmental > Terrestrial > Soil > Wetlands > Peat | place: Sweden: Abisko, Stordalen Mire... | reverse complement strand
GATTGCGGCGCGATGCCGTTCTTTGCACCCACCCGGATTACGGGGGCGTCAAGATAATCGAATGCCTGCTGTTGAATCGTCGATGCCACTTCACCCGTAAAGCTGCCCAAACTCACAGCCTGGCTCACCACCACGCAGCGCCCGGTCTTCTGCACGGACATCAGCACGGTTGCCATATCGCAGGGCACCAGGCAGCGGAGATCGATTACTTCCGCGCTCACGCCTGATTCCTCCTGCAATTTTGCCGCGGCCTTCAGTGCCAGGGGAACCGCCGGGCCATAAGCGACAATCGTGATGTCGCTTCCGGCGCGCTTTACGTCCGCCACGCCCAGAGGAATAAGGTACTCCTCCTCGGGCACGGGACCTTTTTCGTTGTAAAGCCCTTGCGACTCCACAAACATGATGGGGTTGTTGTCGCGAATGGCGGACTTCATCAATCCCTTGGCGTCGTAGGCCGTGGAGGGATAGACCACGTAGAGGCCGGGAACATGCACCACCGTGGACTCCAGCGTTTGCGAGTGTTGCCCGCCGTAGCCCTTGCCCGCACCCACCGACACGCGCAACACCATGGGCACTTCCGCGTGCGCGCCCGACATGTAATGCCACTTGGCCGCCTGGTTTCCCACCTGGTCGCCCGCCATCAGCAGAAAATCCATGTACATCAATTCCACCACGGGCCGCAGTCCGATCATGGCCGCGCCTACGGCAGTGCCGCAGATGCAGGCTTCCGAGATCGGAGTATTGAAGACGCGCGCCCGGCCGAACATTTCCAGCAGACCTTTGGAGAGCTTGAACGCTCCACCATACTCGGCCACGTCTTCGCCGTAGAAGATGACGCGTGAATCACGCAACATCTCTTCCGTCACGGCTTCCTTGATGGCATCGCGATAGGTGATTTCGCCATTGGTGCGCTTGATGGGGGGCAAAGCTTCCAGCACTTCCACCTTGGCGAACTCGGCGGGTACCTTGGCTGAAGTAGTGTCGGTGTACATGTACTTGATGACATCGGCGGGCGGCGGATCAGCCGCTTGCGCCGCACGGACTGCGGCCCGGGCGTTGCGCTCGCGAACCCGCTTCTCCACGGCGGCAATTCCTGCTTGATCCAGAATGCCGGCTTCCACCAACTGCTTTTCAAACGTGGTGATGGGATCGACCGCTTTCCACGCGGCTTCCTCATCACGGGTGCGATATTCGTTGCGCGGGTCGCTGAGGGAGTGGCCAAAGTAGCGGTAGGTATCAACATCGAAGAAGTAAGGTCCCTGCCCTTCGCGGCAGCCCTGGGCAGCGCGCAGAATTGCGTCGCGCGTGGCCAGCACATCCATGCCATTGATAATTTCCGCGTGCATGCGATTGTCGGCAAAGCCGGCGGCGCGCTGGGCCACGTGGCTGACTCCCATCACTTCGCCATCAGAGCGGCCGGTCATGGCGTAGTGATTGTTGAGGACGAAGAAGATGATCGGCAGCCCGAAGCGCCGGTCGCCCGCCATTTCATTGGTGAACTGCACCTGCGCCGCCCAATTGAGCGATTCCAGAACCACGCCGTTGCAGTAGGCGCCATCGCCGGCAAAGCAGCAGACCACGCCGCCATCCTGCAGGTAGCGCGAACCCATGGCCGCGCCGGTGGCAATGGGCACACCGCCGCCCACAATCGCGTTGGCTCCGAGATGGCCCACGGTGAAGTCAGCAATGTGCATGCTGCCACCGCGCCCACGGCAATAGCCGTCTTCTTTGCCGAACAACTCCGCAATGGTGCGATAGATGTGGTCTTCCAGGGATTGTTCCAGAAGCTCGTCACGCCCGGTTGCGGTGGAATTCGGAACGCGCTGGTGCAACCGCTCAACCGACATTTCGCGGATGGCGCGGCAACCACGCGCCACACTATCGCCATGGCCGCGGTGCGTGCTGGTGATGTGATCCTTCAGGATCAGGGCGCTGCACGCTCCCACGGAAGCTCCCTCCTGGCCGATGGAAACGTGCGTGGGACCGCGATAATTGAAACCCGCAAGCGGCTCGTAAGCGCCGGAGCGAACGGTGACGATCATGTCCTCGAGTTCGCGGATCATCAGCATGTCTTCCAAAAGGGTCACCGCATTGGCCGCATCAATGCGCCCAAGCGCGAGTTCGCTCTGAAGGTTTCCCTGATATCGAAATGCGGGAATCGTTCCGCAATTAATCTCAAAGGGAGCAAAGTCCGGTCTTGAATCCTGCAAATAAGCTGGCGCCATTTTCTCTCCAGTGGCTATTGGTCAATTGTCAGTGGCAGGCTGGTTTTGGCTGATCACTAGCCACGAAGCACTGTCCACTGCTTTTCTACGCTTGTACTACCTCAATGCCCCGCTTGCGCAGGTCTTTCGATAGTTTCCGGTCAAACAAATTATCGGTGATCAGCATCAGGACTTTTTCCAAACGTCCTGCGCGGGTGAATGAAATTTTGTGGGCCTTGCTGCTGTCTGCAAGCAGAATGACCTCGCGCGCATGCTGCATCACCAATTCCTTCGTATAGGCCTCAGTGGGATCGGTGGTGGTAAGTCCCTCATCCAGGCTAAGGCCGATGGTTCCCATGAAGGCCTTGTCCACGTGCAGCTCTTGAATCATGAAGCGCGTCAGCGGCCCCACGGTGGTCTGGGCAAGGCGGCGAAGTTCACCCCCCACCAAAATCAGGCGCGGCCCGCGACCGGCAAGTTCCACGGCAGCCCGCAGGGAGTTGGTGACAATCGTGATGTTGGAACGGTCCTTCAGCAGGCGCGCCAACTCCAGAACCGTGCTGCCGCCATCCAGGTAGATCGTGTCGTTCGGTTTGACGTATTTTGCGGCGGCTTCGGCGATGCGCCGTTTTTCCGTTGCGGCAACGGAAGTTTTATCGTCAAACAGCGGTTCATCCAGGCGGCCTCCGGTGCTGACGGCTCCGCCATAGACCCGCCGAACCTCGCCCAACTTCTCCAGCTCACCCAAGTCGCGCCGAATCGTGGCCGATGAAACACCAAGCTGCTCGGTGAGTTCTTCAACACGCACCACGCGATTCTGGCCGAGAATTTCGCGGAGCTCTTCCAACCGTTTCGGCGCCAGATCCCGGAGCTTAGAGCTTTCCATCGAGAAAATCCTTCATGCTCAGTCGTGATTGATTATAGGAATATTTTAGGCGAAGTCAATCACATTCGCGCATCATCTTTTTCCGCCCTGTACTTTTAGTCCGGCCTCTGGCACCATAATTGCTGATTATTCTCGCGAGGTCATTCGATTGCGACGATGTGTCTATCTCCTGCTGGCTGTCTTCCTGGTGCAACTCTCCGGGGTAAGGGCGTTTTGTGTCCCAAGCCACGGCCACGCACACGCATGCTGCCCCAATGGCGCCAAGACAACTCTGCCGAATGCATCCTCGTTGCCCGATTGTTGCGTCAGTTCAATTCTGAATGATCAGGGTTCGATTACCGAAACACCCAGTTCCAATCATTCCTCGATCATGGCCACCCACTCGGGGATAGCGTCAATTCCCTCAAATTTGCCGCTCGTCAGCGTCAATGCGCCGATTCGGCTGCACGCTTTGTTGCAAAGTCCACCTCCTCGAAGTCCCCTTTCGCAGTCCTGCCTGCTTCTGATTTGACAATCTCTCCAAAACCCTAAGCTCGAAGTGTCGGTCCTGGGCTCAAGCAGGGAATCCGGCAATCGTTCCCACCTTTATCAGGCACCAGCATGATAAGCCAGGCCGACGTCTGGCCGCTGATTGGTGGCTTGTGATTAGCAACTGTGGAGAGTTGAAAATGAAACGAAATCTGTCCTTACTGATAACGATCTTCCTTGGTTTCAGTGCCCTGCTTTGTGTTCCGGCTCAGGCGGCACCTGCGGCCAGCCCGACGGTTGGGCCAACCCTGAGTCTCGCCAAACTCGTGCAGGAAGCAACCGAACGCAACCCGGAAATTCTGGCTGCACGTCACGCTGTGGACGCCAAACGTGCACATGTTCCGCAAGCGGGCGCGTGGGCTGACCCCACCGTCACCATCAGTTATGGAGGCAACGCGCTGCCGCCGTTCACGGTGATGCGCGCCGACCCCTCCAGCAACCGGCAGGTGATGGCGGAGCAGATGATTCCGTATCCCGGCAAGACGCACCTGCGCACGGAAATCGCGGCTCGCGATGCCGATGCGGAGACGCTTGCCTACGAAGCGGTTGGAAGACGCGTGGCGGCGGAAGTAAAACAGGCCTATTTCGACCTTGCCTTTATCGACCGCAGCCTCGCCATCTTGCAGAAGGACCACGACGCGCTGGCAGGATTCGAGAAGGTTACCGAGATCCGATACAGCATCGGCAAAGCGGCGCAGCAGGACGTTCTGCGCGCGCAACTCGAACTCACGCGACTCGCTCAACGCGCGGCGATTCTCAACCAGCAGCGCCACACTCTGGAAGCGCAACTGAACAGCTTGCGCGATGTTCCCATTGACTCGCCGCTGGGCGCGACGGACGCGGTGGGGCTCAGCACCTTTGCCTATACCGAAGATCAGTTGATGGAAGCCGCGCAGGCCAACTACCCGGTGCTGAAGCAGCGCAAGACGATGGTGGAGCAGGGCCGCCTCTCGGTGGACCTGGCGCGCAAGGAAGTTCGCCCCGATTTCAGCGTCGGTTACACCTACATGCAGCGCGATGCCCTGCCGGACATGTTTGGAATTACGCTCACCACTTCGGTGCCCATCTTTCGCCATCGCAAACAGGACATGCAGATCAAGGAAGCCGCCGCCAATCTTGAATCCGCGCGCCAGATGCAGGCGAATGAACTCACTCTGCTTCGTTACCAGGTGCAGCAGGACTACCTGGAAGTTCAAGCCACGGAGCAACTGCTGAAACTCTATTCGCAGGGCATCTCGCCGCAATCGTCATTGACGCTGGAATCCTCAATCAACAGTTACCAGACCGGCGGCGTGGATTTTCTAAACGTGATCAGCAACTTTCAGGCGGTCATCGATGCTGAACTCGATTACCACATGCAGGTTACGAATCATGAAAAGGCTTTGGCTCGCCTGGAAGAAGTGACCGGATTGAATTTGATTCAGCAAGGAGAATCGCACCATGAGTAAACAAAATTTTTGGGGAATATTTTGGGTCTCTTTAGCGGCTTTGGCCGGAAATATCGCGGTGAGCGGTGCCGAGCGCCGTTTTCCGGTGATGAACCTTAACGCCCCGTTGGGGCATTTTGCCCGAATTGAGGCCGCCGATGGACCGTCTCCGGGCGACGGCAAGATTCTCTACTACCAGGACCCCATGCACCCGTGGTATCGCTCCGACAAGCCGGGGATTGCCCCGGATTGCGGCATGAAGCTGGTGCCGGTCTACGCCTCGGATGCGCCGGCCGCGGCTCTTCCCCCGGGAGGCGTGGAGATCAGCGCCGCCCGTCAGCAGACGATGGGCGTGGTAACCGCCAAGGCCGAATACCGGGCGATTGACCAGGCCGTCCACGCCACGGGCCAGGTGGCGGTTGATGAATCCCGCATCTCGAGCGTCAGCACCAGAGTCAGCGGCTGGGTGCAGAAGGTCTTTGTGGATTCCACCTTCCAGCACGTCAACAAGGGCGAACCCCTGTTTACCGTTTACAGCCCGGAATTGCTCGCCGCGGAGCAGGAGTATCTGCTGGCCCTCAAGGCCAGCAAAACACTGGGGCAGAGCTCGCTTGTGGACGTGAATGGCTATGGAACAAGCCTGCTTGAAGCCGCGCGAATGAGGCTTTCCTTGCTCGACATTACTCCGGACCAGATCCACGCCATCGAGGCGACGGGCAAGCCGGAGCGGGAAATCACCATCTATTCGCCCGCCATGGGGCACGTTCTGGAACGCAAGGTATTTCCCAATCAATACGTTACGCCGGAAATGGAGCTCTACAAGATTGTGGATCACACCTCGATGTGGATTCTGGCGGAGATTCACGAAGAGGATATCCCCTACGTCAGTGAAGGCCAGCAGGCCGTGGTGACGGCGGAGGCGATTCCGGGCAAGAGGTTTACGGGGCGCGTGAATTTTGTGGAGCCGCACCTGATGGAAGAAACCCGCACGGAACGCGTGCGCATGGAATTTCCCAACCCCGATTTGAAGCTCGAACCAGGGATGTTCGTCAATGTGGAATTACACCGTGGCCTGGGCCGCCAGTTGACCGTGCCCGTTGATGCGGTGCTCGATTCAGGCACGCAGCAGCGCGTCTTCGTCGATCGCGGCAAGGGTGTCTTTGAGCCACGCACCGTAACCGTGGGTTCGCGCTCTGGAGATTACGCGGTGATCACCAAGGGGCTGAAGGCCGGTGATCTGGTGGTGACGCGCGCGAACTTCCTGATCGATTCAGAAAGCAACCTGCGCGAGTCGGCGGAGGGAATGAAATGAGGCAACCACGCCCCCGTGACCTCGGCGAATCAGGCGGGCAGGAACGAAGGAGTTGGAACTCTGCATCCCTCGCCCCCTTGGGGGAGAGGGTGGATCGGCGCGGCGTTGTCATCAGCCGCGACGAGATGGGGGAGGGGGTTTTCGACCTTGAGATTCCAGTGAATTATCGTCTGGCGCCACGAATCCACAGTGTCGGCGTGAATGGTTTCCGACGTTATGCGCCTGTGGTTTTTCCAGAGCGCTGGAGTTTTACCGGACATTGCCTGATCGGGATAGGACGTTTGATTTCGACCCCCTCACCCGGCCCGCCCCGGCTGATGAAAGCGCCGGACGCGGTCCACCCTCTCCCCCAAGGGGGCGAGGGCTGGTTTCAAATTGCCTCTTCTCTCACCCCTTTGGAGAAGATGGGCTGGTGTCAAATTACCTCTTCTCTCACCCCTTTGGAGAAGATGGGTTGGTTTCAAATTGCCTCTCCCCTCGCCCCCTTGGGGGAGAGGGGTCGGGGGTGAGGGGGTGAGACGGGGACGAGCAAGCCAAAGCTACCAGGAGCAGTCATCATGATTCATCGCATTATTGATTTTTCCGCAAGAAACAAATTCATAGTCTTCCTTTTGGTGGGAGTGGCGGTGGCCTGGGGGTGGTGGTCACTCATGAACGTGCCGCTCGATGCGATTCCCGACCTTTCCGACACACAGGTCATCATCTATTCGCGCTGGGATCGCAGCCCTGACATCATGGAAGATCAGGTGACCTATCCCATCATCACCGCGCTGCTGGGCGCGCCGCATGTGAAAGATATCCGCGGCTTCTCCGACTTTGGCTACTCCTATGTCTACATCATTTTCGACGAGGGCACGGACATCTATTGGGCGCGCTCGCGTACGCTGGAGTATCTCTCCAAAATCTCCTCGCGGCTCCCGGCCGGCGTGCAGACGGAGCTTGGCCCGGACGCCACCTCCATTGGCTGGGTCTTTCAATACGCGCTGGTGGACACCACGGGCAAGCAAAGCCTTGACTCACTGCGTTCATACCAGGACTGGTTCCTGCGCTATTACCTTGAAAGCGTTCCCGGCGTGGCGGAAGTTGCGCCGATCGGCGGGTTGGTGCGGCAGTACCAGATCCAGATCGATCCCAACAAGCTGGCGGAATACAAGATTCCCTTGATGAAAGTGGTGGAGGCGGTGCGCGCCAGCAATAACGACGTGGGCGGACGCCTGGTGGAGTTTGCCAGCCGCGAATACATGGTGCGCGGGCGCGGCTACGTACACTCGATTGGCGACCTTCAAAGCATTGTGGTGGGTGGCGACGCGCAGAGCGGAGTGCCCATCACGGTAAAAGACATTGGCCAGGTCACACTCGGCCCGGACATTCGCCGCGGAGTTGCGGACCTTGACGGCAAGGGCGACGCCGTGGGCGGCGTGGTGATTATGCGCTCCGGCGAAAATGCCTTGCGCGTGATTGAACGCGTGAAAGCCAAGCTTGACCAAATTCAGCCTTCACTGCCGCCGGGCGTGAAGATTGTCACCACCTACGACCGGTCGGAACTGATTCTGGGCTCAATTCACACACTGAAGCACACGCTCTACGAAGAGATCGGAATTGTAAGCCTGGTGATTTTGATCTTCCTCTGGCACATACCCAGCGCCTTGATTCCGATTTTGACCATTCCGATTACCGTCCTGATTGCCTTCATCCCCATGAAAGCGGTTGGCGTGACTTCCAACATCATGTCACTCGGCGGAATTGCCATCGCCATCGGAGCCATGGTGGATGCGGCCATCGTGGTGGTGGAGCAAACCCACAAAAAGCTGGAGCTGTGGGAGGCGGGCGGCCGCAAGCGCGATTACCACGAGGTGGTGATTGAAGCCATCAAGGAAGTTGCGCCGGCAAGCTTCTTTTCCTTGCTGGTTATCGCGGTTTCGTTTATGCCCATCTTCGCCTTGGAAGCGCAGGAGGGCAGGCTCTTCAAACCGCTGGCCTTCACCAAGAATTTTTCCATGGCCATTGCCGCGGTGCTGGCCATCACTTTGGACCCGGCCATGCGGCTGCTCTTTACCCATGCGATGGAGTTCAACTTTCGCCCGCGTTTTCTGGCGCGAATCGCCAATGCCGTTCTGGTGGGAAAGATCCACCCGGAAGAGACGCACCCCATCAGCCGCGTGCTCATCAAGCTTTATCGCCCGGTGGTTGAATGGGCCGTCCGCCTGCGCTGGGTGGTGATTGGCAGCGCTATTGCCGCGGTGGCGTTGACGATTCCGGTGTTCCAGCATTTGGGTTCAGAATTCATGCCGCCGCTTAACGAAGGCACCTTGCTCTACATGCCCACCACGCTACCAGGAATATCGCTGGCGGAAGCGCAGCGCACGCTGGAAATTCAGGATCGAATTCTGAAATCTTTTCCCGAGGTTGTGCGAGTGTTTGGCAAGGCCGGACGGGCGGAAACTTCCACTGACCCTGCGCCGCTTTCGATGGTGGAGACCACGGTTCTTTTGAAACCACAGGACGAGTGGCGCAAAAAGCCGCAGTGGTATTCAAACCGCGCCCCGGAGTGGATGCAGAAAATCCTGCGCCACATCTGGCCTGACCGCATTTCGCAGGACGATCTGGTGGATGAGATGGATCGCGCCCTGCGCATTCCCGGCACTTCGAATGCCTGGACCATGCCCATCCGCAATCGCGTGGACATGCTCACCACGGGTGTGCGCACGCCCGTGGGAGTCAAAGTGCTGGGCGCCGACCTGAACAAGATTCAGGAGATTGGCGAGCAGATTGAACACACCCTGTCGCAAGTGCCGGGCACGCGCAGCGTTTATGCTGAACGCGTCAGTGGCGGCTATTTTCTGGATTTCACTCTGCGGCGCGACCAACTGGCGCGGTACGGTTTGACCGTGGATGACGTTGAGGCTTACATCATGTCGGGCGTGGGCGGCGAAAACGTCACCACCACGGTGGAGGGGCGCGAGCGCTATTCGGTGAACGTCCGCTACCTGCGCGACTATCGCAGCGATTTGGGCGCGCTGCAAAGAGTGCTGGTGGCCACGCCCTCCGGTGCGCAGATTCCCATCAGCCAGCTTGCGGACATCCGCCTGCTGGAAGGGCCCAGCATGATCCGCGATGAAAACGGAATGCTGAGTGGCTACGTCTACGTGGACGTGGCGGGCCGCGACCTGGGAAGTTACGTGGACGAGGCGCAACGCCTGGTTCGTGCCAACGTTGAACCCAATCTGCCGCCAGGTTACAGCCTGAGTTGGAGCGGCCAGTATGAATTCCTCCAGCGCGTACGTGAGCGATTGAAGCTGGTGGTTCCCGTCACGATCTTCCTGGTCTTCATCCTTCTCTACCTCAATACCAAGTCGGTGGTGAAGACGATGATCATCTTTGCCGCGGTGCCGTTTTCCGCCGTGGGTGCCATCTGGCTGCTGCATTTCCTCGGTTACAACATGAGCATCGCCGTCTGGGTGGGCTTGATCGCGCTAATGGGCGTGGACGCGGAAACCGGCGTCTTCATGCTGCTCTATCTCGATCTCGCTTACGAAAGCTGGAAGGAGGCGGGTTTGCTGACCAGCTTTAAAGGATTGCAGGACGCCATTGTGCACGGCGCCGCTGCGCGCGTTCGCCCCAAGGTGATGACCGTCGGGTGCATGTTCACCGGCCTCTTCCCCATCATGTGGTCAACAGGCACGGGAGCGGACGTGATGAAGCGCATCGCCGCCCCCATGGTGGGTGGAATTTTTACGTCGTTCATCCTGGAGTTGCTGGTCTACCCGGCCATTTATGCGGTGTGGAAATGGAATTTTGAGGTCAAGCCGAACCTGATGAAGCATGAGGTGAAATGATGGGACTGCGGACGAGTAGCGCAGCGCGGCGGAATCGCAACTAACCGCGACTCGTAGGGGCTGGGCTTGCCCCAAGCTTGTCCAAATTACGGCACAGCTATTGCCCAATGACGTGCGGCTTCGGGGCATGGAAGGCTTGTAGCGCGGGTGTCCCCACCCGCGCTTTCGCCAAGGGGATGGGATTTTAGCGAAGGGCAGTCGCGGGTGTCCCCACCCGCGCTTTCGCCAAGGGGATGGGATTTTAGCGAAGGGCAGGCGCGG
>Ga0302320_10029668_pt1 | contig 10455 bp, 7 predicted proteins | sample Bog_T0_3_FD_202130 | JGI IMG/M metagenome (GOLD analysis project Ga0302320, IMG submission 202130) | Peat permafrost microbial communities from Stordalen Mire near Abisko, Sweden - Bog_T0_3 | ecosystem: Environmental > Terrestrial > Soil > Wetlands > Peat | place: Sweden: Abisko, Stordalen Mire... | reverse complement strand
ATTCGTCAACCGCCTGTTCTTTTCACTACAGGCGTGTTCCCGATCCCATCCCCATGCACGCCAGCGCCAATGGCGATCCGCCCCCAAAAAACCTCGCTACACAGGGGTCATAGCGTAACTTGGGCTAGCCCAGGCTTGCGAAACTGAGCGCTAGCCCTAAAATAGCCGGGCTGTCCACACTGGCCAGACGAGACCGTAGCTCAGTCGGTAGAGCAACAGACTTTTAATCTGTGGGTCCTGGGTTCGATCCCCAGCGGTCTCAGTTATAACCACAATAAAATCAATGGTTTATGGAAGGCGTCAAAATCCCACCCGTTTGACGTTCGCGCCGGTCTAATGCCGGTCTAAGGCGATGGCCAACTGGTCTAAGGTTTTGGCCTGTCAGCCGGTCCCCCATCGTCCCCCTTTGGCCCTCACCCCGGTCATCGTCGCCATAGTCATCACCTCGCCGCCAGTCTGGTCCCCCACGGTGCCGATGCCGCCGTCACCGCCGAGATGGTCATCCCCGGCTCCGCCTCCAGCAGCAGCCATCCCCAGCGTCACAATACCCCACTGCGTCGCCTTCAACGACACCCACGATGCCCAAGTCCAAGCCCCCACTTCGGCCCTCCGCCGGTTCAGGAATCAGGTGCCACGTCTCCCGCTCTAGCTTCGTCGGCGATGGCGGCGGAGTAGGTGCCGATAGTGGCGAAGATGGTGCTGCCGGTGCTGCACGCGATAACACGCGTGCTTTGCCATTGCGCCTCCCAGTATTGAAAGATGGGAGAATACGCCCGCGTGAAGTGAAAGATGCAAAATCACGCGTGCAATCGCGTGCAATTTGTTCATTGACGTTCATTGGCATGGTCCCAAGCTTATTCCCTCGTAAATGCCAACGCGAACACCATGAATGGTTCGTTGTCCCCGCCTGATGCCTGGGTAGGCCGCTCCCAAGTCCCGGCCAAATGTCGCTTTTGTTCCTTTGTGTTCCCTGCCTTGGCCATCACACCACGTCTTCCACGCGATAAAGAGGTCATCGACGATAACGGACTGACCGGCGGCCACAGTGCAGGTCTCCCGCACAAAGGCCTTGGTGGGTGAACCGAGGTCGTCCAGTTCCGCGACCGCCTCCGCACTCGACGCGGGGACGGTGAAGCGGCCTTGTGCCTTTAGGCGCTTCCAGCCTTCAATGCTCCACAACAGGATGCCCGGCAACTCCGCTAGCAGCTTGGCTTCAAGGCCGGTGTCCTCAACTCCCAGAAACGAACGAACAAGGCGGAGAATGAGGAAGCGAGAAGGCAACGCCCCGGACGCATCGACCAGTTTTGGCAGACTGTTTGAAAGCAAAATGAACCTGGTCGGCAGTCGGCCTATCCAGTCTTCCCGGTTTTTTCGCGGGATGGTCTGAACATCTTCGCCGGAAACTCCGAGCAGCCTGTCAGTGATTAGAGCGGCATTGGCACCGCTTGGAATGTGTGCATCACCGATGATGGCCGCGCTCTTGCCTATCATGCTCGCCATTCCAAAGTCCATCGCCAGCCCGCTCATGGTCGGAGTACAGACGTTGTGACGGCCAAGCAGCGCGGTCAGGACGCGGGCGACAGTGCCTTTGCCGGAACGCGGTGGCCCGTAGAGCAGGAGCATTTTTTGCAGGCTGGTATCGCAGGTCAGCAGGTACCCGAAAAACTCCTGTAGCAGCAGGATGGAGTCCGGGTCATCCGGCCACAACTCGGACAGGAATTTCCACCAGTTTTCTGGCCACGGTGCCGAGGCCGCAAAATCAAAATCCAACGCATTCAGGTTGAAGAAAAGCGGCGTCGGCGGAGTGAGATAATCAGCATCACCAGCAACAAAGGCAGGAAGGTGAACAAGTCCATTCTTGCACACCAGCAAATCATGGACTGGCGGCCTATCCGTTTTGGTATCGAGCCAGCAGGGAGGCGAAAATGTTTGCGGTATGTGGCACTCCGCGTGCATCGCGTCGATAAGGTCACTCACCTTGCGGGCGTTGGGCGCAAATGGCACTTCAATTTCGGTGTCGCCTTTTGGGACCATGCAGGTCTTCGTCTCCAAGAACCTGTAGACCAGTTGCCGGACGGCCTCATCCTCGTAGCCCATCCATCCCGACGTAACCCATCGGTAGAATTCGCCGCAATGAAGGGCAATCATTCCATGCCCCTCTGGTGTCCGGTGCTGATTCAGCAGCAGCCTCGCGTTGACCAGCGGCTCCTTTGGGTTCAGGATGGCGGGAACGTCGGCAATCATGTTATGAATTGACATTGTTATATTACTCCCGCTGGACGCAATGCGAGTCCGGCTTGTATGCGGCGTTGTGCTGATGACATTGATGGTTTTGGTTCCCGTGGCGTTCCATTCTGCAAAGCAGACTTCACCTTTTCCCTCATCTCATTCTCTGGGAATGGTGGAACGCATCGGCGTGCAAAGTCGAAAAGCACGTCGGCAATTTCATCCCCCGCCAGCATTTCGCCGGTGGTGTTGACCAGTGCGGCCAGGTGGCCGGCAAGCCTAAACACAGTGGTATCCCTCGACCCCTCGCCAACGCCCTCACATGAGGCCACGTATTTCCGCGCACGCCTCAGCAGGTCGGCGCGCGAGTCTCCGCCGGCGGTGAATGATGCCCGTGGTGCTGGCGGTGGTGCCGATGGTGAAGTCATCAAGTTGCGTAGCCAAGCCGGTAGTGGTGCCGGTGCGACCAGCGGAAACACCCAACGGTAGCAGCGTCCCGACAGGTGGCCGGATGGCGGTGCCACAATACATCCGCCCTCGCCACGAACGTCCAAGCCGACACCCAACTTGCCGGCGGAGTTCTTGATTTCAGTTCCGGCGTAGGCGAAAAGGCGGTGACGGCCCCCATCACGCCCGGTCTGACTGGTCAGGGTGGGCGGAAGCGGAGCATTGGCGGCCTCGAGCGCCGCGACCGATGCCGCGCCCTCTGGACCATCTTCGTCCAGTACGATGATGCCATTGATGCTGCCTGTTGGAAGGCCGATATTGGCGGAAGGATAGTCACTCCACCAGGCCCACACTTGGTCCAGGTCCGCCGTGGCATCCTTCAGGCCATGAGGCGCGAGCTTGGCGAATGCGTGCTTGCCCGATGATTTCCCGCAGTCACGCTTGCCGCAGGTGCAACGCCCGTTGGCGATCCAGTTGAGGGGAAAAACGTGCATCCCGGCTTCCGCCAATTGGAACGCGCACGACAGTCGTGGGTGCGGGTCATCCTTTGCCGGCGGGTGCAATAATGCTATCATGGGGCTTCCTCAACATAAGGCCAGTGTAACTTTTCGTCGGGTTTCGCTGGCCTATTTTGTTTTGCTCAGGCGGCGGTGGTGGTGCCGGTGGGGATGGCGTTCACCATTCGCGCGGCCTTCCACGCCGCGAGGTGCGAGCGGCTGTATATGACTTTCCGCCCGATCTTGAAGTGGGGAATCTTGTGCCGGTGGGTGACGATATCTTGTCCAAGAAAACTGGGACTAACCCCCAAAAACTCAGCGGCCTCGTTGCGGGTCAGGTTGTCGGATTGAACAGTGTCCATGCGTGCGTCTCCAAGTAAAAATGTGCGTTACTTGGGTACACCATATGCGTAAAAATACCCAAGTAAATACTTGGGTTTCACGATTGTTCCACTTTGTCGCGCTTCGTCGCGCTTAACGTCGCGCTTTGTCGCGCTTCTTTCGCGGCGGCCTTTGGAATGCTGCGATGGCCTCGGCAGTTTCCTTTGAAAACTTCGACGCCACAATGTCCAAATTCACTCGATATCTCGTACCCTCTGGCATCAGTGCCGCTACCTCAGCAAGTTTGTTTTTTGCAGTCTTCCAGTTTATCTCCATCGCCTCACCAATATTTCGCAGGGATAGTACGGAAGATACCCATGGTGGCGGAACGGCCTTGGGATCCTCAGTTGCGCCGGTCCCTAACTTCGGCTCCGCCGCCGCTGGGATATCGCCCGCTGTCTCGTTCCCTGCGGCAACAAAAATCGCCACGGCTCGGGCCACAAATGTCCCGAACCAATTCGCCATCCAATCGCCAATCACCCATTCCTCATTCCCGAATGTTTGCTTCGTGAAGAGTGTTTCACGCCCCTGCACATGGAGTCCCCCATTCATGGCTTCGTAATGACTACCTGCACTTTGCCATGGAACGCTCGCAAATTCTCCGGCTAACGGAAGTTGGTCTGGGCTGGACGCAATGGCCGCTAGCAGCACCACCCGCCGCGCGTGGCGGAGTTGCTGCCCTGCCGGCAGATCGGCCGCAATCTCCTCCCTCATGGCTTCCTTGAAACGCCAAAACAGGTCTTTCGCCTTCTCGATACAGCTTTCGTCCCATGCAATTCTCTCCTGCTTGATTTGTTGAAATTCGCGGCAGAATTTCTCATCGGCGTGCTCCCAAACCAGGTGCGCGTTGCTCTCATCCACCGGTACATCATCCGGTTGCCTCTCGCTGTATATGCCATATTCCATATCTCGGAATCTCCCGCCGCAGCGTGCGGCATCGGCAATGGTCTGCGCAATTAACACCTTTCGCGGCGTTCCATCGCGAAGTGCCTTACGCCTACGGAAGGTGTCGTAGGCGTTACGGCCGGCTTTAAGTTGCCCAAGTTGCGAGCGACATCTTTGTGCCGAATCAGCCAGTTCACGATCGCGCATTGCTGTTTCGGAATATCCGTCGTTCAGCCACACCAATGCTTCCGCGAACTTGCCGGGAACGGTTTTCACCCACTCGCACGATTCAAAGAGGGCTTGGCGCGTAACGGCGGGCAGATAGCAATGCGGAGACACACTGTCAAATAGGGTGGCCATGCTGCACTCACTCTGCACGGGTCGGCCCCGGCGGAGTTTGGCGTGAGTGCGTGCCAATCCGCCGCCGGGGTCGCTTGGCCGGGGATCAGCCAGCCTTCCCATTAGTTCACAATTCTACCACACTTTCCGCTTGGGAAACTTCGCCAATTCCCTTGCGGATATCCCCATCGGCGCGCCCATGGCCCCCCGGCATCTATCGAATTTGTTCGAGTCCTGGCAGCTTTGATACGTCAATTCGTGGCAATGCCGGCAGGCAAAGTACCGGCCCAACAGGTACAGCTTGCCGACGCGCCGCCGGCAAGGGACCTCATGCTTGGACAGGGGGCAGGTGAACCACCATTTCAACCCGCCCCACGGCAGCGGCGTGGTGGTCAGGCGGATGAGGTAGTCGAAAGTCTCCCCGTACTTTGCCCGCTCGTAACGCAGCCGCAATGTGCCGGAGTCGCACCCGGTATGGGCTTCGCACCGCAAGGCAAACCGCAGTTTGCCCGTCTCGCCGCTCGTCCAGGTCATGGTCGTGCTCGCGCGCTGGTCCGGCCGCAACAACCCATCGCGCATCAAGGCCGCCGCCGAAAGCTCGCGGCATTGCTCAACGGTATATCTCGACAAGGTTTTGCGCCAAATTCCGCCCATAGATGCACCGCCCCCCTACCCCCTGCACGATTTCCTAAATCATCGGACAAGCGCCATTGTATCAAATTTGACGCGCCGCCAACTTGGTTAGCTCCGCTTCAACCGTCTGCGGGTCAAAGCATGGGTGAAACTCCCACCGTCCCTGTTCGCCCCAGTTGTTCACCGCTGTCACCCACTTCCGCGCCGCCGCGTGCTTCTGCCGGGTTTGTTCGTCGGCGAACCCTTTGATTTCCAGCAGTACCCGCAAGCCGTTCTTTAGCCGGACGATGAAATCCGGCTCGTACCCGTGGTCCACGCCTTGAAATTCATACGGAATCACCAAGTCCAGATGATCGTTGCGGGCGTAACAGTCCACAATCCCCCGCAGCGCCAGATTCTCCAAACGAAACGCCGCCGCCGCCTCCCATGTATCGGTATCCAGCACCACCTGATTGATATGGCTCCGTTGCGTCCCGTGGCATGGCCGCACGGTCTTGAAAACAACCTCCGCCGTCGTGCCCATGGGCTTGCAATGATTGAGGATCGGTATCAGCGGCGGCTCGCCCTGGGTCGTATCCGGCATAATGTTGCTGCCCAGCCGCTCCACCAGCCGCATCACATACTTTTCCAACCCCAATTCGCACGGATGGCACCCGCGAAAATCCACGCGCGACGCCACGTATTGTTCCACGATCCGCAGCACCTGCGGGAACAACTGGTGGCGCGCTTGCAGTCCCATCACCCTTTGCTTCTTGCTGGATTGGCCCGTGTTGGGGTCGCCGTCCAGTTGATCCGTAATCCGCCGCGCGATTTCAAAGCGAATTGTCTGCGGGTGCATCTCGCGATAATAACGGTCCCGATTCTGCGATGTGAACTCAAACGGCCCGTGAAGCGATGGCCTCCCCTCCTGATACCCAACCGTCGGCAACAAAAACGTGGCAGTGGGTTCCCGGTTCGGCTCCAATTCCAGCCGCTCCACCTTGTCCACATCGCACACCACCTTGTTTCGCAGCAGCGCAAACGCATACCCCTCCACCACCGGAAACCGCAATTCCATTTCCTTCCGTTCCGGCAGCGCCTGCACGTGGTTCTTGGGCCGATCCTCCGGGGCGCTTTGCTTCCCCTCGCGCCCTTTGAACGGAATCACCGAAAATGGAATCCCGTACACGTCCACATATTCCGCCGTCAGCAGCCCCGTCTCCCGATCCGGCGTGTAGTCCATCCGCCGCAAGCCCCGCCCCACCACCTGCTCGCACAACAACTGACTGCCAAACGCGCGGATTCCCAAAATGTGCGTCACATTGTTTGCGTCCCACCCCTCCGTCAGCATCGCCACCGACACCACGCACCGCACATGCTCCCCCGGCTGTCCCGGCTTGCCCACCGTCGCCACCACCTGCCGCAATTGTTCCGCCGCATCCTGCCGCGATTTCCCCTCCCCGCTCTCCGCTTGCGCCAACAGCTTGGAATCAATGCGAATCGTGTGCTTCCGCTGGGCCGTGTTGGTGAACTCCGGGCGAATCTCGCTCTGCCCAAAAATCGTCTGCGTCTTCTTCTTTCCCCGGCCGCGCACCGGCTCCTCCACTTCCTCCTCCTCGCCGGCCAGCACTTCCTCCACATCTTCCGGGCGCACCTCTTCCCGCACCGTCTCTCCGCTCAATTTCTGGAAAAACACTTCCGCAATGTTGGTGTTGTCGCACACGATTATCATCACCGGCGGCACATGCTCCTGCCCCGGCGTGGCCTTCTGCACCAGGTCAAAACGCTCCTTCCATTGGTCGGCAAGCTGCCGCAGCGCCGCTTCCGCTTCCCGATACACAATGTGCGGCTTCGGCTTGCCCGCCCGCCCCGGCTCCTTTTCAATCGGCTCCAATCCCTCATTGATCGCCTTCCACAGCCGGAAATACTTCGGATCGGGCCGCCCCGTCGTATCCGACACCGGCAAGCGCGGTATCTTCACAATCCCGCTCTCAATCGCATCCACCAATCCAAAATCGCTCACCAGCCACGGGAACGGGCTTCCCTCCACATATCCGCTCCCGCCCAGATAGAACGGCGTCGCCGACAGGTCCACGCACATATGCACCCCCGCCTTCCCCTTCCCGCCCGCAGTCGGCACGGAATTATTGATCCGGTCCAGCCCCTCAATCCACACCGTCGCCTCTTCGCGCTCCTCCTCCGCATCCCGCGCTTCCTCCCCGCTCAACCGCTCCTCCAAGGGCTTGGGGCGGTAGCAGTGGTGCGCCTCATCATTCAGCACCATTAGCGGCATCCGCCCGTACAAATCCCCCAGCACCCGCCGGGCAAACGCATCCCCCGTCTCCGCTCCCTTGTTCACCACCGCATAACTTTTGCCCCCTTCCACATGCTCACTCTCGGGCGCAAAGGCGTGCCAGTTTGTCACCAGCACCTTGCCCAATTGCAGGCTGGGCCGCATCGCCACCGGCACAATGTCGAATTGCTCATAGTAGTTGTCCGCGCGATCGGGCCGCAGCACTTGCAGCCGTTCCTTCACCGTCAAATTGGGGCAGCAGACCAGCACCCCGTTGGGAAACCGCGCATCCCCCGGCATGCGCGTCCGGTTGCAGAACGCCCACGCAATCAGCATCGCCATCACCACCGTCTTGCCCGATCCCGTCGCCATCTTGCAGCCCAACCGCGTTAGCGGCAGCCAGTCGGGATTATTCGGCGGATCGACACATTTGCCCAAATCGGCCAGCGGAAACAGCGGATTGAATCGCGGCTTGCGCCCGCTCCGCAGAATCTCCGACAGATAAATGACCGTCTCCACCGCCTCAAGCTGGCAGTAGAACAACCGGCGCGGCCGGTCCTCCCGCCACCACGCCCGCAACAATTGCCGCGTCACATCCGTCGCCCCATCGTATTTCCCATCCCGCCACCGCGCCACATCCTCCCGCAACTGGTTCACCATCACCAGATCATCTTCGCCTTCCGACAATTCCAGCACCCCTTGCCCCGCCGCCTCTTCTTTCGTCTTGTACCAATACCGCGCCGGGCGGCGCTGCGCGATGACCTGCGCCTCGCCTGTCACCTTGCTGTAGTGCCAGTGCTTCGCCGGCGGCGCGTACGGCCCGCAGAGGATCGCCTGATCCACCGGTTGTATCGGTACGGGCGTTTTTGCCGCCTGCATCATGGCATCCCTCTAAATCGCGTGTACGCTCATCACTTCATTGCCGCGCGGGTCAATCACCTTGACGGCCACGCGGGCATTCTTGCCCTTGGGGAATGGCAAACTCACCGTGCCGGACAGCGCCGCGAACCGCTCGGCATCAATCAGCCCATCCTTGCCGTTGAGCGCCTTGGCCAGCTTTTCCCATGCGTCTTTATCCGGGAAAAACGCCTGGGTGATGCAGAACGTGCGCCCGTCATAATCGCCGTCAATGAACCACGCCGCCACCTTGTCCGCCCCCGTCGCCGTTACCGAGTTGTCCACCGGGTTGTAAATGTCCACCCCTTCCATCGTCACCACGTATTCTTTTTCCGCATTCGGCCCGTCCACCTTGATGCGCGGCAGTCCAAACACCGTGAAAAGCTGCGACCCCGCCTGTTCCTTCAATAGTCCATCCATGCTCGGATTCACATCCGGCCGGATGTGCGCGATATGCAACCGCAGCTTCAAGTGCGGGTCTTCGGTCAGGATCGCCTGCGCCTCCGCCGTGAACGAGAACCCCGCTACCACCAAATCGTCATACCGGCGGTTGGCCGGCTTTATCAAATCGTCCAGCATCTTCGCCGTCACCGGGCCATATTGCGGCCCAATCACCACGCCCACCGTCGCCGCGCCTTGGCTGTCGCCATCCTTCTGCCCCTCCACCATCCACCGCCCCTCGGCATGGAATCCCTCGCCGCGCCCCGATTCATACAGCGGGTCCAACCGGCTGAATTTCATCTGCTTGTTGTTGGGGAACCGCACGCCGTCCCCGCGCAGCAGCCGCACCATCCGGTCCAGATACGTCGCCACATCCTGCGGCGTCTCGCCCAACCCCGGTTCCACAATCCGATCCACCTTAAAACGCGGCCCAACCTCATCGGGAGCGCCGGCAAACTCCGGCTCTGGCTTCACTTCCCCCAGCGTCATTTCCGGCGGCTGCACCGCCTCCACCGTAAACGGCCCGCTCACCCGCACCACGCCCCGCACCACTTCCGGCTGATCTACCAACTCCTCTTGCACCGCGCTGGCGTTGATGCAGGCATTGACCTCATCCATCTTCGCCCGCCACGCCTGCCGATACGCCGTCACCGCGTCGGCCAGCGCCTTTGGGTAATCCGGATCGGTATCAAACGGTATCTCCCAGTAATACCACCCCTTGAAATCGAGATCGACGGTGTGCCGTGGTTTTTCTCCTTTTCTTCGCGCGCCGGCCTCATCGCGCCGCGCTTCCTCGCGGTTGTTGGGCGGCAATTGCCAGCGCCGCCGGTCGGCATCCGTCACGGCCTTCTTCCCTTCCTGCCTTTCCTTCCGCAGCAATTTCGTTTCCAGCGTCGTGCGCAGCAGGGCGTCCACTTTCGCCAGCGCCGTATTCGCCGCCTTCAATCTTTCTTCCAAAATCGGCTCATGTTTCTTGATAATCGGATCAAGCGCAACATTATTCGCAACACTCTTGAGCGTGACATGCGGCACGGTCTTGCACTTAAATCCGCCGGCAAGGCCCGTCAACTCATTCTTGAACTGAAAATAATCAAACTTCGCCGTCAACAACCTCTGTCTCGCAATCGCAATAGCTACGCGGCTGGTGTCAATCATCACCCAGCGTCTTCCCCATTGCTCGGCAACGAATGCGGATGTACCACTCCCGCACGTTGGGTCGAGTACAAGGTCGCCGGCATCAGTCGTCATCAGCATACATCGCTCAATGATTCGCGGGTTTGTTTGCACAACATAGCGCTTGTCCGAAGTCCCCGCCAAGTCCATCCAAACGTTACTGAGAGCTGTAGCCGGAAAGTCAGCCGCATATCTTTTGTAGCGCACGCGGTTGTCAGTAAAAAGTGCGCGATCTGCCTGATCCAAAAGAGGTACTTTGGAAGT
>Ga0302320_10029667_pt1 | contig 10455 bp, 9 predicted proteins | sample Bog_T0_3_FD_202130 | JGI IMG/M metagenome (GOLD analysis project Ga0302320, IMG submission 202130) | Peat permafrost microbial communities from Stordalen Mire near Abisko, Sweden - Bog_T0_3 | ecosystem: Environmental > Terrestrial > Soil > Wetlands > Peat | place: Sweden: Abisko, Stordalen Mire... | reverse complement strand
CTAAAGCATGCCCCACCAAGGAGGTGCGGGCATGACCTTTGACCACCCCTGGACGCTCCTTTTCGCTCTGCTACCCATCGGCTGGGCAGCCTGGGAGTGGCGCTTGTCTTCGCGGCGCATGGCCTTGCTGTTGAAAGCGGGGACATTGCTTTGCGTGCTGCTGGCGTTGTCTATGCCGCGCATCACGGTCTACCAGACCAGAGTCGCTGTGGCGCTGCTGGCGGATACCTCGGCGAGCGTGACGGGGCAAGACCTGAAAAACGAATCGTTGCTCGCGGACAAAATCGAGAGCGGACGCGGCAGGCATTGGACGCGGATCATTCCTTTCGCCGGCGTCACCCGCAACCCGGCGGCCGATGAGCATCCCAAAGACGGCTGGCAGTTGCGCCACACCGCCGCCGCGGCGGGCCACGGCACCAATCTGGAAGCGGCCATCCGCGATGGCGTGGCGGCCATGCCCGCCGGCATGGTGCCGCGGTTGGTGCTGGTTTCCGATGGCAACGAGAACCTGGGCAGCGTGGCGCGCGGCATCTGGCAGGCGCAACAACTCGGCATCCCCGTCGACACCGTGCCCCTGGCCGGTCATGCCAAGCCAGGGCTGCTGCTGGAATCGGTCGGCTTTCCGGCACAAGTATTCAGCGGGGAGCACTTCCCGGTAGAGGTGACGCTGGAATCGCCGCGTGCCACCTCGGCCACGGTGGAGATGACCGCCGAGGGCAAGACGATCGGATCGAGCACAGTTGCCCTGGTCGCCGGCGCCAACCATTTGCGGCTACAGGCTACCGTCAACGCGGTGGGGGCGATTGCGCTGGCGGGAAAGATTTCCGCCGGGGGCTTGGGGGAAACCGAGTTCGAGGACGCCGTCACGTTGCGCCGTCCGCGTGTGTTGCTGGTTTCCCGCGACCCGGCGGAAAGCGAGCAGCATCTGGTGCATACGCTGGAGGCGAACCAATTCGAAGTGCAGCACGCTGCCGACGGCATTCCCGACAAACTCGATGATTACCAGCTCATCGTCATGAACAACTGGGATATGGAATCCATCCCCGCCGCGCGCAAGACGGCATTGGAAGATTTCGAGAAGAGCGGCGGCGGCCTGTTGTGGATCGGCGGAGAACACAATACCTACGTGGAGAAAAAGGACCAGCCGGAGGATCCTCTGGAACGCGCGTTGCCCGCCAAGCTGGCGCCACCGCGCTCGCCCGAAGGCACCGCCGTAGTCCTGATCATCGATAAGTCTTCTTCCATGGAAGGCCGCAAGATCGAGCTGGCGCGACTGGCGGCCATCGGCGTGGTGGAGAATCTCCGGCCCATCGATTCCGTGGGAGTGCTCATTTTCGACAACTCCTTCCAGTGGGCGGTGAACATCCGCAAAGCCGATGACCGGGCCGCTATCAAACGCCTCATCGCCGGCATCACGCCCGACGGAGGCACGCAGATCGCCCCGGCTCTCACCGAGGCCTATCAGAAGATTCTTCCTCAGCCGGCCGCTTACAAGCACATCGTGCTGCTGACGGACGGTATTTCCGAGGAGGGCGACAGCATGACCCTCACCAAGGAAGCCGTGGCCAATCACGTCACCATCTCGACCGTCGGGCTGGGGCAGGACGTCAACCGCGCGTTTCTGGAAAAGGTGGCCGAATCGGCGCTGGGAAAGTCGTATTTCCTGAACGATCCCTCCGGGCTGGAGCAGATCCTGTTGCGCGATGTGGAGGAGCATACGGGATCAACCGCGGTGGAAAAGGCGATCACCCCCAAGGTGCTGAAGCAGGTTGAAATTCTGAACGGCGTGGGGATGGAGACCGCCCCGGCGTTGCGCGGCTACGTGCGCTTCCAGTCCCGTCCCACCGCCGATACCATCCTCGAAGCCGACCACGGCGACCCGCTGCTGGTGCGCTGGCAATACGGCTTGGGCCGCAGCGCGGTATTCACGTCGGATGCCAAGAATCGCTGGGCCGTGAACTGGGTCACATGGCCGGGCTTCGATCGCCTGTGGAGCAACATTTTCCGCGACCTGCTGCCGCATGCGCCGGAGAGCGAAACCACGGCCGATTACGACCGCGCGAACAACGAGCTGGTGGTGGAGTACCGGCTGGCGCATGGGGTGCCCGAGCCGGCCAAGATTCCGGATATCTATGCGCTGGGCCCCAATGGTTTCCAGGCGCCGCTCAAGGTGGACAAGGTGGCCGCGGGACACTATCGCGGCCGTTTGGCTATCGGGCAGAACCAGGGTTTATTCCGCGTTCGGCCGGTGGCCGATTCCCGCGCTTTCCCGGAAGTTGGTTTTTACCGCCAAGAAGATGAGATGACGGAGTACGGCAACAATGTGCCCCTGTTGCGGCAGATTGCGGCGGCCACTGGCGGGCGATACAACCCGTCGCCGCGGCAGGTTTTCGACGCCGGCAATCGCAGCATCCGTTCCACCATGGATGTCTGGCCTGGGCTGCTGGCTCTGGCCCTAGCGCTGAACCTGGCGGAGTTGGTGCTGCGCAAGTGGAAGGGCGTGCTGGAAGCTCTGCATTTGCGGACACAGACAGCGTAGGGATTTTTCCCTCCGGGCTCGCCACAGCGATATAATCTGAGCCGGCTATGGCTTCCCGTCGCGATCTGCTCAAGGCTGGTCTCGGTCTTGCCGCGTTCCACAAACTGTACTCCCAGACCGCGCCCCACCCGCCGCTGGATAGGCTGTTGTCGCTCTTCGATTTCGAGATTGAAGCCGAGAAACATATCTCCCACGGCGCGTGGGCGAGAATATCGGGCGCCGCGGCGGACGAACTCACGCTGCGCTGGAACCACGAAGCCTACGAGCATATCCGTTTGAAACCACGCGCCCTGGTGGATGTCTCCCAGCTCGATACGCGGGTCACGCTATTCGGGCAGGAGATGCCCTTTCCCATCCTGCTGGCGCCCACCGGCGGGCAGAAGCTCATCCATCCCGAAGGGGAACTTGCGGCCATCCGCGGAGCAGCGGCGGCGAAGGCGACCTATGTGATCAGCAGCAGCGCGTCCCTCCGCGTTGAGGACATCGCCAAGGCTGCGACTGCGCCTGTGTGGTTCCAGCTCTATGTGCAGCGCGACCGTGGCTTCACACGCGACCTGGTGCAGCGGGCCGAAGAATCCGGGTGCCGTGCCCTGTGCGTGACCGTCGACTCGCCGACCTTTGGGGCGCGCAACCGCGAAGAGCGCGCGCAGGGGGAGTTGCCGGAGCGCGAACTGCCCAACCTCAAGGGAAAGGATTATCTGGATCCGGCCTTGACGTGGAAGGATATCGATTGGCTCCGTTCTTTCGCCCGGCGGCCGGTGCTCCTGAAGGGCATCCTCAATCCGGACGATGCGGCCACGGCGGTGAAGGCGGGCGTAGCGGGGATCATCGTATCGAATCACGGCGCCCGCAACCTGGACACCGTTCCCGCGACGATCGACGCCTTGCCTCTGGTGGTAGAGCGTGTAGCGGGTCGCTTGCCCGTGCTGGTGGATGGGGGGATTCGCCGGGGAACGGATGTGTTGAAGGCGCTGGCGCTGGGTGCGGCCGCGGTGCAGATCGGCCGGCCATATCTATGGGGCCTGGGGCTGGCGGGGGCCGATGGCGTGGCGAAAGTTGTCGAAATCCTCCGCCGCGAGTTCGAGCTGGCGATGATGTTGTCGGGAAGACCAGCGATCGCGAGCATCGACCATTCGGTGCTGTGGTAGAGCAGGCGAGCCGGACCTGGCCGCCTTATCCGCCGCCCACGAATTGTACGATCTCGAGCCTTGCTCCGGCGTGCAGAATGGTCTCCGGCCACAGGCCCTGCTTGACGATGCGGCGGTCGCACTCCACCGCTACCCGCGCCGGGTCCAGGTCTAATTCGCGCAGTAATCCGAGGATGGTTTGCCCGTCCTCGGCCGTTCGCGGCTCGCCATTCACGACAATCTCCATGGGCACGTTGGTTGACACCCCTCTTTTCAACCAATTATAGTCAGATTTAGCCGAATTCTTCCCTGAAGCAAATGCCTACGTCTGCCACAGAGGTATATTTTCCCGTCCTGCTACAGGCGCTGGTTGCGATGCTGCTCGCAGCGGGCCTGCTGACCGTGTCGTATCTGCTGGGAAAACGGGTGCGCAACCGGGTGAAGGACATGCCGTATGAATCCGGCATCGTTCCTACGGGCGACGCGCGGCAGCGTTTCAGCGTGAAGTTTTATCTGGTGGCGATGCTGTTCATCCTGTTCGATATAGAAGCGATTTTCCTGTATCCCTGGGCGGTCGTCTATCGGGAACTCGGGATGCCCGGCTTCGTCGAAATGCTGGTTTTTGTGATTTTGATCCTTTCCGGATTTTTCTACATCTGGAAAAAGGGCGCGCTGGATTGGGCCGCGTCGGCCATCAGCCGGAAACCGTAACGAATTTCAAATGCTACCCGAAAATCTGCGACAACACGCCGTGGCCGCGGCGGTGGAGGCGTTCGACGCCGACGCCGTCACCGGCGGCGCCTATGACCGTAGCGAGTTGATGCTGGAAATCGCCGCGTCGAAAATCGTGAGCATTTGCGGCTTCCTGAAATACGACCAGAAATTTGCGCGTCTCAGCACGGTGACCGCGGTAGACCGGTATCCCGCCGAGCCGCGTTTCGAAGTGGTCTACCATCTCCACGCGGTGGAGCAAAAACAGCGTGTGCGCCTCAAGTGCCGGGCACGGGGGACCGACCCGGTGATCGAGTCCGTGACTTCGGTCTGGCGCGGCGCCAATTGGTACGAACGGGAAGTCTTCGATCTCTTCGGCATCCAGTTCGTCCAACACCCCGACCTGCGCCGCATCCTCATGCCCGACGACTGGGAAGGCCACCCGCTGCGCAAGGATTATCCCATCACGGGGACGAGGATCTAGGCTAACCGATGAGCGACCAAGCCATTCCGCCACAATCGGCCTCGGCCGTAGCCGAGGAGCCACCGCCAAGCGGTCCGCGCCGCATGGTCCTCAACATGGGGCCGCAGCATCCTTCCACTCATGGCGTGCTGCGCCTGCTGCTGGAACTGGACGGCGAAACCATCGTCAAATGCCAGCCGGATATCGGCTACCTGCACACCGGGATCGAGAAGGAATTCGAAGTCAAGACCTACCAGCAGGCGGTCACCCTCACCGACCGCGTGGATTACCTGGCGCCGCTCTCCAATAATCTGTGCTACTGCCTGGCGGTGGAGAAACTGCTCGGCCTGGAGATTCCTCCGCAGGCGCAGTGGATGCGCGTCATGCTGACGGAGTTGACGCGCATCCAAAGCCACCTGGTCTGGCTGGGCACGCACGCTATCGATATCGGCGCCATGAGCGTCTTCCTCTACTGTTTCCGCGAGCGCGAAGACATTCTGCGCATCTTCGAAATGTTCTCCGGACAGCGTATGATGACCAGCTATTTCCGCATCGGCGGGCTGGCGCTGGAGCCTCCCCGCGGCTGGCAGCAGCGCGTCAGGAAATTCATCGACATCTTCCCCAGCCGTGTGGACGAGTATGAGGATCTGCTCACCAACAATCGCATCTGGACCGGGCGCACCAAGGGGATCGGCTATATTTCGGTGGAAGATATGTTGGATCTGGGCGTGACCGGCCCCATGCTGCGCGGCGCCGGCTTAAAGATCGACGCCCGCAAAGACGAGCCCTATTCCAGTTACGAAAAGTTCGATTTCGAGGTGCCCACGCGCACCGAGAACGATGTTTTCGCGCGCTATCAGGTGCGCGTGGAAGAAATGCGGCAGAGCGCTCGCATCGTGAACCAGGCGCTGGAGGGTATGCCCGACGGCCCCTGGAAGGCCGATTCGCCGCACGTGGTGCTGCCCGACCGCGAAAAGATGAAGACGCAGATGGAAGCGCTCATCTACCATTTCAAGATTGTCACCGAGGGCTTCCGCGTGCCCGCGGGCGAGGTCTACCAGGTGATCGAATCGCCGCGCGGCGAGTTGGGCTATTACGTGGTGAGCGACGGGACCACGCATCCTTACCGCGTGCACATGCGCACCCCCAGCTTCGGCAACCTGCAGTGCACCTCGACTCTGGTGCAGGGCTCCTTAATCGCGGATGTGATTGCTTCCATCGGAAGCATGGATTTTGTATTGGGCGACACGGACCGATGACCTTTTCACCACAACTCGAAGCCAGGTTTGCCAAGCTTCTGACAAGCTATCCCGCGGGGCGGCAGCGGTCGGCGATGATCCCGATGCTGCTTTACGCGCAGGATGAGCTGGGACACATCACCGACGAGCTGGTGGAGGAAGTGGCGCGCCGCGTGGGCGTGACCCCGTTGCAGGTCAACGAGGTGCTGTCGTACTACTCCATGCTGCACCGCAAGCCGCTGGGGAAATACCACGTACAGGTCTGCACCAATATCAGTTGCCTGTTGCACGATGGCGACAAGCTCTACGAACATGCCTGCAAGAAGCTGGGCATCGGGCACAAGGGAGTGACCGCCGACGGGCAGATCTCGCTCGAAGAAGTGGAGTGCATGGGGGCCTGTTCCTGGGCGCCGGCCATCCAGGTCAATTACGATTTTCACCATTTTGTAACGCCGGAGCAGTTGGACCAGTTGCTGGACGGCTTGAGGAAAACATAGCGCATGCTGTACAACCAACCCAGCCCGCTCGAGACCAAGGTGCTTTCGCGCCGCTTCGGAATGCCCAACTCGGCATCCATCGATACCTATTTGGCGACGGAAGGCTACCAGGCCTTCCGCAAAGCGGCCGGCATGAAGCCCGAGGAAATCATCGAAGAGGTGAAAATCTCCAACCTTCGCGGGCGCGGCGGCGCGGGCTTTCCCACGGGAATGAAGTGGAGCTTCGTGCCGCGCACTTCGCCCAAGCCGAAGTACATCGTGGTGAATGCCGACGAGAGCGAGCCGGGCACCTGCAAGGACAGGGTGCTGATCGAAAACGATCCGCACCAATTGATCGAAGGCACGCTGATTGCGGGCAAAGCGGTGGATGCGCACGCCGGCTATATCTACGTGCGCGGCGAATATCGCTACCTCATTGAGATCCTCGACAAGGCCATCGCCGAAGCCTATGAAAAAGGCTGGCTGGGGAAGAATATCCAGGGCACGGGCTTCGATTTCGATCTCTACACTCACACCGGCGCGGGCGCCTACGAGTGCGGGGAAGAATCGGCGCTGCTGGAGTCTTTGGAGGGGAAGCGCGGCATTCCGCGCATCCGCCCACCGTTTCCCGCGGTAGCGGGCGCGTTCCAATGTCCCACGGTGCTGAACAACGTGGAGACGTACTGCGCCGTGCCGGCGATTCTGCGCGATGGCGGCGCGGCTTTCGCCGCCTTGGGCATCCCGAAGTCCGGCGGCACCAAAATGACCTGCCTCACCGGCCACGTGAATAAACCGGGCGTGTACGAATTGAGACTCGGCTTCCCCGTAAAGCAAATGATTGAGGAAGTGGGCGGCGGCATTCGGCTGGGGCGGAAAATGAAAGCCTTTATCCCCGGCGGCTCGTCGTGCCCCGTGCTGACGGCGGCGGAAGTGGAAGGCGCCACCATGGATTACGATTCCATGGCGCAGCGCAAGAGCATGCTGGGGTCGGGCGGCGTCATCATCATGGACGACCAAACCTGCATGGTGAAAGCGGCATTGCGCATCATGCGCTTTTACGCCCACGAAAGCTGCGGCTGGTGCATCCCCTGCCGGGAAGGCACCACCTGGCTGAAGAAGATTTTGGAGCGTTTTCATGCCGGCGGGGGAACGCGCACCGACATTAATCTGATCGGCGATATTTCGCGCAACATGCTGGGACGCACTTTCTGCCCGCTGGGAGACGCCGCGGCCATGCCCACCATCTCCATCGTGGAGAAATTCCGGCACGAGTTCGAAGATCATCTGGACGGCAAGCCGTGCCCTTACGAGCATGAGATGGTGACAGTTTAAATGGCATTGGCAAGACTCACATTGTGGGGCGGACCCCCTGGTCCGCGGCCGACCCCCTGGTCGGCCTGTCGGGGGTTGCAGAGACTTGGTTCTTCGAAAGAGGAGCGGGTCCAGGGGGACCTGGCCCAGAGGGGACCCCGACCCGGGGGTCCGCCCCACACCGCCGGCGAGGCTCAATAAATGGCAGATCCCGTAAAACTCACGATCGACGGTAAAGCGGTGGAGGCGCCGCCGGGAACCCTGGTGATCGATGCCGCCAAAATGGCGGGCATCGAGATTCCGGCGTTCTGCTATTACGAAGGGCTGTCGCTGGCGGCGGCCTGCCGCATGTGCCTGGTGGAAGTAGAGAAGATGCCCAAGCTCATGACGGCCTGCACGCTTCCCGTGGCCGAGGGCATGGTGGTCCGCACCGAGACCCCGCAGGTGGCTACCGCCCGCAAGTACACCCTGGAATTCCTGCTGACCAACCATCCCCTGGATTGTCCGGTGTGCGACAAGGGCGGCGAATGCGAATTGCAGGACATGGTGTTCCGCTACGGCGCCGGCGAGAGCCGCTATACGGAAACCAAGGTTCACGTCCCCGAGAAACAATTCTCCCCGGTAGTATTCTTCGATGCGCCGCGGTGCATCCTCTGCTTCCGCTGCGTGCGCGTCTGCAATGAAGGCATGGGCGTCACCGCGCTGGGCGTGATCCAGCGTGGAGTGGCTTCCGAAATCGCTCCCAACCAGGGCGACCACCTGGAATGCGACGAGTGCGGCGCGTGTATCGATATCTGCCCCGTGGGCGCCCTCACCAGCGGCGCCTACCGCTATAAGACCCGCCCCTGGGAAATGACTCACGTGGGCACCATCTGCGCGCACTGCGCCGACGGCTGCAAGACCACCCTGGGCACGCGCAACGACCGCATCCTCCGCGGCAACAATCGCGACCGCTCGGGCATCAACGGCGAGTTTCTCTGCATCAAGGGCCGCTACGGATTCGATTTCTACGATCATCCCGAGCGCCTGCAATCGCCCCTGGTGCGCGTGGACGGCAAACTGGAAGAGGTGGGTTGGGGACAGGCGCTATCGCTGGTGGCCCAACGGTTCAATAAGAGCCTGGCCGATGGCGGCGTCTTCGGCGTGATTGGCTCCAACCACACCACCAACGAAGAAAATTATTACTTGCAGAAGTTTGCGCGCGAAGTGCTGCACACCAACAACATCGACCATCACCGTACCGGTGACGTGGTGACGCTGCTGGATGCACTCAGCGCGGCCGGGCAGGGCAGACTGGCCACCGTGGCCGATCTCTACAGCCGTAAGGCTTTCCTGGTACTCGGGGCCGACCTGGCCCTGGAACACCCGCTGCTCTCCTACCAGATGCGCGCCAACTACCGGCATCACCAGGCGCGCATCTACGCCGTCACTCCGGGGCCGGTGCGCGAAGACAACTATGCCGCGGCCAGCGTGCGCGGGCGCGATTACGAATCGCTGCGCGCGAAGCTGCAAAAAGAGCCGGAACTGGTGATTTTGTTCGACGACACTTACCGCGGCGACGAGATCCGCAAGCTGGTCGCGTTCGGCGTATCGTTGGGAATCCCGGTCGAATATATTCCCCTGGTGGATTACTCCAATTCGCGCGGCGCCATCGATATGGGGCTGGTGCCGGAACTATTGCCGGGATACCGGCCGTCGGGCCAGCCCGGTTTGCACATCCACGAGATGATCGAAGCCGATTTGGGCGCCCTCTGGGTCATCGGCTCGAACCCCTATAAAAAGCCCGGCGTGCGGAAGCCCGGCTTCCTGGTGGTGCAGGATATGTTCCTCACCGAAACCGCGGTGCTGGCCGACGTGGTGCTCCCGGCCGCTTGCGCTTACGAAAAGAACGGCACCATCACCAACGTCAGCGGCGAAGTCCAACGGCTGAAGCGCGCGGTCAACACCATGGGCGCCAAACCGGACCTCGAAATTATGGGTTTCATCGCGCGCGAAATGGGCGTGGCCGCGGCGCTCGGTCCCTGGGTTGCGGACGCGGTTTTCGAGGAAATTCGTAACCAGGTGCATGGTTATCAGGTGTCCGTCGCGGCGCTGGTAACCGGTGGCGCGGCGCAGACCTCGCCGGTGAACGGCAGAATTCCCGTGGAGAGCCTGCCCGCGCTGGTGCATTCCGACCACAACGGGCTATTCGCATCGGGCACGCTCGGGCGTTATTCTAAGGTTCTGCATTCCGTCGTGGAGAGCCGATCGGGCCGCTAAATGCACTTACTGAACCTGGACTCTTTCATCGTCATCACCGTGATCAAGACCGTGGTGGTTTTCGCCGTCCTGATGACCGTGCTCGCTTACCTGCAGTGGGTGGAGCGAAAGGTGATCGCGCACATCCAGGTGCGTCCCGGTCCGTATCGCGTCGGTCCGCACGGCTTGCTGCAGCCGCTCGCCGACGTCATCAAGCTGATCACCAAAGAAGATCTGATCCCGCCCCATGTGAACAAGCCCTTGTACATTCTGGCGCCGTTCCTGGCCATCACCATGGCGCTGCTTTCCATTTCGGTAATCCCCTTCGGACCGAAGATTACCGTAGGGGGCT
>Ga0302320_10029665_pt1 | contig 10456 bp, 11 predicted proteins | sample Bog_T0_3_FD_202130 | JGI IMG/M metagenome (GOLD analysis project Ga0302320, IMG submission 202130) | Peat permafrost microbial communities from Stordalen Mire near Abisko, Sweden - Bog_T0_3 | ecosystem: Environmental > Terrestrial > Soil > Wetlands > Peat | place: Sweden: Abisko, Stordalen Mire... | reverse complement strand
GTGTGGATTGCACGGGAAGACGACATCCTGCCCGCCGTGGACTCGAGCGACGGATTCTAGTTCCGGTTCGAATTCATACTCGCAAAGGCCCAGGGCTTCCCATTGGAGACCAGGCCTTTGCAGAGTGTCGGACTACTCTTCGCGGAGCACTTCGAGCGGCCGCAGTCCAAGGATCCGGTAGCTGGCAACCCATCCGGTTGCTGTAGCAAGGACTGCAGTTCCGATCAGAGCGACGAATGTGGCAGTCCATTCGATGTGAAATCCCACTTCCAGCTTGTGCAGGAGTACGCGAGTCAGGATGTTGGCGAACACTACTCCGACGGAGCCGGCAAGCAGCCCGAGCACACTGAATTCGACGCTGAAAGTGCGGACGATTCTCATGCGGGTTGCGCCGAGAGTCTTGAGCACGACGGCCTCCCTCATGCGGCGGAAGCGCGTGCTGGCAATGCTGGACGCGAGAATCATGAGCCCGGCGAAGATGGAGAACCCCGCCAGAAAACGCACCACGAAGGTGATCTGATCCACGACGGACTCGATCCTGTCGAGCACGTCGGCAAGGTTGATGACGGTGACGGTGGGATAGGCCTGGAAGAGAGCGCGCTCTAGCGTTGGCACCTGCTTAGGATCGATATGTGCGCCGCCGTACCATGTGGCCGACTGGTCTTTGAGCAGGCCTGACGGCAACTCAAAGGATACGCGCGCGCCAAGGTGCTGGCCGTCGGCGCGATAGATGGCGGCGACTTTGAGGGTGTGGACTGTCCCCGCCAGGTCCAGTTCCACTGCGGAACCTACGCCGAGATGCAACCGGTCAGCCACGCCTGCGCCGATGGCGAGGTTCTGTGCAGCGGGATCGGTCCACCATTTTCCCTGCGTGATCTTGTCTCCGGCGGGCGGAGTATCGGACCAGCTTAGCTCGGCATTCTCAAGCATGCGACGGGGGAAATGCTCTTGCTTCAGTTGATCGAGGGTCTTGCCATTGAGCGAGACAAAGCGGCCGGTCACTACCGGCATAAGATCGAGGGCCTGCTTTACGCCGGCTTGGTGGACAAAAAAATCTTTCACTCCTGCGACTTCGTCGGTCGTCACATCAATCAGAAAGATATTTGGCAAGTCCGGAGAAGCGGTTTCGCGCAGGTCGCGGAGGAGCGCAGCCTGCATGAGATAGACAGCCAGAATGAGCATGACACCGAGGCCGAGCGCGGCCAATACCGCAGCCGATTGGTTTCCGGGACGGTAGAGATTGGCGAGGCCCTGACGGAGGAAAGAAGGCAGGCGGAGGCGCACGCGATTGAGGAGAAACCGCAGGAACCACAAGGAGACGGCGGCCAGCACCAGCAAAACCATGAGGGCCACGGTGAAGAGGAATGCGAACCAGCCACCCACTTTAGCCGAATCAGAAAGCGCCCAGGCGATTGCGCCGAGCGCTCCTACCACCAGGATGGAGATTCCCAGTTGCAGGCGACGCGACCACAGGCTGGCAAACCAGCCGCCAACTCCCTGAGGCCCGGGTTCCACAAGCCTGCGCAACACCAGCACCGGCCTCACTCCACGCACGTCGAGAAGCGGAGGAAGACAGAACAGCAGAGTGGTCAGCAGACCGGTTCCAAGGCCAGCGAGAGCGGATCGCCAGGGGAATTGGAGCGACGCATGAACCGGCAGCAAGTTGCCGAAGACTGCGGGGAGTGCGGCCATAACGCCCACACCCGCGGCGACACCCAGCAGGGCGCCGGCCAAGCCAAGGCCGAGGGTTTGCAGCAGAAAAATGCGGAGCAGATCCGACGAACCCGCACCGACAGCTTTCAGGATCGCCAGCATATCCATGCGCTGTTCGAGATGAGCGTGCATGGCCATGGCCACGCCAATCGCTCCAAGCACCATGGCGACGAGACAGATGAGGCTCAGAATGGCAGTGGAGTTATCGAGCCCCTGGCTGAGCGCCGGGTTCCCTTCCTTGAAGTCCATCACCTGAGCGTCCGGCAGCGCCTGCTCGACACTCTTTCGCATGGCTACTGGGTCAGACTTTTCGGGAAGCTTGAGCAGCAGTCTCTGGCTGGCGCGGCTGCCGGGCGCAATGAGACCAGTCTCGGCGAGCGCCGCCTGGGAAATCATGACGCGCGGGCCCATACCTGCGCCGGCTGTCATGCGGTCGGGCTCCTGGGTGAGTACAGCAGCAATCTTGAATTCACGGCCGCCGAGACGAAGCGTTTGGCCGACATGGGCGTTGAGCCGGATCAGGAATTCTTGCGCGACGACGGCGGAATCGCCTTGGAGAGCTTGCTGCAGGCTCATTGCGGGTTCGAGTTCCGCGGTTCCGTAATAGGGATACTCGGCGGGATCTACAGCTTTGAGCGAAACCAGCAATGGGACCGGGTCGGGCGGGACTGAGGCCATGGAGATGGTTTCGGTAACCCATGTAGAACGAGTCCCTACACCGTCTTTCTGGAGGAGGGCCGCAAGCTTCCCTTTGTCGTCGGCTGAGGGCTCATGAAATAGGCGAGCGCTAAGGTCGCCGGCCATCAGCGACCTGGATTCAGTACCGAGGGTCTTACGGAAACTCTCGCTGAATCCGCGCACCCCCACAAGTGCCGCGACACCTACCGCAACGGACAAAACAACAAACGCAAACTTGCCCGGCGCCGACTTCAAGTCCCGCCAGCCGATGTCTCCGGCACGCTTCCAACTCAAAGCCCGCTTAGCCATTTGCGCCCCGCTCGATTGTGGATTCAACGATTGGTTCGGAAGACGGCAGAGAGTCTTCAACAACCATTCCGTCGCGCAGCACGATTTTGCGGTCGGCCATGGCGGCGACTTCGGGATCGTGGGTTACGAGAACGAGCGTGGTTCCGGCCTTGCGATTGCGGGTCAGCAGTAGTTCAAGGACGAGCTTTCCATTGACGGAGTCGAGATTTCCGGTTGGCTCATCGGCCATCACGATTGGCGGCTCAACGACGAATGCGCGCGCCAAGGCTACACGCTGCTGCTCCCCCCCGGATAGTTGAACGGGATAGTGGTCGATACGTTCGGCGAGACCCACTTCGGCGAGCAAAGTGCGGGCACGGCTGAGACCACTGCCCTCCTTATTCAACTCGAATGGGAGCAGGACGTTTTCAAGGGCGGTGAGTGTTTGGATGAGCTGATAGGACTGGAAGACGAAGCCGATTTTGCTGCCTCGGACCACGGCAAGTTCGGACTCGACCAGGTTGTGGATGGGCACGCCGTCGAGCCAGATTTCGCCGGAACTGGGCGTATCGAGTCCGGCCAGCAACCCCAGCAGCGTGCTCTTGCCGCTGCCGCTTGCGCCTACAATAGCCACAAATTGCCCCGCAGGAATGGTGAGCGTGATGCCCTTGAGAATCTCAACCCGGCGAGAGCCGTTCTGTATCCACTTCTTCGCGTCCCGAACTTCGATCACTCTTCCTCCTGAAACTGGTTCCCGGTCTTTCCTGTTCGCTACACTAATGAAGTGTACGTTTCCCGCAGGCTCGTTGTTTCATTTGGATTCGCTCTGCTTCTGGCCGCTCAAATCGGAAGCGCAGGTGTGTGGGCACAAAACCGCCCGGTTCTGGTGTGCTTTGGCGACAGCATCACGGCAGGATATGGTTTGCAGAATGGCCAGTCCTACCCGAATTTCCTTGAGCAAAAGCTGGACAGCCACGGCTATCACTACACGGTAAACAATCAAGGCACCAGCGGAGCCACAACCAAGGACGCGGTAGCGAGCCTGCCAACGATTCTTCGGCTGCATCCGGAGATTGTGATTGTTGAGTTCGGCGGCAACGACGGGTTGCGCGGGCTTCCCCTGGACCAGACCCGGCGTAACCTGGACCAGGTGTTGACGACGCTCGAAGCAGCACACATCAAGGTGTTGCTGGCCGGGATTACGCTGCCGCCAAACTACGGCCCGGACTACGTTCATTCTTTCGACCAGGTTTTCCGGGATGTGGCGGCAAAGCACCACGCGGCTTTCATTCCGATGATCTACAAAGACTTGATCCATATTCCAGACACGATCCAGCAGGATGGGATTCATCCGACGGCCAAGGGCTCGGAGATTCTGGCAGACACCATGCTTGCGGGGCTTAAGCCGCTGCTGCACAAATAGCGTGACGCCGGTTCATCCCATCACTACAACAGGCTGAAACAGCGTCCCTGCGATCCTTTTCGCGATACCAGCCAGCTCTCGCTGGCCGGCGAAGACTTTGACCATGGGTGCTGACGAAAACTCCGGCAAATTGGCTTGCGCACCGTTGCGGAGCCTTCCCAAGGCCATCGCGTCCCCGGTAACCGAGGGCATCTCCGGCAACAGCAAGCGTGGATGGATTGACAATTCTTCAAGGGCTTCAAGATTACCCGTGAGCGCTTCCAACTCCTGGAGTGTGTGAGCCTCATCGAGGGCGAAGACTCCGGCCTGGGTGCGTCGCAGCGCGCACAGGTGAGCACCACAGCCCATGTCTTGTCCCAGCTCATGCGCCACCGACCGCACATAGCCGCCGGCGCTAATGCTCATTGAAAAAGCGGCATACGAGCCTTCGACATTCGTGATCTCAAAATGCGCGATGTTGACGATGGCTGCCTTGAGAGTCACCGGTTGACCTTCCCGTGCAAGTTTGTAGGCCGGCTTTCCCCCGATTTTTTTGGCCGAGTAGTCAGGCGGCATTTGCTGCATCTCGCCGTGAAAGCGGGCAGCGGCTTCTCGCACCTGTTCGAGGGTTAGTGTTGGCGCGAGGTCAGGCCCGGCTGCCTCACCTTCCGCATCGTAGGTGTCGGTCGCGAAGCCGAGGCGAATTGTCCCGGTGTAGCTCTTCTCCGCGGAAGAGAAATACTGCGCCAGCCGTGTGTATTTGCCCAGGAGCAGCGGCAGAACGCCCGTGGCCATGGGATCGAGGGTACCGAGGTGGCCAATGGATTTTTCGCCGGTGATTCTGCGCAACTTTGCCACCACATCGTGGCTTGTCATGCCGCCCGGCTTATCGATAACCAACAACCCGTTCACTCGTCTACTGTAGCAGTTACACTTTGCTTGCAACTTCTTCTCCGAGGCGCGAGCCCTTGCAACGGGCAGATAGGGAGATGTGTAATTTCCATGCAACCACACGGCGCATACACTCATCGGAAGCTCCTCTTTCTCGCCGCCTTCTCTTTTCTAGCGATCAATGCAAAGGCCCAGGAATACTCAAAGCAGGAAGTGACAGTAAGCGCCGACACCCAGACGTTTGGTGTGGCAGTTTGCACCCCTATTGGATCTACCCCGTTTTGCCAGCCTGGGCACTACCGCTATCTTTCCTACCCCACCCCGTCTTTCGCCTACACCTATAACCTTTCGCCAAGCCTCGCGCTGGAAGGGACAGTTGTGCCGACCTCCGAGTTTCGGGGAGCGAACGACTATGGCTCGGGTCGCGAGACACTGGCGCTGGGCGGTGTCAAAACAGGGTGGCGTGGACGCAAATGGGGACTCTATGGCGAAATTCAGGCCGGAGTGGGCAGCTTCAGCTGCGACATTTTCACCTACTATCCGGCTCCTTACTCCAATTGCCAACGGGTAACCAACTTTGCCCTTGAGTATGGCGGCGTCGTCGAGCGGCGGATCTCCAAGCGATGGAGCCTGAGAGCGGATGCCGGCCACCTTATGCTGCCGCAATTCGATCAGATCCTTGCGCGCTACCCCGATGGATCGCCTGAGTATGGACAATCGGGAGAATGGCTGCAGCACCTGGATTTTCGGATTGGCGTTTCGCGGAGTTTCGGACTATTGCGCGAATCAAAGCCGGAATCCATTCCGAATCGTTCCGCGTGGGATTTGGGAGCGGCTTTTTCCCTCCAACCAAGAACCCAGCCCGATTGGCCGTATATGAATGTGTATCCTTCCTGGGGCTTGTGGGGGTCGTGGAACTTCAGCCGGCATGTTTCCTGGGATTCGGCGGTCCTGCATTCTCCCAGAAACTCGGGGATGGAGTTCATCGATTACCAGGCGGGAGGACGCGCATTCGAGGCGCTAACCGGCGTAAAAGCCGGCATCCGCCGCGATCACATGGGCTACTTCGTAAAAGCGCGTGGTGGAACCATTACCTTTGGCAAGACTGAACGCCAAATCAACTTGCTTCCCAACAAGACTCTCTCGTTGGACTTCGGTATGTTCACAAATCCGCTGCTGGACGTGGGCGGCGTGTACGAAGTCTACCCTTCGCGCCATACGATTTTGCGATTTGACGCCGGCAGTGCAACCATCTTCTACCAGCCGAAGAACGTCATCTCGATAGGACAAACCTATGCAATTCCAGGGCGGACGCAGACTGGAATGCTGATGAGCTTCGGAGCGGGTTTTCGGTTCTGACCGGACACAGCCTTAAAGGGTACCCGAACCCGGCTGGCGAACGAGCGACAGAAACTCCGCGCGCGTCTCCTTTTCACGGAAGCAGCCAACCATGGCGCTGGTGACGGTGGAGGAGTTTTGCTTCTCGATGCCGCGCATCATCATGCAGAGATGGCGAGCCTCAATGACCACGCCTACGCCCTGCGGCTCGATGGCTTCCTGGATGGAGTCTGCGATCTGGCGGGTGAGACGCTCCTGCACCTGGAGACGCCGCGCGAAGACCTCAACGAGGCGGGGAATCTTGCTCAGTCCGATCACCTTGCCCTTGGGAATGTAGGCGACATGAACCCTGCCGAAGAACGGCAGCATGTGATGCTCGCACAGTGAGAACATCTCGATGTCTTTGACGATGACCATCTCGTCGTAGTCGACCTCAAACAGAGCGCCACGCAGGATCTTGGTCGGGTCCTCGTCGTACCCCTTGGTGAGGAAGGCCATCGATTTTTCAACGCGGACTGGCGTGGCGACGAGCCCGTCGCGGCTCGGGTCTTCGCCTAGGCGGCTGAGGATCTCGCGGTACATTTCCTGTGTGGTGAACTCGCTGAGATCTCCTTCGATCCCGACTGCTCTCCGAACTGCCTTGCCCACTGCGATTGGCTGCGCCATGATGTTGTTCCTCTTCGCCTTTGCTCAAAAGTGCAAGTTACGTTCCTATCAGCGGCTTTCGCCGGAGAACTCAAAAAAGTTGTTTTCTGTCTCTTCTACTCGAACCTGCACCAAATCTGCCGGGGCCAGCCTTCCATCGAGCAACTCATAGACCGCTCTACAAAGATTCTCCGTGGTCGGAACCCGATTCACAAAGAGCGGATCTCGATTGAGGTTGGTGTGATCAAAGCGCTCCAGAATCTCGGCTTGGACAACCCGGTCCAAATCCACCATGTTTACCACCATCCCGGTCTCAGGAGAAACGAAACCGCCCACCAGCACCTGCACGACGTAGTTGTGGCCGTGCCCGTGGGGGTTGTTGCACTTGCCGTAGGCGAGAGCATTTTCTTCCGCTGAAAGCGCATCGCTGTGCAGACGGTGGCTGGCGCTGAGCGTGTATCGGCGCCCGAAGTAGCTCTTCACAGTTCCCCTCTGTATTCGGCAAATATCTCCGGCGTCTCGTAGATGCGAACCGCGGTAAGATGTGCGCCTGCGGCAGTATTCACCACTGCTTCGAGGCGTTTCCACGTTGCAATGGCAATGTTTTCAGTTGTAGGAATCATCTTCCCTGCGGCAAATTCGGGAACCTCGAGATTCAGGTGGCGATGGTCGTACTCGGCAAGAACAAACTCCTCAATCACAGCTTTCAGCCACTTGAGGTCGACAACAAACCCGGTCACTGGGTCCGGTTCGCCGGCGACCGTGACCTCCAGCGTGTAGTTGTGGCCATGGCCGCTGCGGCGGGAACAGCGACCAAACACCTGCTCATTCTTTTCCGCGCTCCAAGCCTCGTTCCAGTAGTAGTGTGAGGCCGAGAACGTGGCCCGCCGAGTTAAAAAAATCATCCTTGCCTCTCAGTTGGAGCAGATGCCTCAGGTGTAGCCGAAGTTTCGCTGGATACAGGTGTTTTTCGTCTCATCAAACAATCTCGGCGAAGTTGGTGAGATGCCTGCTTCAACGCGAGGGTTAACCGGTGTATTCTCGACCCTTCCAGCTTACCCGCTTGAGAATTCGATGCTGAAACCAGCTTCGGTAGAGCAGCACCACAAACAACGGGAGTCCCAGAGGGCCCAGCAGGCAGTCCACAAAAGGAAAGTTTGACTTGGCGACGCGCATATAAAACCTGACTACTGTGCGTACCCAAAGCAGGGCAAGTACCCATCCTGCACCGAGCCATTGCAAGGAATGGGCGCTGAATCGCGCGGTCCAAAGTTCGACCGCCAACATCGGAAGCGCAAAGAGAAGGATGAAATCCAACGCGCGCCAGGCGGCGAGGGCAAGGGTGTTGTCAAAGAGCAGGGCCAAGTTCTTGGTCCAGCCTTCTATCATCGCCGCTGTGGAGCGATACATGCGCGTGGAAACTGCCTCATCCGCGTAGCGGAAGCGCAGACCTATCTTGCGGCGCTTGGCCAGAAAAGCGAGTTCGACATCTTCGAGCACGCGGTCTGACACGGAAGCATGACCACCGAGCCGCCGGTAGGCCTCCCGCTCCACGAGCAAAAACTGGCCATTTGCCGCAGCCAGGCGCTGGGAGGGATCCGAGACCTTGGCGGGCGGGTACGCCAGCGCCAGCTCGCAGAAAACAAGCGGCATGAGCGAGCGTTGCGCCAGGCCGCTGACAATCTGTTGGGGCGAGTAGCTCAGCATGCCGGCTTTGTGGCGCGTGGCCTCGTGGATGGCGTGACGTAGATCGCCTGGCTCGTGGATGGTGTCGGCGTCAGTGAACAGCAGCCAGCGGCCACGGGCCTTCCGCGCCGCGGTCCAGATTGCGTTTGCCTTGCCGGTCCAGCCTTTTTCCAATCTCCCCGCGTGGATCACGTTGACGCCCGTGAAGCTGCGCGCGATTTCCAGCGTCTTGTCGGTGGAGTGGTCGTCAACCACCACAAGCTCCCAGTCTTTGCCAAGCTCGAAGATCTCTTCCGATTGGTTTACAAGGGACTGAATACATGCGCCGAGGCAGTCCTGCTCGTTTCGTGCTGGGATGATGACGGTTAGCTCGATGAGTTGCTCCGGTTCGGGCTGGTCGTAGACGGATCCAGCACGGGCGGGCAGTGTCGCCAGTTGCCCTGGGGTGTCGGACAGGCCAAGAACCGGCTTGAATGTTGCAGCCTGCGTTTCCTCATTTGCAGCTGGATTAGTGCTGGGTCGAGTGATTGCCATCACATATAGACCTTTCGCTTGTATTCCATTCCCTCGTATTATAGAGATGTGCGATTCTCTCGATATTTGTTGACGTTTGCCGTTCTCCCGCTGGCCTTGATCTCGGCCTGCAACCGCGGCGTTCGCCCGGAACAAACCGGCAAGGTTGCGCCGGACTTTACCGTCTCCGATGGCACCTCGACGGTCCACCTTGCCGATTACCGCGGGAAAGTCGTGCTCCTCAACTTCTGGGCCACCTGGTGCGCTCCCTGCGTGCAGGAGTTGCCGGGCCTTCTGCAACTCCATCGCGAAAGGCCGGACATCGCCATTCTCGCAGTAAGTGTGGATGAAGATGCGGACGCTTACACCAGCTTTATTGCGGAGCGGCATGTGAATCTGATCACCGTGCGTGACCCCAGCGAGAGTGCCGCCAAGCTTTACCACTCCGAGGCGTGGCCCGAAACCTACATCATCGACAAGAATGGGATTATCCGGCGCAAACTGGTGGGAGCCGCGGATTGGTCCAACCCGGAGATCCGGACGTTCATAAGCAGCCTGTAGTTCCTCACTTACACGGCGAATGTTGGTATGATTCAGCTATGACCACGGTGGACATTCTTTTTTCCTATGCCGTTCCGCCTACGGAGCGCACGGTTTTTGCGCTGTCCGGAGCAAAGGACGTGTATGGCATCCGGAGCCTCACGTTTGACCATCCCGCCCACACGCTGCGCGTCGAATACGATGCGACCAGGCTCACTCCGGCGGCTGTTACAAAGCTGGTTCGCGAGGCTGGCCTTGAGAGCGCGGCGGAACTCCCTCTGCTTTCGCCGGTTGAAGCGCCAGTGCCGGTCGCGGCCGGATAATTGTTGCCTTTGTGGTAACGCATGGCGATTGCGCCAGGGGGAAAACCCTGATAATCTAACAATGGTTTCGCAAGAGACTACCTGTGTGCGCCCGTAGCTCAGCTGGATAGAGTATTTGGCTACGAACCAAAGGGTCGGGAGTTCGAATCTCTCCGGGCGCACCATTCTTCCAAGTTCGAACAAGGCGGCCAATCGGCCGCCTTTTTCCTTTCGGGACAGACTACGGCTTGTACTCCCCGGCGTTTTCGACCTGAAATTCCGCCTGGATCGGCAGATTGTCGCTGGAACCTCCGGCTAGCAAGCGGACTTTCTCTTTCTCGACGCGCCACATGTGAGCGGCGGTGTCCCAATAAGCCAGGTCGTGCGGCTTGATGGTGAAATGCACTTCCTGTTCTACATTTCCCTCGATGTGAACGCGTTTGAACCCTACCAGCTCGAT
>Ga0302320_10029660_pt1 | contig 10457 bp, 7 predicted proteins | sample Bog_T0_3_FD_202130 | JGI IMG/M metagenome (GOLD analysis project Ga0302320, IMG submission 202130) | Peat permafrost microbial communities from Stordalen Mire near Abisko, Sweden - Bog_T0_3 | ecosystem: Environmental > Terrestrial > Soil > Wetlands > Peat | place: Sweden: Abisko, Stordalen Mire... | reverse complement strand
GGCTGGCATCCCTCCGGGATGAAACGGCGGCGAAACCATCGGGTGGCGGTGATGCTTTGAGTAATTATGGACCGGGTGTTTCACGGTGATAATAGTGATATTTCAGGGGTTTTCGATGGTTTCAGTTGGGAAAAAGAGCGCCTCACCCGTTCCGTCCGGCGGGTCGCCGGACGGTACGGGCCAGTGGCCCGTGCCACCCATGGTGATAAACGCGCTATCAGGCCAGGCTGGCGGGGGTGCTTTCGTCCCGGACGGGACTTTGGACAAAGCGACACGCGAACCCAGTGATCAATCACTGGGCTATTTTCTTTCGCCCTCCGGGCTTGATGGTGGCAGCCCTGCATCAGAAGGAAGGGTAGCAGGGTTCGGGCAAACCGGGTTGTTAGCGGCTAACGGATCGGTCACTTTTCCGGCATTTATTTTCAAAAATGCGTTAGCGGCTAACAATGGGAAAAGCCGAGAAGATAGAATTTAGAAGCTGGAACTTAGAATTTCACGCAACCTGCCGACAGGCAATGAGTTGCGCTTTGGCTAACCGCGAAAGAACCGGCGCTTTAACGAAAAACAAAGGGGTTTTGCGGTTTTTGACGGGCAACGGAGCCATGCCGCCGCTGGGGGAATGGCGCCGGCATAAGAAAACAATGGTTCCTCGCTGTATGCAGTGGAATATTGTGGCCGAAGAGGAGGAAGCCAAGCCAGTGGCTTGCGGGGCGCATCCACGTTCGCATCCGTTTCTGGAAGACCACGGCACGCAGGTTGGGAAACCTGCGTGCCGAAGCCCGGCTGGCCAACCGCAGGCTGGGAAGCCTGCGCGACGACGATTGGCCGGGCGAATCCCAAAATTGCGGGTTCCCGGCCAGGCGGGATCCACGCGCGAAGGCGCGCGTGGGCGCGGTGGACGAGGCGTCAACCGCCGCACGCGAGGGCGCGTGCGCTCCCCGAGACCAACCCGGCAGCGAATGGCGGAGCGCCGGAAGCATAGCCCGCAATCGAAGTCTTGATATTTGTAAAATTTCAACAAAAATACACTTTTCAATGTGTGTGAACGGGTGTAAGAGTAGCTTGTTTGATATGCTTATTCAATTTACAGTCGGCAATTTCAAATCGTTCAAGGATAAAGCGACGCTTTCATTGGAAGCCACTCACGACGATTGGCGGGAGGATGATAATCTTGCTCCTCTGCTCGATCTGCGTTTGGTGAAGGCGGCGGCGATTTATGGACCGAATGCAGGAGGCAAATCCAACTTTCTGGCCGCCATGATGGCTTTCCGCAAGCTCATTGAGGAATCGTCCAAGGATACCCAGAAGGGCGAGCTTATTCCCGTGGCTCCGTTTCGCTTGCATCGTGCGACGGAGGCGGCCCCCAGTTTTTTTGAGGCAATGTTTTTACAAAAAGGGATGCGTTATCGCTACGGTTTTGAGGCCACCCCGCAAGCCATCCAATCGGAATGGCTGTTCCGGCAGGGGGATTCCATTCGGGAAACCCGGTTGTTTACCCGGGAAAAAGACGTGATTGAGGCGGCGGATGACTTCAAGGAAGGCAAGGGTTTGGAGGCTCGCACGCGTTCCAACGCCTTGTTTCTTTCCGTGGTGGCCCAGTTTAATGGCGAGATTGCCGGCGAGATTTTAAGCTGGATGAGCCGGTTTCGGAGCATTTCCGGACTGAATGACACAGGTTATATGAATTTTTCGTCTAATCTACTGAATGACCCCGAGTACGGCCCCCTGATTCGTGAATTAGTCAAACAGATTGATGTCGGGATTGAAGACCTGGTGCGTAAAGACATTGAACTGCAAGAAATCCCGGATTTGATTCCCAAAAACTTCCCTCAATCCCTTCGTGAAGTTGTTTTGCAAAATACAGCAGGTGCATTCGTCGTGAAAACGCTGCATAGACATTTTGGCGACGACGACAAACCAGACGGGATAGTGGAGTTCGACCTCAAGCGGGACGAATCTGCGGGGACGCAAAAGTTTGTGGCCATGACGGGACCCTTTTTGCGCGCGCTCCGGGAAGGTTCAGTTTTGTTTGTGGATGAACTCGAAGCGCGTTTGCATCCATTGCTCACCAAGGCGCTGGTGGGGTTGTTTAACAGTTCGGCCAACCATAAGAATGCGCAATTGGTGTTTGCCACGCACGATGAGGGTTTGCTGGATCCGCAACGGATTCGAAGGGATCAAGTTTGGTTTGTGGAGAAAGACGGGTTTGGTTCCTCGCGGCTGTATTGTCTGGATGAAATCAAGGGCGTGCGGAAAGAGGCCAAATTCGCCAAAGAATATCTGCTTGGCCAGTTTGGCGGCATTCCCCGCATCGGCGACCTCCAAGGAGTATTGAATCATGGCGGGAAAGAATAAGAAGCCTTGGGAGCAATCGTTTGGCCGCCGTCCTGCCGGAACCCGGGAACGGCGACGGGTGCTGATTCTCTGCGAAGACAGCAAAAGTTCATGCGACTATTTCAAGTCGTTCAAGATCGATCCCAAGCGCGCGGACGTGGTGGCCTTGGGCATCGGCATGAACACGGATAGCCTTAATGCCTTTCGGAAATTCAAATTGGCCGGAAATCGAGGGGAAGATGCAACCCCGTTGGGGTAGGTCATTGTTGGGGCGTTTACCCAGGGTAGCTCCTCCGTCGCGACCCTGGGCTGAACGATGGAATCCCTTTGGGATTCAAGCTCGGAATTTCCGAAAGGCATTAGGGCTAACCCGGATATTTCATAGCCATTGGGGAGAGAGTCGCGAAAAACCCTATGAAAAGAGGGGCGCAAACACGTGCGAATGCGTGGTTGAAAATCCAACTTCGGCGTTCGGATTAAACCCTCGCAGCAGGCACTCCGGAAAATAATATGCACGATCAGTACCGTTACTAGATTGTCAAAGCACAATAATATAGTTGAATTCTGACGGGGGGCGCATATTGTACTGCCATAGAAATTATTATAAACGTATTTTATGCAATTTTCACCAGAACATAAGCGCATCAAAGTCGTGGTCAACAACCGGGAGCTGGAGGTCTATGAGGGCGTGACCATTCTTCAGGCCTTGATTCAGGAGGGCCAGCATATTCCGCATCTGTGCTACGACATCCGGCTGGAGCGTTCCAACGGCAATTGCGGGCTGTGCGTGGTGGAGTTGGGCGGGCGCGAGGTGAAGGCCTGCCAGACGCCGATCCAGGCCGGGATGCAGATTGTCACCCAGAGCCCGCAGCTGGAGAGCTATCGCAAAATCCGGCTGGAGCAGTTGTTGTCCGACCATAACGCGGATTGCGTGGCCCCGTGCGTGATGACCTGTCCGGCGAACATTGACATTCAGAGCTATTTGCGGCAGGTGCGCAACGGAAACATCGAGGCGGCGGTGCGGGTGATCAAGGATCGCAACCCCTTTCCCTCGGCGTGCGGCCGGGTCTGCCCGCATCCGTGTGAGGCCCAGTGCCGGCGCAAGCTGGTGGACTCGCCCGTGGCGATCAATCATGTGAAACGGTTCGCGGCGGATTGGGACCTGGCGCAGGCCAAGCCGTGGACGCCGCGGGTGGGCGCGCCGACCGGCAAGCGGATTGCCGTGGTGGGCGGGGGACCCTCGGGCCTTTCGGCCGCGTATTATCTCGCGATCAAGGGGCATGCGGTGACCGTGTTTGAACGGCAGTCCTATGCCGGCGGCATGATGCGGTTTGGCATTCCGGAATACCGGCTGCCCAAGGCGACGCTGGACCAGGAGATTGGCATCATCCGCAGCCTGGGCGTGAAGATTCAGACCGGCAAAGCGCTGGGCGTGCATCTGCGCCTGGAGGATTTGCAGAAGGATTTTGACTCGGTTTATCTGGCCATCGGTTCGTGGCGGGCCACGGCGCTGCACATTGAAGGCGAGAATTCGCCCGGGGTGTGGCTGGGCATCAATTATCTGGAGCAGGTGACGCTGGGCGCGCCGATTCCGCTGGGGGACACCGTGGTGGTGATTGGCGGCGGCAACACGGCCATTGATTGCGCGCGGACCGCGTTGCGCAAGGGGGCGAAGCAGGTGAAGCTGATTTATCGCCGTACCCGGGAGGAAATGCCGGCCGAGCCGTTTGAAGTGGAGGAGGCGCTGCACGAAGGCGTGGAGATGGTGTTTTTGACCGCGCCCTCCAAGATTACCACCCGGCCGGATGGCCGGAAGGAGATTTCTTGCATCAAGATGCAATTGGGCGAACCGGATCGTTCCGGCCGCCGCCGGCCGGTGCCGGTGGAGGGATCGGACCATGTCGTGGAGGCGGATACCATCATTGGCGCGATTGGGCAGAGCACCAACACCCAATTCCTGTATAACGATTTGCCGGTGAAGCTGAACAAGTGGGGCGATATTGAGATCAATCCCAAGACCTTGCAGACCTCGGTGGACAAGGTGTTTTCCGGCGGCGATTGCGTCACCGGGCCGGCGACCGTGATCCAGGCCATCGGGGCGGGACGCCGGGCGGCGGAGGCGATGCACTCGTTTCTGACCATGGGTTATGTGCAGGAGAAAAACGAGAATTATAATTGCTCGCGCGGCACGCTGGAGGATTTGCCCAAGTGGGAATTCGAGGAGATGCCGCGGTTCCCGCGCGCCGTGATGCCGGGCCTGCCCACGAAGGAGCGGATCAAGAGTTTTGTGGAGGTGGAAACCGGGTTGACCGAGGCGGCGGCGAAGGCGGAGGCCAACCGCTGTCTGCGCTGCGGCTGCAATGAGCGGTTTGACTGCGCGCTGCGCAAAGAGGCGCGGCGGCATGGCATCCAGTATTTGAAGCCGATCCATTCGCGGCCCAAGTTCCCGATCAACGACACGCACCCGTTCATCATCCGCGACGACAACAAGTGCATTTCCTGCGGCCGGTGCGTGGCGGTGTGCAAGGAGCTGGAGGGGCCGGATGTGCTGGCGTTCAGCCTGCAGCACGGGCGGCAACTGGTGGGCACGCGGTCTGGACGCCCCTTGGAGGAGACGGATTGTGTGAGTTGCGGCCAATGCGTGAATGCGTGTCCGTGCGGGGCGCTGGATTACCGCCGCGAGAAGGGCAAGGTGTTCCGCGCGATCAACGACCCGGACAAGGTGGTGGTGGGGTTTGTGGCCCCGGCGGTGCGCAGTGTGATTTCCACCGAACTGGGCGTGCCGCCCGCCGAGGCGGGGGCGTACATGGCCGGGTTGCTCAAGGCCCTGGGCTTTGACAAGGTGTTTGATTTCTGCTTCGCGGCCGACCTCACGGTGGTGGAGGAGACGACGGAGTTTCTCAGCCGGGTGGAGAAGCAGGGCGTCATGCCGCAGTTCACCTCCTGCTGTCCGGGCTGGGTCAATTTTGTGGAGCGCCGGTATCCGAAGCTGATTCCGCATTTGTCCTCGTGCAAGTCGCCGCAGATGATGATGGGCGCGACGGTGAAGAGTCATTTCACCCAATGGTCCAACATTCCCAAGGAAAAGCTGTTCGTGGTTTCGATCGTGCCGTGCCTGGCGAAGAAATTTGAGGCGGCCCGTCCGGAGTTCGCCCCGGAGGGGGTGCGCGACGTGGATGCGGTGCTGACGACCATGGAGATGCTGGAAATGCTCAAGCTGATCCGGTTTGACACGTCGGCGGTGAAACCGATGGAGTTTGACGCGCCGTATCAGATGGTGAGCAGCGCGGGCGTGTTGTTCGGGGCGTCGGGCGGCGTGGCGGAGGCGGCTTTGCGCATGGGCGTGGAGAAGCTGACGGGCAAGCCGCTGGTGGCGGATCCGGTCAAGGGCCAGCAGGGGCTGGTATTTGAGGCCGTGCGCGGTTTTGCCGGGGTGAAGGAGGCGGTGGTGAAAACCGAGCATCTCACCTTGAAGGTGGCAGTCGTCTCCGGATTGAAGAATGCCGAGCCGATCATCGAGAAGATCTTGAAGGGAGAGCCGACGGGTTATGATTTGATTGAAGTCATGGCGTGCCCGGGGGGATGTATTTGCGGGGCCGGGCATCCGGTGCCGGAAAAATTGAGCACGCTCGAATCCCGGCAGGGAGTGCTGGTGGATATTGACGCGACGGCCAAGCTGCGGAAATCGCATGAAAACCCTGATATTCTGCGGTTGTATCATGAGTTTTTCGGCAAGCCAAACTCGCATCCCGCCCACAAACTGCTGCACACGACCTATAAGCCGTTTGAGCGCGGACCCGGCTGCGCCGGTTGTGGAAATTAGGAAATAAGGATTGCCTCCGCCTAAGACTTGCGGGCAATCTTTGGCCACCCGGAATGCCTTGGACCACTGAACAAGTTCTCGCGCTCGCCCCCGATGCATCGTCGGCTAAATCGGGTAAGGACCATGCTGCTCCGCGCAAATGGAAGACGCTGGGCATGAATGAGACCTGCGCCTGGGGCGCCATCCAAGGCAGCGGCAGGGACCCCTATCAGACTTCCATTGATCTGGCGGGGCCGGCTTTCAAATGCACCTGTCCCAGCCGCAAGTTTCCCTGCAAGCATGGGCTCGGGCTTTTCCTGATCGTCGCCCAGCAGCCGGATTCCCTGACGGAAAAACAGCCGCCGGCCTGGACCACGGAATGGTTGTCGAAGCGCGTCGAGAAGGAAGAGAAAAAGATCGCCAAGGCGGCCGCCCCGGAAACGCCGCCGGATCCGGAAGCCCGGAAGAAATCCGCCGCGGCCGCCGAAAAGCGCGCGGCCTCGCGCGAAGCCCGGGTGACGGCCGGATTGGATGAGCTCAGCGTCTGGTTGAACGATCTCGTGCGCACCGGCTTCGCCACCCTGCCGGGAAAACCTTCCAGCTTTTGGGCGACGCCCGCTGCCCGCCTGGTGGATGCGCAGGCCACGGGAGTGGCCCGGCGGGTTCAGGCACTCGACGGAATCACCACGACGGGCGACCGCTGGCCCGCGCGGCTGTTGCGCGAGACGTCGCTGCTGCATCTGGCGCGCGAAGGCTGGTCACGGCTGGCTGAATTGCCGTCGGGGACGCAAGCCGATCTGCGGGCGGCCATCGGATTCAGCACCAGCCAGGAGGAGGTTTATGCCCAGCCAGGCGTGCAGGATCAATGGCTGGTGCTGGCACAATGTCTGGAGCAGGAAGAACGTCTGCGGGTCCAACGCACGTGGCTGTTCGGTTCCCATTCCAAAAGATTTGCCCTCTGCCTGAGTTTCAGCGCCGCTCCCAATCAGCCGCTGGATGTCAGCCTGGTTCCGGGCACGCAGATTGCCGCCGAGCTGGTATTCTTTCCAGGAACACGGCCGCTGCGCGCCATGGTCCGCCAGCGGCAGGGTTCCCCGGAATTCTCCCCGCCTCAGCTGCCGCATGCCAGCGTGGCGGAGGCCAGTGCATTTGCCGCCGCCTGTTTGACCGGCAACCCGTGGCTGGAGCGGGTTCCGTTTGCGCTGGCGCGCGTGACCCCCATGCCGCGGGCCCAGGGCTGGATGGTGCGGGACGATGCCGGCCAATGCCTGCCGCTCGAAACTTCCGAAAGCCAGGCGTGGACGCTCGCAGCCTTGTCCGGCGGCCGGCCGGTTGGCCTGGCGGGAGAATGGAATCGCGAGGCGTTTCGACCGCTCAGCGTGTGGGCCGAAGGGAGATTTTTGCGCCTGTGAACTTCTCCGAACTCACCCAGGCGGCCCTGCTCGGAACCGGGCGGCAGGCGATCGCCATCGCCGCCGGCGAATCGGAGTTGGGCCGGCTCCTGGCGCAGCTGGATTGGAATCGCCGGGAGGAGGCCCTGCTGGCAGCGGCGGCGCTCAGCGGGTTGCATGAAGCGACCGGCCAATTACCGGCGCGCGACACCGCGCCTGCGCCGGAGCCATGCGCCGGGGAGGAATTGCCGCGCCTGAGCGAGCGTGCCGGATCATTATTGTTGCGCTTGCTGGGCGGGGATTTTCCCGAACTGCTGCCGGAATGTCTGAGGCGGTGCGCGCGCGCCGGCCAGCTCCCCTTTCCCGAAGCGCTGCCAGCATTGTTAACCACCGGTTTGGCCAGGGCGGAATTGCGGGCGGACATCCTTCCCGTGCTCGGCCGGCGCGGCCGGTGGCTGGCGGCGCAAAATCCCGACTGGGCTTGGGCCATCGGCGCAACGGCTGACGATGAAACCATTTGGCACGTTGGCGGGGGCGGTGCCCGGCTGCTTTTTCTCCAGCGCCTGCGAAGGACGAACCCGGCGCGCGCCCGCGAACTTCTGACCTCGACCTGGAAGGACGAGACGCCGGAAGACCGCGCGGGATTCATCTCCATTTTGGAGACGGGCCTGACCCTGGAGGATGAACCATTCCTTGAAGCTGCGCTGGAGGACAAGCGCAAGGAAGTGCGCCGGAACGCGGCCGCATTGCTGGCGCAAACCCCCGGCTCCGCCCTGAACCAGCGCATGACGGATCGGGTCGCTCCGTTGCTGAAATTTGTTCCCGGCGAATCCGGCAAACTCAAAAAATCCAAACCGGGAAGCGTTGAAATCACCCTTCCCGGCGAATGCGACAAAGCGATGCAGCGCGATGGCGTCGAGCCCAGGCCGCTGACGGGCTTTGGCGAAAAGATCTGGTGGCTGATCCAGATGCTGGAGATGACTCCGCTGGATTTTTGGACGACCAAATGGAATGCCGCTCCGGCGGAAATCGTCGCCGCCTCGCTCCCGGGAGAGTGGGAGAAGGAAATGTTCGAGGCGTGGACGCGCGCAGCGGTTCGGCAGAAAAATGCCGCCTGGGCTGGGTCGCTATTCAGCATTGCCGTGCGCACCAAACAAGTTACCAGGCTTGCAGGCTTGGTCGGGGCCATGTCCGCCCCGCAGCGCGAGCTCCTGTTCACCCCCTTGATCGATGCCGACGACGGTCAGGCGGGAGAGATCCAGGGCGCGCTGGTCCATTGCTGCCAGCATGAATGGAGCCCTGAATTCAGCCGGACCGTTCTGAAATGGCTGCGAAAAATCACGGCCCGGCAATCCAGCGACTGGCAGCTGCGCGGCCAATTCAAAGGCTTTGCCGCACACCTGGCGGTTTCAACCTTGAACGAGGCCAGCGGTGGCTGGCCCACCGATGCGACCAGTTGGGAGTTCTGGTCCAAAGGCGTGGATGAATTCCTTGCGCTGGCCCAATTTCGCTCCGATTTACATGCCGCATTTCCAAGTAGCAACCCCTCAACTCATCACCTGATATGAACCTCCTCCGCCAACACGCCGAACACCAATACGCGGACGAACTCGCAGCCCTCGCGAAGGCCGACTCCAAAACGCGGCCGCCGAACTGGAAGCTGTCGCCGTGGGCCGTCGCCACTTATTTGCTGGGAGGCAAGCTCGAGGACGGCACCGTCATCACGCCAAAATACATCGGCGACCGCCGCGTGGTTGAAATTGCCATCTCCACGCTCGCCACGGACCGCGCGCTGTTGCTGCTCGGCGTGCCTGGAACCGCGAAGACCTGGGTGGCCGAACATCTTTCCGCTGCCATTTCAGGCGACAGCACCTTGCTCGTCCAGGGCACGGCCGGCACCAGCGAAGAAAGCCTGCGCTACGGCTGGAACTATGCCGAACTGCTGGCGAAGGGGCCGTCCATCAAAGCCTTGGTGGCCAGCCCCATGATGCAGGCGATGAAAGCCGGCCAGATCGCGCGGGTCGAGGAACTCACCCGTATTCCCGCCGACGTGCAGGACACGCTGATCACCATCCTGAGTGAAAAAAACCTGCCGGTTCCCGAACTGGGCGAGGAAGTGCAGGCGGCCAAAGGCTTCAATGTCATCGCCACCGCGAACAGCCGCGACCGGGGCGTGAATGAATTGAGCAGCGCGCTCAAACGCCGCTTTAACACGGTCGTGCTGCCGCTGCCGGACAGCCTTGAGGAGGAGGTGCGGATTGTTCAGCAGCGCGTCGAACAGCTTGGGCGCACGCTGGAACTGCCCGCCGAGCCGCCGGCCATCGAAGAAATCCGCCGCGTGGTCACCGTGTTCCGGGAACTGCGCAGCGGCGTCACTGGCGACGGGAAGACCAAACTGAAATCGCCAAGCGCGACCTTGAGCACGGCCGAGGCGATCGGCGTGATGAACCAAGGATTGAGCCTCGCCGCCCATTTTGGCGACGGCACCCTGCGCGCGGCGGACATGGCCAGCGGACTCGTCGGTGCCGTCGTCAAAGACCCGGTCCAAGACCGGGTCGTGTGGCAGGAATATCTGGAAACCGTGGTGAAGGAGCGCGAGGGGTGGAAGGATTTTTACCGCGCGTGCAAAAAAGCGGAGTGAGCAATGGCTGAGCCCTCCATCCATATTTTTGGCATCCGTCACCACGGCCCCGGCTCGGCGCGCAGCCTGCGCGAGTCCCTGGAGTCGTTGGCCCCGGACTGCCTGCTGGTGGAAGGGCCCCCGGACGCCGAGGCGGTGCTTTCATTTGCCGCGCATGCGGACATGAAGCCGCCGGTGGCGCTGTTGATTTACGATCCCGAAAAGCCGCAGCGCGCCGTCTATTATCCGTTCGCGGTTTTTTCGCCCGAGTGGCAGGCGATTCAATTTGGGCTGTCCGCCAAAGTGCCGG
>Ga0302320_10029659_pt1 | contig 10458 bp, 8 predicted proteins | sample Bog_T0_3_FD_202130 | JGI IMG/M metagenome (GOLD analysis project Ga0302320, IMG submission 202130) | Peat permafrost microbial communities from Stordalen Mire near Abisko, Sweden - Bog_T0_3 | ecosystem: Environmental > Terrestrial > Soil > Wetlands > Peat | place: Sweden: Abisko, Stordalen Mire... | reverse complement strand
CCCGCCATCCGGCTGGGTGCGTTGAGCAAGCTGCAAGTATTCTACGTATTCACTCACGACAGCGTTGGCGTTGGTGAAGATGGCCCCACGCATGAACCCGTTGAACAACTGGCGGGATTGCGAGCGATTCCGGGCTTGAACGTGATGCGCCCCGCCGATGCCACCGAAACAGCGGAATGCTGGGTTGCGGCGCTGCAACATGAAGGGCCTACGTTGTTTGCCTTCACGCGTCAAGCGGTTCCGAACTTGAGCCGCGCCAACGCGAATGGCGACGTCAGCAAAGGCGCCTATATTCTTTCGGAAGCGGAAGGCGGCACGCCGGACGTCATTCTGATCGGTACGGGATCTGAGGTTTCCCTATGCGTCAAAGCGCAAGAGAAATTAAAAGGTTACGGAGTGAAAGCTCGCGTGGTTAGCATGCCCAGCTTCTATTTGTTTGACAAACAGGACGCGGCTTACCACGAAAGTGTTTTGCCGAAGGCGATCAAGAAACGGGTAGCGATTGAAGCTGCTTCGCCTTTTGGCTGGGCACGTTGGGCAGGTGATGAGGGCGCCATTATTGCCATTGATCACTACGGCGCCTCGGCGCCCGGCGAACTGATCATGAAGAACTTTGGCTTTACGGCTGAGAACGTCACGGCTGCTGCTCTGCGGCAGTTGGGACGCGACGCCGACGCTGACAAAGAGAAGTAACTGATTCCGCGATGGCCTACCGGTTCAAGCAAAATGAGGCGATCTCGCATGCGGTACAGCGGGTATTTGCTGAAGAAATTGCTTGGGCGGTAGGCCAACTTGTTCGTTCCAAGAAACGGACGGAAGCCGTTCATGAAGCCCGAAAGAGTATTAAGAAGATTCGTGGCTTGTTGAGTTTGCTTGGTCCGGGGTACAAATCTCAGGACCGTTATTTTCGGGATGTCGGACGGCTGTTGTCGGACTCACGCGACAACACCGTGGTCTTGCAGGTCTTCGACGCGCTGACCGCCAAGCAGCCGGTTGTCTCAGAGATTCGCGACAACTTGCGGCGTTCGTTTCGCCAAGGGCCGACTGAAAAGAATCTAAGTGCCGACGTGGCTCAGTTGTTGCGACACGCACCGCCCTTGGTCGCAGAAAATCTACAATTTGAATCGCTGCTGCCTGCAATGGACGAGACCTATCGCCAGGGCCGGAAGGCTTGGAAGCGTGCGCACAGGGAACATAGCGCCGAGGCCTTGCACAACTTTCGAAAGCAGGTGAAGCAGCATTTGTATCACCTGCGGCTCATGGAAAACGACGCTGTAGCCAAACGGATTGACGATCTACATGCCTTGGAAACGTGGCTGGGCGACCACCATAATCTGACAGTCTTGCGTGACCGCCTCAAGGCTGACGTTGAAACCAGCCATGACCGTAAAAGAATACTGCCACTCATCGCTTTGATCGACGACGAATCGCATGCTTTACGCAACCGCGCGCTCGAAGCAGGCGAGCAATTGTACGGCGAAAAGGCGATGCCTATTCGCAAACCCCCCGTTTCCGCCGTAGCTCTTCGAACCGTCGCTGCAATCGCCTAGATATAAGATTGTGTCCATGTCCATGGAACTTTTTAATCTGTCTGGGCGCGTCGCTGTCGTAATGGGCGGAACCTCTGGCATTGGCCGAATGATGGCCGTGAGTTTAGCGCAAGCGGGCGCGGATGTTGTCGCCACCGGCCGCCGCGAAAATTTGGTGAACGAAGTCGCCGCCGATATCGAAAAGGCAGGCCGGCAGACTCTGCGCCAAACAACGGATGCGTCGAAACGGGAATCGATTGACGCGCTGCGCGACGCTGTTATGAAACAGTTGGGCCGAGTGGATATTCTTCTCAATGCCGCTGGGCAGATTTTTCGCAAGCCGACGGTCGCGATTACGGAAGCCGAGTGGAACAATCTCATTGACGTGAACTTGACCGGGACGTTGCGATCGTGCCAAAGCTTCTACGAGCCCCTGGTAAAGAGCGGTAAGGGTCGCGTGATCAACATAGCATCGCTGACTTCGTTCGTGAGTTTCTTCGAAGTGGCGGCTTATGCCGCATCCAAGAGCGGCGTGCTTGGGTTGACGCGGAGTCTGGCCATCGAATGGGCGCAGAAGGGCGTGAACGTGAACGCGATTGCTCCGGGCGTGTTTCGGACGGAGCTGAATTCAGGACTGCTGGATGGAACCGATCGTGGCCGCGAACTGTTGATGAGGACGCCGATGAAGAGATTCGGCGCTATCCCGGAACTGGCGGGCGCCGCGATTTTTCTTTCATCGGACGCCGCCAGTTTTATTACGGGACAATGCATTACCGTTGACGGCGGATTTTTGGCATCCGGCGTCAACGGCTAACGTTAGAAGCTCAAGCGTAGAGCGAACTGCACGGTTCGCGGATCGGTGGTGCTGCTCACCTGACCGAAGCTTGAGGGCGGGGTGGCCGAGAAGCTACCGGTGTTGACGCCAAAATAAGAGAGGTGGTTCGGGAAGTCATAGATTTCCCCACGGAAGCTAGCCGAAACCTTCTCGCCGATGGGGAACGACTTCTGTAAGGAAGCATCCCAATTCTTGGTGGGCGGGCCAAAGATCGAATAGGCGCCCAGGTTGCCGAAGGTTCCGGCAGTCGGAACGGCGAAGGCCGCAGGGTTCAAGTACTGGGTGCCGGAGACGCCGGCCGTGGGGTTACTGATCAGGTTGGGGCGCTGATTGGCAATACCGGTTCCAGCAATATCAGAAGCGAGCGTGACGTTCAAGGGCAAACCGGTTTGCAATGTGGTCACACCCGAGACCTGCCAGCCGCCGAGGATCTTCTTGTAAAGCTCCTGTTGGGCATCGCGCCAGAAGGGCAACGGATATACGTAGCTGGCGACAAACACGTTGTTGCGGTTGTAGCTGGACGGGCCCCAATCGCCGCGCAGATTATAGCTATCCATGGGCTGGTAGCTGTAAGAGTTGGCGTCGGTGCGCGCATGTGAGTAGGTGTAAGCGATGTTGAACAATCCACCTTTGGCGAACTGCTTCTTGAACTGCATTTGCATGGAGTTGTAGATCAAGTTGGCGCCGGTGTTGTATTCGTAGATGTCAGCGTAGCCAGGATAGGGACGCAAGGCGTTTGCGTTGACCCCGGGATGGCTGGTGAGAGTGCCGGCCGGGAGTTGATTGATGTCGTCGACGTAGGAAAGGTTGGCGGCACTGGAACCAACGTAGGCCACGTCAATGAGCATTTCGTGCGCTAGCTTGCGCTGGACGCCAAGGCTCCAGTTCAGAACGCGCGGGACTTTCATATCAAGATAGTGCGAGTTGTTGATGGTTTGCGGGAAGTTCTGAAGCGCGCCACCGGTGGGGCTTTCCAGGTTGCCGTTATAGATCAGGTCTTGCTGAATGAACGGCGGATTGTTGACGGCGCTGAAGAGGAAATTACCTTCGACGCGCTCGTAGAATGTGCCGAAACCTCCGCGGATGACGGTGTTGCCTTTACCGGTCGGATCATAGGCGAAACCGAGGCGAGGCGCCCAGGTATTCCAATCTGTTTTGGCCGTGCCTTGCGGAAGGTTGTGGAAGAGAGCGTTTGTCGCCGGGTCGCTGAACTGGGTCACGCGGCCATTGGCGGTTGCGGGGAAACCACTGCCTCCGAGAACGAGTCCGTTATAGGGCGCGGGCGCACTGAGGATGGCGCCGTTCTTGGGGTTGATGACCGCTTCCTGCGAGGTGCTGAAATATTGGGGCAGGAAAGCGGATGTGTTGTTCAGCGCGCTATATTGCGGCGGCATGTACTGATAGCGAAGGCCCAAGTTGAGTGTGAGGCGCGAGGTTACCTTCCAATCGTCTTGAACGTATGGTTCGATTTGAGTGAAGCGGTACCAACCCTGGCGCAAGCTGCTGGCCTCGGTGTAGGTGTAGAAGTTGCCGAGCAGAGTATCGGCCAGCGCATTGCCTGAAGTATCGCTAGCGGAGGTGCTGAAGGCGAACGTTCCATTGATGGCGGGCACATTGTCCTGATTCTTGCGGCTCCGCATTGCGACCATACCGACCTTCACGTTGTGGTTGCCGATGATCTTGGAAAAATCGTCTTTCAGATCGAAGATGCGGTTAAAATTGTTGAAATTCAGCGCGGTGGCCGTGAGGCTGGTGTAACCGGCGATGCCAAGGGTGGGAATGGCGTTGGACGCGTTGAAGATGGAGGGCGCCGTGAAGTCTTCGCCCGCGCGTGTGTAGTCTTTTATGAACAGCGGGTTGGCCACGATACCGGTTTTTTCCAGGATCACGTTGCCTGAGAATGAGGCGATAAAGGTGTTTACGGTGGTGGCGTTCGGTACGTAGGTCCATTGAAGGCTGGTGTTGGTGCCTGGGATATCGCGGTTGTATTCAATGAGCTGCGTTTGATCCTGTTGGGATGTGTAGTAATCGCGGACGTAGTGGAAGGAGAACTGATTCTTGCTGCTCATGTTGTAATCCACTTTGTAGATGTACTGATTGGTGTTGAGTGGAGCAACATCGGTGAACGTGTAGTTGCCGCCGGCGCCGGTGAAATTGGGCTCAGGGTAGTTGTTGAGCAGGCGGACTGAGTTCGGGCTGAAACGGTTGCTCGGGATGATGCCGCCGGGGAAAGCAACGCCAGTGGTGGGGTCTATGGGGAATTTGGAGAGCCCGGAGAAATTACCGAGTCGCTGGGTCGCGGTCGGGACGGTCCAGGTGTTGAGCGCACCGGAGAGGAGGCGCTTGAAATCTTCGCCGACGAAGAAGAACCACTTTTCCTTTTGCTTATTGAAGACGCCGGGGATAAAAATGGGGCCGCCGACGTTCCAGCCGAAGTTGTTGTAACGGAGTTCCGGCTTGGTGGCGGCGTTATAGGCGCGGGCTTGAATGGCGTCGTTACGGAAGTACTCGTAAGCTACGCCGTGAAACTGTTTGGTTCCGCTCTTGATCGCGAGGTTGACTACACCGCCCGAGCTATTGCCGTATTCAGCGCTGTAATTGGTGGTGAGCATCTTGAATTCGGCAATGGCATCAGGGTTGATGTTGACAAAGTTGTTACCGCCGCCGCCGTTGTCTTTGTTGTCCACGCCGTCGAGGTTCCAGGAGAAGGTGTCGGTGCGGCCGCCGTTGGCGGATTGAGAACTGTTGGTGACGCCGTAGCCACCGAAAAGGGCGAAGCCGCTGGCATAGGTGGTTGAGACGCCAGGCACAAGGGCCAGGAGCTGCGGGAAGTTGCGCCCGTTCAACTGGATTTGGGTAGCTTGCTCGCCGGTGATAAGACGGCCCACTTCGCCGCTGGCGGTTTCAATTTGGATAGCATCCGCCTGGACGGTTACTGAATCCGACAGGCTGCCGATTTCGAGCTTGGCATTCACCGCAAGCTTGGAATCGACCGTCAATTCGACGTTATCGATGGTGTATTTCTTGAAGCCTTGGGCTTCGACGGAAACGTTGTAGTGACCGATAGAAAGGTTCGAAACAACGTAGTTGCCGCTGTCGTTGGTGGGCACAGTTCGCTTGAAATCGGTTTCAGTACTGATGACGGAAACTTGAGCGTTTGGAATCACGCTGCCGGACGGATCTGTAACCTGGCCGGAGATTTGCTGGTTGTTGGTGGTTTGGGCGTAAGCACTGACTGTGAACAAGGTGCACACGGCAAGTGACGCGATTAGTCGAGATTTGAGAATTGTAAGCATACATTGCTCCTGAAGATTTAGCGATCTAACTTAGAACTCTAGTGAAATTAGCATACTACAGGCCAAGGAGCTTTGCGACTGCGCGGGCATTGGTTACCGCTCTTTGACATTCGCGGCTCGGCTCGAGGCTTGACCTCTTATTTCAGCATTAGGTGGCGGCGCGCTTCGAGGGCTTTGCGGTAGACGGATTGGGTATCGACGGTGAGGACTTTGCGGTTGGCGACAATTTGTTTACCGTTGATGAAGACATCTTCGACGTCGGCGGGTTGGCCGGTGTAGACCATTTGTGCGTACATGCTGTCGGTCATTGGGACATCGTGGGCGCTGGCCAGAGTGACAGCGATGATGTCGGCGCGTTTGCCTTCTTCGAGCGAGCCGATTTGACGATCCATACCAAGGGCGCGGGCTCCGCCCATGGTGGCCATTTCGAAGACTTGTTCGGCGGGCAGAACGGTTGGATCCATGCGAGTGATTTTTTGCAGCTTGGCGGCGAGATCCATTTCACGGAAGAGATCGGCGGTGTCGTTGCTGCCTGCGAAGCCATCGGTGCCTAAACCGACGTGTAAGCCGGCGCGTAACATCTCCGTAACCCGCGCGATGCCGGCCGCCATTTTCATGTTACTGGACGGGCAGTGCGCAATGCCGACGTTGTGCTTATGCAAAATCTCGATATCGTGATCATCTAGATAGATGGCATGAGCGCCAAGGACGCGGCCGTCTAAGACACCGAGTTTCTCAAGGACTTGAACCGGAGTTAGATTGCGCTTCGTCAAGGCATCGTCACGTTCGCGGGCGATTTCAGCCAGATGGATGAGCATGGGCACGTCATACTTCATGGCCAGGTTGTGGGCGGCGACGATGGCATCGTCAGGCGTGGTGTAGATGGCGTGGGGCGCGACGGCCGGGGTGATCAGCTCGTCCTTTTCGTAGCGCTGAATGAAGCGTTCAGTTTTAGTGATGGCCTCCTGCCAAGTGCGGTAATCGGGGGCAGGGAAGCCAATGATGCTTTGGCCCAGAACACCACGGACGCCGACTTCTTTGGCCGCTTCGGCTTCAGAGTCTTCGAAGTAATACATGTCTGTGTAAGTGGTGATGCCAGCGAGGACCATTTCTACGCAGGCGAGGCGAGTGCCCGTTTGCACGAATTCGGGAGTCACATTTTTGGATTCGGCGGGGAAGATGTAATTCGTGAGCCAATCGTCAAGACGCTTGTCTTCGGCCAAGCCGCGCAGGAGGGACATGGGCGCGTGCGTGTGCGTGTCGATGAGGCCGGGGGCGATAAGCGAATCGGGTTTATCGAGAGTGTGGTTAGCTTTGAAGCGCGAAGCGAGTTCGGAGCGGGTACCGACGCCGACGATGCGCGAGCCGGATATGGCGACGGCGCCGTCATCAATGATGCGATGGTGTTCATCCATGGTGACGACGTAACGGGCGTTGATGAGCCAATCGACTTGATCGCTTCTTTGTGCGGGCGGCGCGTCTCGGCGCGCGGGTTCGCTGGCCGTGGGTTTGGATGAAGGCGGGGGCGTGTGTTGCCCTGCCAGCGGCGAGAGAGCGAGTAAGAGACTAAAGAAAAGACGCATCGAAAGGCCTCGGAAAGATTTGCTTAATGGTTAGGGTCTCACGTTTGCCGGCGAGATTTTCCAAGATGAGCTCCGCATCGCCGCAGAACTCCCACAGAATTTGACGGCAAGCGCCGCAAGGGGGAGTGGGATTTTCGGTATCGGCCACAACGGCAACGCGCTTGAGTTTGCCAGCGCCCTCGGAAACAGCCTTGAAAACGGCGACGCGTTCGGCGCAGAGGGTGAGGCCGTAGGTGGCGTTTTCGATGTTGCAGCCGGTATAGATGGCGCCGTGTTCGTCTGCTATGGCGCAGCCGACTTTGAAGTGCGAAAAGGGTGCGTGGGCACGCTCGCGGACAGCTTTGGCGGCGGCGATGAGTTGGTCAGCGTTCATGAGAGGACTCTTTTGATTGGAACATGCTCGATTGCTTTCTTCGCGCGGGCAGACGTCTGGTTTCCACGTGGCTTCGCCGGTTCAAGGCGAGGCGATTTTCGACTAAGCGGCGGTGGCTGCGAAGTGATGTGCACCCTCCTGAAGGCCGTGTTTTTTCAATTCGGCGGCGTATTCCGCTTCGAAGCCAGGGAATTCGGCGCGGGCGCGGGAATTTTGGAGGACGTTGGCGCTGATTTGATGGCAGGCTTGGGCGTCTTTCTTGAGGACATCCCAATAATGCGCTTGCTTTTTCATCTCGTGTTTTTCAACTTGGATGCGCTGCGCTTCGAAGCCACGCTCGGCTTTGCGTTTCTCGGCGCGGAGTTTGAGGAGGTCGTTGAGCGACTTGTGGAAGGCGCGGGTGTGGGTGGTTTGGTAGCGGAGACATAAGGAGAATTTCTTTTCGTCGGCGATGGCTCCGGTGGCGGGGTCGAGGCAGGTGTCCTGAAGGCGCTGGGCGCGTTGGCCGAGCCAATGGGATTCGGCCATGGCGTCCACGAGGATGGACTCGGTGGTAGTGGTAGGTAGGTGCTCGTCGATCAAGGATTGCTTGAACGCTTCGAAGCCAGCGGGGTCTTCGTTGTCTGTGAGCTTGAAGATGCCGTTGGTGTGTCGGGCGAGGCCATGGGTGGTGCGGTTCTGCGAAGTAGTCGGGAAGGATTCAGGGTTGGGACCGGTGCTGAGTTGGGCATTGGCGCGGTTGGCAGCGAGACGGCCGGGGGAGAGCGAAGACAGCGGCGGGAAGGGGGCACCGGGTTCGGGAACGGCGACGGTCTCTTCGACTTGGGCCACGACGGGCGCGGTGGTTTTGCTGGGTTGCTGTTGGTGCAGATTTTTGCGGCGGTCTTTACGGTTGGCCATGATGTTGCTCCTTGAGGATGAGATTGATTTGATTTGGGCGTGGGCCTGCGCAGGCTTACGCGATGGCTGCGTTTCGCGGCGGAAAAGCAGACGGCCCACGCAGAGTGCAAAACTCTGGTGGGCCTGGTAGAAAGTAGCATGGGCACCCCCCGAAAACGAACGTTGGGTAGATTACAGAGTCCGGAAGTTGTTGAGGAGTGGGGAGATAGAGGTGAAAAATAAATATTGAGATCTCTGTGACCGGGAGGAAGGCTCGTGGCTTTTTGGCATTTTGGCATCCTTCGAACCCCAAAATTTCCGCGTTCGGACTGGCAGATTCGTCATAAGAACAAAACTTCTGGCGAATGGAAAGACGGCAACCTCTAACGGCGCAAGGGATTTGGGAGGCCGCAGCGCGGTCTTCTGCCCTTTTTATTGTGGCGCTGGACCCAATGTTCTCAGCCGTTCCAGGACAATTTTCTTGTCCCTGCGATCATGAATGCATGCGATGATGATCGAGTCGCCGTCAGTCACGTAATACACAGCAAACGGGAACTTTGCCACACGCGCTTTTCGTGACGCCTCAAGGACAACCGGGTATCTGAGGGGTGCTTTCTCGATAGCATCCACCGTCTGCCGCACGGCCATCATGAATTTCAGCGCAAGCTCGGCGTTGTTCGCTTCGTAGAATTCATACGCTTCCCTCATGTCATTTAAAGCCAGAGGGGTGAAGGAGGCTGGTGTCAAGGCTCTGGCTTTTGCAGAATGCGGCGGAACGCTTCATCAGCCGGAATTGCTAGTTTTCGATCTTGTTCCAGCGTCTTCAGCCTCTCGGTGAGGACGGCTTTCGTGTCTTCATCCAACTCGGGTTTTTCGCCAGGGCGGTTTGGCTGGGTTGCGCTGCTCATGTTTTCATCATACGGGCTAAAATCCAGGCGTGCAAGCCGTCATCGAAAGCATTATATGTTAACGACATAGCGGCATAGAATGGTGTTCGTGTCCTTCACCATAGCGCCGATTTACCATCTTTCGCTCTACCCAACAACTCAAATACCGTTTGGCGGCGGTTTCCTTCTGAAGGATGTTCCACGCTGGCTGCGCGATGAATCGACGCTTCAGAACTTTTCAAGGCACGACAGGGACCAGATCAAATTCGCCCAACACGCCTTTGTTGCAGAATATCCCGACGATCTTGATGATCCGGATAAAGACCTGAAAGACAAGAAACGAACCGTGAGAGAGGCCAAATTTGAAACATTGTTGTTGGCCGGTCTCGCTCTTTGGCTCGTTGATCCGTCGCCGGCATCTTTTACAGCCGTCTTCCACACCACTCCATGGTGGCCATCGGGAAAAGAACGGGTCGGCGAACCGGTACAGGCATTAAGGTACGTCGATAGCTATAGCGCAGTCAGGGTCTTCCCGCCCCATGAAGGCGAATTTACGTCCCTGACTCAAGCCATCCGAGCCGGGAAATTTCATCCCATTCTCCTTGGGATAGGCCGTAAGGGGCCGGTTTGGACCGCGACCCGCGCAGTATGGGCTGCTATCACGACGCCCGCCGTTGACTTGAGATACCTGCTTTTCTGGATTGCACTCGAAGCCCTATTCGGTGCGAATGATACGAACGAAATCGCTTATAAACTCGCCCAGCGCATTACATTCTTTGCATCCGACTCCAGCAAGCAAGCCCGTGCCGACTTCCGTGTCGTCAAGCAGTGCTATGGCATGCGCTCAAAGATCGTTCATGGCAAGTGGGAAGGCGATCCGAAAATGGCGGAAGTACTAAAGACCACAGAGGAGATGACCCGAAAGATTTTTCTCTACCTGCTCTGCCACCCGGACATTTTAGCCGTCTTCCAGTCGAACAAACGCGATGAATTTCTTGAGGACTGGGTATTCTCGCGTTCAACTGACATCCCGACGTTACCCGCATTGGGATCATGACAAAATGTAAGCGGTGCTT
>Ga0302320_10029658_pt1 | contig 10458 bp, 2 predicted proteins | sample Bog_T0_3_FD_202130 | JGI IMG/M metagenome (GOLD analysis project Ga0302320, IMG submission 202130) | Peat permafrost microbial communities from Stordalen Mire near Abisko, Sweden - Bog_T0_3 | ecosystem: Environmental > Terrestrial > Soil > Wetlands > Peat | place: Sweden: Abisko, Stordalen Mire... | reverse complement strand
AAACACTGGTACAACCGCCCCATGCGCTGGATGCAACTAGCCTTCGTCGAAGACGACCCCGGCCAGTACGACCCGAAATTCTGGCTCGACTACTTCCGCCGCGTCCACGCCGACGCCGCCTGCCTCTCCGCCGGCGGTTGCGTCGCCTTCTACCCCACCAAAGTCCCCTTCCACTACCGCAGCAAATTCCTCGCCGATCACGACCCCTTCGGCGAAATGCTCAAGGGCTGCCGCGACCAGGGTATGAACGTCATCGCCCGCACCGACCCCCACGCCGCCCATCAGGACGTCTACGATGCCCACCCCGAATGGATCGCCGTCCAGGCCGATGGCCAGCCCCGCCGCCACTGGGCCGATCCCACCCTCTGGGTCACCTGCGCCCTCGGCGGCTACAACTTCAATTTCATGACCGACGTCACCATCGAAATCATGGAAACCTACAAAGTCGATGGCATCTTCAGCAATCGCTGGTCTGGCAGCGGCATGTGTTACTGCCAGTCCTGCCAGCGCCTCTTCCGCGACTACTCCGGCCACGATCTCCCCCGCACCACCAACCCGCTCGACCCCGTTCGCCGCCAGTACATCCTCTGGCGCGAAAACCGCCTCTTCGACCTCTGGCGTCTCTGGGACACCGAAATCAAGAAGCGCAACCCGAACGCCGCCTTCCTCGCCAACTCCGGCGGCGGCGCGCTCAGCGATCTCGACATGGTGGACATCGGCAACCTCGCCCCCACGCTTTTCGCCGATCGCCAGGCCCGCCACGGCGTCATGCCCCCCTGGAGCAACGGCAAAAACGCCAAGGAATACGCCGCCACCCTCGGCAGTAAGGCCATCGCAGGAATTACAAGTGTAGGCGTCGAAGAAAACTATCGTTGGAAGGATTCGGTCCAGAGCGGCGACGAAATTCGCCTCTGGCTCGCCGATGGCGTTGCCCACAATCTCCGCCCCTGGATCGTAAAATTCAACGCGAAGCCAATCGATAAGCGCTGGCTCCCCGTGGTGGAGAAATTCTACGGCTGGCACTACCGCAATCAGCAGTATCTGCGCAATGAGAAGTCCCTGGCAGAGGTGGCGATCGTATATTCCCAGCAGACGGCTGCCTACTACGGCGGCACCGAGGCGACAGCCAAGGTCGAGAACCACGCCCTCGGCTACTATCAGGCGCTGGTCGAAGCGCGAATCCCCTTCGACATGGTCCACGACCTGCTGCTGGAGCCCGAGAACATCGACCGCTACCGCGTCCTGATCCTGCCCAACATTGCGGCGCTTTCCGACCGCCAATGCCAGAAGCTCACCGAATACGTAGAGCGCGGCGGCAGCCTGGTCGCGACTCACGAAACCTCGCTCTACGACGAATGGGGCCAGCGCCGCAAAGACTTCGGTCTCGCAAAGCTCTTCGGCGTCTCATACGACGGCAAGGTCGATGCCCAGGTTCACAACTCCTACCTGAACATCGAGAAGGACCCCAAAAGCGCCACCTTCCACCCCCTGGTCCGTGGACTCGAAAACGCCACCCGTATTATCAACGGCGTCAACTGGGTTCACGTCAAACCGACCACTCCCCAAGCCTACTCGCCGCTCACGCTGGTTCCGCAATACGCGGATCTTCCGATGGAAGAGGTCTACACAACGTCAGTCCACACCGACATCCCCGGCGTCTACGTCCGCGAATCTGGCAAGGGCAGGGTCGTCTATTTCCCGTTCGACGTCGACCGCACCTTCTGGGAAGTCCTCTCAAACGATCACGGCCGGATCATGAAGAACGCCGTAGCGTGGGCATTCCGAGGCGAACAGCCGCTGACAGTAACAGGCCGCGGCCTGATCGACGTCTCGCTCTGGGCGCAAAAAAACTCAATCACCGCCCACCTCGTCAATCTGACCAACCCGATGGCAATGAAAGGCCCGGTCCGCGAGCTGGTGCCCTCGCCCCCACAAAAGGTAAAGGTGCGAATCCCGAAGGGCAAAACCGTAAAAGCCATAAAGCTCCTGGTGAACCCGGCACCACCGAAATCGAATACGGCGAACGGAGTGGTGGAAGTAGAAATCCCTCCCTTCGAACTAAACGAGGCGGTAGCCATCGATTGGGCATAAATGCCAACCCGCGCGCCCCCAGTGTGGGGCAGGTTTCCAACCTGCAGGCCGGTTTTCAACCGGCCCCCACCGGCTTCAGCCTGTGGGCGCGGCGCGAGCCGCGTATCGCGCGCTCTGCAGTCCCCGTCACACCCAAATTCACCCCGCCATTTCCGCCTCTTCCGGCCCCACACGCCCAATTTCCAAATCACGCCCAACGCCCAAACGACGCCCATCTTCGAAACCACGGCCAACTTCGAAACCACGCTAGCCTTCTGAGCCGCGACTGTGAAGGAGCGGTACTCAAAAGCCAGGGGTGCCGGTCAGTCCGGCGCCACCCGATTCCTCCCACGTTTATAGCCCCACACGCTACACTTACAAACATGCGACGAGCGCTGCAGTTGGCTACAATTGTCTTCCTGGGCGCGACGGCGCACGTCCACGCCCAGACCACTCAAGGCCTCATCGCCGGACGCGTAATCAACTCCGTAACCGGCCGCCCCGTACCCGGTGCCACCATCAACTGGACCAGCACCACCCTCGCTGCATCCGGCGCTCAAAAAAGCGACGCCGCCGGCTACTACTTCCTGCCTTTACTCTCAGCCGGAACCTACACCCTCCACGCCGTTGCCGATACTTTCCAGCCCCAGGAACTCCAGGAGCTCGAACTGCCCGTAGCCGGCTTGGTAAACCTCGATTTCCGCCTCCGCCCCCTGAATGACGTCTGGGAAGCCGGCCAATATCGCAGCGTCTTCCTGCCCGGCACCAAAACCGTAGTTACCTTCTTCGGCCCGGACGTCGATACCAGCCGTTCCGGCTCCTTCACCGCCCAGCAAGGCGAGCGCGCCGCCCTCGATACCTCCGAATCCTACGTCGTCGCGCCACAGCAAATCGAAGAACTTCCCCTCGAAGGCCGTGACGCCTACACTCTGCTGGTCAGCTTGCCCGGCGTCTCCTCGGATAGCGGCACCGGTCGCGGCCTCGGCGTGAGCGTAGCTGGTGCCCGCCCGTCATCTTCGAATTTCCTCCTCGATGGCGTTTCGAATGACAACTACCTCGTGACCGGCCCCCTCAACCCCGTCGCTCCGGAAGCAATTCAGGAATACCGCATTTCCACCAACAACTACTCCGCCGAGTACGGTCGCACCGCCGGGTTCATCGCCAATGCAGTGACCCGCGCCGGAGATAACAGCTTCCACGGCAACGCCTACTGGTATCTCAAAAACGACGCGCTCAACGCCGCCGATTTCGCCGACAACCTGAACGGCCTCGGTCGCCGCCCCGATAAGGAACAGAGAGTCGGCTATCAGGTCGGCGGTCCGATCCGCCGCAACCGTCTGTTCTTCTCAAGCGCCCTCGAACAGTACTCCAGCCACAGCAAGCTCGATCCCCAGACCTACTATCTCCCGACCACCAACTTTCTCCCTGCGCTGAGTGTTCCAACCACTCGAATTGCCTCGCAACTCCTCTCTAAGTACCCAGGGCCGACGATCCAGTCAACGAACCTCGAAGCCGCCCTGACCATCGCGTCGCCGGTCCAGGTGAGCCGCACCCTGGCCCTCGAACGCGCCGATTACACCTCGAAGTCGGGCAATGACCGCCTGATGGCGCGTCTCCTCCTCGACCGCTTCACCGAACCGGACTTCAGTTGGAGTCCATATACCGCCTTCATCACCCCGCTCTACCAGAACACAACTGCCATTGCCGGCAACTGGACCCACACCCTGGCTCCCCGCCTGACCAGTGAACTCAAGCTGAACTACAGCGATGACGACCTCTGGTGGAATCGGGCGCATCCCGAAGTTCCCACCCTGGTTTCGGGCGATGGCGTCACCCTCCCGGGCAGTCCGCTCTTCTATTCTTATAAGAATCAGAACAAGTCCTTCGAGTCAATCTACAGCGCCGTCTGGACGCGCCGGAAGCACGTGATCACCGCCGGCGCCGGCATGCTGCTCCGCTACAACAGTGGCTATCTGACGGCGGGCGAAAACGGCGAATACTTCTTCAACGGCCTGGTCAACTTCGCCTTCGATCAGCCGAGCGGTCTCTATGCCGCTGTGGATCGTCTGACAGGCGGCATCCCGAATTCCAATCGCTCTTATCAATACGCCCAAGCCTACTTCTTCGTGCAGGATAGCTACCGCGTAGCCCCGCGCCTCACTCTGAATTTCGGCCTCCGCTATGAACGCTTCGGCGCGCCGCAGAACACCGGATCCGCCAAGGACGCGCTGCTCCAACTGGGGCCGGGCGTGGGGATGAATGCCGAACTGGCGGCCTCCACGCTCACACGCCCCGCCAGCGGCAACCAGAACATCTACGGCGCCGATAACCTGGATTTCGCCCCGCGCCTGGGCTTCTCCTGGGACCCGACCGGGAAAGGCCGAACCGCCCTGCGCGGTGGCTACGGCATCTTCTACGATTCGCCCTTCGATAACCTCTGGCAAAACGTCCGCAACAACGATTTCCAGTTGCCTTTCATACCGATCGGCGTCAACACCTTCAACTACCTTCAGCCGCTTTCTGGCATCGTACCCAACGTCCCGACCGCTTACCCGAATTCCAATTTCCCGTCAATCACCCTGATAGATCCGAAACTGAAGAATGGCTATGCACAGGATTTCTTCCTCGGTATCCAGCATTCATTGCGCGACAACTTGACGGTGGAAGTGACAGGCACCGGAGCCTTGGGGCGGCGTCTGATCACCACCGACATCGTGAATCGTCAATACACGGTTCTGGCCGGAACCGGTCGGCCCAATCCGACTTTGTCCGACGTCTCATGGCGCTCAGGGCAGGGAATCTCCAACTACTACGGCCTCTCCTCAATCGTGAAGTACCACCTGGACTCCTTCGATTTCCAGGCCGTCTACACCCTCAGCCACTCGATCGACAACCAAAGCGACCCCCTCATCGGCGACTTCTTCAATCTGAACTTCACGACGGTGACCAGCGGCGGCGGAACCCAGACGCCCTCGTCTTTCGCGACCCAGGGCAACAGCAACGGGGATCGCGGGAATTCTGATTTCGATCAGCGGCACAACGTGTTCCTCGCCGGCACATGGCGCTCGCCAGCGCGGAATGCGCTCTTCGGCGGCTGGAAGCTCTCCGGGATCGCGGCCTTCCGTTCCGGCTTCCCCTACTCCGTACTGTCGATAACCACGATCGCCCCGATCAACGGCAACGGACTGATTGAGGATCAGCGAGCCAATCTGGTGGGACCCGGTGCTGTCATCGCTAACCCCACTCCTGTGGCGGGCGGCGTGATGCTGCTGAATGCAGCTGCCTTCGCCCAGCCCGCGAGCCCCAGCCTTGTCGGCGATACCGGTCGCAACGCATTTCGCGGTCCGGGCCTCTATAATTCGGATGTTTCCGTAGCCCGCTCCTTCCATTTGTCAAAGGGGCATGAGAGCGCTAGACTGACCCTGAGGGCGGATTTTTTCAACGTGCTGAACCACGCGAATCTCAACAATCCGGGCAACATTTACGGCACTGCCGGCTTCGGGCTGGCCACCTATGGGCGCTCAGGGACGGCATCCGGCTTCCCAGCCGTAGCGCCCCTGAATGAGACGGCTCGCCAGATCCAGCTTTTACTCCGACTGGAATTCTGACATGAGCGTGTCCCGTGTGCCACACTCAAAGATTCCCCTGACTGTATGGTAGGAACTACCATTTCGCATTATGAGGTCCTCGAAAAGCTCGGGGAAGGCGGGATGGGCATGGTCTACAAGGCCCGGGATATTCAACTCGGGCGCTTTGTTGCGATCAAGGTCCTGATCCCCGTCTCCGGCGAGTCGTCGGACCGTCGCGCCCGCTTCATTCAGGAAGCGCGTGCCGCTTCTTCGCTCAACCACCCCAATATCATCACGATCCACGATATTGTCGCCACCGATTCGGGTGACTGCATTGTGATGGAATTTGTTCGCGGCCAGACGCTGGGTGACATGCTGTCGGCCGGCAAGATTCCGATCGTGGATTCCCTGAAGTACGCGATCCAGATTGCGGATGCGCTGAGCGCGGCTCATGGCATCGGCATTGTCCACCGCGACCTGAAGCCAGCCAACGTGATGGTGACCCCGGAAGGTCTGGCGAAGGTCCTGGATTTCGGCCTGGCAAAGCTTGAGGGTGGTCACGGGGCCATCGAACTGGGGGAATCGGACGCCACGGTATCCATTACTTCACCCGGTGCCATTGGCGGTTCTCCCCGAACCATGGAAGGCGCCATCATCGGCACCCTCTCTTATATGTCGCCGGAGCAGGCGCAGGGCGGCAAGGTCGATGCGAGATCGGACATCTTCTCCTACGGGTCGGTATTCTACGAACTGCTGACCCGGCAGAAGGCTTTCCATGGCAAGACCGGTCTCGAAACCCTGACCGCCATTCTGCGCGATGAGCCGCAGCCGTTTCCAGACGGGCCGGACGCGCCCGAAGACGTCCGTGAAGTGATTCTGCGCTGCCTGCGCAAAGACCCGGATCAACGGTTCCAGTCTCTGACGGACGTGAAGGCTGCGCTCGAACAGATCTATTTTGCCAGCCGGTCAGGCATTCTGCAGGCCCAGTCGGGAATGTGGAAGAAGCCGGTGTCCAAGGCGCTCCCGTCGATCGCGGTGCTGCCGTTCCTCAACCTGAGTTCCGACAAGGAAAACGAGTACTTCAGCGACGGGCTCGCCGAAGAAATCATCAACGCCCTGACCCGCATCCCGAATCTGCGCGTAACGGCCCGCACCTCCGCGTTCGTATTCAGAGGTGCGCAGGAAGACGTTCGGAAGATCGGCGAGACGCTGAACGTCGCCAGCGTGCTCGAAGGCAGCGTACGCAAGTCGGGGAATAGAGTCCGGATCAGTGTGCAGTTGATCGGGGTGGCGGACGGCAACAACCTTTGGTCGGAGCGATATGACCGCGAGATGACCGACGTTTTCGAAATCCAGGACGAGATTTCGGCGGCCATCGTGGCAAAACTCAAAGTCCAATTGGCGGGCGAGTCTTCGGATGCGGCGGCGGGCGCTCCCGGCGTTCCCATAGTCAAGCGTTACACGGAAAATCTGGAAGCCTACGATCTTTACCTGCGCGGCCGCTATGAACTCTACAAGATGACCCGGGAGGGTCTGGACAAGAGCAAGCATCTCTTTGAAGAGGCGATCCGCCTCGATCCGCGCTACGCGCCCGCGCATGACGGACTGGCCTATTGCTGGTACTCCGAGGGCTTCCTGGGTTTTGTGGCCCCGAAAGAAGCGATGCCGAAGGCCAAGGCAGCCGTGAGACGGGCGATTGAATTGGATGAAACCGTCGCCGAAGCTCATGCCACTTTAGGCGTGATCCTCGCGCTCTACGACTGGGACTGGCCGGGAGCGGAGCGCGAACTGATGCGCTCGATCGAACTGAACGGCGCGTCGCCGAGCGCGCGTGACGTTTACGCCTTTTACTATCTTCGGCCGATGGGCCGGATCGCCGAGGCTGTGGCGGAAGTACAAAGCGCGCTGTCGCTCGATCCGCTGTCTATCCTGTTCCGGGTCCATCTGGGCTTCATGTACTACGTGCAGCGGAACTACGAACACTCGGTCGCCCAATACCGCAAGGTGTTAGAGATGAATCCGCAGTATTATCTGGCGCACGCCATGATGGGTCAGGCGTATATGCAGACCTGCCACTTTCAGGAAGCGCTCGACTGTTACACCAAGGCTCGCGAAGCCGATGCCAACAGTAAGTTCGTAGATTCTCTGGAAGCCATGACGCTGGCCGCGGCTGGTCAGCGGCCTAAGGCCAGGGAGATGCTGGCAACGATCCTGAAGCGCTCCGCCCACGAGTACATTTCTCCCGTCAGCATCGCGTACATCTGCACGGCGCTGGGCGATCACGACGCTGCATTCGCGCATTTGGATCGCGCGATTCATGATCGGGATCCGAACATTCTGGGATTGAAATCAAATCCTATTTTCGATGCTTTGCGCGATGATGAGCGGTATCACGCCTTGCTAAAGAAGATGCAGTTGGAGTAGCGGGCAGTTGCGTGTGCGGCGCTTTGCGCATTGGGATGGGCGATGCGCGAGCGCGGCCTGGCGTTGCAGCTTCGAGTGGAACGGGCCTGCTTACTTAAGCGCCGCGATCTTCGCCCGGGCTTCGGTCTCGAACTTCAACTCAGACGGCGTCAGCGTGCGACTGGCTGCGCTCTCCCTCAATACAGTCAACGCGGATTCGAGCGAGGCTCTGGCGTCAGCCGTTTGCCCCGCGTTCGCCAAGTCAACGGCGAGCAGTTGCCTTTCCAATAGCAGTTCATCCCGGGCATTGTCGTCTTTGGGGTTCGACTCCAACAACTGATCGAGGATCGTCTGCGCTTCTCTATGCGCCGCAATGGCACGGGGCCAGTTCTTCTGCGCGGACCAGATAGCCGCCTCAATTTCGGAATCCGTTGCGGCCTGGTGACGCAGGTGAGGCATGCCTGGATTGGTCTTTTCCATGCTTGCCAGCAAGTCGGACGCTTTGGTCAGGTGCGGGAGAGCCTCATCGGGTGAACCCGCCTCCGCGAGGGCCCGAGCGAGGTACGCGTCGGCCCGGACTCTGGCATCGTCGAACTCCCGGTCATGCGACTGGCCGTTGGTATAGCGCTCGTATGCCGCATAATACCTGCGCATTTCCGCGAGAGCGTTTTGAAAGTCGCCGTGTGCCCGATACCAATTCGCGTAGTTCCAGTGGGACAACCCCATGTCGCTGTACACCGTGATATTTCCGGAGTCGATCGCGGCTATCCTGTCGGCAAGCTCCGCGCCTTTTGCAAGCGAGAGTCGGATTTCTTCCGGCTGGGCGCTGGCCGCACCGGAAGCTGAAGCATATGCGTAGTTCATCATGAAGTAGTCGACATACACCTTTCGCAGGCGCGGGATGCTGTCGGGTTCTTTGGCGCGGAACTCTTCGTCGATGGCCAACGCAACGCGAAGATGCTGCAACGCTTCGGGCCCATGACCCATTTGGGCAAGCACTTCCCCCAGTTTTGTATTGGCAAGCGAAATCATGCTGCGTCCGTCGACTTCACTGAGGCCTGCGCTCTGGTATTCGGTTGCCAGTTCCAGAACGTGGCTGTAAGCGGCGAGGGCCTGCTCGAACTCGTCGGCCTGATTCCTGATGTTCCCCAGATTGGTCCACAGCCTGAGCATGGCCAGTCGCACTCCGGGGTCGGCGGCGGCCGGGGAGGTGGCGCCAAGATGCAGCGCCGCTTCTGTCACGGTGAAGGCGACCGACATGTCTCCGTTGTATGCCTGCACCATGCCGATACGCACGCTGTTTCCGAGAACACTCGCGACGAATCCAGGCGACTCGTCGGAAATTCGCGACCGCACAGATCCGGCTTTCTCGTAAGCCCTCATCGCGGCGACCGGGTCCCCCAGATTGGAGACGGACGGATTCCCCTCTACATCACCCAGGTGGTCGTAGGCATCGGCGATTTCTTCGAGCAGCGCTTTGTTTCCCGCAGCGTCCTTCAGCAGCGAGTCGTAATAACGCAGTCCCGTCTCAACCAGCATTTTTCGCGCGGGTACCGCGCCGGCGAGGGGTGTGATGGCTTTGTCGAAATCGATGGTGAAAGTACGGGCAAGATCGTGCAACTCGCCGAAGCGGCGTTCGGCCGCGGCGCGCTGAGTCTCTGCGGCCACTTGCTGAAGTTCCGCAAGCTTTCGCTGGTTCTCTGCCTCGGCGTGTTCGGCTTCGGCCCTCGCGAGTGCGGCGGCGGACTGTTTCGCCGAGGCTTCGGCGTCCCGGCGGCGGGCCTCTGCAACCTGCCGGGCCGCCTGCGCCGCGCGGGCTTGCCAGAGCGTGGCTCCGAGGCCGCCGACCAGGGCGAGTACCGCGGCGGTAGCAGCGATGGCGGCGAACCGATGCCTGGTGACGAATTTCTCCAGGCGATAGAGCGTCGAATCGCCGCGAGCCGCGACGGGTAGTCCCAACCAGAAACGATTCAGGTCCTGCTGAAACTGCTCTATCGACAGATAGCGGTGCGCGGGGTCGCGCTGAATGGCCTTTCCGAGAATATTGTCGAGATCTCCGCGAATTTGTTTGGCCCGACTGACGCTGTGGATTCCTCGCTCCGCCATCACACTGGCGCGTTCCGGTTCGCGGCCGCACGCCGCAGTCTCCGCACCGTACGGACGCGAGCCTGCCAGAAGTTCATAAAGAACTACCCCGAGCGAATAGACGTCGGCACCCGTTCCGGAAGCAATTCCTGCGAATTGTTCCGGACTGGCGTACTCGGGAGTCAACGCGGGTGAGAAACTCCGGGTTTCGGGGGAGGGTTGCTCCCCACTGTCGCCTTCGAGGACCCGTGCAATGCCGAAATCCAGCAGTCGCGGCGTGCCGTCCGCGGTGACCAGGATGTTAGCGGGCTTGAGGTCGCGATGGACCACG
>Ga0302320_10029652_pt1 | contig 10460 bp, 10 predicted proteins | sample Bog_T0_3_FD_202130 | JGI IMG/M metagenome (GOLD analysis project Ga0302320, IMG submission 202130) | Peat permafrost microbial communities from Stordalen Mire near Abisko, Sweden - Bog_T0_3 | ecosystem: Environmental > Terrestrial > Soil > Wetlands > Peat | place: Sweden: Abisko, Stordalen Mire... | reverse complement strand
CCACGTTTTGTTTTGCCTGTTTTGAAAGCACGCTGCCGCTGTTGCTGGGCTCGCCCGATTTTCATCCGGATGAATTCAAAAATCCGGCCGCATTCGCGCAGAAAATTGTTTCCGGCAGCGACCCCGTGTCCATGCGCCTTCGCTCCCTGCTTCCGGCGGATGCGCTCAAAACCCTCGGCGATACGGCAGCGAGCAGTCTCACTCTTCGGCGGGTGCTCTATACTGAAATCAACAAGTTGCTCAAATCACCTGATTTATACGACCAGTCCGCCTGGCAAAATCTCAAGCTTAACGGCGAATCCCAGGGTCTCATCGCTCAAAAACGTTCCGGTGACCAAACCCGACGGTTAAACCGGCTGTTATTGGAGGCCGCGTATCCGGACGACCTTAAAGAGCAGAAATTCTATTATGACGAACGACATATCGGTTATCTGTTCGCCTTTTGCGGCCTGATGTCGGCTCTAGTGCAAGGCGGAACCATCGGCCGGCTGGTCAAGCGTTTTGGTGAAACCGCGCTGATCAATGTCAGTCTGTTCGCCGTGGGCGGCAGTTTGCTCATCATCCCGTATGCCGGTACCCTCGGGGTCCTGCTGTTGGGCCTGGCGATGGTGGCGATGTCCTCCGGGCTGAACCGCGCCCCGACCATGGGTTTGATTTCCATTTTCACGGCACCGGAAGAACAAGGGGCCATCCTCGGGGTGACCCAAAGCGCGGGCACGCTCGGAAGAATTTTTGGTCCCCTGTTTGCCACCACTGCCTATGCGTTATATCCGCACTCGCCGTATATCGCCGCAGCCGCCTTATGTATTCTCGCGGGTTGTGTGGCGGTGAAAAAACTTCCGCCCCGTTCCGCCGTGCCCGTGCATAATCCAGTGGCTTGAAGTTAAAAGAGCGGCGGACTGATTTCACACCCGTAACGTTTTCAGTCCGCCGCCTGCCGTTCATCCGAACGGAAGCTTAGTTGTTTCCAGGCGGAGGGCCGCCAGCGCCGCCATCAGGCGGGGGTCCGCCAGATCCGCCGTCGGGCGGAGGGCCGCCGGGTCCATTCCCATTCCCGTCACCGCCACCGGGGGGACGGTGGCCGGGCCGTTTGCCGAGGTATTCATCGCGCGTTAATTGCCCATCGCCATTTTTGTCCAAGGACTTCAACGCCGCCGGGGCATTGGCAATTTCCGCCGCGTCAATCACCCCGTCTCCATTCGCATCCAGCGCTTTGATAATCAGCGGCAGCGGCGGACGCGGCGCATCGGCGGGCGCATCCGGAGGCAGGGGCGGCAAATATTCGTTCGTCGTCAGGACGCCGTCGCCGTTTTTATCCAAGGTCAGCAGCTCGGCGCTGGCGTTGGCGATTTCTCCGGCGTCAATGATGCCATCGTGATTCGTATCCAGCGCCATGACGATCGGCAGCGGCGGCCGGTGATGCCTGCCTCCTCCGCCCGGACCGCCGGGGCCGCCCGGGCCGCCACCGGGCCCCCCGCTGCCGGGCGGGCCGTCGTTGTTGTCTTGTGCGCCGGCCAGCAGCGCGGATGCGCCCAATACCATCAGGGCCAGGGCAATGTTGTATTTCATTTTCATAATATATCTTTCGTGTTTTGTGTTTGGGTGTAAAAGTCAAAGGTCATGGGCGGCTTCATGCAGAAGTCCGGCCGCAGCCAGTTTTTCCTGCAATACTGCCATCGAAAACGGCTTGTTCAGCAGCGCGCTGAAACCGAGGTGGCCGACAGCCGTCTCCGTGAAAAATCCGCTGCCGGTCGCGAGAAAAACTTTTTGCGCCGGCATGATCGCACGGAGGCGGCGGCACAACTCCACACCGTCCATATCCGGCATCTCAAAATCCGTGATCACCAGCTCATAGCGGTGCGGTGCGGCGGCAAATGCCGCCAAGGCAGACTGCGGTGATTCATGGCACTCGATGGTCGCGTCGGTTAAACCTGACATCAACACGGACAGCATCGTCAGGAGCTCAGCATTATCGTCCACCAGCATCCAATGCCGGTTCTCGTTTGAGGAAAAAATGGGGTTCATTTCGGCTCCTTTACTTTTTAACGATCACACGCACAGCGAATACCACCGGAGCAGGACGGCTCAGCCGAACCCTCTGTGGTCTGTGTTTATATTCACTTTTCATGATGACAATTTACTCGAAGCAACCTTAAGACGGCGTGAAGCCCAAAGATAATTCATTTATTTCTCAACCGTGATGGCGGTCGTCCCGGCCAGAAATCGCTCATCGGTCAGAGTCTTCAAAAAGGCGACCAAAGCGCGCTTGTCGGCCTCGCTCAAAGGCACGCCGCCATCCGGATGCTTGGCCAGGTTGGGGTCCAGCGTTTCACTGCGCACCACCCCGGTCGAATAATGTTCGACAACTTCCTCGATCGTACGGAAACGGCCATCGTGCATATAGGGGGCGGTCAGGGCGATGTTCCGCAACGAGGGCACGGCGAATTTGCCCCGGTCGGAGGCCTTGCCGGTGACCTTTTCGCGCCCGAGGTCGGCAAACGCGCCGTCCGAACCGTTGTTCGCAAATGCCTGGCTCTGGAACAACGGCCCGCCGTGGCAATGAAAACAGTCCGCTCCGTATTGCCCGCGCCGCGGATCGTATTCGGTGGAGAACAATTCAAAGCCGCGTTGTTCCTCGTCCGTGAATTTTTCCGTGCCCTGCATCACCCGGTCAAATTTCGCGTCGTAGGAAGTGAGCGTGAGCAGGTAATTTTCCAGCGCCAGTGAAATTTTCTCCGCCGTGATCTCGGGAGCGCCAAACGCGGCGGTGAACAGCGCGGAGTAGTCCGGCGCATCCGGCGGGCCTCCTTGTTCCCCAAGTTTTTTCACCAAGTTCGTCAGCGACTGGTGCATTTCAACCGGATTTTGAATGGGTTGCAATACCTGGTCGCGCAGGCTCTTTGCCCGGCCATCCCAGAAGAATTCCCGCTTCCAGGCCAGGTTGAACAACGGCATGGAATTGCGGGCGCCCAGGTCGCCCTCCGCGCCGCGTGCGGTGCGCCGCCCATCCGTGAACGCCTTGTCCGGCGAATGACAATCGGCGCACGATTGCCGGTTGTTGATGGAAACGCGTTTGTCGAAAAACAGAGTTCTGCCAAGTTCCACCCGTTCCACTGTAAGCGGGTTGTCATGCGGCAGGTCGGGGATCGGAAACGTGGCGCTCATCTTAAATTCATACGGTGTGAATCGGGCCGGCAGATACAGCGGTTTGGGGTGGGCGATGGCGATTTCTGCATCGGTCAGCGCGCTGATGTGGTGGACACGGAACGCGCCCGTAAGATTCCTGGCCAGCGCGGCCGAAATGGGGTCGCCATCGCGCGAGTGCGTGGAGGAACCATCTTTGCCAAATGACAACGGCACTGGCGCGTTCAGCATCGTTGCCAGGTCGAAATCCAGTTCAACCTTGGTTTCGTTATTGATTTCGAGCGGCGCGGCCAGCGTGATGCGAACAGCATTGGTGTCGCGCGCCAGATGATACGCCCAGCCATCCAACTGGCCGCCTGCATTTCGCCACAAGCCTTCGAGTGCCATAAAAATATAGCCGCCCTGCCAGCTCCAATGCAGGCCGTTGAGGTTGGGATTAAGCGGATGGCCCGCGGGAAATTTTGCCACGTCCGCATGGTTCATCTTCGTATTCAGCCCCACCAGAAACCGGATGGAACGAAACACGCCCGGAGGAATGCTTTCCAGGCGCATCGAATCGCGATTCTGGTCAAAGTCCAGCCAGGCCACGGAATTGGAAAATTCCAGCCACGAGCCGTCATCGCGTTGGAGTTCAAAATCACTTACGACGTAACTCACGCGCGTGATGGAAAAAGTTTCGCCGGCCGAGGTCTGGTAACGAAAAGATGCGGGCTGGAGCACGTCGCCGGAGACCTTCGGCGTGATTTGGATTTCCAGCGTGGCGCCTACAACCGGCGTCCCAATGCAGCCAAGCGCGATTCCAATCGCCAGCAACAGCGGGACGACGTTTTTCGTAGCGCAGGCTTTCCAGCCTGTGAGTTCACGGGACTTTCCCGTCCCGGGTTTTTGTTTACTGGAACGCACCAGCCTCATTTTGGTTCGTAGCTGCCGGTGCCGTTGTTCCACGTCAGGGTGGAGGTTTTGGGCTGCGGAACAGCGGCGGTCAGCGAAAGGTTGGCTTGATTCACGAAGTTCGTGGTGACCGGCTCGCCGATGGCCCGGATGAGACGGCCAACCGGATTGCCATGATAATGGCGGCCCATGTTGTAGGGGTAAACGGGGCGCCCGCCCGCATCAATCGTCGTGAAGTAGGCAAACGTGCCGTTGGGAAATTCCGGCGTCACACACCAGCGCCCATTCAGTTCGTCCAAGTCAAAATCCTTCCCCAATACCCTGCCGCAATCGCCCAGATAGGCGTAGTCCTCCAGATAATGACCCAATGGATACATCGGACTGACGTTCGGGCCGGTCTCGAAACTCTGCAACGCCGTGGAACGGTTGTGTTCGCGTGCTTCCCAGGCCGGCAAGGATGTTCTGCCGCTCTGCGAAAGGTCGTCCGCGCCGTTCTCTCCATTCCGGAGCGTGAAGCCGGAGACCATCCGGCGTACCCCGCTCGCCGGATCGGTGGGGTTGGAATAACCATAGGGACCATAAACCGGATAGCCATCGTGCATCCAGCCGAGTATCGGCGAATGTTTTACCGGCGCCGCGCCGCTCTCGTGGTAGGTCTTGCTGCCCGCATCAAAATCAACGTGGTCGCCCAGCAGATACCGCAACGCAACCGGCTCAGCATGGTAATGGTAGGTTCCCCATTGCTGCTGATGCCCCATTGAAGCGTCAAAGGTTCGGCTCTCGTTCACATACGCGTCGCGGTTCCAGACGCGGTCGCCTTGCCCAATGCCGGCGCGCGGATCAGCATCACGGCCATATTGAGTGGAGTAGGACAAAGCATCACTGGCGTCAAACATACGCACCCCGTCCACAAACATCCCAATTTCGCCCAGTGGGTTGAAGCGGCCAGCCGTCTGGGCCTTGGGATGGCGCGGTATGGCAAAGATAAAATGCTGGTCAGTCGGGAGATTGGGGAACCGGCCATTCAACCATGGGCCCATGATCTGGCTGCCCAAGCCGGTGCTCCGCACATAAATCCAGTTCGCCGATGACAGGACTTCCTGAATGCCGCAATAAGCGGGTTGCGACTGGCTGTTACGGCCGTTGCTCCAGGTCGTTTCGGTCATGCCGGACTGCTTCGCCGCATCATTGCGGTAAATTTGCGCGAAGTTGGCTGAATCCATCGTGAACCACGAGCTGACCTGCGGATCGCCGTCCGCATAGGCCTTGAAAGCAATAAAAATCAGGATTCTGAAGAATATTTTCATGCGCCGAGCATACCTCGTGCGACCTTAAGCGAACATGAAGCCGCCCCGGCAGGTCGCTTTTTTATATGCCCCGGCGGATAAGTTCCCCCTTTTCTTATAATACGGTGTCACCTGTTGGTTGAAGGGCGAATTGTCCCAGTCGACAACGGGCGCCGAGGTTAAACCTCCTAATGAGCGCAAAACCGCGATGCCGCTCCGGAACTGACTAATTTAGACCGGTACCAATTCAATTTTCACCTTGCGGCCCAAGGCGCGGGCGGCTTTGCCCAGCGTGTTCAAGGTAACCGAGGAATTGGACGCATCCAGCAACCGGTCCACCGCCGCGCGGCTGGTTTTCATCCGCGAGGCCATTTGTGTTTTGGTCAACTCCTTTTCTTTCAAAAGGCGATCCAATTGCAGGCTCAATGCCTGTTTCAACGCGCGGGTCTCGACTTCACACAAGACGCCCTGTTCATTCAGGAACTCCCGAAAATCGCCGCCCCGATGATTTTTTTTACTCATACCAAATATTGTTTTTTACGTTTCTTCGCCAGTTCCAGTTCGTCCGCAGGTGTCTTTTGCTGTTTCTTGATGAAACCGTGCAACAGCACAATTTCCTGATCCACCATTGCGAATAGCGTCCGCGCAATGCGGTTGTCCAGCCGTGACCGTACTTCCCAAATGCCGTCGCCCAAGCTGTCCACCAGCGGCCGACCGACCGGCCAGGCATATTGCACTGTCAGAATGTCCGCCCCAATGACCTTGCAGTCCTCTTTGGACAATGCTTTCAGCCATTCCCGCACCGGCTCATGGCCCGCGTCGGTCTTGAAAAAAACGACTTTGAGCGGGCGTTCCGCTTTCATAGTCCATGATGTATCATTTTTGATACACTTGTCAAGCCAGTTCGCAAGTCAGCAGCCCGGGCTGACGCGCGAATTCCCACAGCCATGCGGCGCGGAGTCTGCCACGCGCCCCGCGGACGTTAAATCGTAGCCAACGCGACGTAAAATTGACACCACCCCGTTGCATCTTTAGCCTTGGCGGATGTCTCGATTGCCGTTCGAACTGTTCCTGGCGCTGCGTTATTTGCGGCCCAAACGGACTTTCGTCTCGATCATTACCTTGATTTCCATCCTCGGCGTGGCGCTGGGCGTGGCGGTGCTCATCATTGTTATCAGTGTCATGAGCGGCTTCGACCACGATCTGCGTGATAAAATTCTCGGCTTCAGCGCCCATCTGACGGTGAAGGAATCCGGCGACGCGATGAAAAATTACCGGCAGGTGGCGGCGGTCATTGCGCAAAACAAAAGTGTCCGCGGGGTCTCCCCCTTTGTGCTTGGGCCGGTGCTGGTGGAAACCCAGGGCGATTCCAACCGGCCGTCCATGCAGGACGCCCCGATGCTGCGCGGGGTGGATCCCGCAACCGAGGGCAAGATCAGCAAGCTGCCGGAGGAGATCCAACCCGGCGGAAAATTTGACCTGTCCGGCCGTGGCGTGCTGGTCGGCTCGGATTTCGCGGACAATTTGCAGTTGCAGGTCGGCGATACGCTTTCAATTTATTCCATCCGGGAAATTAAAAAAATGAAGGAAGCCCGCGATCACAAGCGCGACGTGGCCATCCTGCCGGATGATTACGAGGTGCGCGGCATTTTTGACACCGGCTATTACGAATACAACGCCCGGGTCATCGTGACTTCGCTGGCCAACGCCCAGGATCTGTATGACCTGGATGATTCCGTGCACGGGCTGTTTGTCATGCTCAACGACCCGTATCAAGCGGACACGGCCAAGACGCAGTTGGAACAGGCGCTCAATTACAAAATGAACGAGGGCACCTATTATGCGCAATCATGGATGGACGATAACCGGGGCATTCTGAGCGCGCTCATCGTGGAAAAAAACGTCATGTTCTACCTGCTGTTTTTCATCGTACTCGTGGCGGCGCTGTGCATCCTGAGCGCGCAAATCACCTTTGTCATCCAAAAGACCCGCGAGATCGGCATGCTCAAGGCGCTGGGGGCGACCCAGTTTCAAATCTCCAGCATTTTTCTGGGCCAAAGCGCCATCATCGGCGTCATGGGCGTGGCGGCGGGCTACGCGCTGGGGATGCTGGCCGTGATTTATCGCAACCAATTTCTGCATTTCATGCGCGAAGCGACGGGCTGGGAACTGTTCCCGAAATCGGTCTATGGCTTTGGCGAACTGCCGGCCCTCATCACGCCCCGGGACGTTGCGGTCATCTGTATCAGCTCGTTCATCATCTGTGTGCTGGGCGGATTGCTTCCGGCCGTTCGCGCGGGGAGATTGAAACCCGTGGAGGCGTTGCGCTATGAATAAAAAGGGAAACATTCAACATTCAACATTCAACGCCCGACGCCCAATGTGTTGCGCGCCTGCGCTGCCTTCGATGTTGAAGGTTGAATGTTGGATGTTGAATGTTTCTTTCTTTCCAATCGGAGGCCCGCCATGAGCGAAATTCTTTTATCCGCCCGCGGACTTAAAAAAACCTACGTCATGGGCAAGCGCACGCTCGAGGTCTTGCGCGGGGTGGACTTGGAAATCGCGCGCGGCGATTTCGTGGCCCTCCGCGGCGCGTCCGGCACCGGCAAGAGCACCCTGCTCCATCTCCTCGGCGGCCTCGACACGCCGAATGCCGGTGAAATTTTCTTCGCCGGCCAGAATGTTTCGCATTTTTCGGACAGCGAGCTGACGCACTTTCGCAATCGCCGCGTGGGCTTTGTTTTCCAAGCCTACCACCTGTTGCCCGAACTGACCGCGCTGGAAAATGTTTGTCTGCCGGCGCGGGTGGCGCGAATCGGCACCGGCGCCACCATGCGCCGCGCCGAACAACTCCTGGCGCGCGTCGGTCTCCAAGGCCGCCTCGATCACAAGCCGTCCGAGCTTTCCGGGGGCGAGCAGCAGCGTGTGGCCATCGCCCGCGCGCTCATTAACGAACCGGAATTGCTGCTCGCCGACGAGCCCACCGGAAATTTGGATTCGCATACCGGCGGCGAAATCATTGAACTGCTCAAAAGCCTGCGCCCGGAAAAGCAAATGACGCTGATTATCGCCACCCATGATTCAAAAGTAGCCGCCTCCGCCCCGCGCGTCATTGAACTCGTGGATGGCCAGATCAGCGCGTGATTTACGATATGCGATATACTTGACACGACATTTCTCCAAGACGCGCGTAAATCGTGTATCGTAAATCGTAAATTCTAAATCCAATGAGCACGGAATACTGGGAGGCCCGCTATCAATCCCATGATATGCCCTGGGAAAAGGGCGCGCCCTCGCCCGGCCTCGTGGATTTTCTGGCGGCGCATCCCGTTTTGCCGCGCGGAAGCGTGTGCGTGCCCGGATGCGGCTCCGGCCACGACGTTCTTGAATTTGCCAGGGCCGGATTTACCGCCTTCGGTTTTGACCTTGCGCCCAGCGCCATTTCGCTGGCCACAAAAAACGCGCAATCAGCCGGCGTGACCGCCAAATTCCAGCTTGCCAACTTTCTGCACGCCGCCCCGCCGCAGAAATTTGACTGGCTGTTTGAACATACGCTCTTCTGCGCCATCCAACCTCCGGAACGCGACGATTATGTCCGTACGGTCTTGCGCTGGCTCAAGCCGGGCGGAAATTATCTCGCGGTGAATTATTTCGATTGCGGCCCGGATGGTCCGCCGTGGCCGACGACGCGGGCGGAGCAACTGGAACGATTTTCGCCCCACCTGGACTTGCGGGCGGACTGGACACCGCGTTCGTATCTGAACCGCGAGGGCAAGGAACGGATGTTTTGGTGGGTTCGGCGAGCGGGCGACGCCGCGGACTGAGAAACACAGTGTGCAAATGCTGTGTGATAAATGGCCGTTGACGTTTGCTGCTCGTCCTCTTTCTCGTCCTCGTCCTCGATTTTTTCAAAGGATTTCGAGGACGAGAACGAGAACAAAGAAGGCGGATAACATTCGGCCAAGGTTGCGCAGAATAAATAAGCAGATTACAATTACAATATGTTAGAGGATCGTGATTACATGCGTGAACCGGATTACGGCCAGCAACGGTGGCGGCAACAATTTCGCCTGCGCTGGACGTGGACCACGGCATTGATTGCTTCCTATGTGGTCGTGCTTGTCATCCAGCAAATCGCGGTCGCTGTTTTTGACCAACCGGAACACCAGCCCGTAGCCAGCTTCATCACTCAATACCTTGCCTTGAGCAAGGAAGGCCTCACCAGCGGTTACGCGTGGCAATTGTTTACTTATCAGTTCCTGCATGCCGGCTGGATGCATTTGATTTTTAACTCGTGGGCGATTTTCATCTTTGGCAACGAACTGGAAATGCTCCTGGGTGGACGCCGTTTTCTCACCCTGATGTTTTCCAGCGGCATCGTAGGCGGTGTCTTTCAAGTGCTCGCGGCCGTTGCCTACCCGCCGTGGTTTGGCGGCCCGGTGGTGGGCGCCTCCGCCGGCGCGTTCGGACTGGTGGCAGCTTTCGCCATGTTGTTCCCGGAACGCGAACTCACGATGCTGGTGTTTTTTGTCATCCCGGTGCATTTGCGGGCCAAAATGCTCCTCGTTCTTTCCGCAGTGATTGCCATCGGGGGCAGTTTCTTCCCGGCGGACCACGTCGCCAATGCCGCGCACCTCGGCGGCATGGCCATGGGCTGGTTGTATGTCAAAAAGATCTTGAATCGCGCCCTGCTGGGAGTGGAAAACGAACCGAAATACTTCCAACCGCAACCGGCAAAACCCGTAAAAAGGCAGCCCGTTGAATTTGAGGAAGGTGAAGTGGATGCCGTGCTCGACAAAATCTCGGAGCGCGGCATCAACAGCCTTACGGCGCGCGAACGTGCCGTGCTCGAAGCCGCCCGGAAAAAAATGGCGCAGCGTTGACTGCTCCATCAGCCCCCATGCCGGCCGCCAATCTCCGCCGCAAGGCGTTTCAGATGCTCCTGCTGGCCACCTCATTTTGGGCCTTAAGTTTTCCGTTGATCAAGGCCCTGACCTTGATTCAGCAGAATACATTGCCGGGCGTTGGCACGTGGTTTATTACGTCTCTGTGCGTCACGTTGCGTTTCTTGATTTCCGGCACCTTCCTGCTGATCTGGTTTCTGCCTCAAATCAAAACGGCTTCCCGCCGCGAAGTGGA
>Ga0302320_10029651_pt1 | contig 10460 bp, 9 predicted proteins | sample Bog_T0_3_FD_202130 | JGI IMG/M metagenome (GOLD analysis project Ga0302320, IMG submission 202130) | Peat permafrost microbial communities from Stordalen Mire near Abisko, Sweden - Bog_T0_3 | ecosystem: Environmental > Terrestrial > Soil > Wetlands > Peat | place: Sweden: Abisko, Stordalen Mire... | reverse complement strand
CATCTCGCTGACGCCGCGGCCGATAGCTTCGACGTCGCCGGGATTTCCGTTGGCCAGCCTGGCGATGCGACCGAGGACGATCGTCCTTGCCGCTCTATCGCGAACCGATTTCAGCCATGCCGAGAATTCTTCGGTCTGCTGGATTTCGATCATATTCGGAATGTATACTGCGGTATACAGATCGTCAAACAAGCATTGCGCTTTTGCACCACGCCACGGCGTCGCAACCCTCAATCCAAAACCCGTCACACCCGCTTTCGAGCGGCCACGAAATGACAGTCATCCCCTTGAAATCGGCTCGTCGGCGCCAGGAGATGACACTCGTGAAAAAGAGGCTTCCGGAGGCTGAGGGCGACCCGCGACCACCCTCACCCCCGACCCCTCTCCCGAACGGGAGAGGGGGGCTCTCACCTTCTACCTCAGCCCTCGACGCCCTTGACGTACCAATCGATCACAGCGAGGTCCTTGTCTTCGATGCGCACGCCCTTGGCGAGGCGCTCCTTGCCGGACTGATCGACGAGCGGGCCGGTGAACACTTCGTAGGAGCCGTCCGCCCAGCCCTTCATGATCTTTTCGCCGGCGGCCTGCACGTTCTCGGGAAGGCTCTTGTTGTAGGGGGCGATCTTGACCGAACCGTCCTTGACGCCCCACCAGCTGTCGCCGGACTTCCAGGAGCCGTCGAGCACCGCCTTGGCGCGCGAGATGTAGTAGGGCGACCAGATGTCGAGAATCGACGTCAGGCAGGCGTGCGGCGCGAAGCGCGTCATGTCGGCGCCTTGGCCGAAGCCGAAGATCTTCTTCTTCTCGCAGACCTGCAAGGCGGCCGGCGAATCGGTGTGGGTGGTGATGAAATCGCAGCCGAGATTGGCGAGCGTTTCCGCCGCCGCGCTCTCCTTGGCCGGATCGAACCACGAGTCGATCATGACCAGCTTGACCTTGATCTTCGGGTTGACCGCCTGCGCGGCCAGCGCGAACGAGTTCACGCCCATCACCACTTCCGGCACCTTGAACGAGCCGAGATAGCCGATCGTTCCGGTCTTCGACTGCATGCCGGCGATCGTGCCCATCACAGCGCGCGCCTGATGAAAGCGGTTGTTGTAGGTGGCGACGTTCGGCGCGTGTTTGTAGCCGGTGCAATGCTCGAACTTGACGTCCGGGAATTCGCTGGCGACGGCGAGCGTCTGGTCCATGTAGCCGAACGAGGTCGTGAAGATCAGCTTGTGGCCGGATTTGGCGAGGTCGCGGATCACCGGGATCGCGCTCTGGTCTTCGTTGACGTTCTCGACATAGTCGGCGGTGACCTTGCCGCCGAGCGCCGCGACCATCTCCTTGCGGCCCTTCTCATGCGCCCAGGTCCAACCGAAGTCGCCGATCGGGCCGAGATAGATGTAGCCGACCTTCAGAACCTCGTCGCCGAGCGCAACGCGATTGATGAACGGCATCGCCACCGCCGCAGCGCCCGCGGACTTGATCAGACTGCGCCTAGTCAGGTTGGTCATATTTGGACTCCTCCTCAAGTAAAGTATTACGCGTCGGGGATGAAAGGTTTTCCGAGACAGGCTGGCGCCTCGGAACCGCCGCGCGCGCGGGCCGACATCGCCGCGAGCACGAGGACTGCCATCATATAGGGCATCGCCGCCCAGAACTGACTGGGAAGGAACGAGAAGCCGGAGGCTTTGGCGTATAACTCCAGCGTCATGAACACGCCGAAGAAATAAGCGCCGCCGAGCAGCCGCCGCGTCCGCCAACCGGAAAACACCACCAGCGCCAGCGCGATCCAGCCGCGCCCCGCCGTCATCTTTTCCGCCCACAGTGGCGTGATCACCATCGTGAAATAGGCGCCGCCGATCCCCGACATCGCGCCGCCGAACATCACGGCGAGATAGCGCACGCCAATTACCGAATAGCCGATCGAATGCGCCGATAGATCGTTCTCGCCGACCGCGCGCAGGATCAGTCCGGCGCGCGTCTTGTTGAGGAACCATGCGACGACAGCGACCATGACGAAGGCGAAATAGACCAGCGGGCTGTAGCTGAAGAACAGCTTGCCGATAGGATCGGAGGCGAGCGAGTCGGGAAACACGCTGTCGAACGGGTTGATCGAGATGCCTACATAGGACGTGCCGATCAGCGAAGAAATGCCGGTGCCGAAGATGACGAGCGCGAGGCCGCTCGCCACCTGATTGGCGCCCAGCGTCAGCGCCATGAAGCCGAACAGCAGCGAGGACAGGGCGCCGGCGATGGCCGCGGAGATCACGCCGAGCCAGGGCGCCCAATCGGCGAGCCAGGGCAGTTTCTCCGCGAGATCGGGATCGCCGCAGGTGAAGGTTACGGCAAAGCCGGCGATGGCGCCGCACAGCATCATGCCCTCGACGCCGAGGTTGAGTACGCCGCTCTTCTCGACGACCAACTCGCCGGTCGCGGCGAGAAGGATCGGCGTCGTGATGTTGACGACGGTGAGGATGGCGGCGATGACGAGATCGATACTCACGAGCGTGCTCCCGCCGTTTTGGCCGCGCCGCCCCAGTCGATGCGGATGCGCCGGCGCACGAGCACGTCGCTGGCCAGAATGAAGAACAGCATCATCGCCTGGAAGATGCCGGCGGTCGCGCTGGGCACATGCACCACCGTCTGCGCGACCTGCCCTCCGACATAGGAGATGGCGAGCACGATGCCGGCGAGCACGATGCCGACCGGATGCAGCCGTCCCAGAAACGAAACGATAATCGCGGTGAAGCCATAGCCCGAAGGGAAGCCGAGGTTGAGCTGACCCGATTGGGTCATCGCCTCCATCACGCCGGCCAGGCCCGACATCCCCCCCGACACCAGCAGCGTACTCCACACCGCATGCGCCTGACTGTAACCCGCGTAGCGCGCCGCTTTCGGCGCGTCGCCGACGATGCGCACGCCCAGCCCATATTCCGAGCGCGCCATCACCAACCAGAACACCAGCGCGAGGCCGAAGGCGACATAGAGGCCCACCGGGAACGGCAGCCCGAACGCATGCGCGGGCAGATGTTGCGACGCCGTGAACGGCGCAGTCTGCGGGAAGTTCTGGCCGTTCGGGTCCTTCCATGGGCCGGAGACCAGATAGTTGAGCAGCTGCAACGCGACATAGACGAGCATCAGGCTCGACAATATTTCGTTGACGCCGAAAGCGTTGCGCAACCAGGCAACGATCCCCGCCCAGAACGCGCCCGCGAGGATTCCGACGAGGATCATCAGCGGGATGATCCACCATCCCGTATAGTCCTGCGTCAGCATGGCGACGCCGGCGCCGCCGACCGCGCCGAGAAGATACTGCCCTTCGGCGCCGATGTTCCAGATTTTGGCGCGATTGCCGAGCGTCAAACCCAGCGCGATGAGGATCAGCGGCGCCGCTTTGGTCGCGACGTCAGGCCATTTGTAGGGCGCCAGGACCGGCGTGAAGAACATCTCCTCCACCGCCCGTGGCCCGTCATAGCCGATCGCCCAGAAAATGATCGCGCCGACGATCATCGTCATCAGCACCGCTCCCACCGGAGACAGGGCGAGCATCGTACGACTCAGTTCCTGACGCTTCTCAAATCGAATGCGCAACGAGAGCCTCCGTCATTTCCTTTGTGGCGGAGGGGTCGCCGTGAACGCCGCCCATCAACAAGCCGATTTCTTCGATCGAAACTTCGCCGACCTTCAGCACCCGCGACAGCCGTCCCAGGTTCATCACCACCAGCGTGTCGCAAATCTCGAGCAATTCATCGAGGTCCGAGGAGACTACGATCACTGCGCAGCCGCGCCCGGCGAGATCGACGATCGATTGCCGGATCGTCGCCGCGGCGCCCGCATCGACCCCCCAGGTCGGTTGGCTGACGATCAGCACCGCCGGCTCCTGCAGGATTTCCCGCCCGACCACGAATTTCTGCAAATTGCCGCCCGACAACGACCCCGCCGTGGAATTGGCGCCCTGCGCCTTGACGCCGAAAGCGCCGATCACTTTCTCTGCGTAGATGCGCGCCTTGCCCTCGCTGATCAGCCCGATATTGACGAAACCCATGCGCCGACGGGCTGTGAGCGCGCCATTCAACAGCAGCGTGAGATCGGCGACCGCCGCGTGGCCGTTGCGTTCCTCGGGCACGGCGCACAGGCCCACGGCGCGCCGCGCCGTCGGCCCGAACCGGCCGATGCGCTTGCCGTCGAGATGGATCGTGTCGGCGTCCACGGAAATCAGTTCGCCGCTCAGCGCTTCCATCAGTTCGTTCTGGCCGTTGCCGGCGACGCCGGCGACGCCCAGAATTTCGCCGGCGCGCACGGAAATATAGATATCGTCCAGCGCGACGCCGAAATCGCCATGTTTGGGCAGCGAAAGCGCCCGCGCGGAAAACCGCTCTTTGCCGAACTCGCGCCCCGCGGGACGCGCGATCGTCTTAAGATTGGCGCCGATCATCAGTTCGGCCATGCTGCGTGGGTTTTCCTGCTTCGGATCGCATTCGGCGACCAGCTTGCCGCCGCGCAGAATCGTCGCGGTGTCGCAGAGGGCGACGATCTCGTGCAGCTTGTGGGAGATGTAGAGGATCGAGCAGCCGCTGGCGGCGAGCTTGCGCAGCGTCTCGAACAATTGCTCGACTTCCTGCGGCGTCAGCACCGAGGTCGGCTCGTCCATGATCAGCAGGCGCGGATTGAGCAGCAGCGCGCGCACGATCTCGATGCGCTGGCGCTCGCCGACGCTCAACGTCGTGACGATGCGAGCGGGATCGAGCTTGAGGCCGTAGAGTTCCATCACCCGATGGATTTCCGCCTCGAGGTCGCGCTGCGAGATCTTCGCGTCGAGCCCGAGCGCGATATTCTCCAGCACCGTCAGCGCCTCGAACAGCGAGAAGTGTTGGAACACCATGCCGATGCCGAGTTTGCGCGCCGCGCGCGGATTGGCGATGCGCACCGGCTCGCCGTCCCAAAACATCTGCCCGGAGTCGGGGGCGAGAATGCCGTAGATCATCTTCACCAGCGTCGACTTGCCCGCGCCGTTCTCGCCGAGCAACGCATGGATCTCGCCGGGCTTCACCGTGACGGAGACGTTGTCGTTGGCCAGAACGCCGGGGAATCGCTTGGTGACGCCGCTCAATTGCAGTCGCGCCGGCGCGCCCTCGCGCGCTCCGGAAACTTGATTCGGTCCGGCCATCAGCCCCTCTTCACCCCGCGGCTCGGTCTTTGAGCTTCCTTGCCGCGTCGTCCCAGATGCAAAACCCACGCCGCGTCCGCGTCTCCGCTCGGACCGGTGTTTTTGTCGTGCACGGAAGTTAGACGACGGAAGCCGGCGCTCGTCAATCGGGCGGCGACGCCCAAATTTTAGCCATCCACCCCATTCGCGCGCGCGTTTTCGGGCCAAAACCGCTTCGGGCTTGCGGCGCCCGGCGTCCCGGCCTCACATAGCGGCCAATCGCCGCGTCCCACCAACGACCGTATGAAACGACGAGAAGGAACTTTGCGATGGATGCTACATATGCGGACGACGATCTCAGCTTTCTGCGCCGATCTTTCGACGTCGCGCGCCGTTCGCGCGAGGGCGGCGACCACCCGTTCGGCTCCGTGCTCGTCGGCCCCGCCGGCGAGGTTTTACGCGAGCAGGGTAACGGGTTTACCAGCGAAGGCGGCGATCGCACCGCCCACGCCGAGCGGCTTCTGTCCTCCTGGGCGGCCCGGACTTTCGACCTCGGCTTCCTGCAGCGCTGCACGCTGTATTCCTCCGCCGAGCCCTGCGCGATGTGCTCGGGCGCGATCTATTGGGCGGGCGTCGGCCGCGTCGTCTATGGCCAGAGCGAGAGGGGACTCAAGGCGCAGACCGGCGCGCACGAGGAAAACCCGACGCTGGACCTCCCCTGCCGCGAGGTGTTCGCCGCGGGGCAGCGGGCGACGGAAGTCGTCGGCCCGCTGCTGGAGGAGGAAGCGGCGCGGTTGCAGGCGGACTATTGGGCCGGGAAGAAGGGATGAGGTCCCCTCTACTTCCCAGATGCTGAGTTTGTCGAAGGATCGGGACCGGGAATCTCGCCGCTATTTGAGTTTCGGCGGGTGGGGGCCCGCCTCGAGGATGTCGTCGAAAATGGATTTCAGCGAATCCATCGGCCCCTTGGGGCTCGTCGCCGCGTCTTTGGGCGGCGGGTTGTCGCTGTGGGTCCAGGGCGAGTTGGCGTCGGCTCGCCAGCCGTAGGCGATCTTGCCGGTGTCCCAGTTGCCGCAGACGTTGAGGTTCTGGTCTTTGGAGATCACGCAGACCGCGCGAACGGGACTGTCGGTCATCCAGGTGAACGAGACATAGGCGCCGTCGGGGCGCTGAAACACATAGGAGATGCTGTTATTGATCGGGGTCTCGGCGCCGCCGCGCTTTTTCGCCTGCGCAATCAACGCGTCCCACGCCTTGTCGCGTTCGGGAGTTCCCGCGGTCGCGGGGAGGACGACGAGAAGAGCGAACGCGACGGCGAGCGGTCGCCGAGCGCTTGGCCCTGCGCAAAGTTCTGGCATCGCGAGTCCCCCTCTCATGACAGGCGCCCTATTGTTGCCGAGGTCGCTGACCTCGGCTGCCGCGGTCTGGTTCGACAGGCTCACCATGAGGGACCGCGGCTACAGCAGGGCGCCCTTACTCACCCCGCCTGTATCGTCACCAGCTTGGTCGTCAGATACGGCTCCACTGCGTCGTAACCGCCTTCGCTGCCGTAGCCGGAATCCTTGATCCCGCCAAACGGAATTTCCGGCAGCGCGAGGCCGAGGTGGTTGATAGTCAACATACCCGCCTCGACTTCTTGCCCGAGCCGATGGGCGTTGGCGTTGGAGCGGGTGAAGGCGTAGGACGCCAGCGCAAAGGGGAGACGGTTGGCTTCCACAATCGCGGCGTCCAGCGACTCCGCTCGGTTGACGATCGCGACCGGACCGAACGGCTCCTCGTTCATGATACGCGCATGCGTCGGCACATCGGCGAGCACCGTCGGCTCGAAGAAATTGCCGGTGTTGCCGATGCGATGGCCGCCCGTGCGCAGTTGGGCGCCCTTGTCGACGGCGTCGCGAATGAGCCCTTCGAGGAACGGGATGCGGCGCTCATTGGCGAGCGGACCCATCTCCGTCTCCTTGTCGAGCCCGCTGCCGACTTTGAGCTTCTTCGCCCCGGCGACAAAGTCTTCGAGGAAACCGTCGAAGTTCGCGCCTTCAACCAGAAAGCGCGTCGGCGCCACGCAGACTTGGCCGGCATTGCGGTATTTCGAGCCGACCATGGTCTTGGCGGCGTAAGACACGTCGGCGTCGGCGCAGACGATGACCGGCGAGTGGCCGCCGAGCTCCATCGTCGCCCGCTTCATATGCAGTCCCGCGAGCGAAGCCAGATGCTTGCCGACCGGCGTCGAGCCGGTGAACGAGATTTTGCGGATGATCGGATGCGGGATCAGATATTCCGAGATTTCCGCAGGCACGCCGTAGACCATATTGATCACGCCGGCGGGAAGGCCAGCGTCGGTGAAGCAGCGCGCGAGTTCGGCGGGCGCGGCCGGCGTCTCCTCCGCCGCCTTGGCGATGACCGAGCAACCCGCCGCGAGCGCCGCCGACAGCTTGCGCACGAGCTGGTTGATCGGGAAATTCCACGGCGTGAACGCCGCGACCGGGCCGACCGGCAATTTGATCGTGGTCTGGGAAATGTTTTCCGCGCGGCCGGGAATCACGTGCCCGTAGGTGCGCTGCGTCTCGCCGGCGAACCAGTCGATCACGTCGGCGCCGACCAGCGCCTCGCCCTTCGCCTCGCGCAACGGCTTGCCCTGCTCGCGGGTGATCAGCCAAGCGATGAGGTCGGCGCGCTGGCGCACCAGATCGGCGGCCTTACGCATGATTTTCGCGCGGTTGTAGGCGGAGGTCTTGCGCCAGACCGCAAAGCCTTTTTCGGCCGCTGCGAGCGCGAGATCGAGATCCTCGGTCGTCGCGCGAGCGAGGCTGCCGATGGTCTCCTCGGTCGCGGGATCGACGATCGGCATCGTCAGGCCCTTGACGCCGGGGCGCCAGACGCCGTCGATGAGCAATTCGACATGGGGGTATGAGAAGGGCGATGCGGTCAAGTTTTCCTCTCCGATCGGAGTTCGCGCCTTCGTACCGGCGCGTTGGTCAGGCTTCATACACGAAGTCGCGGGCGACGCGAAAACGGAGTTTGCCGTGAAGCCGCTCGGGCTCATCCTCGCCGGCGGGCGGGCGCGCCGCCTCGGCGGCGCCGACAAGGCGTCGCTGTCGCTCGGCGGCGAGTCCCTTCTGGCGCACGCCGTGGCGCGGCTCGCGCCGCAATGCGCCGGGCTCGTCGTCAACGCCAACGGCGACCCCGCGCGCTTTGCCGCTTTCGCCCTGCCCGTCGTCGCCGACGATCCCGCCGATTTTTCCGGCCCGCTCGCCGGCGTGCTGGCCGGGCTGGACTACGCCCGGCGCCAGCGGCCCGACGTCGATCATATAGTCAGCCTCGCGGTCGACACGCCCTTCGCGCCGACCGATCTCGTGGCGCGGCTGGTCGAAGCGAAGCGCGCGTCGGGAGCCCGCCTCAGCGTCGCCGCCTCGGCAGGCCAGCGCCATCATGTCGTCGCGCTGTGGCCGGTCGCGCTGTCCGACGATTTGCGCGCCGCCGTCGTCGGCGAGGGACTCAGGCGAGCGGAGGCATTCCTGGACCGCTACACGGTCGCAGTCGCCGAGTGGTCGGCAAAACCATTCGATCCGTTCTTCAATATCAACACCGCGGAGGATTTGGTGGAGGCCGAGGCGCGGATCGCGGCCTCAGGCGGCTGAGGCCAGGCTCGCCCACCAGCCCTCCAGCGCCTCCCGACCCGGCGACAATTGGCGATCCAGTCCGCCGGCAAAAGCGTTCCAGGCCTCTAAATAGCGCTGGGGCACGCAGACGATCAGCGCGATTCCCTCGACGACCGCCTCTCCGATCTCCGCGATCAGCCCGCCGCCTTCGGATTCGAGGCGGCCGAAACGGTTGGCGACGACGAGATCGGGGCGCCCGCGCAAGGCGTCGGCGAGTTGCCGCGCGGCGACCGCGACCGCGACCGGGTCGACCCGGCAGCCCTCCGCCGCCTTGCCCAGATCCTGCATGACGCCGAAACGCTCGCCGGTGGTCAGATTGCGCACGCTTATGTCGTGCTCGCCGTCGCCGTGCTCCTGCACCAGTCCGGCGACGCGCAGACCGCGGCGCCCGAGCGCGTCGAGAAACTCGGCGAGCGGCGCGTCCGGGTCCTCATCGCGATCGAACACGATCGCGGCGAGGCGGAATGGCTCGTCGTCCATCAGCGGATTGGCTCCACGGGGATTTGCGGCGGCGACTATAGACGCTCCGCAATGTTCGCGGAAGACGATCGCGCTGGGCCGACCTGCGCGCGAAAATTCGGCGGCGGGGCCGCCGCCGCTCCGCTATCCCTCCGGCTTAGACCAACAGGGCGACTTGCGCCGGGGCGGCGAAAGTCTTAACAAAAGCTTGTCACAGGCGTCCGGTGCGAGCCGGACAACGGGAATGCGGTGAGGCCTCCCAGTGAGGTCGATTCCGCGGCTGCCCCCGCAACTGTAAGCGACGAGTCGTTGTCCTAAGAGCCACTGGGGTCACAAACCCTGGGAAGGAGGGAGAACGGCGGCGACCCGCGAGCCAGGAGACCGGCCTGAGACTTCTGCAACCCAAACGCCGTCGGAGGGACGGTAGGAGGTCTCATGTTCGATATCCGCCACAAGCCCGCATCGCGGGCACTGACGCTCGCCGCCATTTTCCTCGCGCCGAGTCTGCCCGCCCTCGCGCAAAAAGCTGACGTCGTCGTACCGATTCCCGACGTCGTCGTCTCCGCGACCGGCGTGCCGACGCCGACCTCGCAGATCGGCAGTTCGGTCACCGTCGTCACCGCCGATCAGATCCAGGCCCAACAGGCCCGCACGATCAACGACGTGCTCGACAATGTTCCCGGTCTCAACATCGTGCAGTCCGGAAGTCCAGGCAGCACGACCTCGGTTTTCATTCGAGGCACGAATTCCAACCATGTGAAAGTTCTCGTCGACGGCATCGACGTCAGCGATCCCAGTTCCGGCAGCGGGACGTTCGACTTTGGTCAATTGCTGGTCGGCGATATCGAGCGAATCGAAGTTCTCCGAGGTCCACAGAGCGGGCTCTACGGCTCCGACGCCATCGGCGGCGTCATTTCGATCACGACGAAGAAAGGCTCGGGGCCGGCGAAAGTCACGGCGAGCGTCGAGGGCGGCTCCTTCGGCACTTCGCAGGAAAAGTTCGGCGTCAGCGGCTCAAACCAGGTCTTCAATTACGCCTTCAACGTCGGCCATTTCCTCTCGGTCGCCACGCCCGTGGTACCCGCCTACATGCTGCCTCCCTCGCAAAAGGCGGCCGACAATTTCTATGACAATGTCACAGCTTCGGGCCGGTTTGGCGTCGATATCTCCGACACGTTCGCGGTCAACACGATTCTGCGTTACACAAC
>Ga0302320_10029647_pt1 | contig 10462 bp, 9 predicted proteins | sample Bog_T0_3_FD_202130 | JGI IMG/M metagenome (GOLD analysis project Ga0302320, IMG submission 202130) | Peat permafrost microbial communities from Stordalen Mire near Abisko, Sweden - Bog_T0_3 | ecosystem: Environmental > Terrestrial > Soil > Wetlands > Peat | place: Sweden: Abisko, Stordalen Mire... | reverse complement strand
GACACCGACCGCGCCGACGCGCTGAAACAGTGAGGGTTTGATGCTAAAGGTCGCATGGCTCATTCCCATCCTGCCCCTGCTCGGGGCCGCCTTCCATGGCCTGCTGGGCCGGCGGCTGGGCAAGGCCGCGGTCACCGTGGTGGCCCTGGGCTGCACTTTGGTGCCGCTGATCCTGGCCGGGTTCGCACTGCGAGCCGTGCAGGCCGCTCCCGGCCGGCGCATCGACCTGCCGTACTTCGAATGGATGGCCGCCGGATCCCTGCACGTGCCGTTCGGCCTGGTGCTGGATTCCCTCAGCTCGGTCATGGCGCTGGTGGTCACCGGGATCGGCACGCTCATCCATCTGTATTCGGTCGGCTACATGTGGGAGGAGGAGGGCTACGCCCGCTACTTCTGCTACCTGAACCTTTTCGTGTTCTTCATGCTGACCCTGGTGCTGGGCTCCTCCCTGCCGCTGCTGTTCGTGGGCTGGGAAGGGGTCGGCCTCTGCAGCTACCTTTTGATCGGCTACTACTTCGATACCGAACTGGCGTCCGCCGCCGGGCTCAAGGCCTTCCTGTACAACCGGGTCGGCGACCTGGGCATGACCATGGGCATGATGGCCCTGTTCGCCGCCTTCGGCACCCTGACCGTGGGCGACATCCTGACCCAGGCCGGGCGCTTGTCGCCCGAGGCGGGGTTCGGCGTGCTCACCTTCGCCACCCTCATGATGTTCGTCGGGGCCACCGGCAAGAGCGCGCAGATCCCCCTGTACCTCTGGCTGCCGGACGCCATGGCCGGGCCCACCCCGGTGAGCGCGCTGATCCACGCCGCCACCATGGTGACCGCCGGCATCTACCTGATCTGCCGCCTGGCCCCGCTGTTCCTGCTCACGCCCATCACCCTCACCACCGTGGCCTGGGTGGGCGGCGCCACCGCCCTGTTCGCGGCCTGCATCGGCCTGTTCCAGCGCGACATCAAGAAGGTGCTGGCCTACTCCACGGTCTCCCAGCTGGGCTACATGTTCCTCGGGCTGGGTTCGGCCGGCTTCGCCGCGGGCTTCCTGCACCTGTTCACCCACGCCTGGTTCAAGGCTCTGCTGTTCCTCGGGGCCGGCAGCGTGATCCACGCCATGCACCACGAGCAGGACCTGTTCCGCATGGGCGGGCTCCGGGCCAAGCTGCCGGTGACCTTCTGGACCATGGTGATCGCCACGCTGTGCATCATGGGCTTTCCCGGCACCTCGGGCTTCTTCAGCAAGGACGAGATCCTGTTCCTGGCCTGGCACAAGAGCCCCGGGCTCTACGCCATGGGCCTGGTGGGCGCGGCCTGCACCGCCTTCTACATGTGGCGCCTGATGGCGCTGGCCTTCTGGGGCGAGCCCCGGGACGCCCACGCCTTCGGCCACGCCGAGGAAAGCCCCGCGACCATGACCGCGCCGCTGGCCATCCTGGCCGCGGGCGCCCTGCTGGCGGGGCTCCTGGGCCTGCCGCGGATCTGGGGCGGCAGCTTCGCCATCGAGGGCTGGCTGGAGCCGGCGCTGACCTACGGCCGGCCCTTCCTGGCGCCCGTGGCCGAACATGGCGGCGCGGGCCTGGCCTGGGGCCTCATGGCGCTTTCCACCGCGGTGGCCCTGGCCGCCGGCATCATCGGCTTCCGGATCTACCGGCGCGGCCCGGCCGCGGAAGAACTCTTCGCCGGGCGCTTCCCGGCCTTCTACCGGACCCTGGCCGGCAAGTTCTACGTGGATGAGGCGGTGGAGGCCTGCATCCTCGGACCGGTCCGGTGGCTCGGCAACTGCCTGTGGAAGGCCTTCGACGTCATCCTCATCGACGGCATCGGCGTGAACCTGCCCGGGGCGCTGACCCGGGCCGGAGGCGATCTGGCCGCCCTGGCCCAGACCGGCCGGGTGCGCAACTATGCTCTGAGCATGGCCATCGGGGCCGTGCTCCTGCTCTGGTTCTTCTTGAGGTAGGATGCCCCGTGATCACCGCCTGGATCAATTCCCACCTCCTCAGCTTCATCGTGTTCGCGCCCCTGCTCTGGGGCCTCGCGCTGCTGCCGATGTCCGAGCGCCAGGCGCCCCTGGCCAAGCTGCTGGGCCTGCTGGGCGGCATCGGCGTGTTCGTGGTCGCGGCGGTCCAGCTGCTGCACCTGCCCGCCGACCCCCTGGGCCGGATCTGCGCCGAACGCTTCCCCTGGTTCACCGCGGTGGGCATCCCGGTGGACTACCACCTGGCCGTGGACGGGCTCAACCTCTGGCTGGTGCTGCTCACCACCTTCCTGGTGCCGCTGACCCTGCTGGGCACCTGGAACAGCATCGAGAAGCGGGCCGGCACCGCCTTCGCCCTGTTCCTCATGCTGGAGACCGGCATGCTGGGGGCATTGGTGGCCCAGGACCTGCTGCTGTTCTACCTGTTCTGGGAAGCCATGCTGCTGCCGATGTACTTCCTCATCGGCGTCTGGGGCGGCGACGAGCGCAAGTATGCCGCGACCAAGTTCGTGCTGTTCACCCTGTCGGGCTCCCTGCTCTGGCTGGTGGCCCTGCTCTACCTGGCCGGCCATGCCGGCAGCTTCGCCCCGGGAATCATGGCCCAGACCGTCGCCAGCCTGCCCTTCAGCACCCAGAGCACCCTGTTCCTGGCCTTCGCCCTGGCCTTCGCCATCAAGGTGCCGCTGTTCCCCCTGCACACCTGGCTGCCCGATGCCCACACCCAGGTGCCCACCGGCGGCTCGGTGATCCTGGCCGGCGTGCTGCTGAAACTGGGCTCGTACGGCTTCCTGCGCTTCGCCCTGCCCATGTTCCCGGGCGCCGCGGTGCATTTCGCCCAGCTCCTGGCCGTGCTCTCGGTCGCCGCCATCATCTACGGCGCCCTGGTGGCCATGGTGCAGACCGACATCAAGAAGCTGGTGGCCTATTCCTCGGTGAGCCACATGGGCTTCATCATGCTGGGCATCGCCTCCATGACCGTGCTCGGCACCCAGGGGGCCATGCTGCAGATGCTCAACCACGGCATCTCCACCGGCGCCCTGTTCCTACTCGTGGGCATGCTCTACGACCGGGCCCACACCCGCAGGATCGCCGACTTCGGCGGCGTGGCCCTGAAGATGCCGGTGTTCACGGCCTTCTTCCTGATCGTGACGCTCAGCAGCATTGGCCTGCCGCTCACCAACGGCTTCGCCGGCGAGTTCCTGATCCTGAACGGCACCTACACCTCCAGCTTCGCCTGGGGCCGGGCCCTGGCCTGCGTGGCCACGCTCGGCGTGCTGCTGAGCGCGGTCTACATGCTCTGGATGGTCAAGCGGGTGTTCTGGGGCCCGGCCAACGCGGCGGAGGACAGCGGCACCGCCCACCTGCACGATGATCTCAACGTGCGGGAGATCCTGGTCCTGCTGCCCATCGTCGGGCTGATCTTCTGGATGGGCATCCACCCCCAGACCTTCCTGGCCCAATCCGAAAGCCAGGTGGGGCAGATGCTGACCCAGGTCCTGGGGCGCGAGGTGAAGCGATGAGCCTGTCCCCGAGCGAACTCTCCGCCATCCTGCCGCTGCTGATCCCGGCCCTGGGCGCCTGCCTGCTGCCCATCGCCTGCCTGGATTCCGACCAGGCCTCGGTCAAGTGGATCCGCGCCTCCATGTTCCTGATCGCCCTGGTGGCCCTCACTGGCTCCTTCTTCTACCTGACCCGGCTCTGGGCCACCGGCGCCCAGCCCAGCTTCGGGGCGCTGCGCATGGACCGGCTGGCCCAGTTCGGCGGCATCTTCGTGCTGGTGGCGGCAAGCCTGGCCGTGCTCCAGCTCTGGGACCACCTGCACCAGGAAGGCTGGGTGAAGGGCGAAACCCTGGCCCTGCTGTTGTTCTCGGTGGTGGGCATGATGCTGTTCACCGCCACCGGCAACCTGCTGGTGCTGTTCCTGGCCCTGGAACTGCTCTCCCTGCCGCTCTACGCCCTCACCGCCACGGTGCGCCTGCGCGAAAAGGCCATGGAAGGCGGCATGAAGTACTTCATCACCGGCGCCGTGGCCTCGGCCATCTTCCTCATGGGCTCGGTGCTGCTCTACGGCGCCACCGGCAGCCTGGACATCGCGGTGATCGGCGCGCGCCTGGCCCAGGGCGCCGTGGATCCCATCGCCCTGGCCGGGGCGGCCCTGCTGCTGCTGGGGTTCCTGTTCAAGATGAGTGTGGTGCCGTTCCACCAGTGGACGCCGGACGTCTACGAGGCCGCGCCCCACCCCATCGCCGGCTTCATGTCGGTGGCGACCAAGGGCGTGGCGGTGCTGGCCCTCATGCGGGTGATGGCCGTGGGCCTGCCCGCCGTGGGCATTCGCATGCGCGGGGCGCTGGCCGTCCTGGCGGTGCTGTCGCTGGTGCTCGGCAACCTGGCGGCCCTGGCCCAGACCAGCCTCAAGCGCATGCTGGCCTACTCCAGCATCAGCCACGCCGGCTACCTCCTGCTCGGCCTGGTGGCGGCCACCCCCGGCGCCTACGCCGGCATGCTGTTCTACCTGCTGGCCTACCTGGCCATGAACATGGGCGCCTTCGGCGTGCTCTCGGCCTTCGGCCTGGTGGGCGACAAGGTCACCTTCGACCAGCTCAAGGGCCTGGGCTGGAAACGGCCGGGCCTGGGCATCGCCGTCAGCCTGTGCATGTTCTCCCTGGCCGGGCTGCCGCCGATGGCCGGGTTCTACGGCAAGTACATGATCTTCAAGGAGCTGATCCTGCAGGGCCACGTCGGCCTGGCGGTGGTGGGCGTCCTGGCCAGCCTGGTGTCGGTCTATTACTACCTGGCGGTGCCGGTGGCGCTGTTCATGGACAAGCCCTCCGGGCACGAGCAGCGCGAAGCTGCCGAGCGGCCGGCGGTGCTGGCGCCCCTGGCCGGGGCCACGGTGCTGGTCTGCGGCTTCCTGGTGCTGGCCCTGGGCCTCATGCCGGGGACGATCATGGAAGGCTTCGCCCGCAAGGCCGTCCAGGAAACCTTCCAGCTCTATCCCTGATCAGACTTCTGCGCGACTTGGGCGGGTGACGCTGTCAAGCCTTGGGGGCTTGACGGAATATAAAATATTACTATAAATAATATTTGGATCACCCCAAAGGAGCCCGGCATGCTTTTCAGGAGCCATACCCTTCCCGTCCTCGTCAGCCTCATGGCGGGCGTTGGCGCTTCCGCTGCCTTGCGCGCGACGACCGTCACAATCAACATCCAAAATCAGTCCGACAAGCCATGGACCTTGAAGCACGGTAAAGTGGCCGACATCAATGTCAGTCTCCGTGAAGTCGGTTCGACCGGTGAAGTGGCCGGCAAGGCGGGCAGTTTGCCCAATACCGCTTATTACGACCTCCTGAGCAAGAAGAAGTACACCCTGACCCTGGTTGGGGCCAAGGACACGACCAAAGTCGATCTCCTGTTCCAGGTCGGCGGAGAAAACAAGATCTACCGGGTGCTGCACGCCTTCTGGCTTGAAACCCTTTGGGCGGCCACAGATGCGGATATGAGCCGGGTCGGCCCCTATGACAGCAAACCCTATGATTCTCCAGGTATCAAGATGGTGCCTATCGTGGGCGAGGACACCATGGTCAAGTTGACAGGCACCAATGTCGTCATCACTGGGAACAAGTACCCTTCGCGATAGGGTCCGAGGGGAACACTGGTGAATTCCTTCCCCGGCCTCAACCTTTTTGCCAATTACCCCCTCACATGGCAATGTGAAGGTAATTCAAATTCGTTGAATCCGGGGTAACGATGAAGCGAACAACTTGGGTGGTATCGGTCGTGGCCCTGGCGGTGTTGGTCGGCGCGGCCTTCCTGCTCCTGCGGGGCAACAAGGACGAGATCAAGTGGCGCACCGCCAAGGTGGACAAGGGCAGCATCACCCAGCGCATCACCGCCACCGGCACCCTGAATGCCCTGATCCAGGTGCCGGTGGGCACCCAGGTGTCCGGGGTGGTGGTCTCGCTCACGGCCGACTTCAACAGCCTGGTGAAGAAGGGCCAGGTCATCGGCCAGATCGACCCGACCGCCTGGCTGAACAGCCTCAAGGACGCCGAGGCGGCGGTGCAGCGGGCCCGGGACACCATGCTCCAGGCCGAGGTGGACTACAAGCGCAACCAGTCGCTGTGGAAGCAGAAGCTGCTGGCCGACGCCGACCTGGACGCCAAGGACCTGGCCCTGAAGATGGCCCGGGGATCCTACGAATCGGCCAAGGCGACCCTGGCCAATGCCAAGACCAACCTGGGCTACTGCACCATCAAGGCGCCGGTGGACGGGGTGGTGGTGAACCGGCTGGTGGATGTGGGCCAGACCGTCGCCGCCAGCTTCGCCACCCCCAACGTGTTCACCATCGCCCAGGACCTTTCCAAGATGAAGGTCCAGGCCGCCATCGACGAGGCGGACATCGGCCAGGTGCGGGTCGGACAGCGGGCGTTCTTCACCGTGGACAGCTATCCTGACAAGCAGTTCAAGGGCGTGGTCAGCGAGGTGCAGCTGAACCCCACCATCACCAACAATGTGGTCACCTACAACGTGATCATGGAAGTGACCAACGAGCCGCGCAGCGCCTTCGTTCCGGCCGCCGAGGCTGAAGCGCCCGGGGCCGGAAGGCGCGCCGCGCCCGGTGCTCCGGCCGGGGCAGGGCTTCAGGGCGGAAGGCGCGCCCAGCCGGTTCCCGACCTGCCGGCCGGGCCGAAGGCATCCACTTTGGAATACACCACGGCCCGCTATATGCCGCCCGGCAGCCCGGTATACAAGGGCGACCTGGCCCTGTTCCCGGGCATGACGGCAAACTGCACCATCATCACCAACCGCAAGGAGGCCACGCTCCGGGTGCCCAGTTCGGCGCTGCGCTTCAACCCCGCCGCCTTCGTCACCATCGAGGACAAGAAACCCGCGGCCGGCGCGGCTCCGGCCGCCGGCCTGCGCGCCGCGGGCCCCAATCCTTCCGGCACCGCCCGGGGCATGGTGGCCAAGCGCGACGACCGCCTCTGGGTGCTGGTGGACGGCAAACCCAAGGCCGTTCCGTGCGCGGCAGGGGTCAGCGACGGATCGTTCACCGAGGTCAGCGGCGAGGTGGTCACCGAAGGCATGGTGGTGCTGACCGGGGTCGATGACTTCAAGAAGGCGCTGAACCCCAGCGCTTCGCCGCTCGGCGGCGGCATGCGCCACTGACATGGCCATTCTCGAATTCCTCAAGCTGGCGTTGTTCGCCATCACCCGCAACAAGACCCGGGCCTTCCTGACCATGCTGGGCATCATCATCGGGGTCGGGGCGGTGATCGCCATGATCGGCATCGGCGAAGGCTCGCGCAAGGCGTCGATCGACATCATCCAGAACATGGGCTCCAACATGCTGACCATCTTCAACGGCGGCGGCGGCTCCTCCAATACCCGCATGGGGCCCATGGGCCTGGGCAGCGTGGCGGTGCTGCAGGAATCGGATTCCGATGCGATCGAACGGGAGCTGAAGGGTTCCAGCGTGGTGGCCTCCACGCCCCAGGTCCGCTCGTTCCGGGCGGTGGTCTACCAGAACAACAACTACTACACCAGCATCCAGGGCTCCGGGGTGCAGTTCCCGCAGATCCGCGGCTGGGAGGTGCAGTCAGGCCGTTTCTTCACCGAGCAGGAGACGCGTGGTCTGGCCAAGGTCTGCGTGCTGGGCACCACGGTCCGGGACAACCTGTTCCCCGGCGGCGAGGATCCCGTCGGCAAGTTCATCCGCATCTCCTCGTTGCCGTTCGAGGTGGTCGGGGTGCTGGAATCCAAGGGCGCCGGCATGATGGGCGACCAGGACGACGTGGTGGTGGCGCCCTACACCACGGTGATGCGCAAGATCCAGGGTGCCGACCACATCCAGAACATCCTGCTGAGCGCCAAGGACGGCAAGGCCGACCTGGCGGAGATGGAGATCACCGCCCTGCTGCGCCAGCGCTACCGGCTCACGCCCAAGGACGAGAACACCTTCATGATCCGCAAGCAGGACGACTGGGTGAAGATGCAGGACCAGCAGGCCAGCGTGCTCACCACCTTCCTGGCCATGGCCGCGAGCATCTCCCTGCTGGTGGGCGGCATCGGCATCTCCAACATCATGCTGGTGAGCGTCACCGAGCGCACCCGGGAGATCGGCGTGCGCCGGGCCCTGGGCGCCACCCGGGCCAACATCCTATGGCAGTTCCTCACCGAAGCCGTGGTGCTGTCCACCCTGGGCGGGATCATCGGGGTCGGGGTCGCGCTCGCGACCATCTGGGTGCTGAAGACCTTCACCACCCTGCCGGCCATCACCGACGTCTGGGCCGTGGCCCTGGGGCTCGGCTTCAGCGGCTTCGTGGGGGTGGCGGCGGGCTTCCTGCCCGCCCTCAAGGCGGCTAAGCTGGATGTGATCGACGCGCTCAGATATGAATAGGGAAAATTGATGGCCTTGGAAGACCCATATCAGGCGCTCCGGTTCCGGGAGTTTCGCTACTTTCTGGCCGGGGCCGTGGCCCTGACCATGGCCACCCAGATCCAGACCCTGGTCATGGGCTGGCAGGTCTACCACATCACCCGGGATCCCCTGTCCCTGGGCCTGATCGGCCTGTCCGAGGCGGTGCCCTTCCTGGGCCTTTCCCTGATCGGCGGATACGCAGCGGACCGCATGGACCGCCGGCGGACGTCCCTGCTGGCCATGGCCGCCCTGCTGCTGGGGGCCGCGCTGCTGCTGGCCTTGAACCTGGGCATGGCGCCGCGGCTGGCCTGGCCGTTCTATGCCATCCAGGCCCTGGCCGGCGTGGGCCGGGCCTTCTATCGCCCCGCCTCCCAGGCGCTCAGCACGGAGCTGATACCGGTGGAGGCCTACCAGAACGCCGCCACCTGGCGCAGTTCGTCGTTCCAGCTGGCCCAGGTGCTTGGCCCCGCCCTGGGCGGGCTGATCTACGGTTTCGGCAGCGCCGCCCTGGCCTACCTGGCCGAGGGGCTGCTCATGGGTTTCGCCGTGATCGCCATGGTCCTGGTGGCGCCCCGGCCGCGGGTCCTCAAGCAGACCCAGCTTCTCAAGAGTCTGGGCGAGGGGGTGGTGTTCGTGTTCAAGCACCGGATGCTGCTCAGCACCATGTCGCTGGACCTGTTCGCGGTACTGTTCGGCGGCGCGGTGGCGCTGCTGCCGGTGTTCGCCTCGGTGATCCTGAAGGTGGGCCCCCAGGGCCTGGGCCTGCTGCGCACCGCCCCGGCGGTGGGTTCGGTGCTCATGGGCCTGTGGCTGGCGCACCACCCGCCGCAGAACCGGGCGGGACTGGTGCTGCTCTTCTGCGTCGCCGGTTTCGGCCTGGCCTGGATCGGTTTCGCCCTCTCCTGGACCTTCTGGCTGTCCATGGCCCTGCTGGCCGTGAGCGGCGCCCTGGACAACGTCAGCGTGGTGCTGCGCAACACCCTGGTCCAGGCCCGGACCCCTCCCGAGATGATGGGCCGGGTCCAGGCGGTGGCCGGGTTCTTCATCGGTTCCAGCAACGAACTGGGCGCCTTCGAATCGGGTCTGGCGGCCAAACTGCTGGGCGTGATTCCCTCGGTGGTGTTCGGCGGCTGCATGACCCTGGGCATCGTCGGCTTCACGGCCTGGCGGGTGCCGGAACTCCGGCAGCTGAAAAAGATCCTCGGTTAAGCCAACAGCGCCAAGAGGCGATCCAGGGGGACCGCCCCATCCGTGGCCGACCGCGATTCGTTCGAACTCCTGGCTCGGGCCGAACAGGCGGGGGCGCGGGTGGCGCTGTTCGGACGGAAGATCAATTACCCGGAAAGCCCACTGACCCTGGTGCGCTTGATGCGGCGGGTGCTGGAACGCGAATTGACCCCATCCGAGGCGGTGGAGGTCTACCACGAGACCCTGGCGGGCATGCGAATCCGTCCGGTCCTCGCCCTGGCCGATGACCTGGAAATCAGCGATCCCATCCTGAAGGCGGAGGCCTGAGCCGGAAGCTGGGCTAAACGAGGACTTTCAGCGCCGCGTCGTAGTTCGGCTCGTTGGCGATCTCGCCCACCAGCTCGGTGTGGACCACCTTGCCGGTTTCGTCCAGCACCACCATGGAGCGGGCGAGCAGGCCGCGCAAGGGGCCGTCGGTCAAGGTGACGCCGTAGGCCGTGCCGAATTCCGGACTGCGGAAGGTGGAGGCGGGCACCACCTTGTCCAGGCCTTCGGTGGAGCAGAAGCGGGCGGCCGCGAACGGCAGATCGGCGGAGATGCACAGCACCGTCGTGTTGGGCGCCTTGCTGGCTTCGGCGTTGAACTTGCGCACCGAGGTGGCGCAGGTGGGGGTGTCGATGCTGGGGAAGATGTTCAGCACCAGCCGCTGGCCCTTGAAGTCGGCCGGGGTCGCCGCGCTCAGATCGGTGCGGGTGAGGCTGAAGGCGGGAGCCTGGCTCCCCACCCGGGGAAGTTCCCCGGCCGTGTGGAAGGGATTTCCTTTGAGGGTTACTTGAGCCATGACGGTTCCTCCAATGATCTCGGCGCTCGAGCCGGTTTTA
>Ga0302320_10029646_pt1 | contig 10462 bp, 10 predicted proteins | sample Bog_T0_3_FD_202130 | JGI IMG/M metagenome (GOLD analysis project Ga0302320, IMG submission 202130) | Peat permafrost microbial communities from Stordalen Mire near Abisko, Sweden - Bog_T0_3 | ecosystem: Environmental > Terrestrial > Soil > Wetlands > Peat | place: Sweden: Abisko, Stordalen Mire... | reverse complement strand
CCACCAGTATCGGCGCGAGACGTCACGGCAGATCCGGCGCACCGGAGGCTATCTGCGCGAGGAATCGTCTCACCGCCCGCGGGGTCGGGAGCACGTGGATTTCGGCGTCACCGGCATGTGCGGTGATCGCCCGCAGCAGCAGCGGACGGCTCCGCCGGCGATAGGTAAGCAGCCACCACCAGAAGTCCGCGCGCTCCCGCGACCGGCGGATGGCGCGCCAGGCGCAACGGGCCGGTGAGAAGTCCAGGAACACGATGGTGTCTGCGGCCTGCAGTCGAACATCGAGGACGTCATAGGGCCCGAGGTCCCCGTCCATGATCCACGACTCGTGCGCGGCGAGTTCGCGCTGGATAGCCGCCCACTGGTCGCGAGGCGTCGCGGTCAGGCCCGGCCGCCAGAAGAGCTTGTCCAGTTCGATGACGGGGAGGCTGATAATTTCACCCAGGCGGACCGCGAGGGCCGATTTGCCCGCCGCGCCAGGACCTGTAATTATCACCCTCTTCATAGTTGCCTATGGTGCCAATTCCGCGAGCTCGCCTCGGCAGCCTGAACCAGGTAAGGCTTACGGATCGCGCTCATCCCACCCTGACCGGACGCACTCCTCTGCCGCAGATACAGCGCAAGATCTCGCCACAGCCCGGGGCTGGTCTTGCTGATCGCTAGTCGGCTTATCGCCAGCCGAGCGCAGGCGCCACGTGGGTGAGGATGCTGTCGATGACGTGGGCGTTGTAGTCGACGCCGAGCTGGTGGGGCACGGTGAGCAGCAGTGTGTCGGCGGCTGCGATCGCCTCGTCTTCCTTGAGCTGCTGGATCAGCACATCCGGCTCGGCAGCGTACGTGCGGCCGAAGATCGCCTGGGTCTTCGCGTCGATGAACCCGACCTCGTCGGTGTCCTGATTCCGGAGGCCGAAGTACGCCCGATCCCGGTCGTCGACGAGGGCGAAGATGCTCCGGCTTACCGACACCCGCGGCTCCCGCTCGTGGCCAGCCTTCTGCCATGCGTCACGGAATGCCTGGATCTGCTCAGCCTGCTGAAGGTGAAAGGGCTTGTCGGACTCGTTATTGATCAGCGTCGAACTCTGCAGATTCATGCCCAGCTCGGCCGCCCACGTGGCGGTCTGCTGTGACGCGGCACCCCACCAGATGCGGTCACGCAGCCCTTCTGAGTGCGGCTCGACGCGCAGCAGACCAGGCGGGTTCGGAAACATCGGTCGGGGATTGGGCTGCGCGAAACCCTCGCCGCCCAGCACCTCGAGCAGCACCTGGGCGTGCCCGCGGGCCATGTCGGCGTCCGTCTGACCCTCTCGCGGCTGATAGCCGAAGTATCGCCAGCCCTCAATCACCTGCTCCGGCGAGCCGCGGCTGATCCCCAGCTGGAGGCGGCCGCCGGATATGAGGTCGGCCGCACCGGCGTCCTCTGCCATGTAGAGCGCGTTCTCGTAGCGCATATCGATCACTGCCGTGCCGATCTCGATCCGGCTGGTGCGCGCGCCAATCGCTGCCAGCAGCGGGAACGGAGATCCCAGCTGCCTCGCGAAATGGTGCACGCGGAAGTACGCGCCGTCCGCGCCGAGCTCTTCGGCGGCAACGGCCAGGTCGATCGACTGCAGCAACGCGTCCGATGCCGACCGCGTACGCGAGCCGGGTGACGACGACCAGTGCCCGAACGACAGAAAGCCAATCTTCTTCACCAGCGCGTCAACGCGAGCCGCCCGGGCGGCATTCCTCCCCGGCGAAGCTCCGGCGGCGCGCTGCCTTCTGAATGGCTAAGCAGCAGCATCGCCTGGACGCATCCACATGACCTGGGCGGGCTCACTCTCATGCCGCCGTCCGGGCGAGCGCGCCGGACCGTCGCTTCAGTTGGATCTACTGGCGCGGCGGGGGGTATCGGCGTAGTTTCCACGGGGCGTTGCGGCCCGTGCCGGCAAGCCGACCGGCGGCAGCTGGCCGGCTGTGGCTGCCCCCACGGCCCAGAGGTCTTGCCAGGGTGAACCGCCGGGAACGCCTGACCGTTCTGGCGCCTTTACCGCCTAGCGTGACCGCGTCTGCTATGAAGCGACGGGAGCCCGGCCGCGCTGGGATACTCCGGAGGCAGGCTGTCCACCCCACGATCAGCGCGCCGGGCGGTCACGGGATGATTCTTATCGAGAGGGGCGTTGACATAGATAACACGACATATCGTGTTAGTTTTGCAGGCGCGGACCCTCGAAGAGCTCCGGGCCTTGAGAGGTGAGCGTGATGACCGGTTGGTACGTGGAGCGGACGCCGGACAGGTCGGCCAAGGCCGTCATCGCCGTGACACTGCTGGCGCTGCTGCTGGTGGCGGCCGTGCCGCTGGCCCTGCTGGCCGGAGTGGTCATCATGATGCTGGGACACGTCGTCGGCGGGCTCGCGCTGTTCGGCGGCACGATCCTTGCCGCCGCCCTAGCTGTCGCGCTCGCGGGCATGAGCGGGATGCGGCACCTGCGCAAACTGCTCTCTGGGCGCAGCTTCCGTGTCGTGCAACTGGACGGCAGCCAGTACACCGACGTCGCAGAGCCGGTCGCAGAGCCAGTCGCAGAGCCGGAGGGTAGCGACTACACCAACGTCGTGCAGCTGGACCGCAGCCAGTACACCGAAGTTCGCTGACCTGACCCTCCCGTTGTTGCGTGTATCTTGGGCCGGATATCCGGCGGTGGATTCAGCTGGTGGCCGCGACGGTAAACTACCCAGGCTCTCGGCGAACCGCGGGAGATCTATTACGCGCTCCAGCTCCTGCGCTATTTCCGGCCATCAGGCAGATGACATAAGCGTGCACGCTATATAGCGCCCAAGCGCGACGCACAAAAATATCCGGTCATGCCGCAGATGGTGTGCGTCAGATGTCAGTCGTGAAGATCCTTGGTAAGCCAGATGATCAGATCGTCGTCCATGATCACTCGTGCTCCGTCGCTCAGCGGCACCTGGCCGCGGCATGCTCCCCGGCCATCCGGAACGTAGCCGCGCTGGGCATATAGCCGCTGGGCGGGGCCATACTTGTCAAATAGGCCGACAGTGATGCCGAGTATCGCGATGCCCCGCCCGCGGGCCAGGTCCTCCGCTGCATCCATGAGCAGCGTCGCGACACCGAGCCGCCCGGAGGGCTCGGCGACGGCGAGCTGGTGGACCAAGGGAATGCCATGGTCCCGGAACCCGGGGTAATTTGACTGCCACCGGATCGTGACGATGCCGATGACGCCGTGATTCCGCACCGCGATGAGGCTGGCGCCGCCACCGTCAGTGTGGTCGGCCAGGCGCTCGCGGGCGGCGGCCTCACCGTCACTGACCCACTCGATAAGAAACTGAACGGTGCGCTCGAAGTTGTTGTCACCGACCAGCTCGATGATCACATCCGGAATGCCCATGCCACAAGGCTGACACAACACAACGGTGCACTCATCTGCCGCTGGGAGCGCTCAACGTGCTGGGTATCGGCTGGTTGCCACCAGATGCGGAAGCGCACGACGATGACTCACATGGCAATGGTGTACCGCCGCCCGGTAGGCGTCATGCGGCAGAGCGTCAAGCCACAGCTGGCCAGCTGGGATCGAGCAGGGCATCCCAGCCAGGTGAAGCTGGCTCGCTTCCTGGCGTACGTGGACGCCATAGCCGGGCCGGTGCTGGCGACTGCGCGCGGCCGGGTTGCTGCCGAGCTGATCGTAGGGTTCAGCGATGGCGTCTCCCTGATTGATGGCGGCCATGATCTGGACAACTACCTGTTCCCGGTCGCTCAGCGGCTAGGCCCGGAGCGGGTGGCGGCCATCTTCGGCCGCAAGATCCACGGGCCGTCGTCACTAGCGGTCGGCCCCGCCCAGCCGGACACGGCCGAAGCCACCCCGCAGTTCTCGACCCGGATGGCTGGGTCCTATGAGCGCAGAGAGTGGAAACAAAAGCTCCACGATCGGCTTGCCCTGCGGGCGGCCACCATCGATCCGGGCCCGGCCGGGCTGAAAATCGCGCTGACGACCGGGCCGGGCCGCAACTGGGCCAGCCTCTGGAAGCCGCTCATCGATGCCTTCGGCCCCGTGCTGGGCGAAGACCCCACCCGGCCGTTCCACCCGCACGATGACCGTATCGTCAGCCTCGGCCTGCATCACACCGTCGACACCGGCATCGCCCACGACGTGATCATCGACGCCTGGTGGACCCGCCTGTAGCTAACCCCGCCGCCCCTCGCCACGCACGCCACAACAAGGCCGGTCCTGCCGATGAGCGGACGCACAACATCTCTGCGCCTAAGGCTTTGCTTTCTAAGTGGATTCATCTAGCTCTCGCAGTCGTGATAGCCGATATGAGGGCCAACCGGGTGCGCGGCCAATATACTGTGGCAGTCAAGTTAACAAGCTTTTGTGGGTAGGTAGACGAGCAGCACATCGTCAGATGTTGGCGAGCGGCTCTTGTTACGTGTCCCCTCCAAAAATTCTCGCCCAACTGGCACGGCAGCAACTCTTATAGATACGTACGCTTCTTAACTGATAAGTACGATCATCCGGCACTGAAGCCACGGGATCGCCAAGTTGGCGTTATGTGACCGAGTGTGGCGGTGTGTATGCAAGTGCTTGATTTGACTGCGCAGTGTTGCGCGGCGACGTTATTCCGGGCTGATGTCGTGGCTGTGGCTGCTGGCTAGCTGCTGCGCCCATTCGTATTCGCTTTGCCATGTGCTGATGGTGTGGTTCATGACCTCGATGGCGTCATGCAAGCCGGCGGCGGTGACGAACGGGGTCTTGTCGGTGCCGCCGCTGTGCATGCCGGCCAGCCAGTTCTTCAGGTCGGCGGTCTCGGTCTGCTGGTGACGGATGGCGGCGCGGCAGTAGTCCTGGTAGTGCTGGATGAGTTCGTGGCGCTCGGCGGGTGCCAGGTACTGGAAGTAGAGCACCTTGATGCGGAAGAGCCGGTCGTAGTCGCCTGCAGCGGACTTGGTGTCCAGCATGATCTCCCGGAACCGCTGCCGGCCGGCGTCGGCGATCGCGTAGGCGCGGGGCCGCTGCCGGGACGGGGGCGCCGGCATGGGAGAGGGGGCCGCGTCGGCGGGCGCGATCAGGCCGGCCCGCTGCATCCGGGCCAGCAGCGGGTACAGGTTGCCGGTGCTGATCTTCTGCCACGGGCCCAGCATGTCGCTCATCACCTTGGCCAGGAAATAGCCGTGGTAGGGGCCTGTCATCAGCCCGCCCAAGACGATCAGCTCGTAGAACACGCGCACCTCCGTCACTCGCCAGCTTCATGATATTCTCTCCTCTAGCTGTATCTAATAGCTATATCTAACAGAGGGTATCTTGGTGATGATCCTGGTCACCGGTGCGACTGGCACGGTCGGCCGCGAGCTGGTCCGGCAGCTGCTGGAGGGAAGGCACCAGGTCCGGGTGCTGGTGCGGGACGAGCGCCGGCTCGGCGACCTGGCGGCGCGGGTCCAGGTGTCGGCCGGGAACCTTGACGACCCGGCGAGCCTGCGCCCGGCGCTGTCTGGAATCAGCGGGGTGTTCCTGCTGACCTCCCGCACCCAGCAGGACGCCGACGTCCTGGCCGCCGCGAAGGATGCGGGGGCCCGGCATATCGTCAAGCTGTCCACCCAGGAGGCGGGCTGGGTGCCCGTCGAGGGGCACGGCTTCTGGCACCGCGAGCGCGAGGAGCTCATCCAGGCATCCGGGCTGGCCTGGACGTTCCTGCGGCCTACCATGTTCATGAACACGGCGCTGGAGTGGGCCGCCACGATCAGCGCGCAGCGTGCCGTTTACTTTCCGATGGGAGCCGGGCAGCTGGCCCCGGTGCACCCGGCCGACGTCGCCGCCGTCGCCGCAGCGGCGCTTACTGCCGCAGGGCACGAGGACCAGGGCTACGAACTGACCGGCGGGCAGCTGATGGGCGCGGCCGACATGGCGGCCACGCTGTCAGGCGTGCTCGGCCAGCCGGTCAGCTACGTTGACATCCCCGAGGACGCCGCCCGCCAGCAGATGCGCCAGGCCGGCCTTCCCGACTACGTCACCGACGGCCTCCTGGAGACCTACCGGCTGATTCGGGTCGGCCGTTTCGCCTACACCACCGACACCGTGCAGCACGTCACCGGGCAGCCGCCGCGCACCTTCCGGCAATGGTGCGAGCAGCACCGCGACGCCTTCAGCTAGCAGCCGGCCCGCTGGCGGATAATCCGGGACCCGCACTTACCCGGCTCCCCGAACGCCCTGTCCGGCATAGATACCCGCGATCGGAACGGACCCGCGCACAGCCAGCCGGGCCGGTCGCGCTCTGGGACGCGCTGGCCGCGCAGACAGTTGCGGCCGCCGCTGCGTGGCTGTGCGGCTGGCGGGGAACCGCTGCCGGCCGTGATTCGCGGGAACGGCCTCCCGTCCAGTCCGGTCTCGGGTGCCGAGTCCAGGTCCAGTCGTCACGAAAGGCCGCCGTGCCAGTTCCGCATGCTCGCGACACCGCCATGACCAGCACCGATGAAAACGCGGACCGGAAGGTTCCCGGGCTGCTGGACGTCCTCGCCCTGGTCCCGGACCCCCGCAAGCGCCGCGGGCGCCGCTTCCGGCTCGTCTTCATCCTCGCGGTCGCCGTCACGTGCGCGCTGGCCGGGGCCAGGAACTTCCGCGAGGCCGGCGATCATGCCGCTGACCTGCCGCAAGAGGTACTGAAGAGGATCGGCGGGAGGCCGCACCCGCTGCTGCCGCGGATCATCGCGCCCCACACGTCGGTCGGCTCGGTCATGCCGAATAGTGTGCGTTGCGTGGCTGCATGATTATGCCGTCACTATTGTGCCGTCACTCCGCATGCCTGACGAAGCTCCGAGGCGAGGACTTGTGGAGTCCCACTACCTGGACTTCACGGTGCGGTCTCGGCGGATGCTCGTTTCTAATGCCGCGACGGTACGTTTTGCGCGGATTCGTCCGAGGCCGCCGCGGCCGTGGGCCAGAGCCAGATCCGCCTAACATCATCCCGCTAGTCCGGTGCCCGGCTTGTACTGGATGCCCAAGAGGTTCGCGATATAAGAGCTGTCATCCGCGATGGCGGTCGCGATCCGCAGGACCTTTTGGGGGTGAGGCGGCAGGTCAGCTTTCTTGTCGTTCAAAGTCTGGCGCACGGCCACGAGCAGCTGGGCGAGGCAAACGCCGTCGTGAAAACTCTGCCGATGCCGCAGCCGCCAGTACGGCTTGAGTACCCCGCGCTCGTTACGGTGCCAGAACGACTGCCAGATGACATCCCTCAGCGTCAGATATTGCCCGATCTCCTGCAGTTCAGTCTGTGCGGCCTCCAGCAAATAGGATCTCAGCGGGGCTGAGAGTACAAAGTTGCCGTCCTCGATGCGGTGCTTTTCGCTTTTATCAGCCGGTGTCCCATCCCACCGGTCCAGGATTCTTAGTAAAGCCTTGAACGTAGCCCGTTCTTCCTCACTCATTCTCGTTCCAGGATCCGAACTCGCGATCATCTCAAGCGACATGGCGAGCCGGTAGCGTCCGCGGTAGAAGCGCGGGTACTGCTCCCGGTTATTCGCGTGCAGTGCGAGAGCTTTAACATGATCGCCAGTGAGGTCATAGAGATGCGCCAGTTCGTACCGGGCCACGCCAGCGCACTGGCTGCTGAACGCAACCTTTTCCAGGATTCCGATCTTCGTATACCGGGTCGTGTTGACCTCTTCCTCGGTTTCTGGATAGGCGCGCACGTGCCGGGCGAGCAGCATGGCCGCCAGATCACCGCCGTCGGCCACGCCGATGCACCAAGGCGGTGCCGTGGGGTCTCCGGCGAAGATACGCCGGGCGACGTAGCCTGCTGCCACACAAGCGGCGTCGTCGAGACTGCCCGCGGCCAAGGTCTTGGTACCGATGCTCGCCCCGGTTCCCGGGTCGTCAAGGCAGATCGCGACCCTCGTGAGGGCGTCGATCTTTGCCGGAACGGCGGCGCCTTCCACCCAGACCCGGACCCGGACCCGGCGCGGGCTCGGCCACAGCATCCCGAAGAAACGGATGATCGCCCCGGCCAGGCCGCTGCCGTTGACCCCGCTGGCCTCGGCAATGGACGCCAGTGCGCTGGACCTGCTGCCGCCGGGCAAGATGGCCGGCGCGCGCACTTCCACCGCAGGAAGCCAGAACTTGAGCTCCGCGGCGAGCCGGTCATGGCGCTGCACATCTTTCAGGGCACCCTTGCCGTCGGCGGACGGGTCGGTCTGCTGGGTATGGCGCTGCACATCTGTCAGGGCACCCTTGCCGTCGCCGGACGGGTCGGTCTGCTGGGCGCGGATAAGCTCCGACGTGTCCAGGCAACGAGCATGGCAACGCTGCGACAAAGCCTCAAGTTGCCGGTAGCCGATCACCAGCAGGACGACAATGATGAGCCAACCGATCTGCCCAAGCCCGGGAAAGTGAGGTCCCGGTGGCACCGGCGGAAGGTGGAAAAGGGCACGGATGAGCACGTCGGCGCCCCGGGTGAACGCGTCGGAAAGACTGCCGGGCGCATTCGCCGAATAAGTCAAGCCATACCGGGTGAGGTACACCGCCGTGGCCAAGGCGGCAATAGCCGCGGCCACCCGGAGCACGCGAAGGCTGAAAAAGCAACCTATCAGGCCCAACACGACGGCTACCAGCGCGAACGCTATCCACACGAACCACGAATTCATGACCCCCCCAACCAGGCCGACCCGCCCATGGCATCGCGCCACGCCGCCCTGGACGCAAGGCCGAAAGGCGACTCAGCTGCCCAGCGGAAAGAATGTTGCCGCCTGCCGCCACCCCGACCGGCGATGCCTAACACCAGTATGCCCACGGCAAACTCAACGGAGCCACACATATAAACGGAATCAGCTTGCACGCGGTATCAGCGCGTCCAGAGGATGCCGCACACCATGGCTTCGCCAGAGTGACGGGCGCATCCGGCTGCATGAAATATACATGCCTGCCTGATACCGGCAATGCCCGCTCATGCCGCGAGTCGAACAGACGCCTGCTTACTTGGGGAACAGCTGCGCGGCTCTCGTTACGAGGAGGCAGCCGACCATCTATGCCTCATGGCGCGGCGATTCCGGTCCTGCCGGAGCGGCCTTGAGACGCCAGTACAGCTGGCGAATGCCTCGCTCGGAGTGCTGCTGGGCCAGTTCCTGGGCCTCCTTGCAGGGTAAAGAGCCAAGGCGTGACCGTGTCGAGCGCAACGAACGCAAGCGACTGCGCTGGGCATTGATCAGGGAAGTAGCAGCAGCCCCGCGATAGCGGGCCGCGTCCACCCGCTCCCTTGGCGCTCATGTGCACTGTCATGCCGCCGTCAAGGTCGTGATTGCCGCGGCTTGTTGCGTCGTCAATCGCGCCTTGCCAAGCACATCTACGGTAGCCAGGGACAGCGGCGTGACATCTATCAGGGCCGGTCGGACTGTAGACCTCGCTTCAGGCTCGCATGACCAGCCATCTGCCGCCGATCGCGACCGCCGCGAGTGTAGACGCCAGCCAGAGCAAGAACCAGATGAAGCGCGGAATGAGGGTGAGCTGGCGGAGAACTCCTCCGTCGCTTGATTCCGTGCCCCGGACGAGGATGCCGCGAACTCCGGACAGCAAGAGGAGCCAGGAGATCGCGTAGGCGGCGACGATCTGAGCCGACGCCGGCGTGTAGCGGCCGACGGCATACACCAATCCGCCGGCCAGGGTGATTGTGAGCACGCCGAAAGACCAGCGGAGCAGGAGCAGGAGAATCCCAAGTAGGAAAAGGGTCACCCATAGCACTGCCGTGGCGTACCCCAGCTGGATGAGTTTCGCCGCACCCAGACCGAACGAACTGGGCCCGATGTAGCCAGCGAAAGCGGCGATGACCCTCGCCGACCACCCGCCTACGTTTTTTGCCTTGGTGACGCCTGACTGCTCGGCGCTGAAGTTCAGTTTTATGTAGTCGACTTGGCGGCCCAGCAGCGAATCCGCCACAGCGTGAGCCCCTTCATGCGCCATCACGGCGCCGTGGCGAGCGATCTGCCAGCCCATGTCCGTGACGACCACGCCAAACACAGCCAGCCCGACAGCGGCCGCTGCGGGGCCAGACAACGGGGGGTGCATCATGCTCACACCTGAAACGTAAAGCCCCTTTCCGCCAATGGCTATCCCTGACCAGAAACCTTTCGCTCGGGGAGATTTCGCTCCTCTCGCGAAGTCTGTCGCTGCCCGGACTGAGTCCAGCGCTGGCCCTGGATCACATCAGCATTCCGATTAAGCCGGTCTCAGTCCGCGGGCGAATGAGGCTCGACAACCGACGGCAGCTCGAGCGTCGTACTCACCACATGAGCCTGGCCAGACGTACGCTCATGCCGCTCTGGGCGCGTTGCGGTTACAGCCCGAGTACCCGGTGGAGTCCACGGTCGACCTCGCTCATAAGCGATGTCGGCAGGTGGGCGACAGGTGGCTCCAGATCGATCTTGTCGAGGGTCACCAGGGCCGTGACGTTAACCACCGAGTCTTTAGGCAGGCCCGAGGCCACTGCG
>Ga0302320_10029645_pt1 | contig 10462 bp, 8 predicted proteins | sample Bog_T0_3_FD_202130 | JGI IMG/M metagenome (GOLD analysis project Ga0302320, IMG submission 202130) | Peat permafrost microbial communities from Stordalen Mire near Abisko, Sweden - Bog_T0_3 | ecosystem: Environmental > Terrestrial > Soil > Wetlands > Peat | place: Sweden: Abisko, Stordalen Mire... | reverse complement strand
CTCCGCCGCATGGTGGAGAAGAAGGGATCGGACCTGTTCATTACCGCCGGCTTTCCGCCTGCGATCAAGATCGACGGCGAGATCCGCCCGCAGGCGGAACGCACGCTGTCCCCCGAGCAGAGCGCTGCCCTGGTCCGGGCCGTCATGAACGACCGGCAGAGCAAGGAATTCGACGCCACGAAGGAGTGCAACTTCGCGATCTCGCCGCCCGGGATCGGGCGCTTCCGCGTCAGCGCCTTCGTCCAGCAGGGCTATACCGGCGCCGTACTGCGTACGATTGTCGCGAAGATTCCGACGATCGAGGAACTCGAGCTGCCGCTGATCCTCAAGGACGTCGCGCTTTCCAAGCGCGGCTTCGTGATCATGGTCGGCGGCACTGGCTCCGGCAAGTCGACCTCGCTGGCGGCAATGGTCGGCTATCGCAACGAGAAGACCCGCGGCCACATCGTGACCATCGAGGACCCGGTCGAATTCGTGCATCCCCACAAGGGCTGTGTGATCACGCATCGCGAGGTCGGCGTCGACTGCGACGGCTGGCATACCGCGCTCAAGAACACCCTGCGCCAGGCGCCCGACGTGATCCTGATCGGCGAAATCCGCGACCGCGAAACGATGGAATACGGCATCCAGTTCGCCGAGACCGGGCACCTCGTGCTCGCGACCCTGCACGCCAACAACTCCAACCAGGCGCTCGACCGCATCATCAATTTCTTCCCCGAGGAGCGCCGCGAGCAGCTGCTGATGGACCTGTCGCTGAACATCCGCGCGCTGATCTCGCAGCGTCTGCTGCCGCGCGAGTCCGGCAGCGGCCGGATCGCGGCGATGGAAGTCATGCTGCAGTCACCGCTGATCTCCGACCTGATCTTCAAGGGCCAGGTGGCCAAGATCAAGGACGTCATGGCGCGCTCCAACCGCCTCGGCATGAAGACCTTCGACCAGTCGCTGTTCGAGCTGTTCGAGGCCGGCCTCGTCTCGTACGAGGATGCGCTGCGCAACGCCGACTCGAAGAACGAGCTGCGCCTGCGGGTCAAGCTCGAGAGCAAGCGCCAGGTGCGCAACGACGATCTGGGCAAGGACCTGGAAATCATCGACGAAGAGGCTGGTTAAGGCACCGCGCAGATGTCAGTCGCCAACACTTTCCAGCCGATGAATACGAAGCCGCTGTTCAAGCTGATGGTCGAGAAGAAGGCGTCCGACCTGTTCTTCACCTGCTATGCCCCGGTCAAGATCAAGATCGACGGCAAGATATTTCCGGTCAACAAGCAGATCCTCAGCCCCGAGACGGTGCGCCAGGCCGCGATGGGGATGATGACCAAGGACCAGATCGAGCACTTCAACCAGGAACTGGACGTGGACTTCGCGATCTCGGAACCCGGTCTCGGCCGCTTCCGCGTCACGGTGTTCTACCAGCGCGGGTACCCGGCGATGGTTTTGCGCTACATCACCTCGGAGATGCCGCGCCTCGAGGATCTCGGGATGCCCGACATTCTCAAGGAACTCGTGATGCTGCGGCGCGGGCTCATCCTGATGGTCGGCGGCGCAGGTGCCGGCAAATCGACGACGCTCGCGGCAATGATCAACTACCGCAACGAGACCTCGTCCGACCACATCCTGACGATCGAGGACCCGATCGAGTTCCTGCACAGCAACAAGAAGTCCATCGTCAACCAGCGCGAAGTGGGCCTGGACACCAAGTCGTTTGCGCGCGCGCTGCGCAGCGCCGTGCGCGCCGCACCCGACGTGATCCTGGTCGGCGAGATCCGCGACCGCGAGACGATGGAGTCGGCGATCGCGCTCGCCGGCACCGGCCACCTGTGCATCGCGACGCTGCACGCGAACAACTGCGCCGAGGCGCTCGACCGCATCATCAACATGTTTCCGCGCGAGCAGCACACGCAGATCTTCCTCGACCTGTCGCAGTACCTGCGTGCAATCCTCTCGCAGCGCCTGGTGACGGCAAAGCGCGGTACGCGCATCGCTGCTGCCGAGATCATGGTCAATACCCCGCACGTCTCGGAGCTGATCAAGAAGGGGGACGTCATCGGCGTCAAGGAAGCCATCACCAGCGGTACCGAGCGCGGCATGCTGAGCTTCGATGCGTCGCTCTACGGGCTCGTCCGCGAAGGCAAGGTCGAGCTCGAGGATGCGCTGGCCGCGGCGGACTCGCGCGCGAACCTCGAGGCGAAGATCAACTTCGGCTGATTGCGCCTCATGCCCGCGCAGCACTCACGGCTGCCAGGGGTGCGCGCGCAGCTTCGAACGGTGCGAGATTCGCCTCGAATTCCCGGCTGCAGACATCCCATCCCGAGCGCAGCGCATGTTCCCGGCAGATCCGCGGATCGAGCCTGAGCGCAAGCAGCGCCGCGCGCCCCAGATCCTCGTCGAGTACACCGGTGACGCCATTGTCGAGCACGTCGATCGGGCCGGTCACCGGAAACGCCGCCACCGGGACGCCGCAGGCCATCGCCTCCAGGTTGACGAGGCCGAAGGTATCGGTGCGGCTCGGGAAAACCATCACGTCGGCGGCGGCCACGTGCGCGGCCAGGTCTTCGCCGTAGCGGAAGCCGAGGAAGTGGGCGTCCGGGTGCCGCGCCTGCAGGCGCATCCGCTCCGGACCGTCGCCGATGACAATCTTGCTGCCGTGCCATGGCATCCGCAGGAAGGCCTCGATGTTCTTCTCGACGGCGACGCGTCCAACGCAGGCGGCGATGGGCCGCGGGAAATTCAGGAGCGCCTTGTCGCGCGGCCGGAACAGCTCCGTATCGACGCCGCGCCGCCATGTGGCGAGGTTGCGGAAGCCCCGGCCGGCCAGTTCCCTGCGCATCGAGGCCGTGCTGACCATGCAGCGCGCCGCGCTCCCGTGGAACCGGCGCAGCACCCGGTAGGACAGGCCGATCGGAATCGGGTACCGCGCCCGCAGGTACTGCGGGAACTGGGTGTGGTACGACGTCGTAAAGGGGAGCCTCTGCCCGCTACAGTAGCTGCGGGCCGCCAGCCCCAGAGGCCCTTCGGTGGCGATGTGCACCGCCTGCGGCTGGAACTCGCGGAAGCGCGCCGCCAGCCTCGCCCCGGGCAGCAGCGACAGGCGGATCTCCGGGTAAGTCGGGCAGGGGAAGCTGCGAAATTCGTTCGGGGTGACCATCTCAACGTCATGGCCGAAGCGGCCAAGGGCGGCGGCGGTCTGCCGGAGGGTGCTGACGACGCCGTTGGTCTGCGGCAGCCACGCGTCGGTGACGATCATGACTCTCATTGCACGGCATCCATGGGAGAGCAACGGTCGCATCCCTGCATGACAGCCGTGTGAACGTGACGCCGGTTGCAGGCACTGTAATCAGCCTGCAATGGAATTCCTATATTTCGTTCATGGCATTTCTCACGTTGTCCAACCGAGGGAACACCATGGCAAGCTTCCGGGAAGAACTGCAGGCTCAGCGCTGGGACGATCACCGTTACTACCACCACAGCCGCATCAATCAGTCGCTGCACCTGCTGAGTGCGCTCTGTTTCATCGTCGCCTACATCATGCTGTTCCAGGATCCGGTCATGGCCGCCCTGATTGCCTGGCTCATCGCGATGATCAGCCGCCAGTCAGGCCATTTCTTCTTCGAGCCGAAGGGCTACGACGCAGTGAACCACGCCACCCACGAGCACAAGGAAGCCATCAAGGTCGGCTACAACCTGCGTCGCAAGGTCGTGCTCCACGTGATCTGGGCGCTGGTACCCGTCGTGCTGTGGCTGGACCCGCACTTCTTCGGCGTATTTGCGCCCGCCAGGAACAGTGAGGAGTTCATCCGCCACGTCGGCGCGGTATGGCTTGTCCTCGGAATCGTCGGATTGCTGCTGCGCACCGTGCATCTGTTTTTCATCAGGGACGTGAGGACGGGCCTCGTCTGGTTCACGAAGATCGTCACCGACCCGTTCAATGACGTGAGGACCTACTGGAAAGCGCCGTTTCACCTGTTGCGCGGGGAACTCATTGACCCGATGCACCACGTGCAAGCAGGAGAGCAGAGCGCCTGACGAGGATCTCCCGCAGTACCCGGCGCCGGATCGTCCGGTTGGTCAGCGCCGGGTCGCACCACCACCAGCCATCCCGTGCCATCGCGAGCGCCGCTGCGACGATGCGGTCCGACGCCGAGTCGAAGTCGGCGTCGGTGTAGTTCAGGCTGAAGATCAGGCGGCCGGTGCCCACCCAGCTGAGGGCGATGCCGGCCGCACGCAGGTAATATTGAAACATCCAGTTGTACCGCGACGGTCGCTCGTAGACCATCGTCCACACCGTCGACAGGCCGGCCACCCGTACCGGCACTGCGGCTGCCTGCAGGCGCTCGTTCAGCAGCCGCACGCGCGCGTCCCAGGTTGCGTCCAGGTCGCGGTACAGGGCCTGCACAGGTTCGCTCTCCAGGCGCTGCAGGAACTCGTACATCGATCCCATCACATACGGGTGCGCATTGAACGTGCCGCGCGCGAAGCAGATGTCGGCAGGCGATTCCTCGCGGAAGCGTTTCATCAGGTTGGCCCGACCGCACAGCACGCCGACCGGCAGGCCGCCCGCGATCGTCTTGCCGTAGGTCACCATGTCGGCGCGCACGCCGAAGTATTCCTGGGCACCCCCCAATGCGAGCCGGAAGCCCAGGAATACCTCGTCCAGTATCAGCACGATGCCACGCCGCGTGCAGACTTCGCGCAGCCTGCCCAGCCACGCGGTGTATGCGGCGCGGTCAAAATGTGCGTTGCGGCCGCTGTCGACCAGCGCGCCGTCGCCGGGCGCGCTGGCGTTCGGGTGCAGAGCCTGCAATGGGTTCACCAGTACGCAGGCGATGTCGCTGCGGGTGCCGAGCACCCTGAGGCTCGCTTCGCTCATGTCCTGCAACGTGTAGGTCTCGTTCGCCGGCAGCGGGTTGCCGACCCCCGGCTGCACGTCCCCCCACCAGCCGTGATACGCGCCGCAGAAACGCACCAGGTATCGGCGCTTCGTGTGATAGCGGGCCAGACGCACGGCCTGCATTACCGCCTCCGTCCCCGACATGTGGAACGAGACTTCGTCGAGGCCCGAGATCGCGACGATACGCCGGACGTTGTAGGCGGTCACCGGGTGATAGCCGCCGAGCACCGGGCCGAGCGCACGCACGCGGTCGGCACCGCGGTCGATGCATTCCTTGTAGAAGTCGTAGCCCAGCACGTTGACTCCGTAGGAGCCGGTCAGGTCGTAGAAGGTGTTGCCGTCGAGGTCCGTGACCGTCACGCCGGACGAGGACTGCAGAAACGTGCCGCCCCGGAGGCGCTCACGGACGAAGCGGCTGAACTGAAAAGGCACACGGTAGCGCGATGTGAACTGCACATCGGAGACCGCGTCCTGGATGCCGGTGGTCGCGGCCGCGGATTGCGGGAACAGCCGCCGGAACTCCGCGATCAGCCCGTCGAAGCCGGCCCGCCGCCGCCGGGCGACGTCATCCGGCGCGCCGTCGACGCGGAAGAACTCCTCCTCGCCGTACTCGTAGAACGGCACGAGTGCGGCGAAGCGACGCGACAGCCTCGCGTGTCCGGTCAGCGACGGATGCTTGGCGCGGGACAGGCGCAGGCGCAGCTGCAGCCGGCGCAGCAGATACAGGCCCACCACGGCCACGATTCCATACAGCAACAGCGTTTTGGTCACGGTAATCCTCCGCGGACAGAATATTGCAGACGGATGACACTTCAATGAACAGACCTTCGCTGATCGAGCGCCTGACCCGGCAGGAGGACATCAATTTTCTCCTGACCAACCGGATTCCCAGAAGGCTCGCCACGCGGCTGATGGGCTGGCTCAGCCGCATCGAGAATCCGGTGTTGTGCCGGGCCGGCATCGGGATCTGGAAGGCGTTCTCGGACCTCGACCTCAGGGACGCCCGCAAGTCGACGTTCACGAGCGTTCACGACTGTTTCACGCGGCAGCTGAGGGAGGGCGCGCGCCCGATCGATGCCGATCCCTCGCTGCTGACGAGTCCCTGCGACGCGATCGTCGGCGCGACGGGCATCGTCGAGGATGGGATGGTACTGCAGGCCAAGGGATTTCCGTATGCGCTGATCGACCTGCTCGGCGATCCGGAACTGGTCCGTCATTACCAGGGGGGGCAGTACGTGACGCTGCGCCTGACCTCCGGCATGTACCACCGGTTCCATGCGCCCTACGACCTGCGCGTCGAGGAGGTCAATTACATTTCGGGCGACACCTGGAACGTCAACCCGATCGCGCTGCGGCGCGTCGAGCGGCTGTTCTGCAGGAACGAACGCGCGATCCTGCGCTGCCGGCTGCCGTCAGGCAGCCTCCTCACGCTGGTGCCGGTTGCGGCTGTACTCGTCGCCAGTATCCGGCTGCATTTCCTCGATGTGCTGCTGCACCTGCGCTACCGCGGTCCGAATGTCATTCGCTGCGCTGCCCCGTTCGCAAAGGGTCAGGAAATGGGCTGGTTCGAGCACGGCTCGACGATCATCGTGTTCGCGCCCCGCGGCGCCGCGCCCTGCGACGGCACGGTCGATGGCCGGCGGATCCGCATGGGTACGCCGCTGTTGCGGCTGCCCGCTGCCGATACCGAAGCACGTCCCCGCTGACAACTCACGGACGGAAATCCCGGTTTCCGGCCGGGATCTGCTGACGGTGGTTTTGCTTCAGATGGCAGTATTCGCTACGCAGTCCCAGCCGTATGTCTCGGTATTGCCACCCGTGGCATCGGGATTCGAGGACGCGTAGGTAACCTGATACCTGTCCGCAACCAGGGATATGTTCTCCGTAATGCCCAGGCCTGCGGTGTTGCCTGCCGTGTCACCCTGGGTAATCGAACTCACACGCACATTCGTAAGTACGATGATGTATCGAGTGGTCGCAGTGACGGCATTGGGGTTGTTGCCGGTGAAATACACGGTGACAGTATGGAGCACTGTTCCCCTGGTTACGTACTCGAGGAACTCCTGACTCGTCACATCAACCTGTTTGTTGATGTGGATCGCCCCGCAGGTGGGCCGTCCGGCTGACCCTCCGCCCGAGCCTGACGTCACAGGGCTGGTGAAGCTCTGACTGTACGCAGTCAGCTCGATATCGCCCGAAAAACCGTTTCTCACCACGGGCCCGGTGACGTTGGGGAGTTTGAGATATATAGAGCCGCCGATGGCTGGCGCAATCGCGGCAAGGCTGACGCCGGCAGTCAGCATGGCAGAGCGAACAAAAAGTTTGGGTTGCATGACTCGCTGTCCTTTAGGATTCAAGTTCATATCCAGATGACATAACGCGCCAAAAGTGTTCACTTTTCCGGGAGTCGCTGCCGTGTCCGGCATCACGCTTCCGAAAACCGGCTTCCGGAGGGCAGGGCGCAGTGCCACCCCGGATCAGCTAGTATTCGCGCTACCGATCAGCCGCTGCGTGGCGCGTCTGGTCTCGTGAGTGTCGGGAGGTAATCTTGGGGAGCACCGGGAAAAATTCCGCGCCGCCGCCGAATGCGGGGCGACCGACCGCGTTGGAATGCATTGAGGCATTTGCCGCCGGGAAACTGACGATCGAGGCGCTGCTGCTCGCGGTGCAGGCGCAGGTGCACGCCGCGCCGGACGACGTATGGGAGATCCTGTCCCTGGCCGATCGACTCTATCGCCGCGGGAAGATCTCCGCCGATGCGTACAACCGGGTCAAATCCTGTGTTGGCGCCGGGCGACGAGTCGCGGAGCATGCTTCCGCTGGCGATGAACCGCGGAATTCGTCGCCGGCCGCCGAGCCGCTCCATCAGCCGCCGAGCGCGCCTGCACCCGGCGACCTGTTGCGGGGACGGTACCGGCTGGAGGAAGTGATCGGCAGCGGACGTTCTGCGACTATCTTTGCCGCGCGGGACACCTATCTCAACGGCGTCGAGGCCGGCGGCCCGAGAGTGGCCCTGAAGTTGCTGCACGCGCAAGGGTCCCGCCAGCCCGACAAGCTCCGTGCGTCGCTCACAGCATTCGAGCGGTTGCGGTCGCTATCGCACCCCAATGTCATTCGGGTTCACGATGTCGACCGCGATGGCGACCGGACCTTCGCGACGATGGAGCTGTTGGTCGGGACGACTTTGAGCGACGTGCTGTTAGCGGATCCCGATCTTTTCCGGAATCCGGCTGACGTGCAACAGCTGATCCATTCGGTGGGCGCGGGCATCGCCCATGCTCACTCGCGCGGCGTGGTGCATGGCAACATCAACACCGACACTATCTTCATCACCCAGGATGGCGAAGTGCGGATCATGGGTTTCGGCGGTCGCCCGCCGGCATCGGGAGAGACGGCACACGACGCCGGCTCCGAGGTGCTCGCAGGACAGGTCGTTGACGAACGTGATGATCTGTCTGCATTAGCCAGCATCGCCCATCGGCTGATGGCCGGACTCGCCCCGGTTGCCGGGGAAGGCGCAGCCCCGGGGTCTACTGATGTTGCAGGCCCCGAGGAGCCTGCGGACGTGATGCCACGGCCGTCGGACGCATCGGGTGCGGAGCCGGAGGGCGATGCGGCCCCCCGGGCGGAATCTGCAACTCCGCCGCTGGCACTCGCAGCTTCCCGGAGCCCGGTGCAAAGAGGGTCGAGGGCGGGTCTGTTGGTTGCCGCGGCGTTACTGCTGGGGCTTGGCGGCTGGCAGTTCTTGCCCCGCGTGCTGTGGCGCAACCATACGCCGCATGCGGGCGGTCCTGCGAGTACTCCCGTTGCCGGCCAATCTGCTGCGACGAGTGCCGACACGGTGACAGCCCAGGGTCCCCCGCCGCCGGCAGCCGCAGCGCCTGCCGTGCCTCCGACCGGGACGGCCGTGGCGGAGGAGTCCCGCAGTGCCCCCGCAGTGCCCGTGGCCGCTGCAGTCCCCGCGGCCGCTGCGGCCCCCGCAGCGCGCGCAGGCGGCGAGACTCAGGGCGTCACCGGAAGTGCCATTCGTACGGCATCGGTCTGGGCCAGCAATGTACGCATCGAGTTGCAGGCGAGCGCCATCGACGCGGCACCTGACGAGGCCTATGTCCGTGTCATGGTCAGGCGCCGGGGAAGTTCGCGCGGCAAGGCGAGCTTCAACTGGTGGACGGAATCCGGGACCGCGAAGCCCGGCACGGACTATGAAACCGTGAGTCCCCGTGCGGAACTCATCGAAGATGGGAAGACGACGGTGGACCTCCTGATCCCGCTGATCCAGGGTGCGCATCGCGCGGAGCCACGCAGCTTCTACGTACTCATTGACGAGCCGAGTCCCGGCGCGCTGCTCGGCGAGAAAGCCGTTGCGATCGTCACTCTCCCCGGGTCTGGCCCCTAGCTAGAGCGGCCGGCGGTGGCGCGTCAGCGTCGCTGCGATCGCCGCGAGGATCGCCATGCGCACCGCAACGCCGTTGTTGACCTGTTCCCGGATCACTGACCGGGGTCCGTCGGCGACCTCCGAACTGATTTCCACGCCGCGGTTCATCGGTCCCGGGTGCATGACCAGCGCACCCGGCGAGGCGAGCCGCAGGCGTGCCGCGTCGAGGCCGTACTCGCGGAAATATTCAGACTCGTCGAGCGATGCGCTCGTTGCCATGCGCTCCTTCTGGATGCGCAGCATCATCACGACATCCGCCCCGGCGATGCCGTCTGCGATGCGGGTGAAGCGCTGCGCGCCGGGGAATTCCGCGTCTTCAGGCAACAGCGCAGGCGGCGCAACCAGGCGCACATCCGTCGTGCCGAGCGTCGCGAGCGCCTGTGCGGTCGAGCGCGCGACCCTGGAGTGGCGGATGTCGCCGACGATCGCTACTTTAAGTCCTGCGAAGCGGCGCTTGTGCGAGCGGATCGTCAGGACATCGAGCAGCCCCTGGGTCGGGTGCGAGACATGCGCCTCCCCGGCGCTGATCACGGAGACATGCGGCGCGACATGGTCGAGCAGGAAGTCCGGCATCCCCGCCTCCGAGTCGCGGATCACGAAAATGTCGGTGTTCATCGCCTCGAGCGTATAGAGCGTGTCGAGCACGGTCTCGCCCTTGACCCGGGAACTGGACTGCATATCCATATTGAGGACATGGGCACCGAGGCGCCTTGCCGCGAGATCGAACGAGGCGCGTGTCCGCGTGCTGGGCTCGAAGAACAGGTTTGCGACCGTCACTCCGGCCAGTTCGCGACCCTCGTAGGCGGGCTGCCCCGGGAAGCGCCGGTAGTTCTCGGCGCGATCGAGGATCGCCACCAGCATGTCCCGCCCGAGTCCGTCGAGCGTGACGAGGTGGCGCAGCCCGCCGGCGCCGTCCAGTTGTGAGCGCATCTCAAAGCCTCATGAATGTTCAGTGATCCAGCGTTCCAGAATGACGCACGCGGCAGCCGCGTCGATGTCCGCACGGGCGACGCGCCGCCGACGAGCACCGCTCTCGCGCGCATCGCGCAGCATGGACTCGGCCTCGAGCGACGAGTAGCGTTCGTCGACGAGCTCCACGCTGAGCCCGCTGCGCAACCCGAGCTCCGCGGCGAAGGCCCGCG
>Ga0302320_10029644_pt1 | contig 10463 bp, 7 predicted proteins | sample Bog_T0_3_FD_202130 | JGI IMG/M metagenome (GOLD analysis project Ga0302320, IMG submission 202130) | Peat permafrost microbial communities from Stordalen Mire near Abisko, Sweden - Bog_T0_3 | ecosystem: Environmental > Terrestrial > Soil > Wetlands > Peat | place: Sweden: Abisko, Stordalen Mire... | reverse complement strand
CAGTTCTCTATCGTGAGACCAGGGTGGCGATCGAGGATGCTATCTGCCCAGTCAAGCAGCGCACGGTTGTGCGCCAGCATCCCGACGCCTGCGCTGACATTCCCGATCTCGGTGCCCGGCCCTACATTGATGTTGTAGTCCATCTTGAGGTATCCGACACCTAGGTCCCCGACGAGGAAGTCGACCACCTCGTCGAGATGCTTTACGGCGGCTGGGTGAGAGAAGTCAAGGTGGTACCTCCCCTGCTCAATCACGCGCTCCCCGTCGCGAGTAAAGAACGCTTCTGTTGGCAGCTGCTCGGCGACGGGACTGCGCACTCCTACGACTTCCGGTTCGAGCCACAGGCCTGGGACCATTCCCGCCTGTCTGATGCGATCAAGCACCTCGGTGATTCCGTTAGGGAACCTGTTCGTCGAAGGCGTCCATGCCCCTACCGAGTCCCACCACTGCTCGCCGGTCTCGGTGTACCACCCTGAGTCGATGCAGAAATATTCTGCGCCGACAGCTGCGGCCGCCGTGATCAGTGGCAACAGGCGCGCCGTGGTCGGGTCGCCCATCAAGGTGTTCAGGTAGTCGTTGAAGATGACCGGAAGACGTCGGTGGTCTTCATGCGGCCGACGTATGGCGCGGCGGTAGTTGGTGAGGTTTGCAAGCGCTGTCTCGAAGCCGTCGCTGCTTAATGCGACAGCGACTGGAACAGTTTCGAAAGTTTCCCCCGGCCTGAGAACGAGTCGCCAATGGTGCTCTGCGTCGGTAGGGCCGAGCAGGGCGAGATAGGCATCCGTCGGCCCGACACCATCGTTCTCCAAGATCGCGTCACGACCTGTGTGCTCGCCAACCTGCCAGTGCCAACCGCCGTTGTGTTCGATTTGCCACACCCAGGCGTTCCCTGTCCGGCGATTTACGGCAGCGCCCATGGGCAGGTACGTCCCCGATGACCAGCTTCCGGCGCTCGTGAGGCCGAACCTTCCCCGCGAGTCGTGCTCGTGCACGCCGCGGTTCAGATCAGGCAGGGCATCGCGAAGTGCACGGACCTGCCAGCGATTCTCAGCGAGCCAGTCGTTCTCCGCCCACAAGAGGTCAACGTCGCCCAAGGCGCCCTCAGGCCCGGCCAGCCCGAAACCGAGAAACGAAGTCACTGACTCGATCGTCACCGGAGCAGCGCCGCAGTTGGTGAGGCAGACCCTAGAGCGGAGAACGCCGCGTCCCTCGAGCACCCGGTAGGCGACATCTGCCTTCAGTCCGGTGTTCGGGTCTTCAAGGCCGACCCGTAGTTCACGCCATTCACCGTCGACGCGTTCGTCGTGATCGACATAGCGGAGCCGGCCTCCGACGACTGACTCCGCGTATCGCCTTCCCGACCACGCTCGACCGCTACCGCTCGTAACGACGTCCACCAAGGGCAAGCCAACCGTCCGTCCCCCTATCGCGGGACTCTTCCCATCCCGGTCGGCGATCCTCTGGCGGTCGACGGCACTCGGGACGAGATGGGCCAGGCGTGCGATGCCGTCTCGGTCCACCTTGATCAGCAGGTCTAGAGCGTCGTCCACCCAGCCCATCTCCGACCCAGACGATGTCCTAGCGCCAACCACGTCGGTCCTCCTCGAGCACGGCCAATAGTCTTTCTTGTTTTTTTTTTCTTTGCAGAAGCTTGACAGTCCTCATGTGACCGGTCACAATATCGCGTTGTGACCGGTCACATAGGCCGGTACGGCAGATTGGCTGCTCTGAAGGGGGTGTGCTGAGTGCCTTTGATAAATGACCGAATGCCCTCAGTGAGCATCCGCGACGTTGCCAATGCGGCTGGTGTCTCGCACCAGACGGTTTCCCGTGTGATCAACGGGAGCCCGAGTGTGAAGGCATCCACGCGCCAGTCTGTCCTCGACACGATCGCCCAGCTCGACTTTCGTCCGAACCGCGCCGCGCGAGCCCTGGCCGGTGGTCCCGTTCAATCGGTCACGGTTTTGACGTCCAACACGCGCCAATACGGCTTTGCAGCGGCTTTGGAGGGCATCGAGGAGGCGACACGAGCAGCTGGCTTCGCCTTGGGCGTCCGGGTAGTGGAGTCCGGTACTCCAGAGGCCGTGCGAGACGCAGTCGAACGAGCCATCGAACCAGCAGGGGCGCTTATCGTCATCGCCTTCGACCGTCCGGGCATCACCGCACTAAACGCTGTTCCGCCTGACGTCCCGGTGGCGGCAATGGTCGAGACCCCGTCAGGTGACGAAGCCGTGGGCAAGCCCTGGGTGTGGATTGACGACCGCAAGGCGGCCAGAGACGCCACGAACTACCTCCTGGGTTTGGGCCACAAGACTGTGCATTACGTTTCCATTCCGGCCACAGCGGCCATCAGCCAGCGGACGTTGGGCTGGCGCTCAGCCCTCGAGGACGCCGGCGTCACCGTGCCGAAGCCGCTCCAAGGTGGGTGGGACCCGCAGTCGGGCTGCGAAGCGGCACAGCAGAGGTTGGCGCGAGACCCGAAGGTCACGGCAGTCCTATGCGGGAACGATGAACTCGCTATTGGCGTCGCCCGTGCGATGCACGAAGCGGGGCGCGCGATTCCGGAGGACGTGAGTGTCGTCGGCTTCGACGGCACGCCCCTTTCGGCTTTCTACATTCCGGCCCTCACGACCGTCCGCCAGGACTTCGTGGCACTGGGCAGGGTGTGTTTCGCGAAGCTCCTCTCGTCTTTGGAGGGCAACGCAAGCGACGATGGGGAGCCCTGGCCACAGGCCGAGCTGATTATCCGGGAAAGCGCAGGCCCACCTCCGCATTCTGGGCGGCACCCCGTCGCGACCAAGCGCTCTCCACGCGTTGCAGCAAGCGACCGTGGGTTGGGTCGCAAGAGAAATGCTCCGAGTGAGTGAAGCAGATCCCCCCATGCCCGCGCCGCAGAAATATCACAGCACCGGTCCCTCTCGACACCAAAACCAAAGGAGCAGTTAATGATTGAACAAGCACAACATGATGGACCAATCAGGCAGCTAAAGTACCGTCGTTTTGTCAAGCCGACAGCGATGTTCGCCGTGGCCGCGATGATGGTCGCCCTCGTCAGCTACGGCACTGCCGGAGGCACGACGAAGACAACAAAAGCCGTAAAACCGCATTCCGTCGTGAACCTGACCTGGGAGACCATGTGGTCAGGCAACACCTTGACACTGCTCAACCAGATGACCACCGCCTTCAATAAGACCCATCCCGGCATCCACGTCACCGAGACCAACATCCCGAGCTCGACCGGGCTTGCCAAGATTGCGTCGCAGATTGCCGCCGGGGACCCGCCGGACGTGTTCACGCAGTGGTGGCCGGTGCTGGGCGAGTACGCCGCCACCGGGTCTATCGACTCGATGAGCCCGTACCTCACCGGGAAGTACGCCGGCTTGGAGAAGTGGGAGTACCCGATTGCTGTTGCCGGTGGCACGTACAAGAACCAGCTGTACGCCATACCGATGTCGATGAACTCCTGGGCGCTTTACTACAACAAGAGCATCATGGCGGCGGCGGGCATCAAGTCACCGCCCAAGACGCTGGCCCAGCTCGACGCCGATTCAGCCAAGGAGTGGGTCGTTAAGAGCGGCCGGCTCATCCAGATTGGCGAGTACCCCAACGTCGACGGCAACGGGTTTGAGTTCTTCACGAGCTTCTTCGGCGCCACCAACTGCTTCAACTCAGCTGGGAAGTACGACTTCGCAAACTGCCCGAATGCAATTAAAGAGATGAACTGGATCGCCAGCTTCGCCAAGTACCCGTACTCGCAGGTCAACTCCATGGAGGCTGCTTACGGTTCGGTGGCCGGTGGCGACGACGACGCATTCGTTGCTGGCAAGGAAGGCTTCCAAGTGACGGGCCCGTGGGAAGGTGCCCAGAACATCCCTGTGACCAACGTGGGGATGGAAGGCAACTTCGGCGTCGAGGCGTTTCCCGGCACCGTGGGTGGGCCGAGCACGATCGGGCAAGGCAACTTCAACATCATCCCGAAGGGGGCTTCTAACCCGAAGGACGCGTTCGAGTTCATTGCCTGGCTCGCCGGCTTCAACAACACGAACTTCACGGCCTCCGAGGACCCCTTGGGCGGCTGGGTGCCAGCATCGCCAGCGGTTGCTGCCGCCCCTGCATATCAGAAGTGGATCGCGGCCAACCCGTGGTTGAAGCCGTTCCTCTCTCAGATGGGGAGCAAGTACTCCGCTACGCCAGCCCTCACGCCGACTGAGTCACAGCTCGAAGCGGCCGAAGCAACGGCAACTAACAACGTTCTCGAGCACACCATGACGCCCGCCGCAGCGTTGCGTTACATCGACAGTCAAGGCAACGTCAGCAGCTAACTGACACTGAGCAAGCCCAGTACGAAGGGGGTACATAGCAACCCCCTGAGCAGCTAGCATTTAGGTATGGAGAGGGTCGTGAGGAACGGGGTAAGGTGAAAGGGAGACACACGCTAGAATTGCGAGAGGCCCGCACGCCAGCTTCGACAGCAGTGATCTCCCGGTCGATCCGACGGCGTCAGATGAGGATCGGGCTGTTGTTCGTTAGCCCATGGATCCTGGGGTTTCTGGCGTTCTTCGCCTACCCGTTCTTTGCGACCCTCTACTACAGCTTCACAAACTTCAACGGGGTGTCGGCCGCAAAGATCATCGGCTTCGCGAACTACTCGTCTTTGTTCCATGACAGCCTATTTAGGTCGGCTGTTTTCAATACCTTCTACTACACAGCTTTCGAGCTGCCGCTGTCGACGATCGTTGCCCTCGGACTGGCAATGCTCCTCAACATGAATGTCCGGGGCAGAGCGATCTACCGGACTGTGTTCTATATCCCCTCGATCGTGCCGCTTGTTGCCTCTTGCATGATCTTTGTCTGGATATTCAACCCAACCTCGGGCGTCGTGAATGCACTGCTGACGGGACTCCACATTCCAGGTCCGGACTGGTTCTTCTCGATCACCTGGTCGAAGCCCTCGTTCATCATCTTGGGTCTTTGGGGCCTGGGACAGCCGATGGTGATCTATCTGGCCTCGCTGCAAGGTATCCCGAAGGACATGTACGAGGTTGCTGCCTTGGAAGGAGCTGGGCCATTCCAGCGGTTGCGCCACGTGACCCTACCGATGATCAGCCCGATCATCCTGTTCAACGTGGTCTTGCAGCTCGTGCTGTGTGTTTCGTATTTCACCCAAGCTCAAGTAATCGAAAGCCAAGATGTCGGAGGCCCTGGTAATTCGACCTGGTTCTTTGTCCAATATCTATATGAACAGGCGTTCAATTTTTTGAGGTTCGGGTACGCATCGGCCATGGGGTTTTTCCTATTCATCGTCACCGGGATCGTCACCGTAGTGCTGTTCAAGTCGTCTTCGAGGTGGGTCTATTATGCGGGCGACCAGGAATGACCAGACTCGCGAACGTTCTCAGCGGAGGGCCTGCTAGGTGTTATCGGACGCGCAAGTGACATCTAGCTCGGGCTTGCCCCAGCCGGCCAGCCGGCGGCGCCGGCGCTGGACGCCAAGCAAGATTGGCTCCAGCGCGTCGAAGCACATCGTGCTGATTCTCGTTAGCGTGCTGTTCGGGTTTCCGCTGGTGTGGATGGTTCTAACCTCGCTGAAGTCGAACACTCAGGCGCTTGCAACGCCGGTCGTCTACTGGCCACACCCGTTCTTGTGGGCCAACTATCCACAGGTGCTGTCAGCAGTGCCGTTCTACAGATTCTTCCTGAATACCGTTATGTACGCCGCCGTGACGATGGTCGGCGTATGTATCTCGAGCAGTCTCGTGGCATATGGATTCTCGCGCCTGCGTTGGCGCGGCCGTAATGTCCTTTTCTATGTGATGCTGAGTACCTTACTGATACCTTTCTTTGCCACCCTGATTCCCCTGTTTGTTTTGTACAGTAAATTTCATTGGACGGGGACGTACCTGCCTCTTATGGTGCCGACCTTCTTTGGCAGTTCGGTCTTCAGCACGTTTCTCCTTCGTCAGTTCTTTATGACGATTCCGCAGTCGATGTCTGACGCGGCCCGCGTTGACGGGGCCAACGAGTTCACGATATACAGTCGAATCATCCTTCCCATGGCGAAGCCGGCCATGGCGACCGTGATTCTCTTTCAGTTCATTTATTGCTGGAACGACTACATCGGCCCGCTGATCTACATCAACAATACGGCGTGGTACCCGCTTTCGCTGGGTTTGAACCTGATCCTCGGCACGTACGAGACGAACTGGCCATGGGTCATGGCGGCGGCGACAGCGGCGACAGCGCCCATCGTCATCCTGTTCTTCTTCGCTCAGCGCACGTTCATTCAAGGGATTGCCATCCAGGGGACCGGGGCCAAGGGATGATGCTGGCCGGCGGTACAGCTTTGGTGTGAGCAGGACCGCAATGGACGGACCTCTCGCTGGCTTCTTCCAAGGGCGCATTGGAGTGGCTCTGAGCTCAGGCTTCAACTTCCTCACGCTGAACGCCGTATTCCTGATCGCGTCTTTACCCATCGTCACGCTGCCGAGCGCGATCAAGGCGGCCACGATCGCGCTGGAGCGCTGGCGGTCTGATGGTGAGGACAGGGTGGTCCGCGAGTTCTGGACCGCGTTTCGGTCGAGTTCTTTTTTGCCAACGACGCTTCTCGTCGGAGTGCCGCTCGCGCTTACGGCGGTTGGCGTGGTGGAGGTCCACTACTTCGTGCGCGGGGGCAACCTCGGGGCTCGCGTCTGCTTCGGGTTCGTCCTCGCGGGGCTTTTCGTCATGCTCACATCGCTCGGCTACGTCTTCGTGCTGGCGGCACGAGAGCTTTCGCTGTCTACGACCGAGCTCTGGTCGCTTTGCATCCACTTGGCGGTTCAGAACCTTTTCGTTACAGGGCCGCTTTTTCTTATCGAGATCGTCGGTGCCGCACTTCTTGCCCTCGTCGACCCCGCACTCGTGCTGCTCGGACTGCCAATCGCTCTTCTCTATTTCATGAAGCTCACGGCGCAGGTCGGTCTGCGCAGGACTGAGAGGAGAGTCTCGTTATGAACAGAGCCGTCTTTATCGGGGAGAAACATGCACCGCGCTGACCCAGAGCGTTACGAGCAGATGCGCTACCGGCACTGCGGGGCTCGCGGCCTCCAGCTACCGCCGATCTCGCTCGGGTTGTGGCACAACTTCGGCGACGCGAGCCCTCTGAACGACGCGCGAGCGATTGTCAGACGGGCCTTCGACCTCGGGATCACCCACTTCGACCTCGCCAACAACTACGGCCCACCCTACGGAACCGCCGAGGCGAATTTCGGCCGAATACTTCGGGAAGACCTAGCTCCATACCGTGACGAAATCGTCATCTCGACCAAGGCCGGCTACGACATGTGGCCGGGACCCTACGGCGACGGCGGAGGGCGCAAGTACCTGCTGGCAAGCCTCGACCAGAGCCTTAAGCGCATGGGGCTCGAATACGTCGATATCTTCTACTCGCACCGCTTTGACCCCTACACACCGCTCGAGGAAACCATGGGTGCCCTTGACACGGCCGTCCGCCAAGGCAAGGCGCTTTATGCAGGGATCTCCTCGTACCTGCCGGATGCCACCCAAGAGGCCGCTCGCCTCCTCGCCGAACTGGGGACGCCATTGCTCGTCCACCAGCCCTCGTACTCGCTGTTCAACCGCTGGATTGAGCACGGTCTCCTCGAAGTTCTCCAGGAGGAGGGAGCGGGGTGCGTCGTCTTCTCGCCGCTCGCGCAGGGGATGTTGTCTACGAAGTACCTCGAAGGCATCCCGGTGCAGTCGCGCGCGAGTGAGGACCGCTTCCTCCGGCGGGACTCGATCACCGAGGAGAAGCTCGCGCAAATGCGGGCGCTAGACACGATTGCTCAAAGGCGGGGGCAATCACTCACCCAGATGGCGATCGCCTGGGTACTGCGCGATCGGCGCGTTACCTCGGCCATTATCGGTGTTCGCAGCGTTGCGCAGCTTGAGGAGAACCTCGGTGCATTGGCGAACCTCGACTTCAGCAAGGATGAAATCGCCGAGATCGACGGCTACGTCAGCGACGCCGGTTGAGCCACGGAAAGAGAGTAGGGAAGTAGTGCAGTCACGTCAGGTTTCCCTCGAGGTCTTCGGGAGTCTCGGCGATCTCGATACCATTCCGGTTTTCGTACAGAGCGCGTCTTCGACCGGGAGCATGGTATGAGTGGCGGGCGGTCGGACATCTCGTTTGATAAGAAGACCGGAACGTGGTGCCTCGAAATGGCCGGTTCGGTCTACAGCCTTGCGGTGGACGAAGGCGGCTCCGGGCTCCGCCACCTTCATTGGGGGGCACCGATCGCTCTGCGCGAACTAGCGAGCAGCCCTCGACCCACCGAAGGCGTGCTCCATGCAGGACCGATGACGTGGGGTGGCCAGGAGCCACTTGAGTACATCGCCTTCGGTGGTCGGCGCTTTGATGAGCCCTCGTTGAAGGTTCATTACCCGGACGGGACCCGAGCCATCGAGTGGCACGTCACCGGTCACCGTATCGAGCGACATGGCGACTCAGTGACCCTCGCCGTCGGGCTCGTGGACGACGAGTACCCACTAGACGTGGAGTTCTGCTACCGGATATTCGACGGGGAGGACGTCATCGAGCGTTGGGCCCGCATAGCGAACTCCGGGAGCGAAGGGACCATCGTCCTCAGTCAGTCCTATTCGGCAGATTGGTGGCTTCCCGCGGGCGAGCGCTGGCGGCTGCGTTACCTCCACGGCGGCTGGGCCCGCGAGACCCAGATCGTCGAGACAACGCTGGTTCCGGGCAAGCTGGTCCTCGAGAGCCGCCGGGGGACGACAAGCCACCAGCTCAACCCATGGTTCGCTCTCGCCGTCGATGGCGAGGTAGCCGAGGAGCAAGGCGAAGTCTGGAGCGGTGCCATCGCGTGGAGCGGGTCGTGGAAGATGATCTTCGAGACGACACCAAGCGGACGGCACCATGTCTGTGGCGGATGGAATGACTTCGACTCGGCCATCGAGCTCGCACCCGGAACCGACGTAGTCCTACCTGTGTTCGCTGGCTGCTACACCGCCTCCGGCTACGGCGGCTCGAGCCGAGCGTGGCACGCATACCAGCTCCGCCACGTCCTCTCCGCCGAGGCTCGCTCCGGTGGCAGCCCATCCTTCCCCAGCCATCGAGTGCGGAGCAAAGAAGCTCTGACGGTTCGTCCCGTCCTCTACAATTCATGGGAAGCCACTCACTTTTCCGTGAACGAGACGGACCAGCTCCGTCTCGCCGAGCTAGCAGCCGGAATCGGTGTTGAGCTGTTCGTTGTCGACGACGGCTGGTTCTCGGGTCGCGTCGACGATCGATCCGGTCTTGGCGACTGGTCCGTCGACGAGCACAAGTTCCCCCGTGGGCTTCGCCCGCTCATCGACGGGGTTCACAGCCTCGGCATGGGCTTCGGCCTTTGGCTCGAGCCGGAGATGGTAAATCCTGATAGCGACCTATATCGCGCTCACCCTGACTGGGTGTACCACTTCGCGAACCGATCACGGTCCGAGGCCCGCAACCAGCTGGTCCTCAATCTCGCCCGCGCAGACGTCACAGAATGGCTCTACAAGACGCTCGATCGCGTGCTCTCCGATCATGAGATCGAGTTCGTGAAGTGGGACATGAACCGTCATTTCTCCGAACCCGGCTGGCCGGCCATGTCCGGGAACAATCCGGAACGTATATGGATCGATCACGTCCGCAACCTCTACGCCCTGCTCGAGCAGTTGCGGACCGCTCACCCAGGAGTGGCATTCGAATCGTGCTCCGGCGGTGGCGGGCGTGTCGACATCGGAATCCTGTCCCGGGTCGAACAGGCTTGGACATCGGACAACACCGACGCATGGGACCGCATCGGGATCCAAGAGGGCTACAGCCAGATTTACGCACCGATGTCGATGATGGCGTGGGTGACCGACAGCCCGAACCCGATGACGGCGCGCGTGCTCCCGCTTAGCTACCGGTTCCACGTGGCGATGGCTGGGTCGCTCGGCATCGGCGGAGATCTGACGCGGTGGTCGACCGACGAACTCGCTGAAGCACGCGAGCTCGTCGACACCTACAAGTCAGTCCGCCACATCGTTCAACATGGGCGGCTTTATCGCCTCTCGAGCACTCGCAAAGGAACACTCGGAGCGGTCGAGTACCTCGACGACACCGGCAACGAGGCCGTCGTGCTCGCATTTTGGGGAGTCAGGAATTACGCGCCCTACCCAACACGGCTTCGTCTCGTATCCCTCGATCCCGAGGCGCGCTATCGGGATGTCGCGACGGGCGACGAGAGCTACGGGGCCGAACTCATGCGCTTCGGCATCGAACTTTCTGGACCGCTTGATTTCGGAAGCGTCCTCGTCCATCTGGTCCGAGTGCCCTGTGGTGCCCGATGACCCGTAAGCCTGCGGGTAGGACTCGTTACGTCATCGTTGGCACTGGAAGCAGAGCGACGATGTACATCGACGCGATCTGCGCGAAGTACAAGGAGTACTGCGATCTT
>Ga0302320_10029642_pt1 | contig 10463 bp, 6 predicted proteins | sample Bog_T0_3_FD_202130 | JGI IMG/M metagenome (GOLD analysis project Ga0302320, IMG submission 202130) | Peat permafrost microbial communities from Stordalen Mire near Abisko, Sweden - Bog_T0_3 | ecosystem: Environmental > Terrestrial > Soil > Wetlands > Peat | place: Sweden: Abisko, Stordalen Mire... | reverse complement strand
CCGCGCGATTATGGTCTGAGTCCGCTGGGTTTGAACTCGCCGCCCTTGATCAGAAGATTGAGTATTTCGCCGGTTCGCGCGGGGCAGGCCCGTCCTTTTTGGGGCGTCAGATTGTCGTGCTCGGATTCGATCAGCGGGAGCGGTTCTTTAGGGCCCGGAATCTGGTTCAGCGCTGTCCATACCCCGGCCGGCGGCGAGATCGTGTCGATGAAACCCATGCCTGCCATCACCGAAGCGTGAATGCGCGATGCGAAGTTAACCGGATCGAAATAGAGCGCGGTCTTCATCGCTTCGGGGTTGTCCGGCGGCCAGCCGGGATACCCGGCCTTACGGCCGTGAAGATCTCCGTTCGTATCGGCGCCGGCAGGCACACAGACCAGTACCGCGGTAACCTTCTCGGGACGCAGGCCCGCCAGCACGAGACTCTGTTGTCCGCCCATACTGCCTCCTGTGAGGACAATCGTTTTGCCGTCCCAGTCGGGCCGCGTCAGCAGGTAATCCAGAGCCCGCGAGTCGCGCAGGTACATATTCAGGAAGTACGATTTCTCCCGATCGGTATTGCCGATGGCCTGATAGCTTTGCGGGATGCCGCCGGAGGGATCCGTGGGCAGCTTGTCGTGCGAATCGACATTGACGAGCAACCAGCCTTCGGCCGCACGCTGCGCGGCACCGTGGGCGTTCAATGCGTACACGCCGGCGTACTGCAATTGAATGAGCGCGGGAAACTTTCCTTCGCGGGCAGGCTTAGCAATGTATCCGTGAGCTTTGGAACCGAGCGCATCGAGGGCGAACATGTTCAATTCGACTCCCGGCACATCAGTCGAAACCGGCGTCAGGACGGGGTTGATGGGAACCTTGGCCTGGGCGGCCAACTTGCCTTCCCAGAATGCGTCGAAGTCATCGGGCCGCGGGGTCGAAAGGCCGATTTTCGCGGGCGCCACCGCGGCGCCGACGGCGTAGAGTCCGTTATTGCGGCCGGTGTTGCCTCCGGTGTAAGCGGGCGCAGCGCCGGGTGCGTCCGGCGCGGGTGCGGCGAGGCTGGCGGACGGTTCCACCGCGACGTAGATCATTTCGGGCTGATCGCCGGTGATTTCAATCTTGTCCTTGCCGGAAGAAAGATCGAGCTTGCCTGCTTTGAGCACCACCGCGTTATTGCGTCGAATCGTCCACTTGTATGCGTACGTGGGTGTCGCCGGGCCGGGGGTCACACTCCAGCCAACTGTTTCGCCGATGTCATAAATGCCGTTGGCGTGGTACGGCGTCAAGGTGAGCTGTTGCTCGACCGGCGCCCCCCGCTGGGCGAAACCGAGCGGGGCAGCGGACAGGATGGCGATCAGGAAGCTTGCACGGATGCGAATCATTTGCGGACCTGTACACGGTGGCAGAGTTCGATTGACTGCATTGTGTCTATATGATATCCCTGTTTGCAGCTCTGAATAGCTAATGCGTGCGCGCCGGGTAGCTATAGCGTCGCGTACCTATCGAAGGAGATCGTATGAAAGCAGCGTTTGCTTTGGTCTTGGTGGGTTGCGGAATATGCTTGGCCCAGGCTGCCGATGACTGCAAGCCTTCCGGGTTGAACATTCCCGAGGCCAAGTACCCTTGCGTCTATGCGGACAGTCGCGCGATGTTTCGAGTAATAGCTCCCGATGCCCAAAAGGTGACGGTGCGGATCGGCCGCGGGTTCGATATGACGAAAGGCCCGGACGGCATATGGAGCGTCACTACGACACCGCTGGTGGCCGGTTTCCACTACTACAGCCTGCAGATCGATGGCGCGACCGTCGCGGATCCCTCGACCATGACGTTCTTCGGATCCGGCTGGCAGAACAGTGGAATCGAGATTCCGGAGCCGGAAGCGGACGCAAGCTACTATCACGCAAAGGATGTGCCGCACGGTCACGTGAGCGAGCAATGGTATTTTTCTACGATTACCAACAAGTGGCGCCGATGCTTCGTCTACACGCCGCCGGACTATGGGACGAACGTCAAAGGCACCTACCCCGTTCTGTATTTGCTCCACGGTTGGGGCGAAGATGAAACCGGCTGGTACACCCAGGGCCACGTGGATTTCATCATGGACAACCTGATCGCGGCGAAGAAGGCCAAGCCGATGATCATCGTGATGGACAATCTCAACGCGGTCAAGCCCGGCGAAAGCGCCACCCTGTTTGCTTCCCGCGGGTTGGTTCCGGCTCCGGGAACCGCGCCCCCAACCGGTGGTACACCGGGCGCGCCGGGTCGTGGCGCCGGGCCCGGCGGACGAGGCGGGTTCAACCTTTCGGGTTTCACCGACATGATGTTCACGGATTTGATTCCGATGATCGAACGGACTTATAGGGCGTTTCCAGGGCGCGAGAACCGGGCGATGGCGGGGCTGTCGATGGGTGGCATGCAGACGTTTACGACCGCGCTCAACAACCTCGACAAGTTTGCATATCTGGGCGGATTTAGCGGAAGCTGCGGCGGCAGGGGCGGGACTTTCGATCCGAAAACCACCTGTGGTGGTGCATTCGCGGATCCAGCCGCATTCAACCAGAAGGTCAAAGTCCTATTCCTCGGAATCGGGTCCGCTGAAGGGCCGGGAACGAAGCAATTCAGCGACGGGCTGACCGCTGCCGGCGTTCACAATGTATATTTCGAGTCGCCCGGCACGGCGCATGAATGGTTGACGTGGCGGCGCTGCTTGAACGACTTCGCTCCGCGGCTTTTCCGATAGGCGCCGCGGCGGCCCGACTAACTATCATTGTGCCGCGGTCCCTTCAAACTCGATCATATAAACGTGCCCCGCTTTGAGGCTCACGCGCGCCAGCGAGTTGTCCGCCGCCGATGCTGGCTGAAGCCGGGAAGGTGGCGCAGGATTCCGACGTCACGCTGGTCTTCGTCGGCCTGAATGGGTCGCAGGAAGGAGAGGGTCATAGGCGGGCAACGCGGGAAGGATCGGCAGTGGGCAGACGCCTGCTTTGGGCGCCGGCGGCACGGCGCGTCCCCTGGGCGGCGCGCCCGTACCGGGTTGGCTCGCGGGAGGCTGCGCCGCGAGCAGCCCGGTAAAAAGAAGGGCTGCGCCGGGCAGGAACACACGAGACCCAAGCCGAAGAATGATTTTCATCGTTATGCGTCCTCCCGGACAAGAACTACTTGGCCCACGCCTCGCCTTCCGGCGTGCGCCGCCATGCGAAATACGCATCCAAAACCTTGAGCGATTCGGCGCTGGGGACCGGTCCGGTATGGGGCGTCTGCGCGAAGTACATTATCACAGGTTTGGCGTCGCTGAAGGCGGGCCATTCGGGAACGCCGTCTCCGTTCGGATCGCCGCGCTTGGCGAAGTTCGTCCAATAAGTAGCTATGGCCTCCGAGATCGCCAAGTCTGATTTCGTTGTCTGCGGATTCGACGTATTGAGATGTTGGAAAACGTAGGACACATCCGCGCCGTGCGGCGAGCCGTACCCCGCCCGCGGCGAATCGCCTGGATATTCGGGGTGCTGATCGAAACAGTAGTAGAACACCTTGGACTTCCCGGTCTGCGCTTCGAGTCGCGCCCAGATCCAGGTGTGCCAGCCGAAAGCCGCATCGCGGGTGAGGTCGCGCGCGGTCTTCGCCACCGTTCCCGAGCCGGGTGGATAAGCTGCGATCAGCTTGTCCGCGAACGGGCCGTAGCGCCCCTTCACGGCCGCGACATATTCCTCCGGGGTTTTGGGCGGCGAAAAACTCGCGCCCTCGTCCGAGTTGTAGCCCACCAGAATGGGCGTGTCATTGTAGCGCCTGGCTTCGTACAACTTGTACTGATCGTCGGGAATCACCCACCCGTCGATGATCGGCCAAGCCAATCCCATACTGCGGCCGCCTGCCGCGAGTTGGTCCGCGGGCAACTTCCGCAGTTCCGCAATCGACGAGGCCCCTGCGCTTTTGGCGTACGCTTCGCCCGCGCGCTCTGCATCGGGCAGGCGCTTCAGGTTCTCGCCCGGAAAGGTCGTTGGCCGCGACGGTCCGAACGATCCTCCGCTCTGCGAAATGGCGCCTTGAAACAGCCCTTTCGCTAACGGCGACGCGCACAGCATGCTCACCGCGATCCCCCCGGCCGATTCGCCGAAAATGGTCACGCGCCGGGGATCGCCGCCGAATGCACCAATATTTTCCCGCACCCATTGGAGGCCCGCGACCATATCGAGCAGACCGTAGTTCCCGGATACGTGCCTGCCGCTTTCGGCACTCAAACCTGGATGTGCCAGAAATCCAAGTCGGCCCACGCGGTAGGCGATGCTCACGAGCACGACTCCCTTTTGGGCGAGTTTCTCCCCGCTGTAGTTCGGTTCGGAGGTAGCGCCCGCATTGAACCCGCCGCCATAAATCCAAACCAATACAGGAATGCGGTCGCGAGGCGACTTCGCCGGAGTCCAAACATTCAAGTAGAGGCAGTCCTCGCTCGTTTCGGGTCCCTGACCCGCTCCGGGAGCTCTCATCCCCTGCACGCACGAGGGCCCGAATTTAACGGCTTCCCGCACTCCCACCCATTTCGCGGCGGGCTCGGGAGCGCGCCAGCGGAGATCGCCGACGGGCGGCGCCGCGAACGCAATGCCCCGGTAGACCGTGAGACCGCTCTCGACGGCGCCTTGCACGAGGCCTCCCTCGACCTTCACCGGCGCCGGCATCTCGTCGGCGCAAAGCGCGGCCGCGATTATTGCGAGAAGTAGAATTCTCTTCATTGCAACTGCCTCCTTATTGCTTCGCCGCGAGTTCGTAAATGCTGATGCTGTAGCGCGGCAGTGTCAGTGAATCGGGAATGGAATCTACAGGCGAACTGGTGATTGCCGGGTTCTGAATGTCGTCGCCGCTGGGGGCCAGCCTCCACAATGTGCCTTTGCCCGCGAGCGAAGCGCCCGCGATGTTCAGCTTGAGCGGTTGATCGCCGTCCGTTGGATTTAGCACCGCCACGGTTAGGGTGTGACGGTCCGCGGTCCAGGCGGCGGCCACGTCCAACGGAAAAGTGGCGCTGCCGGCGTTGACAGCGGGTTGTTCGCCGCCCACCGGATCGGTCACCTTGGGTTGGGGCGAATTGCCCGAGACTTCCACCGGGATCGAACCGAAGTGGTCGCGATAAATCTTGAAAACCTCGCCGTTGGCGTTCAGCTTCACGGGCACTCCATTGCGGGTGAGCAGCGAGGTAGCGAAAGTGTAGCCCGCCATCTGAAAGATGTCGGAATGGCGGAACATTTCGTGGAAGACCCAGGCGTTTGCCGGATAGGTAGGATACTTACCGTTACCCGCATAGGCCCACTCGTCCATATTGATTGGCTTGGGATGAGCCACGAGTTCCGGCAGGACCTTCTCGTATTCTTTGTAGGTTTCGTATTTGATGCGGACGTGGTTGGCGGGACGGCGCATCCAATCGGTGATCGGCTCTTTGGGATCGTTCGGCACTTGTTTGCCCTGGGCGAGATCGAAGTGCGTGCCGCCGTAGTTGTAGAAGTGTTCGCTGATGAGGTCGATATTGTCGAAGCAATTCTTGAGCAGATTGCCGGTCCAATCCGCGGGCGACATGATCTTCGGCGCCAGATCCGTGCCGAGTTTCAGGGCCTCTTTGGAACCGGTCATGGTGTCCGGCATGGCGCCGCTGGCGATTAGCACGATGGCGGGATCCGATTTCCGCATGGCCTTGGCGAACAGGTTGTGCTTGTGTTCGAACTGGGGGAGCGGCATATATCCGTACTGATAGCTGCCCCACATTTCATTGCCGATGCCCCAGAACTTCACGCCATAAGGCTCGGGATGGCCGTTGGCGGCGCGCAGTTTGCCCATCGGAGTGCCGACGGCGCCGTTAACGTATTCGACATATTGCCCCGCCGACCAGGCGTCGCCGAAGCCGGCGTCGACGGTGATATAAGCGTCTACGCCGAGGAGCTTGCACATCGTCATGAACTCCTCGGTGCCGACATCGCCCGATTGCAGCGTGCGCCATACCGGGTCCATCTCGGGCGGGCGTTTGTCGGGGTCGCCGATGGCGTTGCGCCATTCGAAGGCGGAAACGTAATTGCCGCCGGGCCAGCGATACACGCCGGAGCGAAGACTCTTGAGGGCTGCCATGGCGTCGGGGCGGAAACCGCTGACGTTGTCCGCTGGCATCAGCGAAACCGCGCCGACGTGGAAGGAGCCTGTTCCCGTGCCACTGATTTCGAAGTGCGCCGTGCCGGACTTTTCCGCCTTGAATGAGAAGGTGAACTTCTTGTATGAAGTCCTCAGCGGACCGAGAGATACCATCTGGCGCCTTTCAGGATTGTTAGCGTCCCAGACGATGCCAACCGAAACCTTTGCCGTGGGGTCGCCGGCCAGTTGGATGCGCCCGTTATACGTGGCGCCCTCCACGAAGCTGAGACCGGATTGCCGGATGCCCCGATGTTCCGAGCCTTCCAGTTTGATGAGCGGCGAGAGTTCGCCCACGAAGGGATTCTTCGTGTCCATGAGGACGAATTCTGGTGGGCCGATGGGGACCCATCGCCGGGCAGGGCCGCGCCCTCGCCATGCTCCGCCGGCGTCCGGTGGCGTTGCTGTCGCCGGTACGACCGGATTGTAGAACTTGCGGTCGTCGAGCATCTCGCTCCAAAGACCGGCGTAGACCAGGCTCCCGGCGTGCTCGACAAACTGGCCATAGAGATAAGGAGAAATGGCGGCGCCGGTTACGGAGGCGTCGACGCTAGCGCTCACGGTCTGCCCGGTGCCCGTCTGGGCTACCGCGGCGAGCGCGAAGAGGAGGAAATACGGGATTTTCATATTCTCCGGAACATAGGCGAAGTCGTGCAGCATGCCCGGCCCTGGATCGCAGTGCCTGTGCGCACCACTGTCGCGACCGGCATACTAGCGAACAGCCTACCGCAAAAGCAAAGACTCTTGCTGAGAAACGGCAGGACATGATTCTGAAAGCGATCCGCCACGGTGCTGGTGTGCGTGCCTGATACCCGGCGCGATACTGCCTGAGATTGCCTGCGTATTGGTCGATGAAGGCGCGGGGCGCGTTTGCGGCCCATTTCGCGAGGACGTCAGGTCGAACGGTCCCGTCCTTCACCGGCAGATCGACGTAGAGGGGAGGATTCTTGGGGTTGGGAGATCACACCGCCGCGCTGGCCAAGAACTCGCCAGGGTGACAAAGAGGCGATCGCCGGGAACGATGCTGTCGGCGGACAGCCTGACCTCCGAGGTGCCGCCGATGCCATCAAACGCGCGAGCTGCTTGAACTGATGAAACCCAGCCAGATGTGGTTCCGCGTCGGCCAGAAGCACCCTGCCCGCCTCGGTCAGATGCGCTGTGGTGGGCGACTGTGGAGATGAGTGCCTGCTGCCGCTTCGTCTTCTCTTCTGCGCCTACTGGGGTAGATATCCCTCGGCCACGTTCAACTACCCTCCTTTTCAACAATTCTAGGACGTCCGAGATCTCGTTTTGGCGTAAACCATCGTTCAATCGAGCGCAGTTAAAGTGAAAGCCGCCAGGCGCCAGTATCCAACGTGGTTGCTGAAGTGGACAGCCGAGTTGGCGACTGAATAAGCAGCCCGGACGATGGCACTGTCCCGGCGTTTTCGGACAACTCGCCAGACACAGGGGGGCTCAAGCCCCCTGAGTTTATTGTGCTGCTTCGTCACCGCGTTTGTCGCCCTATGCCGATACGCAGATCGTGAAGCACATCGGAGCCGTAGACGACAAATCGGGAAAAGTTCACTCCTGAAAAACATTTTGATAGAATCCTAAAATCATGAACATAGTCCTGGTCCACGGCATTCTCGGCTTTCGCGAGAAATTCGGCCTCGAATATTTTCGGGGTGTTGCGGAGCACTTTGGAGAGAAAGGACTCAGGGTGTTCGTGCCTGTCCTCGATCCGACCAAAGGAATCGACGTTCGCGGCGGACAACTGCGCGATCAGGTCAATCTGGCCTTCGCTCGCGGGAGCATCGACCCGGCACAAAAGACGCACATCATTGCGCATAGCATGGGCGGGCTCGACAGCCGCTGGATGCTTTCACCTATGAATCCAAACCGGATTCAAGCTCCCATACGCTCGCTGACGACGATCTCCACCCCCCACCAGGGTTCGCCGATAGCTGACCTGATCGATAGTCCAGAGAAACTCGCGCCCTTCGGCCAGTTGCCGTTTGGGCCACACCCAAACCTGTTGCAGCCTGCACTTGATGCGCTGGGTATCTCACTGGACGGTTTGAGAAACCTTACAACTGAGTATTGCCAAAAGGTCTTCACGCCAACATACAAAGACGATCCCACCGTCGCCTACTTTTCGGTCGCGGGATCGGGACGGACGGGATTCCTCCCCACCTGCCGTTTCTTCGCTCTATTTCACCAATACATCACCGCGCTCACGGGTCAGGCAAACGATGGCTTAGTCACAGTCGCTTCCGCCCAGTGGGGAACCTTTGACGCCAGCGTCTGGCGTGGCGATCATGCCGATGAGGTCGGGACGAATCTCGACACATTTGGGCCCTCCTCGTTGCCATGGCTGGCAAAGTATGACCGGATTGTCGCTAACGTCACTGAACTTTAAGGCGCCGTCTCGGTTGGACGCGAGTGCTGTTGCGGATCTCAGGTCTCGGGTCCAGAAACCGGATTCGGGAAGATCACGATGCGGGCGTCATCCGGGGACCGCTTCCCACAACCGGACTTGGAGACAGCAACCTGCGCCTTCTCCGACAGGGCCGGTTTCGCACTGCAAACGCGTATGCACCCCGCAAAGATGTCTTAATAAAAGCAGCACGTTTTATCTGGAAGGAGTCGCAACCAGTCTCACTGCCGCTTGAATACACTCGGGTTCAGGATGATGCGCTCGCCGGCCATGACCTTCACCGGCAAGATCACCAGGCGATACTGCTCCAGCCCGTCGGCCCCTTCGATAAATAGATCGCTATCGTCCACCACGGCCAGCCGGTATTCCCCAGGAACTACGGAATCGAATGAGTATCGTACGCCGACATCAATGTCAGCGAAGCGGAGTGGTCCGTCATGTCTCGGGCTGTCCAAGACGAGCGCGACCTTTAGGCCGGTCATCGCCGCCTGTTGTCCTTGAACCGTGCCCGAGAATGCACCGAACCCCGAACTCAACAGGACTCTGAGCGTTGCCCCGGCCGGGCCCTCGCTGAGGTCGAGGGTGTCCCCCTCGATTTGGGCAGGCCCCAGCCACATCGATTTCACATACGCCGGCCGCCCGCAATCGCACGTCACCCTATACCGTCCAGGGAGGAGGGAATCGAGACTAAAGCGTCCGTCCGCACTAAGGGTGGCAGCGCCTCCCCCGCTGGATAGTACGTTCGTACATAAGGGTCGCCGGAACTTCCGGCAGTGTGGACTTCGGATTGGTTGTCCATCCCGCCGCTCGGGCTTGCCACGATGTAGTACTTCCCTCGTCCCAGGCGCAGGCTGAACTCACCGTGGTCGTCGGTTAAAGGCGGGGACCTGCGGGCCCGGTAGCGATCCGTCCGCCCCTGCCAATTCCACGCGAATCAGGACTCCTTGACGCGCGCCGCTGAGGGACGGTGGCGGGAGGCTTCTTTCCTGGCGCGTTGCGCGTCACAGCGCGTCACAGCGCATTCGCCTTAACTCTATGAAAACATGGTAGCAGCTAAGGGGAATCGAACCCGGTATCCGACAGCCTAGACTAGATGGATTTTGGGCCGGGCCAGTGAAGGCGAAACCTTCAAAAGGTTTCTCCCCCACGCCCCCTCTTCCAACCGCAGAACACGCGATTCCAACGATTCAACTAGAGTTAGATTAAGAAATGGGGTCGCGGCGGTAGCTAACCTGTTTCACCGCGCTAAAATAACGCGAAAATAACGCTGGTAGCCAGTGGCTTTCCGGTCAATTGACTGATCGGGCCGGCGTGCGCTTAGTCGTCTAAGCACTCCGTTATCAGCTACTTATGGGGAGTTATGCGGATGCGCCGCCGCCTGGGATGAGTCGGCGATGGCGCGCTACGACCGCAGTGGGCTCGCGTTATTTCCACGTTATTTCTCGCGTCATTCAGCGTTTGCTTTCGCGTCATTGCCCGTTACTTCTTCTCCGGGTACGCCAGACTAAACAACGTACCTTCTGCGGTAGGGCTCTCGCTAAGCGAATCAGTAGCGCAACTGGGATGAGAGTTTCCGAGAAGATCTAGTAGGAGATGCAAGCGCGGTTTGGCTGTGGCCACTTCCTGGACGGGCCGAGAAACGCCCTATTTAATTAAGGCTTGGCTAAGAATTTCAGCAAGTATATTTGACAAACTCGATGCATGGGGAATCTAGCCGAGGGGACTGCAGCTTTCAGTGCCGCAGATTGTTTCGTCGAAGCCAGCGACGGCAGGTCTCCGGTGTCGGGGCCTTCTGATAGAGCCGATGACGCGTTGGGGGGAACCCAGAAAGATTCCCCACCGTTCCGCGCATCCATATAGGTCAGACCGTATAGCTGGACGATATGCCCCCAGGTTGGAGAGATGC
>Ga0302320_10029638_pt1 | contig 10464 bp, 7 predicted proteins | sample Bog_T0_3_FD_202130 | JGI IMG/M metagenome (GOLD analysis project Ga0302320, IMG submission 202130) | Peat permafrost microbial communities from Stordalen Mire near Abisko, Sweden - Bog_T0_3 | ecosystem: Environmental > Terrestrial > Soil > Wetlands > Peat | place: Sweden: Abisko, Stordalen Mire... | reverse complement strand
CTTGCTGACAGAGACGCTGTCTGCGAGCAGTTACACCCAGAGCGTTGTCGCAAACTCTGCAACCAACGGCCTGAGTTATCCCGAAGGCGTTGCGGTGGATGGCAGCGGCAACGTCTATATTGCCGATACCGATAATGGTCGCTTGCTGAAAGAGACGCTGTCTGCGAGCAGTTACACCCAGAGCGTTGTCGCAAACTCTGCAACCAACGGCCTGAGTTATCCCTATGTGGTCGCAGTGGATGGCAGCGGCAACGTCTATATTGCCGATACCGATAATGACCGGGTGTTGAAAGAGGACTTCGCCAATCCGCCAAGCTTGACCTTCGCCACCACGGTTGTCGGCTCAACCAGCACCGGCAGCCCACGGACCATCACCCTCTGGAACGATGGAAATGCGGCGTTGACCTTCCCGATCCCAACCAGCGGGAACAACCCCAGCATCTCAACCAACTTCACTCTGAACAGCAGCGGCGCATCGGCCTGCCCGCTTGTCGCTCACACCGCGACCAAGGCTGGCACGCTGGCCTCCGGAGCCAACTGCTCGCTACCTGTTAGTTTCACTCCAGCAGTAGCCGGCACTATCTCCGGTTCGCTCCTGTTGACCGACAACAACCTGAACGTCGGGAACGCCACCCAGATGATCGCGCTCGGAGGGACGGGTCTAATCGGCACGACAACGAAGCTCTCCTCTTCGCTGAACCCCTCTATCGTCGGCCAATCCGTGACCATCAAGGCGACCGCGTCCGCAGCGAGCGGCACCGCGACCCCGACGGGCACAGTGCAGTTCAGCGTAGACGGGACCGCAGCGGGCTCGCCGGTGACGTTGAGCAGCGGCACGGCCACCTACGCCACGAGCGCGTTGACCGCGGGCACGCACAGTATCACCGCCGTCTACACGCCCACAACAGGGAGCAGCTTTGCCACCAGCAGCGCCGCGGCATTGAGCCAGGTTGTCAACAAGGCCACGTGAGCCATTACTTGGGCAACCCCGGCAGCCATCACCCACGGCCTGGCGCTCAGTACGACACAACTCCACGCCACCGTGAAGGATGCGGCTGGTCAAGTGCACCGGGAAGGCAAGATCGGATCGACCCGGCGCGAGTTGGATGCTTGGATCATGACGTTACCGCAACTGCGGATGATCGCTATGGAAGCGACGATCTTGACGGGATGGATTTACCATCGTCTGCTTCCACATGCGGAGAAGGTGAAGGTCGCGCAGCGGCTTTGTTGCCTCCACTGCTGCTCCGATTGCTACCCGGAGGAGCGAACCAGTTCCCGGGTGGGATTTACACCCACTGTGGACCAGCGCCTTTCATGGCGCACAGCAATTGCCGGTTCGCCGGAATGCTATTGCCGTTTACGAGGTCGCAAACAGGTCGGAACTGGGTGAACGAACGGTTGTGCAACAGACCGCAATTGGCAACACATTTGAGCAATGCAGATCGGTTACACCAGAGTCCCCACGGGCGACCCAGAGAGACGGAGGTTGGAAACGCGGTTTGTCTTTCAACGTCAACCGAGGATCAAGCGCAGCCTTAAGAGCGGACACTTGCCGAACTTATGAGGACCTATCCGACTACAATCAACTGACCTCACAAAGTTCGATCCCATTCGCTTTTCCGAGATTGCCAGAGTACTTTTTCTCAGTCCCGTTGTTCCAATGCTCAAATACCCCGAGGCTGCGGCATCGGATGCCATCGCGCTCAGGGTCGTAGAACGTCTTCGAAGGCGGATCATGCGCCAGAGCGGCTTCGCGCAAATAATTGTCGGCGTTTGCAATATCCACGAGATCGGGCCACTCCGAAATTAGAAAATCGAAGCCGACGGAATCGACCGCCACGCCGTCGAGCGACATGAAGATACTGCTCGGCCAGGCATCGTTGAACGGCGCCATCTTCCACTTGTGACTGGGCGGAGGATCCGCATTCTCGTTTCCATAGAGCCCGTCGATGAGAAACAGCATGGTTTTGTCGCCGAGATCCTTATGACCCAAAAAATCCACGATTGCGGCATAACTTGCCGAGCCATCGCGGTTGTGGGGAAAACCATCGTGCGCATTTTTGTGCCAGTCGGGATTGATACTCGTTGCCCCGAAGAGATTCTTCGCACAGAGCGTCACACCTGAGCTGACATGTCCCTTCAATAAGGCCGCATCGATCAGGTAGGCAGCCTCGGTCACGGTGGTATCAAGTCCCGAGGCATTGCGGCTTGTAATCGAATAGGGGATCGCATTGGGCTTGAACTCGGCCTTCAATCGTCCGTTGCCGCCGATATGGTCGACGAACACGACGCCGGGAAACTCACCGTGAATCTTGTCATAGAGATTGCCGGGAATAAACCGGCTGGAATCGAAGACGGTGATCGACGATTGCGGTACTTTACTCGGACCGGTCAACTGCCTGACGAGCGAAAGAAGCACATGAGGTGACGAGTTGAGACGGTCGATCGTGCCATGGTCCGTCGTATTGTTGAGGTTCGCCTTGATGGCGATCTTCTCGCCGGCCTTGTATCCCGAGTTGCCGCGACCATGATTGCGATTGAAATAGTGAAAGATGGCGCTCCACGCCTGGGCATCGCTCTTTTGATTTGTAAGACCGCGGATGGAGCGGGAAACCATGCGGTCGATCGCAGCCTGGTTGTTGTTGGCGTCCGCCCACCAGGAACCCGTCCCATCCCAGGTCACTGCCGCCGGATCGTGTGCCCAGGTGACTCGGCCGGGAACCACGCCGCGGGGAACACCCAGCGGGGAAAGCGTACTTCCGAATAATGAAGAACCCATGCTGCTGGCAGCTGCAATAGAAAGGGCGAATTGTCGGCGCGTCATTTCCATTTTGACTAACTCCTCCGCGTACAAGCGCAGGTGCTTACCCACTCGGTTTTCTGAAAGGAAGATGCTGGATTTACTCGTGGAAAACAGTGCGACCGTGGGTGTTGGCGTCAAGAACGGCGAAGCGCGGCTACCTTGACCTGACCGGCAAATTGTACCAGTGAAGAGCCACACTTGCGACGGATAAAATGACGCGCAAGTTGCGGTCTCTGATCAAGTTCAATTTGAGAAACTGCACGTGCGTGTATCCCAGGATAATTCGATAGAGCCGGGCTTCAGGATGCCGAGCGCGTCTCAGTTGTGGCGTGTGCTTGGTCTAGAGCCGTCCTTTCCAAGTCAAATGGCGATGCCAGGCCTCAATTTACGCGTTGAACCCATTTTAGGCGGCGATCGAGTCAGTCTTGGAAAACGCCGCACCATCCAAGGATTCGCTGCGAACGAGCACTTCGGGAAAACTGGCGCGATGTCGACTTAGCAGATTGGAAGACCTGCCGAACGCATTTCAGGCCAGTGAAGGCTGGCTTACGGGTCGCGGTAATCCCGGCGATTCATCTCGCGCACCGCATCTTCGTGTCCTTGCTCCGCGGCCATGCGGATCCAGTATCGGTACTGGATATAGTCCTGCTCGACGCCGAGCCCGACGTCGTAAAGGGAGCCAAGCTGGAACTGAGCCCTGGCGTTGCCCTGCTCCGCGGCCCGGCGATACCACAGGGCGGCCTGGGTATAGCTGCGCGGCATGCTTTGCCCAAGGTAACAGAGGTCTGCCAGCCTCAGCTGTGCGTCAACCATGCCCTGCACGGCGGCTAGCCGAAACCAGTGGGCCGCCTCGGCTTCGCTTCGCGTAACCCCTTCGCCTTTTTGATACAGCAGACCAAGGTTGTACTGCGCCCAGGCCAGGTTCGCGTCTGCGGCGCGCTGGCACCATTCAAATGCACCGGCAAAGTCGTCTGCGCTGTAACACCTGAAGCTCAGGTTGGCCTGCGCATACACGTGGCCCTGGTCCGCGGCCATGCGCTCCCAGCGTGCAGCGTGCGCGTCGTCCTGCGCCACGCCCTTGCCTTCGTCATACATGGTGCTCAGAATGTACTGCGATTCGGCATGGCCCTGCTCGGCCGCCACGCGGAAGCCTTCAGCGGCCTGGGCAAACTGGCCTGCGTTGAAGTCTGCCACAGCCCTCTGGTAATCCGGGTTCGACGACGAATTGGCAGCATCGCGCCGGCCGCGCGCAAAAATGCTCGAGCGGCCCGAGTAGAGCGACAACGCCCCGCTTGTAGGGATATGCTGCAGTCCAACTTGAGCTTTATCTTCCATGCGCGCTCACCTGCCGCTCCGTAAACTCCAACCGGTATTGAGCGTCGGCAATCCGCGCGCGAAGGCTCGTGGCCAGTTCGTCAAGCAGGTCGCGGTCTTGGCGCGCTGCCGTCTCGGCGTCCGCAAAGAGTTGGCCAATCTCGCTGCCCAGCAGCGTCTCCTGTTCGCGATGGAGCGCTGCAATGTCCCGCTCTGCATGTTGAATCTGCCGCGTCACACGTTTGATCGTCAGGGCGTCGCTTTCGCCGGCCGCGGCGCTGATCTCCAGGTGATCGTCCAGCAGCCGTTGCAGTGTCTCAGCGTCGCCGCGGCTATAGGCCTCGTTGGCGCGCATCATCAGCAGGGTAAAGTGGTTCTGTTCGGCCTCGTCGCTGGCAAAGTCAGGATGGATGCGCCGCGCCAGCTCGCGGAACAGCGTCTTGAGACTCGGCGGCGGATCAAACTCTTCCGGCTCCTCGTCGGCGCCGAAAGCGGCATCGTGCGTCTCCTGCGCACGCTGGCGTGCCTCCTGGGCGCGCCGCCGCGCAGAGTCCGAGTCATACAGATCCACTTCCCGCTCCGTAATGCGCGCATTGATCTCGTCCAGTTCCGCATACAGAACGCCGACCCGGTGGAGATACCTCCCCTCAAACGCCTTCAACAGCGAGCGAACCTGCGCAACCTCCGCTTCCCGCTCGGCAAGCGCCGCGCGAACGGCAGCAAGCCGTTGGCGCATTTCGATCAGAACTGCGGCGTCGGGACTCTGCTGAAGGATGATTTTGGCTGGCATGCTGCTTGGGTAAGGACAGCTCTTAGTCTATCTGACCTTGGAATCAATCGATGACCCGTCTGACTTCAACCAGGAAATCGAACCCGATCGGAGTGCCAGCAAACCGGTCAGCCTTCATCCAATGAGAGGGCCGTTCGCCATCCGAAAGATGACGCGATGCCGACTTTCCATTACAAATCCAACTTCTACGTATGGAGAGACTATACTTCTCTCGAAACCATACAGCACAAGGAACGATGACTACGCCCGTCAACATACCGGACGACAACGAACTCAAGCTCGGCTACGCGAGTGCTCTGAGGGACTACCGTAAGACCGTCGCGGCCGTAATAGAGCTTCACGCGAAGAGCCGGCACCTTCCGATGCAGGGCGTAGCCCACCTATCTCGATTGATGTTTGCGCGACTGATGCTGCTTAGCGGCAACCTTTTACGGTTGTGTCCTGACGCCGAAAACGAGGGGTTGTGGGACTTCTCTTCAATCGCCCTGCTCAGTCGGAGCCTGTTTGAAGCGATCTTATTCTTTCGCTACTTCATCGACGAAACGGGCTTGGAGGAGATGCGGGCAAGGTTGCATGTCCTCCATCTCTACGACAACAATGAACGGGTCCGGCTCTTCAAGAAACTTGGGAAAAATGATGAAGCCGCTAGATTTCAAGAAGCGGTTCAGCACTACCGTGAGCTGTTGAAGGGAAACCTCTTCTTCGAAGGCTTAGATGTCAAACGCCAAAAGGAATTACTGAACGCATCTCGCGCCTCCCTATTTACCCTTAGCGAGATGAGCGACAAATACGCCAATGATGAATCTACATGGGTAATTCATCAGCTCTTGTCCCACTACACGCATTCACACCCTTTGTCATTCATCAGAAACGATGAAAGCCGGAGAGACGGGATGGCAAATCGGCTCGATTGGATGTACATCCCCGGCATCCTCCGTTGGCTCATCCAGCTTCTCGAGAACGCAGCTAAAGGTTATGGCGCACTGCGCATTGGCTTGCAGGGCGACTCTCCATGCGACGTACGTCATCAAATAACTATTGCCAGTGCCCAAGAAGGTGCCCAGGACGTTCATGACCTCGGGCAATCTCCGACCGAGTCGAACTGAGAGTCATGCCTGGCCAGCCCCCCGGTAGCCAGTCCCCGGTAGTAACCTCAAGGTAAACTATGAGCGACGTTGACAACTCCCCGATTCCCAGTGCAGACGAGCACTACTGGACCGTGCTCCCCAAGTACATTGCTGCGATTGACAATGGGGTTGCCCTCACCCGCAGGATTGCTGGACAGCCAGCAGAATCCCGTCAATACTGGGCTTCAGTATTATTCGTTCGTCTGTGCTCTGCGGGGATAAGCGTACTTCATCTGTGTCCCGGAAGCCGAGTGAATACAGCCGGGACATACTGGGACTTTAGTGCGCAAGCTCCGCTTATTCGCAGTCTCGTTCAAACCGGATTAATGCTGTTCTATCTGGGCACGGAGGTCGTGGAGAAGGATGAATCCCAAGCCCGACTGCTCATCATGCAGTTGCGGGATTGCACGGAACGCTTGCACTTTTTCCGGAACGCAGGTGCCAGCAGGGAAAAAATCTTAGGCTTTGAGGCGTCTGCCGACGACATTCGTACCAGACTTTCATCGAACCAATATTTCGCGCGCTCACCTGCCCGTGTGCAGAAGAGCCTCAGGAAAGGTAACACAGAGAGCATTCTAACCCAGGATCAGATTCTTGACCGGATGGGCATACTCGATCGGGCGGGGCGCGCTTTTCTCGGTTTTATCTCATCTCATGCCGACGTGTCCCCCCTCGCCTACTATCGCACCGGGGAGAGCAACCGGGGCAGGGGAGAAGAGAACGACATCGATAAACACTACATTGCTACCGCAGTCGACCTGGCTTGCGACTTCATACTCCGGGCTAACGCCGACATGGGTGCTCTCTTTCCGGAAGCTATGGCCGTAGAATCCCAGAAAGTAGCAGCCGAGGTCGGAAGCGAACGTTTCAGGCACGCCTTCGAGTTCATAAAGCGGGGCAAGGGGCTCTCGTAGATGAGTTCACTGCTGGCGACGGCCCTGAAAGCCCAATGCTTTGTTCCGACTGTTTTCATGACGTTGGCTTGCGCTTGAGCGCAGAGCGCATCGGCCAAAGAGACATGTCCAAGTGCCCGAACTGTGGCTCTCAACTTGGCATGAAATTAGGCAGAAGGCCTGTCGCACTCCTCGCGCGTGAGTTCTTCGTATCGGGAACCATAGAGAGAGGGAGATATGGCGGTTCACCTGCTGTGCAATTCAATAGGCACCAACCAACATCCATCGACGTAATGCCCTGGCTCCAACCCGACCTTCAACTAATTGGTAGAACTCTCGGAGTAGGTTTCTTCCACTACGGCCCCCCGCTATGGACGCTTGGGGAAGTGGAGCCCCTTAAGGCGCTTCAGGAAAAGAGCCTGCGGGCGGACGTTATATCGCGCGTCCTCGCCGAATATCCAGAGCGCATTCTCGGTAGCGATGAGTGGTTTTATCGCCTCCGAAAAGCTCCAGCGCGCCCAGGCGATTTTGATCGGTACGACCCTCCGCCAGATGAAAAGCTTGGGCAAGGTCGCTTTGACACAGCCGAATTGCCGATTCTCTATGGTTCGCAGGATCTTGAAGTATGTATCCACGAGTGTCGCGTCGCCGCCGAGGACGAGATGTATATCGCAACACTTGTGCCTCAAACGACGCTCAAACTCCTCAACTTGTCTGAACCGCTGCGAGAAGAACATGTCACTGACTTCGAAAGCCTCGACATGGCGCTTCATATGCTGTTTCTCGCGGGTCGTCACTCATATGAAATAAGCCGGGAGATCGCTAGCTCCGCCCAAAAATGCGGTTTTGACGGACTCGTATATCCCTCCTACTTCACATTGCTTCGTACTGGGGGAGTTGCGTTCGAAACGGTATACGGCTCGTCGTATCGCAGAATCCCGGGATTGCATGAAAAGATACGCAAGAATACAATTTCGAATCTCGCCCTATTTGGTAGACCCATTGCTGACGGATTGGTGAAGGTGCAGTGCATCAACAAGGTGATTCTCAATAAGGTTGAATACATGCTTCGCTTCGGTCCCTTGATCCCCCGCGATACCGGCTCGAATTACTACGACCCGACGGATCTGGATGCTGTTCGCAAGAAACATATGGACCGATTTCGGGAGAAATGGAATCAGGGTTGAGGATTTCACGGACGGGGCGGCGGATTCGGGAGATGCTCGATCAAATTACTCCCGAAATACGCCGCAGGGTCAAGAATCAATGTTGCAACTGGATCGTCACAAAATCGGAACAACCACCGAGCGATGTGAACGAACGGTCATGCAACAGACCGGCGATTGGCGACAGATTTGAGCAATGAATAACGAGTACGCCAGAGTCACGATAGAGGACCACGACACCACGTGCCTAGGGGGGCGGCGCTCAAGGCCGCTGGTTTCGAACGCGCTGCGCCAGAGGTATGCGGGGCATTGCTCAACTACCTAATACCCGCTAATCCAACGAGAAACGACAAATCGCACTCGGATCGGCGCCTTCTGTTTTGCCGCCGATGCGAGCTTGGCACTTTTGACGGGTACATCGATGGTTCCGGCTTTGCCTGCGCTCCCGTCGTAAACGCCGGTTGAAACACGGCCTTCAATGACTCTGGAAAATCACCGAAAGACCCCTACCGTTAGAAAGTGGCGGTTCTTACACCGCCCGGCCGCTAATCAGGCGATGGCTTCGATTCCGTGAATGGACGCCAATGTGAGCAGCTTTGCTGCGGGTCCGCTCGGAATTTTCTCGCCGCGTTCCCACTTACTGACAACGCCAACCGCGACGTTCAAATGAGCGGCAAAAACGGCCTGGCTTACGTCGGCTTTGGAGCGGATACGTCGGATTGCGGCCGGAGTCAGCATCTTGACCGGAGTAAGAAGGTTACGGTCAAAATTCTGCATCGTCTTTTTGTCGATCAGTCCGAGACGCTACTCGGTCCGCTCACCGTTGGCCCTCAACTCTCCAAAGACCACTCTAACCGACCGGGTCGGGCCATTTGCACCAGAGCCGGTTGAATGGGTTGGTGCACAAAGAGAGCACGATTGCCGAAATCTCTAGATTTTACGAATACTTGATTTTGCAGGTAACTCTTTTATTTTTTAATGGTCGGGGCGGAGGGATTCGAACCCCCGACCCTCTGCTCCCAAAGCAGATTCGATCGTTTGTGGAAACCTGTTGAAACTGCGTGAAAATAAGTGCTTATTATAGAGCAGCTTAGCGCCTGCTTTCTGAACCCTGTTGATCCTTGTGGCTCTTGGGTGCTTTGACAGCTACAAAATCGACTACAGGATACAATTCCATGTGCGCGATTGCCGAGGGGATATGGGCGCGAATCGCCATGCAATTCATTCTTCAGCGAGTCTCGGCGACCCTCATCTGACCTGGACGACGAGTAGCTTACGCGGTAAGGTACAGTGAAATCAAAAAGGAAATCCCATGGATCTGTCGAAGCTCCCAATCAAACCCGCCAAGCGAAATCCGGTCACAAATCCCCGGGAGATTTTCAAATCGTTGACCTTGCGGGGCTCAATCCAGAACATCTGGGAGCCTCAGGCCGAAGCATTGAACGGCTGGGACCAAAAGCGGAGTGCTTCCGACGTCGTGATCCAAATGAATACAGGAGGCGGGAAGACCCTCGTGGGCCTACTCATCGCGCAGTCCTTGGTAAACGAAACGAAGGGAAAAGTTTTATACATCTGCCCGACCAATCAGTTGGTTGAACAAGTGCAGAGCAAAGCCGCCGAATGCGGAATTCCCGTCGCGGCGTACATGCGCTCACAATGGACCAACCCGAACACTTACGACATGTCGATGGGTCCGTGTGTAACGAACTATGCCGCAGTGTTCAACGGGAAAAGCATTTTCCGAAATCACCAGATACGCGGAATAGTGTTTGATGATGCGCATGTCGCAGGCAATTTCATCCGAGGCCAGTTTACGATTCGGCTTGAACAGAGTCACCCAGCGTTCAAAGAGGTTGCTGACCTGTTTCGCTCTCACTTCGTTCGCGACGGTCAGGAGCAGCAATTTGAAGATGCTTGTTCTGGAGATTGGTTCACCTTACTGTTCGTCCCATCTTTTGAGGTTAGCGCAAATGCATCGCGCATCCAACGCATCCTTGTTCAGCACAAAATACAGTTGGGAGATCAATGCTTCCAATGGGAACACCTCAAGGACAAACTCCGACACTGCGCGATTTTCATTTCCGGATCGGGTATAGAAATTACGCCGATCCTTCTCCCCACTCCCAATCTACCGTATGCTCAATCGAGTGTGCGTCGGGTCTATCTGACTGCAACGACACCTTCCCGAGTGGAATTCTTACGAACATTCGGAATTAGCCAAGTCCAACAGATCATACCGGGCGGAAAATCCGGCGAAGCGCAACGTCAATTCTTGTTCTTATCCGGAGCCGATGATGAGGAGCGTCGTAAGGCAGCCTTGGCTTTGGTGGCACTGCAGAAAGCCTGCATCATCGCACCATCGGACGCT
>Ga0302320_10029637_pt1 | contig 10464 bp, 9 predicted proteins | sample Bog_T0_3_FD_202130 | JGI IMG/M metagenome (GOLD analysis project Ga0302320, IMG submission 202130) | Peat permafrost microbial communities from Stordalen Mire near Abisko, Sweden - Bog_T0_3 | ecosystem: Environmental > Terrestrial > Soil > Wetlands > Peat | place: Sweden: Abisko, Stordalen Mire... | reverse complement strand
TTTTTTTATTTAAATTAATTATTTTGTGAAAAAAAGTATGAATTAGTAAATTTTCTTAATTAATTTGAAATCCTTTTGGAAATGTTATATTTTAGAAATCAGCAATCAATTTTGAAAAAAAATTTGACAATTTTTCTTTTAGAAAAAAATTCATAATTTTTTAATTTTTTTAGTTTTTTTTCCAATTAATCTCCAACAGTTTGCAAGAAAGACGTTTGATTGGAATCAAACCATAATAAAAAACACAACAATTCAAATTTCCGAAATAAAAAAAAATTTAATTGAAATGGAAATCATTTAAAATTATTTTGACTCAAGAGTTTATCAAATTTTAATAAATCTTCAAAAGCGATGAAAAAACCAACATAATATTCTAAATTAATTAAAAAATAATTAATAATAACCTTCCTTTTCACCCATGTTGAGGGTGCATCACACTAAAATTCACCACTTCCCTTTCCTATCCCCGCCCCAAATCCCTTTATTAACAATTTAAACATATTTAATTTACCGGTTCTTCCTCAGGCATATCTCCCTCCAATGCATTCACATTCACTTCTTCCATCCCAGGTCCCGCATTTGGTTGTTCATGTTCCATCTGTTCCAAAAACCCATCATGGTTCTCAGTATCAAAGAACCCCATTCCATTCCCGTGATTAGGACTGTTATTTTTTTCTTCCTCCTTTTTCTTAAGGTCCAGTTCGCTGGAATCCGTGACATTCGAATTGCTTTTAGATAAAGTATTTCTTATAAAAGAAAATGTATTTTAGGATTAGGGGGGGGGGGGAAGCGAGGGAGGGAGGGTACCCGAAAAATGCTCTAAAGATCTTCTTCATTTTTTTGGCAGTAAAGTAAAGGACCGTCCTTCCCACCTGTAAGGCCACATTATTATGTATCAGATTGACTGGGATTGGACTCTTCATCAAGACCAAGGTGCCAAATTTGGATGCGTTGTCTTCGATAAAAAACATATTTTTTTCGTATTTGATTGCTGCATGACAACGGGAAACTGAGATGTCAGGGATACGGATTTCACTGTCATGACCTCTTCCCTATAAAAAGAAGTAAAATAATGATTTTATTATGATCGAAACCAAACGGATGATGTTTTTGGCACCCATGTTGAGAACGTGAATGCCTCTGGATTGGTTTCGTTCACGAGAAAGGATCTCCAAAATTAAATAAGGACCTATGGGCTTAGGGATCTCAACAATATCATAAGTTATTTCATTAGCCACAATGGTGTCTATTTTATTGAAAAAATGATAAAAGTTTTTTAAAAAAAGATGAATTTTTTTAAAATTAATAAAATTGTTTGAAAAACGATAAAATTATGGAAAATTATGAACATTTTTTAAATGTTGAAATTATATAAATCATAAAATTTTTAAATATTTAATTTACTGGGATATACGCGCTTGCATAGCTCACATTCGAAATTCTTCCATAAAAATGATGTGGAACATGATGTTTGTTTGATTTGGAGCCTGCTTTTCAACCACTGTTGCAAACATCGTATGTGGATAAATTGCATCGTTCCCGCGCATTTACAAGGAGTCACAAAAGGATTATCAGGTTCTGAGTTATCCCCAAGACAAATCCTACAAAGAAATTGTGAAAGTCTAGATTTTTGCCCGTTATCATCCGCATTTCCCTTAAAATTTTAGTTCATCCCACGATTAAATTACTTAAATACATTTTCAGGTGAATTAATTCCTACATTTTCTTGGGTTTTTACGGGTTCATTGATTCCGAAATCCTTGATTTTGAAACGGATTCTGCCTAATTTTATAAAATCGCCCTGTGTTAATCTATAGGTCTATAAAAATGATAATTGATTGTCAAATATGAACGAATAATTTATGAACCTTATTGTCTTTATTGACTTTGAGGGATTTCACAACAATCCACACGCTGTTGCAATGCAAGCCGTCATATTCTGCATCTGGAGACCCCTTTTCCTTGTTTTTGTTATCCATCAAATCAGAACTTATAAAATAATTATTGTCTTTGATGACAATTTTGGCAAGCGAATTGTTGTCATGTTTTTCCTGTTGTGCCTGTTCGTAACAAATCTTAAAAGAAAAAATATTCTTACAAATTCTTCTATATTATGGATTTTGACAAGTTTCACCTCATTTTTGTCCCGGAACATGAATGCTGAGAAATAACTGAATTATAGCGGGGAGAATGAGTTAAAAGTACCATCTTCTGTTAATTTGAAGACATTTTTGAAGATATTTTTGTTCTCGTAGTCAAACAAACCATGGGAGTCACGATTCCATGTGAAGGTCTTGCCTATGCTGGAAGAAAAAATTATTATTAAAAGGAGAATAATAGACGTACAGTTGGATGTTCAGCATGGATTTGTTTTGTTGGGTGGGATGGATAGGATCATCTTTGGATTTCAAATTTTGGCAATTGCCCATTTTTGAGCACACAAACGAAAAATTTCTTGAGTTTTTTTGGTAGTTTATAGTTTTTAGTTATTAATTGTTGTAAAATTAAAAAATGAAGAAAATATCTGTTTAATCGGGAAAATAAAAAATAGAAAAGGAACAATTTTCAAATAAAATAAAATAAAATCTGTTTTTGGCAATACGACAAAATTGAAAGCAAAGCACCAATTAATTGGAAAAAGCCAAAAGTTCAAATTTTTATTCTTTTTGTTTGTTTGTTTAAAAAAAATATGGAATTTTTTTAATTTAATTAAAAAATTTAAAAAAAAACAAAAAAAAAACAACTGCTTTCATTTCTATAATGTCAGGTTCCCAAATTCTCAAAGACACCTTTTACCGTGAAAAATTGCTCTCCCTCTCAACAACTGAACAATCTCTCAACGTTGAAAAGAAAAAACTTCGAGAACTGAGCAAGAGTCCAATCGATCCCGAGACTATTGTTTCTGGTTTATCAAGTCTGGGGAAAACTGCCGATGGGACCTCATATTCATATTTATCTATTGATATTTCAAACAAAGATTTGTTTAGCATTATGGTTTTTATCTCATAATTTTGAAAGGCCCTAAGCTTTTTATTTTATTAAAGGGACTTGATGAGTATGTGAGTCTTCAAAATGTCAATGTTTCCCATAATAACCTCGTGACTTTAAAGCCACTTTCTGCATTAAAATACCTCCTCACACTCAATGCTAGAGGAAACAAATTAGGGAAACTATTAGATTTTGTGTAATTTTATTGTTTTTTTTTTGTTTTTTTTAGCTAAAATTCTCATTCAGACCTCCTTTAAATCTTGAGGAAGTTGATTACAGCGAAAACGACATTAAAGAAATTCCTGATCTTTCGAAGAACCGATTCCTTAGAAAACTAGTCCTTGATCAGAACCATATTCAGAAAATCGAGGGGATCTATCGAAATAACAACTTATATGTGAAAATTCTTAAAATTGTTTTTTTTGGAAGTTATTTTGATATTTTAGGACCTGAGAATCAATAATAATCAAATCGAAAAAATCGAAAACCTAGATAATCTCAATCTCATCGAACTTCATCTGCAAGGCAATTTCATAAAATCGATCTCTGGATTGCAGAAATTGCCAAAACTCAGAGTTTTAAACCTTTCCAGGAATCAAATCAGCAAGTGATTTTTCTGCTTTTTGCGAATTTTTAATGAATTTTTTAAAGATTAAGCGGACTTGACGCTTTGAAATCATTGAGAAATCTTCAACTTTCAGATAATAGCATAAAAAATGTTAAGGAGTTGGCACATCTTGAAAAATTGGAATTTCTTTCTGTTTTGGACTTTTGCTTCAATCCGATCCAACAACGCAGATTTTATCGTTTTCAAGTATTCTTAAAAATATTCTTTGATATGACAATTTTTAAAGGTTTTATTCAATTTGCCACAATTGAGAGTCTTAGATGGAATGGCGATCTTGGCTGAGGAATTGGTCAAATCTGAGAATTTCTATGGACTTGAATTGGAAGAAAGAAAGGAAATTTTCAAGAAAACTTTAGAGGAGGAGGAATTTGTTGATAGGAGGATCAATTTCATTGAACTGGTGGACCCAGAAAGCGAAAGCGATGATGAGGAGATTAATTTCATCGATCAATATGATAACGAGGGGAAGGTTGTCGTGAGGACGCAGAGCAAAATCAGGTCGAAACAAGGCTCACAGACACAATTTTCCGAAAATTCAGTGAGGGGAAGCATGCGTGATAAGGAGATGAAATAATAATGCGTAGTTTTTCTAAGTAAAAATCAAGTGTTGATAGAAAGGAAAAGAAATTTTTTTTTTATTTAGAAAAGTCGTATATTGGGTAATGTGTTAGCAATCATACCCATTTTATAAGAGGAATAATAGTTTATGGGAATGATTGTTTTTTTTTTAATTGTAAAATAAAAAATTAAAAAAGTATATTTTTTTTTAAATATATCTCTATTTTCAAAATCAAAATTAAGACAATTAGTTTTTATAAAAATATTTTTTTTTTCTTATTTTTTTTTTATTTTTGAAAAATATTCAGTTGTTTGTTAGAATTAAAAAATGTTAAATTGTGAAAAATTTTGTATTAATGAATAAAAAGTAAACATAAAATTATTTTTTTAAAATTGTCAAAAATTAAAATAATTTATGAACGTTTTGTTTTTATGTAATTAATATGCAAAAAAAATGATTTTTTGAATAATAAACAGAAAAAAAAAATAATTTTTCATAATTCTAGTTTTTATGCTGTTGTTTGAAAATAATTAATTCCTTTTTAAATGTCATCTTGAATGAAAGGGATGAAAACTACCTTCTGGCTGTTATTTGTCGCCAAATGCGAAATGGTCTCGTAATACCTGATTTGCATGGCAGCTTCCGAACTCAAACTATCTGCGGCTTCCCTCATTAATTTTGCGCTTTCGACATCAGCCTTTGCTGAAATCACTTTGCTTTCAGCAGATCTTTGCATTTTGGCAGCACTGCTTAGGGTTTGTTGCAAATCAGAGCTCAACACAACATCCTTGATGAAAATTTGTTCGATGATGATTCCCCATTGTTTGACTCTATCTCCGATATAAAGTTGCAATTGATGTGTTATTTCTCCCTTTTTCTCCTGCATTTCATTCAAAGTGTATACCCCACACACTGTTCTTATTGCAGAATAGGTGATGTTCGTCACGCTTTCTTGTAAATTGTTCAGTCGAAACATGGTATATCTTGGGTTCACTACTTTGTAATTGATGGCGGTATCTACGGCAGCAGTGATGTTGTCTTTTGTGATGATATTTTGTTTCACGAGGTCTAGGGTTTGCGTTTGTAAGTCCACCATAATCAACCTTTCAGTCGACGGAGTCACAAATTGCAGGCCTGCATGAATAGTCTCAATAAATCTGCCAAATCTCATTTTCAAAGCACACCAACTCTGTGGCACTTCAATATTAGGATTTGAGACACATAAACATGGGATGAACTGTCTGCACTTTCCACAACAATTACAACAACATTGCATGCAATCCTCATAACAAGGATAACTTTTTTCATATTTCATATTTGTGTACTCATCATCCATTGTAACCATATTCCTGTTGGGGGGGTTTCTATCATCAGATCGACCTCCAAAACCTCCTGGACCCTGATTCCACCCTCCAGCTTGACCCATCATTGCTGGAGGCATATTTTGATTAGGACCACCCATCATTTGAATTTGACCTCCATATTGGCCTGGACCTCCAAATTGACCTGGACCACCCATTTGACCTCCCATTCCTCCCATTCCACCACCCGTCATTGGGGGTCTGTTCTGAGGCTGCATGGGCACATTTTGCACCCCACCAGGTTGAGGTTGGGAGTTATGACTGGGATCGTTGCCTAGGTAACCTTGACCACCTGGATAGTTGACGGACGAAAAATTAGGCTGATTGATCGGCTTGATTTCAATTTCTTGATTTTTGATAGGCTCGGTGAGGATTGGCTGTTTGTAGTCGTCGGTCATTTATTTATTTAGTTTGAAATTTTTTGATGATTTTTGATTTATTTTTACGGAGTTTGTGAAATAAAAGGTAAAAGCCTATGATTATGCTTTTTTTTAATGAATAAAAAAAATCAATGTAAAGTTTCCCGTAGAAAAAATAGCATAAAATGTAAGCATCTCAATGCTTACGTTGAAAGAAAAAATAATATATGTTTTTTTTCCTCTGTTTTTAATAAATCATTTTTCATTTTGGAAATATTAAATAACAGGAAAAATGCAAAAATAAAAAAAAATGAAATTTAAAGAAAGAATATTCTTTATTGTTTTTCGAAAACAAAATACAACAAATTTTTATTGAATCACTGATTCTGAATACACACATTTGAGAGGAACCCAAAAATATATGTTTTTTCTGAATATTTTTGGAGATATTAAAAAAACAGAATTTAAAAAAAAAAACGCAAAAATCAAAAATAAAGTAGTTTTTTCTCAAGTTTAATGGATTGTGTCAAAATGATTTAGAAAGACATAATTTAATGCATATAATAGACTTTAGTTTACATAAGTAGTATAATTGCAGTTCGACAAAAAACCGACACTTTCATATATTATTTCAAACAAACTAATTTAAATAGCAACAAAAACTTCTTATTGTTTTGAACAGCAGCAAAGAAACTTCTCCAGCCAGCTCTTTTCTTTCATTTTCTCATCAATTTCCTTCTTTTTCCCCCTCTTTTCAAGCAGAAGACTGTTCCCTCTATACACTTCATTCCCAAAGGAACTGCTACATCTTGTAGCCTTATGAACAGAAAGTTTTGTTTCTTCTTTATTTTCCAATTGATTTTCTTCTGCCTTCAAATAGAAAAGTCCGCAATCACCACAATCTTTGAGGGCCTGTGATTGTTCCAAAGCTATAAGGAATTGAATTTTAAAACTATAATATGAAATAATATGACCTGGAAGATCGTTTTTTGGCTTTCCAGTCTTCTTAGCAAAATTTATAACGAAATTCCAATCATCTACAATTTCGACGTCTTGCGACTTGAGGTCTTGTTTGACGACATTAATGAGATCTTCAATCTTGGCTTCTTCATTAATTCTAAGATTGATTTCCAAAATAGTGCCCTTAAATTTCATCGGTGCTTCATAGAACACTTTTATAAGTCTTTGACTACCCACAGAGATCACCCCGATGTTATTGTTGCTGACAGCTGTGTTTTGGCAGGAAATCAAGGATTGGAGCTTGCTTTTCCGTTGGGAATAAAAGGGAACTATTTTTTTAAAAATTTTAACATTTAAAAAAAACAAGGAAAAATTACTTCGTGGGTCAATTTTTGTGAATTTTGGGGGTTCCGAAGATTTAGATATCGAGCTGTGATCCGATTGGGAGTTGGAATCTGATAAAAGTAGCATTGGGAAGTATTAGTGGATAATCGAGAGTTTTTTCTGAAATTCGTATAAATAATTAGTCCGGAAAAAGTTGGCGACTCGGATAAAAAGACAGAAGGGACGTTAATACGTAAGCTGAAAGGTTTAATTAGTTTTGAATTTCTGAAAAACAACAATAGATGACATAATATTCGCAGACATTCAAATTATACTTTCAGTTTTAAAATTAAAAGCAAAGCTGGCGAATTCTGTGAGCTAACGCCTAAAAAAATAAAGCAAATGACGTGTTGGTAAATTTCTAAAGCCTTTCTGAATATACAATGTTTTCGAATTTTTTTACAATTCAAATGAGATCATTTCATTTTCAAAAAAATACATACGAAAATGTCATTTCTATTATTTTTGCACTACCTTTTATTATATTTATATTTTAAATATTGGTGTTCTGACGAAATTTGCAAAAAAACAATTTTGCTTCTTTTTTTATTTATAAACAAACATTTATTTTCATTTAGAAGACAATTAAATCCTCCCTTCCCCCCCTCCTTTTCAGAACTTAAAAAAAAAAAATTCAGCTTTTTCTTCTTCTTCATGAATAAAACAATTAATTTCAACACCGACCTCAAACAAAAATTGTTTCTCTAAAACGAAAAAACATTGTTGTTTCCTCTTAAAATCAAAAAATTGTCGAATGAAAAAAGTCAAAAAAAAATTTAAAAATTCTCGTTTTAAAAAAAAATCAAAAAACTTTAAAAATCTTGGTTTTCTCACCGGATGTCGCAATTCCCGGTTTCCTCTTCACAGATCTTCCACCTTCTTTCCCAGAAGAAATTCCATGAGTTCAAGACTCTTCTTTCCCATAATCATCATTTGAATTTTTTCCATATCAGTGATTCCAAAGGCTACACAGTGCTTCATCATTCTGCCCTAACAAACCAAATAGAATCATTGACTCTTTTTATTGATTACATGCGGAAATCCACAGAATTCACTGAAGATACGTTCAAAGCTTGGATCAATAGAGAAAGTCTTGATGAAGGATTCACGGCATTGCATTTGGCTTCCTATAAAGGAAACATAGTAAAAAAACAAAAATTTCCAAGTCATTTATAAAAACAAATAGATTATTTCAGAGACTCTATTGAAAAACGGGGCCGATATTGAAAAGAAGACATTTCAAGGGTTTACGAGCCTGCATATTGCAGCTCAGGCCGATCAAATAGCCTCTATAGTAATGTTGAAATCAAAGGGATGTGATTTAAATTCATTGGATTGCAAGGGAAGTACCGCATTACATTGGGCAGCCTACACGGGGTATGTGATATGTTTTTTCTTATAGAAATGTTAATTTATAGGTGCGAACAAGCGATCAATTATTTGACTCGATGGCAGGAAATAATGATAAATTTGAAAGATCAAGATCAAGGATACACCCCGTTGCATTTAGCCACCATCACTGGAAATTCGAAGATTGTGAGAAGATTACTGATCAAAGGGGGGGATCCGAAAATTCGGGATAATGTGGGCAAAAAACCAGCCGATTTGGCGAAAGAAAATCATTTCAACAATATTTTCAAGATGTTGGAGAGTTCATGCAAGGCTGGAGAATGCTACCAGATCACCCCAGCCTTTCATTATAAGAAAACTAAGGTCTGTTTTTTCACGTTCTGGATGATATTTTGGGGAATAAATGTCATAATGGTGCTGATTGATTTCCCAGGTAATGAAGATTTCTCATTTTTGAAGATTTGAAATTTGCATTTTTTTTGTGGGATTCAATTTTTGAAATTAATTTCCAATTTTTTTGTTTTACTTTTGAAACTAATTGTTTTTTTTAATTATTTTAAAATTTTCTTTTATTTTTCAATGCTAATTATAAATTATTTTTAGCTCTTCTTTTAACAGTATGGACCATCCTCCAGCTCTCGCTTTCCCTGTTGACCTTCATTTTTTACCTGATAAGTTGGCTTCGATCACCTGGCTACATTCCTAGAGGTCCAGAAAGTGATTTTCTTTCTCTAATATCTGACAATTCACCTGGTGACATTTGTCCGGATTGTGCCATTTTGAAGCGGAATAGAGCCAAACATTGCGATTCCTGTGGCCGATGTGTAGACATTTTCGATCATCATTGTCCTTGGATCGCGAATTGTGTCGGAGTTCGGTTTATAGCTAAAATTTTATCTGAATTTATTAAAAATGCTTTAGAAATCATAAATATTTTTTTGTGTTTTTGTTGTTTCTTTGGTCACTTATGATATTTACTTTGGTAAAATGTGGGTTTTTCCTCGTAAATCCGCTGGATTCTGGTATTTTCTGGAGTGACCTAACTGAAATTAACAATGAAACAGCTGATTTAATAAAAATCGCAGTACAATGTGCACTAATGTTGATTATCTTCTTATTTTTGATCCCCACAAGGTAAAAATATCTAAATAACATATTTAAAAAAAAGGTTTAATTTTAGTGTCTTACTTTTTGTCCAAATTGGAAATTTCCTATTAAATAAAACAACAGCCGAGCGTTTCGGTTATAACTCCAAAAAAATTGAAAAGGTTCGTTCTTTCGATGAAATCCAAGAGAAACTCGACATTCGCAATGTTATTTTTTTTAAAATTCTATCAAATATTAAGATTTTTCTCTAAAGGAGTCAGCTGAAACTGTGCCGAGTCTTTTATCAAGCAGCAAGGGATTGCTTGGGAAAAAAAAGAAAAAAGCTGGCATAAAACGATATTTCTTCAATTGTATGGATATGTGCTATCGAAACGAGCGCAAGGTGACGTCATAATAAAATGCACAAACTAGCTAATTTATAGTTTTTTTGCATATCACATCTCGTAGATTAATTAAAAGCAAAATTCCGTTTGGATTTAATTAAATTAACGCCAAATAAATTAAAGACCCCCCAAAAAAAAAAAGTTCTGGAATTCTGCAAAGGGAAGATCGCACATTATAAAGTCCCAAAATATGTAAAGGTGGTGGACGAGTTCCCGATCACAGTTACTGGCAAACCACAGAAGTTTAGGATGAGAGATGATATGAATTTGATTTTAAAGGATGAGAAAAATGTGGAGTTGTATAAAATCAGATAAAAAATAGAACAAATTTAATTTTAGAGAGATTTTTTAGAATTTTTAAAAAATAATTTTTTAAGTTGAGAAA
>Ga0302320_10029636_pt1 | contig 10464 bp, 12 predicted proteins | sample Bog_T0_3_FD_202130 | JGI IMG/M metagenome (GOLD analysis project Ga0302320, IMG submission 202130) | Peat permafrost microbial communities from Stordalen Mire near Abisko, Sweden - Bog_T0_3 | ecosystem: Environmental > Terrestrial > Soil > Wetlands > Peat | place: Sweden: Abisko, Stordalen Mire... | reverse complement strand
CGAGCAGGAAAATCCGTCCGCTCGCGTGGAGGGTGCGCGCCACCCAGACGGTGAGGGCAATGCTGATGGCGAGGTAGGTGAGGTAACAGGTTGCTACATTCATGATTCCTCCTTCGTTTCATACGGCGAGTGGTCGTTGTGAATCCCCAGGAGCGTTTCGACAGGACATCGTTCCAATGCACTCGACAGTCTCGTTCAATGGATCGTCAAGCCGGGGTCTGTTGGAGCGCAGCGACAGGTCTCCTGCGGAATAAGGCGAGTATTAGCAAATTGAATAGGTGAGTGAACCCCATAATAAGCAGAAACCACCCCACTTTCTCTCCGATGACTTGCGCTACGAGCGTTTTGTTCGTCAGCTGCTCATAGGTGCGGAAAGAGGCTCCAACGAAGCCGAGACTTACCATGTAGAAGCCGACATCCAGTAACTGGGCGACGGCGGAAACAAGTCGCTTGTTTCCGGTGAAAGCATCGTTGAGGAAAACTGAACCCGCGCGACGCAAGATGCGGGCCAGAGCAACGATCAACATCGCACAAACAGAAAAATAGGCTAGGTAGTAGGTTTCCAGATACATGACCAACCTCCCTGGACATTTTGAACATGTTCAAATACAAGGTAAGCCCAAGATTTTCCCGTGTCAAGAAAATTATGAACATGTTCAAAAAATGGATCCAAGGGGCGGAGGAGGGAAGGTTGGGACTGCGGGGACCGGAAAAGGCGGGAAGGGTTTTCTTCTATCCCACTCATGCGCAAAGAACGCGCATGAATGGGCCACACGGAATTCATTGGGCACCCGGCTTGGCTGCAGTTATCAGGGGTGGGGCTGGGCGTGGTACCAGGCCTGGAAGTAGCGGCGACGGCGGTTTTCGCGAAGAACAACGATGAGGATGATGATGAGGATTACTACGGGGAACGAGATGGTCACACCCGGCTGAATGACACGCTCGCGGCCCACATTGGCGGAAGCAGCGGCATGATAGGGACCGATGATGGCGACAGCATCGCGCCCGATGGTGGCTTGTTCGCCGAGATGCACGGGGCCGATAATGCTGACCACATCTCTGTCGATGGAGGCATGGTCGCCGACGGTGACGCCGCCGAGGATGCTGACCACATCACGATCGGCATGGCCGTTGACTTCAACGCTGCCGAGGATGGAGACGATGTCACCCTTGACTTCGCCGTCGACATGGACGCTGCAGAGGATGCAGATGGCGTCGTGGATGGAACTCGCGGAGGTGACGTTGATGTCGTTGAAGAACTGGACGGCATCCTGATCGGCACGGGCGGGGATGGCGGCCAGGGCAAGGACGGCCGCCAGGAGAGAGAAAAGGAAAGCTCGCTTCATCGCAGAGGACTCCTTGATGTGAGTTTACGCAATGCAGCGGGGAAAGTTCCGTGAAAAAACAGGGGGCAGGGAAATGGGGAATAGGAGGGCTCGGGGAGAAGTTGCTCCTATCCCGCTCATTCGCTACGATTGGACCCCAATTTTCGCGGGACTGAGGGCGATCGTCCAGTCCGAAGCGCGGTCCACGAGGATATCGGGTTCCGTATCGAGTATCGTTTGCGGTCCGAAGCCGAAGGCGCAACCGATGGACCAGGCTCCAGCGTTGCGGGCCGTTTCGACATCAACCTGGCTGTCGCCGATCATGACGGTTTCTTCGGGCGTTACGCCGGTTTCGCGCATGATGGTGCGGAGGCCGGTGGGGTCGGGCTTTTTGATGGCGAAGCTGTCGCCGCCGTAGATGTATTGGAAGTAGTCGGCCATGCCGAGGCCCTCGCAGATGCCGCGCGCGGGGCGAACCGGCTTGTTGGTGAGGACGGCCATGACGCGGGGCGTGCCGCCGGGCGTGTCATGCAGGACGCGCAGGGCCGCGAGCGCTTCGAGTACGCCTTCGTAGGCGTAGGTGAAGTCGAGTTTGTGTTCGCGATAGTAGGTGAGGAAGAAGTCGTAGGCGCCGGCGAGCAGAGTTTCCTCGACCTGGTCGGGCTGGATGCCGGCGGACATGGCGAGCGAGCGGCGCATGAGCATGGGAGCTCCGTTGCCCACGAAGCCGGCAATGGCGGGGTCGGGCAGGGGAGCGCAGCTAAATTGCTGGAGGGCGGCGTTGACGCTGTTGCACAGATCCTGCGCCGAGTCGATCAGGGTGCCATCGAGATCGAAGACGAGGAGCTTCAACCGCTCGACGGGCAAGGGGCGAAAAACATGAACCATACTCCCAGTGTATCGAACAGGAAATGGGGGTGGAAAACGCGCTTGGGCGGCGAGCAGGTGGATGCGATGATTGTTACAGCCGCGTGAATCCGCCGGCAAACTCTTTCCATTGAAAGGACTTCGCGTGGTGAAGAATCTCCGCTTGAACCTTGCGATCGTATTCGTGATGGGTGTGGCTCCGTTGATGACGCTGGGGCAGCAGGCCATGTCCCAGGCTAGGCCACAGAGCAGGGCTGGGCAGCCGGTTTTCAGCGTGGACGGGCCGGGTGAGCGGATCGAGAATATTGACGATCTGAAGAAGGAGCTGAAGGCTTACCATGCGTGCACCTGCAAGTGCGGCTGCTACACGCACGACCTGGATGTGCAGGCGGATAAGGCGGTGGCTTTTCTGCGGAGGCGCGCGGCGCATGTGAGGCCCAACGAGAAGCTGGCGATGGTTTTCGATATTGATGAGACGTCGCTCTCGAATTGGACAGTGCTCGTGCAAGAGGATTTTACATACGACAAGAAGGCATCCGAAGCTTGGGAGGAAACCGGTCAGGCTCCGGTGATTCCGGGAAGCCTGCGCGTGGAACAGGAAGCGGAGCGGCTGGGGGTTGCGGTTTTCTTTATTACGGGAAGGCCGGAGCGTGAGAGGGAAGCCACCGAGCAGAATTTGAAGGCGCAGGGATTCGGTGGGTGGCAGCAGCTCTCGCTGCGGTCGGCGGCGATGGAAGCGAAGATGGCGGAGGAGTACAAGTCCAGCGTGCGGGGGGAGATTGCGGCGCAGGGCTACAAGATTGTGCTGAACGTGGGAGACCAGTGGAGCGATTTGAAGGGCAAGCCGGAGGCGGAGTATTCGGTGAAGTATCCGAATCCGTTTTACTTGATTCCGTAAAAGCAGTTGTCAGTTGTCAGTGGTCAGGGATCAGTGGTTAGGGATTAGAAAAGCTTCGCGGTTGAGTGAACTGGTGTCCCACCCTTTCGCCAGAAAAAAGGCGAAAGGATGGGGCACGGGGCATTTGTTCAGGTCGATGCGGCGGCTTGAATGCCGCCACTACAGCCGGTCAGGAGACTGCTACTCTCCGATGCTGGCTAGTGGATGTGGATGCTGCCGGAGCCGGTTTCAATGCGCACGGTCGGGCCGCCGCCGCCGACTTTGCCGGAGATGTGGTGGTGGTCCTCGGTGCCCATGGTGGTCATCTCGCGGTCGGAGTGAACGCCGCCTGAGCCGGTTTCGGCGTCAAGGGTGAATGGGGCACTGCCTGTCCAGACTTCGACACTGCCGGAGCCGGTTTCAAGCTTCCACGATTCGGAAGGCGTGCCGGCCGCCTTGATGCCGCCCGAGCCTGTATGCGCCTTCAACGCGCCATGCAGGTTGTGCAGCTCGATGGTGCCAGAGCCAGTTTCGGCTTTCACCTCACCGTCACCCACTTGATCGGCATAGATGCTACCGGAGCCGGTGTCAATGCTGAAGCCGCCGCGGAGGCCCGTGGCGTGGACGCTGCCGGAGCCGGTGCTGAGTTTGGCATTGACGCCGACGCCATTGTCGGTAACCTCGCCGGAGCCCGAAGCCGCATTGAGCATGGCGTCGGCGGGCGCCTGAATTTCGTAGTCGATGCTGATGTTGTGCAGGTTTTCATGGTTCGAGCCAATGCGTACGATGTTGCCGGTCTGTTGGATCGGTGGATTGTCGGCGATCTGCTTGACGCGATCATCATCCGCGCCCCAGCCGGACTTGACGCGGCCGAAGATGTGAACCTGGTTGCCGGAGCCTGGCGTGATGTGGATGCTGCCTGCGCCGGTGGCAATGGTCAGGTCGACTTTTCCGTTCAGCGTGAGGTTACGCTCGAAGGTAGCTTCCGTGGCGCGAGCATGGGTGGTGGCAAGGGTGGCCGCGGTGGCCAACAGCGCCATTCCAATTACCAGACGGTTCATAGATTTGTTCCTTTCCTGTGGGGTGCGGGGGGAGGGCAAGTTATAGGGAGCGGGGCAACGAAACGAACTTCCCGACGGAGCCCCAGGGAGCAAATCCCAGTCGTCGAGACGACCATGTTCCTTGCATTTGTATGACCAACAGAGGCCGACGGTTAAATCCAATCGTTTCAATCTGAAATGTTGGGCCTCTGACTGATCGCGGCTGTGGACTGCTGTCCAATTTCGGACAGTGTTGAGCGGATCCGAACATCTAAACGGGATATACGAGGTTCGGGGGGCCGCGGTTCCGGCCGGTTTGGGTCTGTCCAAACGGAAGCTGACCCGATTTGGCTGAAGTGCTATGCTCTGACGCAGATGCAAGGCCTCTCGCTACTCCAGACCGTCGCTGTAGCCATGCTGATTTTGGCCAATGCGTTCTTTGTGGCCGCTGAGTTTGCGCTGGTCTCGATTCGCGAAACGCGGGTTGAGCAGATGCTCGCGGCCAAGGTGGCAGGCGCCCGGGCGGTTCGGCGGCTGCAACTCGGGCTTGACGAGCTTTTGCCGGCGGTGCAACTGGGCGTGACGCTGTGCTCCCTGGCGCTGGGCTGGTTGGGAGAGCCGCTGGCGTCTGGCCTGATTGCCGGCTGGCTAGGCAACCTGCCGTACGCGAATGTTTACGGGCATATTGCTGCCGTCACACTCGGTTTTGCTTCGATTACGTACTTTCACGTGGTGGTGGGCGAGCTTGTTCCGAAGGCGCTGGCGCTGCGGCGAGCGGAAGCGCTGGCCCTGGCCGTGGCGCCTCCCATGCTGGTGTTTATGTCGATGGCGCGGCCTGCCTTGCGCCTGTTGAAAGTGTCGGCCGCGTTTGTTCTGCGCGTCTTCGATGTGCCGCTCACGGAGCGCTCGAGTGTGCACTCGGCCGACGAATTGAAACTGATTGCGACCTCGGCGCGGCGGATGGGATTGCTGCCTAAGTTCGAGGAGACGCTGATCCATCGTTCGCTGGAACTGGACGAGGTTTCGATCCGCGAGATCATGACACCGAGGCAGAAGATCTTCGCGCTGCCATCGGACATGCTGCTGGAGGAGGCCAGCGCCAGGGTGATTGCGCGGCATCGATCGCGTGTGCCAGTGTACGACGAAACCCGCGGGCCCGAGCACATTGTGGGCGTGGTGTATGCGCGCGACCTGGCCCGGCTTATTTTTTTTCGATCAGCATCGGAATCCACGTCGGAAGCAATTTCCGCGCGTGGGCCTCAATCACCGGTCCCCAAGGGCGAGGGACCGGGGGCACCCGCGCCTGCGGAATCTTCGGGTGACTTATTTCCGGAGGCGCGGTTCCAGGCGAGTCCGCGGATGGAGCCTACGGAGGCTACACGGCCGAATTTGATGACACCGTTTGTGGAACTGCGATTGCGGCAAGTGATGCGCGATGTGCTGGTGGTTCCCGAGACGCGGTCGGTGCTGGACCTGATCGGCGACTTTCAGCAGCGTCGCCGTCACATGGCGGTGGTGGTGGACGAGTTTGGCACGGTGGTGGGATTGGTGACGGCCGAGGACGCCATTGAGCAGCTCACAGGCGAACTGGATGACGAGTTCGATTCACCAGCGGTTCCGGTGCTGACGACAGCATCCGGTGCGCTGCTCATGGATGGCGGCGTAAACCTGCGCGACCTGGAAACGCAGATGCAGTGGAAGATCCCGCGGGACGGCGGGGTGGAAACGCTGGCGGGCTTTCTGCTGGTGCGGCTCGGCCATATTCCTGTTCCGGGAGAAACGATTACTTACGATGGACGCCGCATGACGGTGATGGAAATGGATAACCGCCGCATTGCGAGAATTCGCGTGGAGCCCGTGGCGAAGGCAGAGCCGGCGAAAGACTGATTCCCAAAAAAATTAGACGGCGTTGATGTTTCAAACTTCGCTGCCACTTACTGCGCGGCCGGTTCGAAACAGTGGTACTCCCGGGTGAGTGGGAAAATTTCGCATTCCTCACTGGAAAATTAGAGAAATTCATGTATTCTTTCCCGACACGGTTCAAATACAGGGATCCCCGCGACAGGTTTGGTTTGCCAAGGTAAGCAAATGGCAACCCCGATTTGAGCCCCAACAACCATATTTCTGACGAAGCTGAGAATTTGTTTCTTTTCGGCTGATCATTGCGAGAGTCCTACCGATGTATCGATAGAGGGGCGCTGTTGTGCGTCTTGCGGCGGCTCGGGTGATTTGCGTTGTCGCCGGAACATTGCCACTTGATTGGGAGGGAAGCGATGGGGAAGAAAGACAAAGAGAAGAACAAGGCGAACGGCTCGACGGGAGCGAATGGGACGGGCGCGCTGGTGAACGGCAAAGGGCAGTCAAATGGCGACGGTGGGGTGAACGGCAAGGATCACCCAGGCAAAAAGGATCATGCTTTCGCGCCGGCGCATCCTGGGGAAATTCCATCCATGCGGATCGGCAAGGACTGCGACTACGAAAAGGAACTGCGCCGCCTGCAGGTTGAACTGGTGAAGCTGCAGGAGTGGATCAAGCACGAGCGTCTGAAGGTGGTGGTGCTTTTTGAAGGCCGGGACGCGGCGGGCAAGGGCGGAGCAATCAAGCGCATTACGGAGTCGCTGAATCCGCGCATCTGCAAAGTGGTGGCGCTGGGCACGCCGACGGAACGCGAAAAAACGCAATGGTATTTTCAGCGTTACGTTCCGCACTTGCCGGGCGCGGGCGAGATGGTGCTGTTCGACCGGAGCTGGTATAACCGCGCGGGCGTGGAGCGCGTGATGGGTTTCTGCACGGATGCCCAGTACCAGGAGTTTTTGCTGACGTGTCCTGAGTACGAGCGCATGCTGGTGCGGTCGGGGATCATTCTGATCAAATATTGGTTCAGCGTGAGCGATGCGGAGCAGGAGCGGCGCTTTCAGGACCGGATGAACAGGCCAACAAAGCGCTGGAAGATCAGCCCGATGGATTTGGAGTCGCGGAAGCACTGGGCGGATTACTCGCGCGCGAAGGACGAGATGTTCAACCATACGGACCACAAGCAGGCGCCGTGGTTCGTGGTGAATGCGGAGGACAAGAAGGCCGCGCGCCTGAATGTGATTCGCCATTTGTTGTCGAAGATTCCTTACAAGGATTTGACGCCGGAGCCGCTGGAGCTGCCGCCGATTGTGAAAGCAGAGTACGTGCGGCCGCCATACCAGGAGCAGCACTTTATCCCGGTGGTTTACAAGTAACTCCTCCGCTTGGAATAATCCCTAATCGGAGGAGCATGCTCTCAAACCGTTCTGTACCGCCATGCACCGTGATTCCGGTGCTGCTTTATCCTGACGTGGTTGCGGCTGCTGAATGGCTTGAGAAGGCATTCGGCTTCAGGGTGCGGCTGCGCATTGGCGACCACCGCATCCAGATGAAAGTTGGCGACGGATGCCTGGTAGTCGCTGAAGGAGCGGGGCCGGTGGACAGCGCTCACATCACTATGGTGCGTGTTAGCGATGCCAACAGCCACTGCGAGCGCTCCCGCTCGCATGGCGCACGCATTGTTGACGAGCCCGACGACAAACCCTATGGCGAGCGACAGTACAGGGCGATCGATTTTGCAGGTCATCCGTGGGTCTTCACGCAATCCATTGCCGATGTGGCTCCAGAGGAATGGGGCGGCGAGGCTGTGGATCTCTAGTTTATGGTGGGTGAGAGCCTATGAAGCAGATCCTCACCCGCCTTGTGCTTACGATACCGGTCGTCTGGCTGGTGGTTTCGCTGGTATTTCTGCTGATTCACCTGGTACCGGGTGACCCGATCCAGATGATGTTGGGCGAGGGCGCGACGCCGGCGGACATTGGAGCGCTCCGCCACCAGCTTGGGCTTGACCTGCCGCTGCATACGCAGTACATCCGCTACTGGAACGGCGTTCTGCATGGCGACCTGGGCAACTCGATCCGCTTGCATGACTCTGTTTCGCACCTGATTGCGGTGCGCTATCCATACACGCTTGCGCTTACCATGACAGCGCTGGTGTTTGCGCTGGTGCTGGCGTTGCCTGCGGGCATCTTCGCGGCGGTGAAGCGAGGACGCTGGCTGGACCAGGTGCTTTCCGTGGTGAGCTTGTTCGGGCTGTCGGTTCCGGGCATCGCGCTGGGGCCGGTGCTGATTCTTGTGTTCTCGATTGCGCTTGGCTGGCTTCCTGTGTCGGGTGCGGGGCCGGGCGGAACGGCGTCCATCGAGTGGCGCTATCTGGTGCTGCCTTCGGTTGCTATGGGCGCTTCGCTGGCGGCGATTCTTACGCGCATGATTCGCACAGCGATGCTGGAAGAGCTGGGGAATGATTACGTTCGCACAGCGCGCGCCAAGGGGTTGAGCGAGAACGCCGTGGTGTGGCGACATGCGTTGCCCAATGCGCTGGTGCCGATTGTCACGCTGATCGGCTTGCAGTTTGGCGTGCTGTTGGCGGGGGCCGTGGTGACGGAGAAGATCTTCAGTTGGCCGGGGCTTGGACGGCTGGTAGTGGACTCGATTTCCAATCGCGACTATGCGCTTGTGCAGGGATGCCTGCTGTCGATTGGGTTGACCTATGTTCTGGTGAACCTGATGACGGATGTGGTGTACCGGTGGATTAATCCGAGAATGCGGTAGAGCAGGGAACAGGGAACGTTCTCGGTTGAGTGAACTGCGAGCCCACCCTTCCGCATAAAGCCGCGGAAGGATGAGGCACCTGACGTGGGATGCTTTACCAGCTCCAGGTGTAGCCGATGCCGGTGGTGGTGTACCAAGGAACGGTCGGAATCTTGTTGTAGCTCTCCTGAATCCAGATGCCGTTGTGGTCGTTGAAGTGGATGGCTGCGCCCAGGGCTTCGCCGTCGTAGAAGCGATTTTCGACGTGCGGGTAGCCGGTGAAGCTGGTAAGGCCCGCCTGAACCCAGGTGTAGCCGGTGACGATTTTTGTGCGGGGGAGTGCGAAGTTCTTCATTACGCCAAGGGCTTCTGTATGGGAGCCGAAGCTGGTGTGGAAGAACCCGTGGGAGCCGGCGTTCTCGTAAGTGTAGGCGAAGGTGAGCTCGTCGCCGATGGGGTCTTTCTTGAGGAAGCCGAAGGTGTGGCCGATGCCGATGTTGAGGTTGGCGCGGGGGACGAGGCCGGGACGATCGAAATCGGAGCCGGGCATGACGAAGAAGTCGGTGGAGGTGCTGGAACTTGCGGCTTCTGCGGGAGCGGGCGGGGGTGCGGGAGGAGCTTGCGCGGCGGTTGCGGTGGCGTAGAGGAAAGACAGGGAGAAGGCAATGCATGCGATGAAATGGAGCGTTCTTGCATCCATTTGCGGCGCCTCAAATTCATATTCGCCGCGATTGAGATCCGTCATGAAGAAGCGCGGCGTTGATCCTGATTCCATCAACTTGGGGATAACGAAAGCATGAAGAGCCGGCGCGGGTGGCCCATGATGCGGAACGGGGAACGGGGAACAGGGGATAGGGAACAGGGAACAGAAAAGCGCGAGGGGAAGTTCGTTCTTTCCCACTCATCCACGATGAAGCTGTGGATGAATGGGCCACCCGACAGTCATCAGGGAATTTGGAACACCCTCATTGAGGGTCTCTACGATTGAATGTCAGGCGGGACTTGATAGGTAGATGATTTTTGGCTCGAGGTCTCTGTTGGCTTTTACGGTGAGCAGGCCGATGGTGACGGGCAGCTCGAAGCGGCGGGGGCCGCAGGAGCCGGGATTGAAGTAGAGCACTCCTTTCTTGGTGATGTAGTTGGGCACGTGGGTGTGGCCCGAGAGGACTGCGGCGAATTTTCCGGCGGCTGGGTCGAGATGGAGCGTCTTGAGGTCGTGGAGCATGTAGATGTAGAGGCTGGGATGCGGCGGATTTTCGACCAGGGCGACCTCGGTCTCGGGGAGTTTGGCGCATGCGCCTTCGCGGTCGATGTTGCCGCGTACCGCGGTGACGGGGGCGATGGTTCGTAGCTCATCGAGGATGGAGATTTTGCCCACGTCGCCGAGGTGAAGTATCTGGTCGACGCCTTTGAGTGCGGGGAGAACTTCGGGGCGGAGGAGGCCGTGGGTGTCGCTGATGACGCCGATCTTCATGAGTACAGGATAGCGGTGCTGGCGGAGTTAGCGGGGTTGGCGGGGTGCTCCTTGTCCCTGATCCTTATGCGGCGGGGGATGAGGGGACCGAGCATACGCGACTCCGAAGGGCTGTTTTCAGTCCCGGTGTTGAGAACGGGCATCGTTCCTTCCCAGGTGCCCAAATGCGAGGCACCTTGATGGGATAAGGACGAAGGCTTCAGCGATCCATTAGGCTTTGGTTTATCGAGGACCAGGGCTTTGGATCAGGAGAAGCCTTCTATGAAGATTGTAGGA
>Ga0302320_10029633_pt1 | contig 10465 bp, 6 predicted proteins | sample Bog_T0_3_FD_202130 | JGI IMG/M metagenome (GOLD analysis project Ga0302320, IMG submission 202130) | Peat permafrost microbial communities from Stordalen Mire near Abisko, Sweden - Bog_T0_3 | ecosystem: Environmental > Terrestrial > Soil > Wetlands > Peat | place: Sweden: Abisko, Stordalen Mire... | reverse complement strand
AACCTTCGACGAGCCCCTTTGGCTCGTCCTTCTAGGCCAGGAAAACCCTACCTTGTCCCTCTTTCATAGAATCAGCTCCTCCGCAGGTAAAGGATCGTTTCACTCAGAGGCATGTAACCCCACCGATGACACAATAGATTTGCTGCCGAGAATGCCTTAGCTACGTGCTGCAGGACCATTTGCCCTTGGAGATGCCGAAGTCGATCTTCAGCCCGGTGCAGCAGGCGGCCTTGGCCGCCCGTATGACGCTGAACCGCTGGGCACGGCCGAAAGAACTGGCAAGTCCGGTCCTTTTTCTAGCCAGCGGGACGGGCAGACACGCTGTCGAATCGCCGGTCGGATTTCGGAAAAAAACTCCCTCTGGACCGCGAACGGGAACAAAGTCAACGCAGATTCGAGCCGGACTTAACCTGTTCGAGAAGCTTCTTGGCACGGTTGCCGGCGTTACCACCGACACCGGCCTCGACTACCTTCCGCATCGCCCTGGTAACGATTTTGGGCTCCTGGCCAACGACTTGGCTGGCAATTTTCACCGCAGCTTCTGCCGCCGCGTCCTTCATTGCCGGATCGCCCAGGTAGGAAACCGCCAGTTGCAAGGTCGCCGCCGAAGGAATTCGGCTGAGGATGTCCAGCGAAAGTTGCTTCTCCTCGTTTCGCTGGGCAATCTCCATCGCCGCACGGAACATCGCCAGGCGCGTCTCGGCAGACAGCTTGAACTGTCGGGCAATGCGGATATAGCCGCGCAATGCCCGGACCTTGTACTTGATGTCGCCTGCCGAGCGGGCCATGTCCAACAGGTATGGAGCGGCATCCACAGTCATCCATTCGCCCATCGCACGGCTGGTCACGTCCTGGATCTCGGGGGCACTTTCTTTGCTCGCCGCGGCAATCGTGCGGAGGGCCTTGTCGCCGCCCATAGCGCCAAGTGCGCCGAGAAGACGATATTTCGCGGCAACATCGGCTTCCGGCAGAGCGGCCGCCACCTTGTCGGCACAGGCTTCTCGCTCCGGCATGCGGAGGCAGGCAACACGCAATGCACCCTCGGCAGCCTTGGCGTCTTGTGTGTCCCGCGGCTTGACGACACATCGGATCAGGACCGGGAGGTCGGACAAGTCGGTGACCGAGCCGAGTGCGGCAAGTGCCACGGCGCGGACCTGCGCGTCCGTATCTTCGACGGCCTCCAGCAAAGCGGCGCGGGCTGTCGCCGTCCGCCGCTGCCCGGCAAGCTCGATTAGCACCATACGAGCCTTGCCCTTTGCTTTCCGCAGTCGGGCGACCACGTCAACATCGATCTCGCTGCCGGGCAAGCCGGCTAACGCTGTCATCGCCGCCTGCGAGAGTTTGACATCGGCATCCAGCGACGCGTCAAGCAATGTTGGAACGCAGCTTACGCCACCTTGACGCTGGAGCACACGAATCGCAGCAATCCGCACATTGTTTGGGCCATTTTTGGCCGCCTCCAGGACTTCAGGCGTTGTGCTGCTGTCGCCACGGTCGGCTAGAGCAAGGATCAGCAGTACCTGCCGTTCCGCAGCCGCGCTGTGCAGTTCCGCCACCAATAGTTCCGTCACCTTCGGCCCCGGAAGTTCACGAGCGACACGCAGCCCTAGAGCAAAACGCCCTTTATTGCCCGATTTCAGTTGCTCGGCCAACAGCGGCACACCGTCCGCACCTCGAGCAACGATCGCTCCTCGCGTCGCCTCAAAGATACGCTGCTGGGGCAGGTCCGCATGGCGCACTAGGTCGTAGGTTCTGACCGCGTCAGTTGATCTCCCTTCAGCCAAATAGCGTTCGGCACAAAGGATGCAGCCCCTGGCGGCTGCGGAGCGGACGGCAACATGCGAATGAGATAGGGAGGGCGCTAATGCCGTTGCCGCCCGATCTCCACCGATGCGACCGAGTGCCATGGCGGCGGCGGATGCTATGTCGGCGTCGGCGTCGTTAAGCAGCGGTGCCAAAGCATCCACGGCCTTTACATCGCGGCGGACACCGAGGGAGTTGATCACGCCCACAAGCAACCGGCCGCGAACTTTGCCCAGGGCGTCACGCAGCGCTTGGTCCACAGCCGGATCGGGAATCGCCTCCAAAGCTATCCTCGCCCAAGAGGCAAGTTCCTTGTTCGTCAACAGTGCCGAGAGCGCCGGAACGGAATCCTTCGTGCCGCAGATGGCCAATTGTTTGCAGGTGATAGCCTTTTCCTGCGGAGACGCGTTAGATTGGAGCACTTCGATCAGCCTCCGTTCACGGTCCGGGATCTTGCCCACGTCGGCGGCCGTGCATTTGGCCTGAACCAATATGGTCGCAGAGACAAGGGTGAGATAAAAGATGATGTTGTATCGTTGTGTTGTCATTTTCAAATCGCTCATCGATTTCTTGTCTATCCGCTTTACGACCTCAATACAACAGCCACGGCTCGCGCAGCGCTTCGCTTCGCAGTCGGTTGGCCTTTTCGTCGCCGACGAATTCGTTCTTCTTCGGGTCGAAGGCGAGTTTTCGGTTCAGGAAGATGGCAGTGTTTGCCGCGTGGCACGCGATGTGCGAATGGCACGCAACGTCAGCATTGCCGCGGGGCATTCCGCGTGACTTAACGCAATCCAGAAAATTGCGCACGTGGAAAGTGGCCGGATAGTCGCCGATTTCGACTACCTTCCGCCCGGCGAGCAATCCCGGTGAACTCAGCGCCAGCTTGCCGCTGTCGCCAGTCTCCACCCAGCCCGCATCGCCCTCGAACCGCACTGGACACGAGCCTAGGGGGAGCCACCCGGTGGTTCGTACGACCAGTGTGATTTTGCTGTCATAGAGGGCGGTCACCTGGCCGTTTTCCAGGGGGTGATACTCCACCGGGACGGTTTCGTCGGCACTGGCTGCCCACTGGCAAAGATCGACGCAGTGCGATCCCCACTCAAGGATTCCGCCGCCCACCATGCCGCCGCCTTTTTCGAAATGGAAACCGTCGGTCAACGCTGCGTTATAGGGCCGCCAAGCCGCGGGCCCGAGACAAAGGTCCCAGTCCAATTCCTCCTTGGGCGGTTCCGGCTGCGCCGGAGCCCAACCGCTCATTTGCAGACGGATTTCCCCGGGATGGGCGTGGACCTCGCGGAGCTTGCCCAGTTTCCCGCTGCGGGCCAACTCGACGGCGAAGGCGAAATGCGGCAGGCTCCGCCGCTGCGTGCCCGCCTGGAATACCCGCGCCGTCCGGCGGAACGTCTCGGCCAAAATCAAGCTCTGAGCGATGTTCTTCGTACAAGGCTTCTCGCAGTAGACGTCCTTGCCGGCGTTGGCCGCCAGGACCGCGGCCAGGCAGTGCCAGTTCGAACCGGTGGCGATCAGCACCGCGTCGATGTCGTCACGAGCGAGCAGCTCCCGCAGGTCGCGGTAGGTGGCGCAGTCGGAATTGCCGTACTTGGCGTCGACCATCTTCTTGGCGGCCGCGCGGCGCGGGGCCTTGACGTCGCAAACGGCCGCGCACCTCACGTCCGGCTCCTGTAGGAAACACCCGAGGTCATACGTTCCGCGGCGACCGATGCCGATGACGCCCAACACGATCCGCTCGCTGGGCGCGACGGCCCCGTCTTTGCCCAGCACCGCGCCGGGCACCACCCGCGGAACCAGCATCGCCGCGCCAATACCCAAGGCGCCCTTGAAAAACCGTCGCCGGTCGAGTTGTATCGCTTTTTTCGTCATGTCTAATTTCCTGAACGGTTTAGCTTTGGAACGTGTGTCTTGAAACCTCTCCTTTCCCATAGGGAGAGGAGACTAGTTTTCGGACACACCGTCACTTGTTCTTCGCGCCCAATTCCTTGATCCGGAGGTTGCGAAATTGCACCTTCATCGGCGGCCCGGCGTGGAGTTGCAGGGCGATAATGCCGTCCTTGCGGGCCACGGTGTCCTCGTCGGTCAGTTCGCACATCAAGTGCCCGTTGATCTTCTGCACGATGCGGTTGCCCTCGGCGATAATGTCGTACTCGTTCCAGTCTCGCTGTCTGATTTCCTTGGCCAACTTGCCGCCGTCGGCGAACCTCTCGATCACTCGCGGGTGATGGTCCTTGCCGATCACCACCTTTTCGCCCCGCTGGGCGAGAATGCCGCGATAGTTCTCCCCGTAGCAGATGCCGGTGAACTGGTTCGACCAGTCCATGTCGGGCTGATAGCCGAAAACCTGCCATTTCTTGGGGCCTTCCCAACTGCGGATCTGGATGCCCGAGTTGGCGAAGCCCGGATCGGGCATGCGGAACTCGGCCTTCAACTCGAAGTCGGCCGGCTTGCCGCCGCGCCAGATGAGGAACGTGTTGTAGGACGCGGGGTTCTCCTTGGTCGTCTGGCCGGTGATCGCGCCATCCGCGACCTGCCAGAACCTGGGATCGCCGTCCCAGCCGTGCAGCGACTTGCCGTCGAACATTTGCCGGAAGCCTGCCTCGTCCGCCGCCAATGACACGGCGTCTGCCAGGATAACTACGGCGATGCCAAAAGCTGTCATACCGATCAATTTGCTGATACGATTGAACATTGCAAATACCTCCATCTGTGAAAAAAACGGTTGTGATTCTCATATCACCCGACGACGACATTAAGTCCTTCTTCTGGGGTTAGCACCACATCTTCGGCAAACGTGACAAGGATCTTTCCGTCCTTCAACTCAAGGCGGCTATCCACGGCACGACCTTGCGCCAAGACCTTCGCCGTGCTCGGCGTCGCGTCCTTCGCGGGCGTCAGCACAATGCTCCGCAGCCGCAACCGGCCGCGTTTCAGTTCAATTCGTGCATGCAACTCCTTGCCCTTGACGGTTTGCGAGAAGCTGCCCCAGCCTTCTGCCACCGTAAACGCCGCCTTGAAGTTTTCGGGCGTCAAGCGAGGCGCGAAACCGATATGGCCTTTCGGTCCGTGGTATTCGAACCCGCAGGCAGCCAGGAAGACGCCGTAGCTGGCCATCGAGCGGGCGTAGTGGTCGCCGCACTCGATTTCGTTCCAGGGATTGCGGCGGGCGGCCTGGTAGCGGTCGTGAATGGCCCGGGTAATGGCCATGCCCTCGGTGACCATGCCTTCCCAGATCATGTGCCCGGCCACCTGGTATTCAAAACCATTCATGCACTCGTTGAAGTAGAAATCAGTTCCTTGTCGATGTTGCGGCCGCCGCGCTCGACGATGGCCCGCATCTTTGCGGCGCAGGCGTCGTCGCCCATCTCCTTGGCCATTTCCTCGCAGGCCCGGGCGGCCGCGATATAGAGTGAGCTAAGCCAGGCGACCTTGCCGAACCAAGGCTGATCGAGCGTGTTGTGCTGGGCTCCCTCGATGATCCCTTCGCCGTCGTCCATGCGGGCTAGACATTCCATGGCAAGCTTGATCTTCGGCAAGAGTGACTTGAGGAACTCAGCATCGGGCGACATCTGGTGCTCGCGGTAGGCGCGGAGGATGCAGCCGGCCTGGCCGTCCACCGCCAGCCCGCAGCTCTCGCCGCGATGCTGGATGACGCCGCTCTTGGGGTCCATCGCCGTGCCGAAATCGGTGCGGCGCCGCAGATCACGTTCCAACTCGGGGAACAGCCGGGCGACGGCGTGGGCGTAGTGCCAGACGTGGGTGCAAGTGCCCTCGCAGCAGCCCACGCCCTCCCAGCCCCAGAACCGGCCCGTGCCGAAGCGATGCGCCGTCGAAGTCGCCAGGATCGAGGTGTTCAGGAAGGTCCGGTCGAGGAACCAGTGCGGCAACGTCGAGTCGTACCATGTATCGTGCCAAAGCCGCGTTTGCCGGTAGAGCGAATCGAGGTCGTCGGCCAGGCGGTCGGCAACCGCGGCAGCCGAACTGAAGCGGGTGGCGTAGTAGCGGCCGCCGTCCTTGAGCTTCAAGTTGGGAAAGTACCAGGCGAGGACGAACTCGGCGGTCGCCGACTCGCCCGGGGCCAGGCGGAAGGGCCGGGCCAGCCTGCCGACCAGCTTCGTGCCCAGGGGGGCGTCGGCTTCCGGGGACCGCTTCACTTCCGGTGAAAGGTCGACGGCCACCGGACCGGCGGAGACCACCGCCTCGGCAACGTCATCCGGTCGGGGATGCAGGAGCCCCAGGCCCATCGTGCCGAAGTCGGGCCGCTGCTCGAACCTGTCCGCCGGCCCGGCGTCAGTTTGTTTCACAGTTGCCGGCGCCGTGGCGCAATCGAGCCAGAGGACCTTCCGCTTGCGGACGAGGCGGTTTTGTCGCCGGCCGGCCGCGCTGCCGGCGCCCTTGCAGACGGTATTTTCCAGCCAACCGACCAACGCTCCCTCAATGGGTCTGCTGCCGGTGTTCTTCACGGTGAACCGCATCACGGTGGCCGGATAGCTCGAATTGTCCACGTCCAGCGGCACCAGCGGCGAGAATGCCTCCAGCGACACAGCCAGCGTCGACGCCGGATCGCGATACTCCACGCAGCCAAGGGGATATTCGCCGGTGAAGGTGATGTCTGAAAAGCCGCCGCGGTCGAGGGTTCGTGTGGTGGCCTTGCCGTCGCTCGTCAACTGGATGGCGAAGCCCTGGTCGATCGGGTGATCGGGCTGGGGCGGATGGGCATAGCCGCCGTCGCCGGTGCCGGCCGTCCGGTTGAAGATGTCCCAGCGCCAGAGCTTGCCATCGCCGCCCAGATAGAGTTGGCCGGCACAGAGGCCGCCAATGGGCATGCCGATCTTTTCCAGTTCGGCGCCGCGATAGACGGTGCGGCTGCCGCGAGCAGTCAGCGATTTCACCCATTCGGGGTCCAGCTTCTTGTCGGCCGGCACGAGCTTGGCGAAATCGGCAGCCTCGAAGGGCCCCGCCATAACAGGCATTCCTGAGCCGAGCACTACCATGGAGCCGACTCCCGCAATCTTGAGGAAGTCGCGGCGGTCTACACCGCTCGTGCAATTACATTTAGCCGAACACTTGCCGTCTCGGTCATCGTTACGTTTCATAACACACCTCCTATTTGACTTTTGCTGCTCATTTTCCGGAACTGCTCTGGGCGCCATTCGAATACGCAATCTTCACAAACGGATTGCCGACAAGGTTGTAACCCCGCAACAACTTGGTCATGAGCACTTCTATCTTTTCCTCATCCGGTCCCTTGGCAGGCACAAAATGGTTCGGAACATGTTGTGCTTCATGGGCGAAAAACTTCTCCATATAGGCCTTGGAATACAGGCGTTTTTGCATCTTCTGAAAGGCCACTCCCAGGTAATCCCCCTGGGCCATGTGCTTCAGAATCTCTTGTTCGGTTTCTTCTGTTCCACTGGTCCAACTGCAACCATAAGCCGCCTGGGTAATGCCTGGGCTTAGAATATACGCGAAGGTCAAATTCACCTTGCCGTTCTTGATGCCCGTAAAATCGCCGCTGTGACATCCCCACAGCGCCTGGATCAATGCGCCATGGCCGCGTGTCAAGCGGTGCTGCACGTCCGCGACCGAGTAGGCTCCGTTTTTCAAGTGATGAAAGTACGGATTGGCATGGCCGTCTACTTCCGCAAACAAATACGCGCGAGCATTATAATTGGAAAATAGTTCGGCCACCGTACCGCCCCCATTCTCGCCAAACACGAAGAACCGCGCCCCTGCCGGGGATTTGACAAACTCCTTGAAAAATCGATATTTGTCGGAAGAGGCACTGGGAGCGTAATTGGGATGACCGGTGTAGAGGATGTCTTTATAGGGCACAATCGTCGCGGATCTGTTCGCTTTGAGTTGCTCAATGATATTACGGTAATACGCGTTCACTTTGTCAAAATAGTCGTAATACTGCTGGGCAGTTGGGGCATAGATCCTGGCGACCCACAGTGCGGGGCCTTCGTGCGTTCCCCTTAGATAAGTGTCGTATTGTCCGTCGGGAGAATGTTCGCGGCCGGGAACCAGTTGATTGTCCAGCGCATTGCTTCCGCCTCCTGATGGACGCAAGATATCGCTGTTGCCATTGCCGTATCGGGTTTCCCGGTCCTGAAATGCGGCATCCAGGTCCGCGTAGTAAAAGTCTTCCGGCCCGTAATTCACCCAATTGCCACCTGCGGCTTGACGCCAGATCATATAGGGGATTTGCCCCAGCAGAACCACCCCGCTGATGTGCTGCTGTTGCCGGTGGCGCTGAATGATACCACGGATGGCAGCGATGTTCTCTCCGGGAGCGGCGGGGGCAAAAGGCGGCGTCTCAACCACCGTGGCCGAGAAGCCAAAGAGGCGATTGACGTTCTGGAAGTATAGATCGAGCTTGCTCCGCAAGGTTGCATCGGCATACGTGTGGTCGTCCACGACCACCAGGTACGAATTTCCCGAACGACAACGAGATGCCTTGGCAAACTCGATTTCCTTCAACCGGCAAAGCTCGCCGCCCTTTCCTTGGAAGACCAGGAATACGGCCAGCTTGCCCATCAGCCCGCCGATGGCGTTCAGTCGCTCGTTTCGGTCCAAACCCGCAATGGGAACGGAAATCTCCCGGTAGCCAGCGTCCGCCTTGGCGTCCTTTTGCAGATCGAAAAGTGCGATATCCACACGCTTCGTCGGATCGTTGGCTTGCTCGGGCAAGGCGACCTGCACGGCCAGGGAGGCATTGCGAAGCAGCCTGAGGTTTAACTTCAACGTCAGGCGATCCGCGTCCGTAACCTTGGCCTCTCCGAAACGAAGGTACTTGTAGCCGAGCAGGTTGCGCGGCTGGTCGATGCCGACGACCGGGTTCAAGCCGTCCGGGCTTCGACCTTGGCCGTCGATGTAAACATCGCCTTCGCGGTAGCAGACAATGCCGGCGTAATAGCGGCGAAAGGCGTCGAGTCCCTGGGCTTGTACGCCTTGCGAGGTCATCTCGACGGGCCGAATCACGACCTTGTCGCCCTCTAGGGTCAAGTCGATCGGCTCCGCCATGGCCTGGCGGTTGAAATCGTTGCAGGTGGCGCGATGATAGAAAACATACCAATGTCCGTTGACGTTCGCGATGCTACCGTGGTCGTTGCCGCCCTTCCAGTGATTGCTGTTGTCGATAATCCGGCCACCATAGGTCCAGGGACCTTGCGGACTGCTGCCGTAGCAATAGCTCAGCGCACACAGACGCTCTTGGGCCGAATATACGAAGACGTATTTGTCCTTCGCCACCTTACGGATGGACGAGGCCTCGAACAAAGAGGTCCCCTTGATCCGGTCGCCGAACGTGCGGCGCCAGGCGTTGCGGTCGGGCTTCCTCGTCCGGCCGTCGATGATCGTGTGCATGTCGCGGGGATCGAGTTCCGCCCAGCGATCGCCGCCCATCATCCCCCAGTAAGCATAGACCCTCACGGAGCCGTCCGCTTGCTCGTCCACCAAGACCGCCGGGTCGAACGCGCCTGCCCGGTTGGCCGGCGGCCAGTCGCACATGACCGGGTTGACGAACGGGCCCGCCGGACTGTCGCTTTCGGCCATCACGCATTTGGGCCCCATGTTCTCGAACCCCGGCACATAGTTGACAGTCCCTGGAAGCGGCCCCTGTTTCCCGTCCATGACATATTCCGCGCCGAGGAAAGTATAAAGATAGTACTTCCGCGTAACGGGATTGTACGCGCAGTCAGGCGCGCCGAAATGCTGTTGATTGACGCGGCCAAAGCCGATGGCCTGAACTTGCTTGACGTGGAAGACTTCGCCGTGGTTCGTCCATTTCGCCAAATCGTTGACCGGCGCCGACCAGACGTCGTGTCCGTAGCCGCAGTACGCGGTGACTCGCTCGTCGCGGGAACCGTAGAGAAACACCCGCTTTTCGCCCTTGTAGTCGAACACGTGGGGCTCGCCGTCGGGAATGAAGGCCGTGGGGGGCAAAATGGGATTTATCGCCAAAGCCACGGAACCCATCCAAAACAAACACGCAACGGTTGCCGTCGCGAGGAGTTTTTTTCCCGGCTTTGTGGTCCCTGTTCTTGCGCTGCTCATGCTATTATCTCGCTCCAGTTCCTTTTTGGGTGCGCGGTCCTTCGAGCGTGGTCTCGAAATGGTAATATCCCGAACCGACCTCATACACCGCCGCGTCGTTCTCCTTCCGCAGAAACTTCACGCCTTCCGCCTTGTTGGCCGGCTTGCCGCCTTCGGTGACCGCCGAGGCGTCCTTCGCCGGCACAAACACGGTCGCCGTGGTGTTGGGCGGGACCACGACTTCCATGGTCAATTGCGGGCCTTCACGCTTCCAGTTGCTCGTGATGCGGCCATAGTTCGAATCGTAACTGCACCTGACCCACATGAGGTCGCCCATGATCGACGGCTTGATGAAGATCCTCTTGAATCCCGGCCTGGTTGGATCGGGGCGGATGCCGCCGACGGCCTTGAAGAACCACTGGCCGACGGAACCGCCCAGGCTCGGCATCTGCGCCAGCCCGCCGTTCCATGTCTCCTTCATGACGCCGTCGGTGATCAGCGTCTTCCAGCTCGGATAATCCTGCCGCGTGACGATCTTGTAAGAGAGTTCCGCCATTCCGAGATCGTGAAGACCTTCCATCAGGTACGGTGTTCCGACAAACCCGGTGGAAAG
>Ga0302320_10029631_pt1 | contig 10465 bp, 10 predicted proteins | sample Bog_T0_3_FD_202130 | JGI IMG/M metagenome (GOLD analysis project Ga0302320, IMG submission 202130) | Peat permafrost microbial communities from Stordalen Mire near Abisko, Sweden - Bog_T0_3 | ecosystem: Environmental > Terrestrial > Soil > Wetlands > Peat | place: Sweden: Abisko, Stordalen Mire... | reverse complement strand
CCTCCGCCTGCGGCGCGATTGGGATGCGCTCGCCCCCGAAGAATCCGACGTGCTCTCCGAGCTCGAAAGCGACCTCTCCGCCAAGGCTCGCGAATCCGGCGCCGCCGCGCTTTTGGACTATTTGGAGTCCACTCTCTCCCACTTCATCCAAATCACCGACCGCCGCGAAACCCTCGTGGCCGCTGGGGTTGGCAATTTCGATCGCGCCCTCGGCCGCCTCTACCGCCAACACGTGACATCGAACGTGCGCGAATACGTGACCCATTTGCCCCGTTATTCACTCGCCGTCGCCGCCGGACCCTTCTTGGAAAACGCCGCAGTCGAATCGCAAGGCTGGGAAGAAGCGCCCGCGAACCTGCGCCTCACCCCCGACATGTTCGTCGCCCGCATCCAAGGCCGTTCGATGGAGCCGTCCATCCCCGACGGCGCGCTGTGCGTGTTCCGCAAAGGCGTCACCGGCTCCCGCCAGGGACGCCTCGTCTTAGTCGAAGCCCTCGGCGGAGGCACCAACGATCGCTACACCGTCAAGCGCTACCGCAGCGACAAAGCCCACAACCCCGACGGCACCTGGTTGCACGACCGCATCCGCCTGGAACCCCTCAATCCCGAATTCGAGGCGTGGGATTTAAACCCGGAAGAGGATCGCTACCGTATCCTCGCGGAATTCGTGCAAGTGTTGGACTGACGAACTCGCCCGCCTCTCACGTCAACACCCAACCGTCAGCCCAACTCCACTTGTCATCCCAATCGGACCCGAGCCGCGACCATAGGGAGCGGTTCATCATTAAACGTTTCCCGCACCTCGAACGTTTCCCGCACCTCCGCCCAGCCCCATGCGTCAGCGTGGGGCTAACATCTCAGCACACTCCAGCCGCACGTGCCGGCCTAGGACTAGTCGAACCAAGCGCTCTCCGCCGGTGGCCCACCTACTCTTGTCACCCCGTTGCGTGCCCGCAATCGCAAGGACGCGTACCGGCCGCGCCACTGTCGGCGCGACATAACGTCGGATTATAGGCGTTTGGGCGGGCCCCGTGATCGTCGTCATCTTAGGTGGAGTTCTGGGCGGGCACTCCACCAACCCTGCCAGAACGAGACAAGAGGTGCCAGTCTAGCCGCCGATATCGCTGGAAACGCAAAATTTACGCTCGTCTGGGTTGTCTTGTATGGGCCGGGCGCGTCGCACTGCAGATAGGCTCCGCTGGTCGTGTTATTCGGCATCTGCGTCTGCATTGGACACGCGTTTGCGAATGCGGATAAGCCATAAACGGCCTGAACCTGCTCTGTCGCATCGTCGCTTGTTAAGAGAGATGCCAGAAAAGGCAGCGTATCGATCGTATGAATTGCCGCCAGAGCTCGAACCGCGGCCGCCCGTACGCTGCCATCGGTTACTCCCGGCAGAAATGAGATGAGTTGCTGAATTGACGCAGAAGTCGAGTCGCGCCACGAGTCCCTCAATGCAGAAACGACAAGAGATTTGTTCGGGTCATCCGTGAGGGAAGGCAACAGGGCGGCCAAGGTCGGGATTGCTCCCGGGATCGAACGTTCGAGACTTCCTGCTAGAGCCACCGTTCGCAATTTCAGATTTTCGGATGCCGCATAGGCACGGAGTACAGTCCTCACTGCCTCCGTGTCCATCCGGTCGAACGCGCCCAACGCCTCCAATATCCACCACGCTCGATTCTGATTGGCCTCCAATTGAAATCCAGCGGCCGCCTCATAGACCAAGGCGTCATTCAGTGACGCCCCGGCACCGTAGGAAAAAGGTCCGTTGGGACGCTCGGCCGCGACGGGCACGAATAGACCGAGAACGGTTAACCCAAGGGGCAAGGCGTGCCGTGATACCCACGCGCCGTCAACGCCTCTCGTCAGAAACCACATTCCCCAAATGGGTGGATCGAAGGTTTGGCCGGGCCCCCTACTGGGTCCCACCAATTTTATGAGGCCTCCCGGGGCCTCCCATGGATGAACGACTTTGACAGTCGTTTCGCGGACATCGCCTTTCAAGACCCTCGCTACCCGGATCGTGAAGGACACTTCGTCGCCGGTCACAGTATCACTGGTAACAGAGCCAACCACAATGGCGTCGGCCTGTGAGCCGAAATAGTCGAGATTCGCGCCCTGAAGAGATATCGCCGCAACCAGGCAAACGATTGCTATTTTAGATCTAACGTGCATTTTCAGATGCGCGGACGCGGAACGCTTCAAAATCTGCCGTTTTTCGTTCAATCGTTTACACTTCAACCCAAGTCTACACCGGCCCGGGCGGGTTTTCGGCAGGCGACCCGTTGAGTTGTCGGCGCTTCCCGCCCTGTCTCTTTTATTAGACGATAAAGTATGTTATCGCCTAATAACCCACGCGACCTCAGCGACGGCCACCAGTCGTCATTTAGGCAGACGGTCCAGGAGCCTTGAACGCAAACGCGAAGAACGCAGCGCCGCCCAGGAACGCGAACGCCACCAGATAATTCCACGCCAGTTTCTCCTTCAGAAACGTGATGGCGAAGATCATAAAAACGATGAGCGTAACAACCTCTTGAATGACCTTGAGCTGGAAGCCTGAGAACTCGCCGTAGCCGAGGCGGTTTGCCGGCACCGCCAGGCAGTATTCCAGGAGCGCAATCGCCCAGGAGATCAGGATCGCTTTCCACAGCGGCCAGCTATGGCCGTATTTCAAATGCCCGTACCAGGCGAACGTCATAAAGACGTTCGACATCGACAACAGAACGACGGTGCTCATGCAGTTGCTGCTCCTTGTATCGTACGCGGAAATGTGTCCAGAAATCGTTGATCCCGTGTCTCCGGCATAAAGAAGTAAAGGATACCAAGTGCGACCACCGCCACGGCGTCCAGGAAGAGAAAGCCCGCGTTGTAGCCAAAGTGATGCACGATGGAACCGGCGATCACCTGACTGAGCGAAGCGCCAATGCCCACCGCCGTACTGATGCAGGTCACCGTCGGATTCGATGCGAGCACGCCGGAACCCGGGTCGTTGTGGCTGTGCGCGGGCGGATTGGGCGGCGTCGTCCTGCTTGCCCTGCGGCGCCGGCGCCAAGCCCGTTAGCCCACGCATTTCGGCTCGCGACGCAGATCCTGATCACCGCACCAGCCGATAATCTCGTGAGAGAACTGGCTCCAATCAACGCGTACCCCAGTCTCGCCTATAGGAAGCGGTTCAGCCCGATTTGGCGAAGAGAGAAGCCTCCTGCGCGTCCGCATTCGCAAGGACGCATTCGCAAGGACGCGTATCGAGGAGCCGCGGAGTTTCCGCGCCACGTACCGTCGGACGATCGGAAGGAGCAAGGCGCTCGGCGCCTTCCATTCTACGCACCGGCAAGCCGGGAACTAGGGGGCCGCTGCCGGTGTCCATAACTCAATGGACACACTCTACTCTCTCGTCCCCGTGCTCCTGTTGATCCTCGCGATTTTGGTCGCGTGGCTGGCCGTGCGGCGTGCGCGCTCTCCGGCAACGGCGACGCAACCGCTATGGCGCAAAGCGGCTGAGCGCGTTCCGCTCACGGTGGCGGCGCTGGCTCTGCTCGCACTCGCGCTGTGCGGGGTTTACAACGCCATCGCGATCCGGCGCTTCCTCGCGGCCAATCCCCCGCTGGGCCAACTCTACTCGGTCGGCGGGCGCCGGATGCACCTGTACTGCATCGGCGCGGGAGAGCCGGCCGTCGTCCTCGAAGCCGGCCTAGGGGCCGCGTCGGACGTGCTCGATTGGAGCCCGCTCCAGACCAAGCTCGCGCGCTTCTCGCGGGTCTGCTCGTACGACCGCGCCGGCATGGGCTGGAGCGATAGCGCGGACACCCCGCGCGACGCCGACCATATCGCCTCGGACCTGCACGCGCTGCTCGCCGCGGCTGGCGTTCGGCCGCCCTTCGTGCTCGTGGGCAGCTCGCGGGGCGGGCTCTATATTCGCGATTACACGGCGCACTTTCCCAGCGAAGTCGCGGCGCTGCTGCTGCTGGATAGCTCGTCGCCCTACCAGGAGCAGCGCCTCCGCCCGAACCAAGGGAGCCGCGAGTGGGCGATCGCGGTGCTCCAGGCGCAGTACGTACTCGGCCTCGCGCGCCTGCACGGGTGGTGCGGCCATGCCTCGCCCGGCCCAGACCAGCGCTACGCCCAGGCGCTCGCGGAAGACAACTGCCTCGCGCATTGGAGCGGCGTCGAGGAGTATCTGGCTGCGGCCCAAACCAGCGCGGAGGTGGTCCTGGCGCCGCCCTTCGGCACGCTGCCGGTGGTCGTCATCTCGCGCGATCCGTTGCGCGTGCTCGGGCGGCCGAACGCATCTCCGGACGCGATCGCGCGCGAGCAGGTGTGGAACTCGATGCAGGAGGATCTGAAGGACCTCTCGACCCACAGCCGGCGGATCGTTGCGCGGGGCAGCAGCCACGAGCTCGCCGTCGACCGGCAGGACCTGATTGTGCGTGAGGTGGCGCGGATCGTCGACCAGATCCGCGACCAGATCCGCGGCACGGCTCCCGAGCCGGCCGATAACAGAGCGACGGTTGTCGAGTGACGCGCCCGGCGAAAAGTGTCCCCTAAAGATCGTGCCCCAAAACTTGATGAAGATGACAAAGTAGCTACTGGTTTTACAGACGATATAGTATGTGATCCCCGAGCAACCCGCGCCGAATCGCTCAACGCTTCATCCCGAGCGCAGCCGAGGGATCTGCTGTTTTCTTGTGGGGCATCCCGCCCCGCGGGATGCAGCGGGCTTTAGCCCGCGGAGCCCCATGCGTCGGCGTGGGGCTTATGAAGAGCGTCCGCAGCACCTTGTCATTCTGGCCACTGACCACCGACCACCAACCACTTTCTCTCTTCCGATCAACCACATCGCACTTTCACCCAACCCCTTCCACGCAAATCATCCCCTATTCTTTGGTCGTAATCAGTTTTCATCCTGGCCAGGATGCGTTGCATAGGAAAGTGCACAAGCAAACGCGTTGTGCGCGATCCAAACTTTAGTGATGCTGAGCTCCCGGAGGCCCATAAAGCCTCGCGGTGTCACTCCTTATGGAGATGGTGCCGTCGGGAGACCTCGAAATCGATTTCGAAACGCCGGACGGTGTTCACGAAAGTGAGCAGTTGGCTTCGAGCCGAGCGCACTAGCGGAAGCGTTGTGCGCGGTTCAACAAGGAGCAAATCTAAAGCGACGCAGCGCGATCGCCTCCCGTTTTCGGTCCTCAGAGAGCAGTGGTTGAAGCGTTGGCAATGCCGGTTTCTCATCTACGAGCCGGTCACCTCGCCAGACGCTGCTCAATTCATCGGCGGCCGAGTCACGTGCGCAAGCACGGAGTCGCAGGCAGAGCGGTTCAGCAATGGACCTCGGCCGTCCGCAACGTTCCTAACGTGTAGCGCCGTAGTGTATCCACATTTTCAAGCATGTCATCCCGAGCGAAGTCGAGGGATCTGCTGTTTCTTCCAACCACCGCCACAACCCGCATCGAACCGCGAGTATCGCGCCTAGCCGCAACTCTATCTCTGCGAGGCTTCCCCTGTTTGCACTCGCGCCGCAAACTCCTTCGACTTTCCCTTTGGCACGCTGATCGATTCCCACCGCGCGCTCTGAAAATGTTTCGCCAGCAGCACGATCTGCCCGCAGTGGTACGCGCAATGCCCCACCGCGCGGGCGATCGCCTGCATCACCGAATGCGCCTCGCCGCGAATCGTAATCGTGCGCGCGAGATCAGCCTCGGTTAATTGGCCACAGGAGAAGTACAAACAATCCCAGCCTTCGTTCCACATCTTCATCAGCTCTTCGCGCGTCTCGGGAGGATTCAGAAACTCGCCGTCGCGATCGCGACCCGGCTTATCGCCGTCCGTCGTCAGGAAATCCGTCCAGCGCGAGCGCAGGTTGCCCGCCAGATGTTTGACAATCAGCGCAATCGAATTCGCTTCCGGATCGATCTGGATCAGCAGTTGCTCGTCCGTCGCCTGTGCCATGGCCTTTTCCGAAAGCCTCTGATACATGCGGAACAGACTCAGCGCGTCTTCTAAATAGGATGTCGTGAACTTGAGTGGCATAAGTCCATTTTGGCTCAATTCTGAAAACCGTCGCATCTTCGCTCCGCTTTTGCGAACTGTTGCAGTACAATCAGGCTGATGTTGCGACGTCGCGCGGTTTCGCTTCTTCTCGGAGCGGCAGTCGGAATCGAGGCCGAACGAACCGCCAGCTTAGAACGCTTTCTGGATCCTCGCCGCGGATCCGCCCTGCTGCTGGATATCCGGTCCCACAAGCTGATCGCGACGAACAGTGCGGACGTCGCCGGACATACGCTGCTGCCGCCCGGCTCCACGCTGAAGCCGTTCGTGCTCGCGGCTTTATTGCGCAGAGGAAGCCTGCGCGCGGATACGTCGTTTGTGTGCCCGGCGAAACTTGCGATCGGAAAGCGGAGCTTCGATTGTTCGCATCCTCGACTAGTGACTCCGATGCGCGCGGACACGGCGCTGGCCTATTCGTGCAATTGCTTCGTCGCGCATGCGGCGGAGCAATTTCGTCCGACGGAACTGGCCGGCGAACTAAAGCGCCTGGGCTTCGCCGCCCGCACAGGCTTGACGGACAGCCGCGAGATTTCGGGACGAATAGACAACGCCGGCACGCCCGATCAGGTCCGCATGCAGGCGCTGGGCGAGGAAGGCATTTTGACGACGCCTCTAGCGCTGGCATCGGCGTACCGGCAACTCGCACTGAAACTCGATCTTCCCGAAATGCAACCCATTCTTCAGGGCCTGGAAGGCGCGGTGGATTTCGGCACGGCGCAACGGGCGCGCGTCGCAGGAGTGAGGGTGGCTGCGAAGACCGGCAGTACACTCAGTCCCGCGGGAGACTTCATCGCATGGTTCGCCGGATTCATGCCGAGCAGAGCGCCGGAGGTTGTCGTCACCGTGATGTTACCGGGACATTCAGGAGGCTCGGACGCCGCGCCGATTGCGGGTGAGATTCTCGAAGCCTATCGAGCGAAGCGTCTATGAGAGCGGCGCTCTGTGTTGCATTATTTTTCGCGTGGCCACTGGCTGCGGCTCCCGTCGTATTGAAGGTCCAGTTGCGCACGGCGCAGGGACCACGCGTGGTGGAAATGCCGTTGGAGAAATACGTCGCGGCGGTGCTCGCGGGAGAGAGCAGCGTGTTTCAATCGCCGGAGGCATTGCAGGCGATGGCGGTCGCCGCGCGCACCTACGCGGTCCGCATGAAGGGGCGTCATAGCGCTGAAGGTTTCGATTTGTGCGATACCACGCATTGCCAGCGATTGGATGTTGGCGCCGCAACGGCACGCCTGGAACACGCGGCGGCGGAGACCACGGGAGAGCTGCTGTGGTTCCAGGGCAAGCCCGCCTTTACGCCTTATACGAGAGACTGCGGGGGAACCACGGAGGAGGCCGGAAATGTTTGGGCCGATCTCGCGGCTCCGTACCTCAAGAGTCACGCGGATCCCTATTGCCGGCGGACGCCGGCGGTGGCGTGGCAGTGGAATGCAGATCCGCGAGACATTCTGCGAGCGCTACAACAATCCCAATTGCGAGGGCCGCGCGTGCTCGATCAGATCGTCATTGCCGAGCGAACCACGTCGGGACGCTCGTCCGTGCTCACGCTCGCGGGAGCCGCGGAATCGATCCGCATCAGCGCGAGTTCGTTTCGCTTTGCGATCGGACGCGAGTTAGGCTGGAACACGATTCGCGGAGATCAATATGAAGTGCATTCTTCCAACGGGAGAATCGTTTTCGAAGGTAAAGGCGAAGGACATGGCGTCGGCTTGTGCCAACGCGGCGCGGAACAGATGGGATTGGCGGGCAAAACGTATCGCGAGATTCTAGCGTTTTATTATCCGGGCACAATCGTTGGGCTCACGGGTCAAGGTCTCGGCTGGCAAAGAATCAGCGGAGAGACAATGTCGCTATGGAGCACGCATCCGGATCAGGATCGCATCGCGCTCGCGACGGCGGAGCGGCTAGCGCGAAGTGTTTCCCAACGCGTCGCGTGGCCGCTGCCCGCGGGCGTGGAGATTCGCGTGTATCCGGATTTGGACACGTTTCGCGACGCCACGGGCGAGCCTGGATGGGTCGCGGCGCATACGGTGGGGCGGCGCATTGATCTTCAGCCGCTGCCTGTGTTGCAACGCAGGGATGCGCTGGACTCGACGCTATCGCACGAACTGTTGCACGTGATTGTGGAATCGCGAACGGTGCCCGGTCTGCCTGCGTGGTTTCGCGAGGGGCTTGTCGGGTATCTCGAAAATTCGTCGAAAGGCGCTCAGGCGCCCGGCGATCGCGCGCCTTCCGAAAATGATTTGCGTCAAATGGATAATGCCGGCAAGGCTCGCCGCGCGTACGCCGACGCAACAAACCGAGTGGCGAATCTGGTGCGGACCTACAGCGAATCGGTGGTGCTCGGCTGGGTCAAGCGAGGGCTGCCCGCCGACGTGACGAAGGCCAGCAGCAACCAAGCTCCGGCAAACAGCAGGTAAGCCAAGGCCGCGCGCACAACGAAACTGAGCGTCTCCATCGTGAACGTTCCGACAGAGGGCACCCATCCCAGAAGCATCAGCGGAATCCAAAACCCACACAAGAGCAACAGCGGAGCTTCCAACCAATAGAGACAGCGGCGCGCGTGCGATCCAATTTCGCGCATGCCATCCCAGCCTCTCGTCGCGATCGCCGCGACGGCCGGAAGAAGCAGAACGGGCACCACGGCCCACCGCACAATCCAGAGAGCGACGTTGAAGATCCGCTGGACTGAGGGGGGCTTTATGGGAGTGCGGAGCTTGAGGGTGAGAAACGACGCGATGGAAAAAGCCGGAGTGCCGCTGTAATCGGACCAACGATGCAGCAGCCAATAGATCGCGCCGGCCATCGCCGCAACGGACACGAGTGGAATGATGTTCCGTAGTGCGGTTCGCCACGCGAGTGACGTCTCGCGATCTCCGGCTTGAAAATAAACCAATGCCGCCCCGTAACAACAACAAGTCAAGATCGCGATGACGATGGCGAGGCATGCACTCCACGCAACAGTGAGAGCTCGCGATTCTCCGACGCCCAGCCAATAGTAGCCAAGCGACAGCAGAATCGCATTCGCGACAACATGCAGAAGAGCGAGCCGCGAGAAAGACCGCGTGGTAAAGGCGCTCATTACTTGGCTCATTACTTAACCTCCAGGCGGCGGCTTTCGGTGGTCGCCATCACGTCGGTTTGATACATGGGACCGACGCGCGCCGGGCTCACTTGAAACGCTCCGGGATTCACGACCTTCAGCAAGTAGAAATACTGCTGCTGGCCTTTGTTGAAGTCGGTTTGGAAAATCGCCATGCGATCGTCGTGCAGTTCCCGGCGCGTATAAAAGTTGCTCCACCACGCCGGGCGATTTCGTATTTCGTATAAGTTGTCGCGCTCGACAAATTCGGTGCCCGCGGGAATGGGATCTTCCACCAGCATGTATTTCCAATCCGATCCCGTGACGGTCAGCCGCACGGCGATCATGTCTCCGGCGGCGACGGGGCCTTCGAGCGGAACCGTATCGTAAACGATGCGGTCGCCGTCTTTCGCGGGGCTCAAGCGAAAATAGTCGCGCAGCAAATTCAGCGACGTGGTTCCGTTCTTCTCCATGCGCGCTTCGTTGGAATAATATTCGCCACGCGCCGAATAGTAGAGGCGTCCATCGCCTGAAGTCGCCACGCGGATGTGATTCACTCCGGGCTGGAGCTTGCTTTCGTCCAAGATCAGATCGGGTGAATTCAGCGTGGCCGCCTGATCGATCTTGCGCGTCAACACGGGCTTGTCGTTGACGAATATCGTGGCCGTCAAATTCGGCATCAATTCATTCGTGCTCTTCAAGTAATCCGTCAAGCCGTAAATCACCATCGCGGTCTGTTTCGTAGAGGACCACCAGTAGCCTTGGTCGCGATGATTCATCAGCCACTGCGCGGCTTTGGGAAGTAGCGGGCTGTCCTTGTGTTCATGCGACAAGAATTTGGCGACATAGGCCGTGGCTTCCGGCGTGACGTCGCCGGAGAAATCGAGCATGGGATCGCGATCGGCCGGCCACCACGCTTGTTGTGTATCCTGCTGGGCACCTTTTTCGAGCACCACGGCGATTTCTGGCGCACGCGAGTCTTTCGCCCGCTCCAGCGCCAGACCGAGCAGCGCCATTCCATACGGCGACAAACTGGAACGGCGGCTATAAATTTCGTTCAACATCGCGGCATCGGTTTGACCGGCGACCGAGAGCGAGTAAACCATATACGCGCGGAGATCCACGACGAGTTTCGGATCCGCGGCAAGATCTTTCTTCAGCCAGGCCACGCCGCGGTCGACGGAGTCCATTTGCACTTTGACGCCGGCGGCGCGCGCCTGCACCAGCCCGGCCACAACGTAGGCGGTCATGAAAGGATGGCTGTCGTCCGTTTCCCACCAGCCCCATCCTCCGTCCTCATGCTGGAAGCCATAGAGGCGATCGAGGCCGGTGTGGATT
>Ga0302320_10029629_pt1 | contig 10465 bp, 9 predicted proteins | sample Bog_T0_3_FD_202130 | JGI IMG/M metagenome (GOLD analysis project Ga0302320, IMG submission 202130) | Peat permafrost microbial communities from Stordalen Mire near Abisko, Sweden - Bog_T0_3 | ecosystem: Environmental > Terrestrial > Soil > Wetlands > Peat | place: Sweden: Abisko, Stordalen Mire... | reverse complement strand
TGTCAGCCGCCAGAATCGCGACGGATCATGGTCCGAGCCCGAGACCACTGGTACCGGATTCCCGAAGGTTTTTTACCTCAAGTACGACATGTACCGGAACAACTTTCCCTTGCTTGCGCTGGCCACGTACGAAAATTACCGCAACGGTATTTTCCACCGCCCCAGCTACTTCAAAGTATAGGGAAGCCCGATTCCGCGCTTGTCTGGGACCTATTCCCGGTTCGACTCTGGACGCTGCGTTATGCGTCTCCTTTGCCTTCCCCTCATTCTGGTCGGCCTCGTCTTTGTTACGGTGGCCAAAGCCGGCGTTACACCCGCCGATCTCCGTTGCGAATACCTCCAAAACCCGATCGGCATCACCGCGACCGACCCGCGGCTCGATTGGATATTGACCGGCTCGGCAGACACTCCGCGGAATCTTTCACAGATCGCCTACCACATCCTCGTCGCCTCCTCTTCGGATCTGCTTGCCCATGACAAAGGCGACCTGTGGGACACCGGCGAAGTCCAGTCTGATGACACCGTCGGCATCCCTTATGCCGGCGTTCCCCTGAAATCCCGCCAGCCCTGTTTCTGGAAGGTCCGCGTCACCGATTCTCTCCACCACACCAGCCAATGGAGCCCGGTTGCCACATGGGAAATGGGATTCCTCAACCCCGCAGATTGGCATGCCCAATGGCTCGACGCCCCTACATCCACTTCTCCACCTCCCGGTCAGCATACTCTTTCCATCGTCCATGCTTCCTACGAGGCGGTTGATGGTACGGGTGCCGTGGATGTGACCGGCACCCTTGCTGGAAGGGTCTATAAAAATCACCTCTCCGTCACTGTAAACAACGCCACTTTCGGGACCGACCCCGCGTACCTCCATCGCAAACAACTCAGCGTGACCTATGCCATCGATGGCGTGCAGCGGCAGGCTGTCGTCCCCGAGCTCGCCACGCTGACACTCCCTGCGGCTAAGCCGGCGCTATCCTACCTGCGCAAGGATTTCACCCTCGGCAAATCCATCGCCGGAGCCCGCCTCTACGCTACCGCATTGGGCGTGTACGAGTTTCACCTCAATGGCCGCCGCGTCGGCGATCACGTCCTCGCTCCGGACTGGACCGATTACAACAAGCGAGTCCGCTATCAGGTCTACGACGTTACCTCGATGGTGCGGCCCGGTGCCAATACCCTCGCCGGATTGGTCGGCCACGGATGGTACAGCGGGCGTATCGGCAATGGCGGCTACCAGGCTTGGGGCAAAGTTCCAGCTTTGTTCGCCCAACTCGAGATCACCTACACCGACGGTACCGTCGACCGAATCGTTACCGACTCTTCATGGAAGGTCCATCCCTGCCCAATTATCTCCTCCGACCTGATGCTGGGGGAGTCTTACGATGCCCGCCGCGAGATTCCCGGCTGGGACCAACCCGGCCTGTCCCTGGCGGATTGGACTCCAGCCACCGTGCGAACAGAACCGTCCCGCTCCCTCGACGCCCAGGTCGATCAGCCCGTTCGCGAGACCGCCGAGCTTCACCCCAAGGCAATGACCCAGCCGTTGCCCGGCCATTGGACCTATGACCTCGGGCAGAACATGGTCGGCGTCGTCCGCCTTCAGGTCTCCGCCCCAGCCGGCACCCGAATCACTTTGTCCCATGCTGAGATGCTCCAGCCCAATGGCAGCATCTATACCAAAAACCTCCGTGGAGCTCCCTCCATCGATACCTACATCTGCAAAGGTGGTGGCGTGGAAACATGGCAACCCCGCTTCACTTTCCACGGTTTCCGCTATGTCGAGCTCACCGGGCTACCGCAACCACCCCCCGATGGCGCCATCACCGGCATCGTCATTGGCACCGATATCCCCCGCACCGGCAATTTCTCCACTTCCGATCCCGAGATCAACCAACTCCAGTCCAATATCCAATGGGGAATGCGCGGTAATTACCTCGCCATTCCCACCGATTGCCCCCAGCGCGACGAGCGCATGGGCTGGATGGGCGACGCCCAAATTTTCATTCGCACCGCCACATATAATGGCGACGTAGCCGCATTCTTTACCAAGTGGCTCGTCGACGTCGATGACGCTCAGACACCTCAAGGCGCCTTCACCGACGTCAGCCCTTCTCCCATTGGCAAGGGCCATGGGAATCCCGGCGTCCCCGCATGGGGCGACGCCGGCGTCATCTGCCCATGGATCATCCATCTCGCCTACGGCGACAACCGCATCCTTGAGCAGCATCTTCCAGCCATGATGGCATGGGTCGACTGGTGCATGGTCCACAGCACCAACCTCATTCGGGACCGTGACCGCGGTCCCGACTACGGTGACTGGCTCGCCCAGGGGGAGACAACCCCCAAGGACCTCATCGGCACCGCCTTCTTCGCCTATTCCACCTCTCTCGTCGCCCAATCCTGCCGCGCCGTAGGCAATACCGTCGCTGCAGACAAGTACCAGCAGCTCTTCGAGCAAATCAAAACCGCCTTCGACCAGCGTTACGTCCAGCCCGACGGACACGTCCAGGGCGGCACCCAATGCGCCTACTGCCTCGCCCTCCAATTCGACCTCCTCCCCCCCGATCTCCGCTCGAAAGCCGCCGGGTATTTGTCCGATAATATCGCGTCTCGTCAATATCACCTAACCACTGGCTTCGTAGGCGTAAGCCACCTCCTCCCCGCCTTGACCTCCGGGGACAAGCTCGATACCGCCTACCGCGTCTTCCTCCAGAAGACCTTCCCGTCATGGCTTTTCTCCGTTGAGCAAGGCGCCACCACAGTGTGGGAGCGTTGGGACGGATGGACCCCGCAGAAGGGCTTCCAGGACCCAGGCATGAATTCCTTCAACCACTACTCCCTCGGCTCCTGTGGTGAATGGATGTTCGACACCGTCGCAGGCATTGGTCTCGATCCCGCTCACCCAGGCTTTAAGCACATCATCATCCATCCTCGCCCCGGCGGCGGTCTCACCCATGCCGAAGCCACCTATGATTCCATCCACGGCCAAATCGCCTCCGCCTGGACCCTCCGGGATGGAACTTTCTCGCTACACGTAATCATTCCCATTAATACCGACGCAGCAGTTGAGTTCCCTGTCCCAGCCGCCACTTCCGTCTCGGAAAGCGGCGCCAGCGCCGCCAAAAATCCCGGCCTTAAATCTTCGCCCGCCCCGGATGGAAACGCCCGCTACCTTATCGGCTCGGGCGATTACCGGTTCACCTGCCGCCTCCCCTGATCCTCAAGCCTCCGTCTGCTCGGGGTTTGCCCGCATGGCCCATCCGGCAATCAAACATTCCACCGGTCAGTCCATCGACGCCCATCCTAGGTATTCCTCTTATCCTTCTTTGGGGCGGCCATCCGATTGTCCCCGCCGCCCCGATCCTGATACCTCTATTCCTGCGGGGGGCGAATATGGGCGGGCCATCCGTGGAGCGGACGGATGGCCCGCATAGTCCCCGGGGGGCTGGTTGGCGGTGGTCGGCTAAACTCGCCCCAGCACCATGCAGGAGTTAATCCCGCCAAAGCCGAACGCATTGCTCATCGCATATTGGATTCGTGCCGTCCGGCCGTGATTCGGCACCACGTCCAGCGGACACGCTGGGTCCGGTTCGTTCCGGTTCAGCGTCGGGGGAAGGTAATCCCGCTCCATCGCCAGCGCGCAGAGCGCCGCCTCTATCGCCCCGGTTGCCCCCAGTGGATGCGCCGTATAGGCCTTCGTCCCGCTCATCGCCACCCGGTCCGCATGCTCGCCAAAAACCATTCGGACGCACGCCGACTCATTCGCATCATTCAGCTGGGTCGAGCTCGCATGCGCATTGATGTAATCGATCTGACCCGGCTCCACCCCCGCGTCCCGCAGCGCCTCCCGCATGCACAGCGCAACAGCTTCGCCCCCCGGCAGCGGACTCGTCATGTGGTATGCCTCATTATTCAGGGAATAACCCAGCACCTCCGCATAGATATGCGCCCCGCGCCGGAGTGCATGCTCCAGTTCCTCGACAATCAGGCTCGCTGCCCCTTCCCCCATTACAAATCCATCTCGCGTCAGGTCAAATGGCCGGCACGCCTGTGCCGGGTCGCCCTGCCAACGGCTCATCGTCCTGATAAAATCAAATGCCCCATATGTCAGGGGGCTCAGCGGCGCCTCCGCCCCGCCTGCTACCATCACCGTCGCCATCCCGTCTCGGATGTACCGAAGCGCCTCGCCCACAGCCACAGTCCCGCTCGCGCATGAGTTGGAATTCGTCGTCCCCACCCCGCGGAATCCGCATTCAATCGCGATATTCGAATGCGCCGACCCCCCAAACACCTGCAGCGCCAGCGTCGGGTTCACTCCGCGCGACCCCTTCTTCAAGAACCGCTGGTGCTCCGCTTCCGCATTTGCGATTCCCCCCAGCGCCGTCCCGAAACTCACCCCCACATCCGCCTGCGGCTTCTCCCTGCTCCACTCCAGCCCCGCGTCTTCCAGCGCCATCAACGTGGAGGCCACCGCAAATTGCGCATATCGGTCCAGCCTCTTCAGCCGGTTCGGCGCAAACCAGGCCGATGGATCCCAATCCCGGATCTCACCCCCGCAATGCGCGCGGAACTCGCTCGTGTCAAAACTCGTGATCAGGGAGATCCCGCTTCGCTCCGCCAGGATGCCGTTCCAAAAATTCTCCTTTCCGGTTCCGATGCATGTAATGGGGCCGATCCCCGTGATCACCGCTCGTTTTCTCGTGTTGGTCATAGTGCGGGCTTCATTCCTTCCAGGTATTTTTTCATGCATTCCAGGGTGCGTCCCGCCACGTGCTCGATAAAAAATCCACCGATGATCCGGTCCGCCAACGGTGCCAGCGCACGCACGCGAAACTCCAGGTCGTGCAGGATGCTCACCCGCACCCCCTCCGCCGTATCCTCAAACGTCCACACCACCTCCATCCCCTTCGTGAATGCCTTCACGTGCCGGAACCGCACTTCCCATCGCTGTCGGTCGATCCATTGTTCGGAGACCCAGGAGATCGGGATTCCCGACCGCACCGCCGCCATCTTCACCACATTGCGCTCTGGCGACCGCTCATAATATCGGATGTAGCGGTAATGCGGCAGGATCTCCGGCCATCGCGAGAGGTCCGCGGCCGTTTCAAATATGTCCCCTCGCGGCGCGCGCATCAGGATGGAGTTGCCGGTATGCAATCGATCAATCTTTCTGTTTTTTGTGGTGTAGCCCTCTCGTGCGAGCGGCGCGCTGTCCCTTATTCGTCACCGACCCTCGCCTTGGACGCGGTACCGCGCCACACATTCGTCATCCCGGCGTTCCAGCCCGGCCAGGTCCAGCCGGATCCCGCGTGGCAAAAACGCCTCGTCCTTGCCGGTAATCGGTTCCGCCGATTTGCATCCGGTCATCCGCGGGCACCACGCCAGCGTCAGTTCATCCAGCAGCCCGTCCGCCGCCAGCGCGCGAAAAAGATTCCCGTCCTCGCCACACGCCACCCTCCGCACCCCGTGCGTCGCGGCCAAATGCCCCAGCACTTCACGCAACGGCCACGCCTCCTTCCGCACGTAAACTGCGAGCGTCTTTCCCGCCGGTGGCGCGGTTTGCTTCGTACCATATACAATGGAAGGACCGGATCGAAAAAACACATCCCCGGCTCCGGGACAGACCGCCGGATTCACCAGCACCCGCGCCGCCGTGCCCTTGCCGCCAGCCGCCGATGCCGCGCCGTAAAGAATCGCGTCCACCTTTCCGCCGATGGTCCGTGTCTCCAGCATCCGCCCATCCCAGCTTATCGCGAACGCAGCCGATACAATGGGACGGCGCAATCCACTGGGTTTCACACTCCCCTCTTCTCTGCGCTCTCTGCGTACTCTGCGCCTCTGCGTTAGAAAACCACCCGTCACCGTTCCGAAGATTCCCCTTTGCCCGGTTCTCCCTCGGCCGTCCCTGCCTCGGCCAGCTCATGCTCCATTTGGTGAACCTGGATCACCGCTTCGCGAATCTCCTCCCGGAGCTTCAGGTGCTGGCTTGGCCGGTAAAGCAGGTAAATTAATCCCCCGATCAGCCCCCAGGCCGCCGTCAGCATATAGCCTGTCAGCGATAGCATGATCGCTTCTCCCTGCGTCACTCCGCACAGCGGTACCAGCAAAAGCGCGAAGAGACCCTCGCGCACTCCGTTTCCTCCCACGCTCACCGGCATTGACGCCAGCGTCAGGATGATCGGCATCACCGTCAGCAGCGCTCCAAAGGTTATCTCCGGTGCCCCGATCCCTCCCGAGTGCACATCCAGCGCCCGGGCCGCGCAGCAAAACAGAAAGAACGATGAAAGATGCACAATGAACGAGGCGCAGAGCGCCACCAGCGAGGAGGGCCAGGCACGGGCATAGGCATTATATGCCACCGCCAGGTCGATCAGCTTGTCCCGCAGCGGCATCCTTTTCGGCAGCTTGCTCGCAAGCCCAAACCCGCTGATTACGAATGAGAAAATGATTCCCCCCAGGCTGCAGACCAGGATCGCCAACAACACCCACGTCAGGTGCCGCGCGATCGGCACCGTGACAAGCCAGCCGTACTGGATCGCGATAATCGTCGAGGAAATGATGATCAGCGCCAGCAGCCCGATTAATCGATCCATCAACACCGCCAGCATCCCTTTTCCCCTCTGGTTTCCCGGGATCTCCTTTACCAAATAGACGATCTTAAGCACATCCCCGCCCGTCCCGCCCGGCATGAACATATTGAAGAAAATGCCGAGCATGAATAACGCTCCCACCCGCCAAACCGGTAGCTTCACCCCCTGCACACGGAGAAGTATGTACCAGCGCGCGGCCGCCACGATTTCCACAACGCCGTAGCATACGAAGCCCGCCAGCAGCCACACCGGTTTTGCATGCTTGAGCGCCTCACCCATCGAGGCTCGCTTCTGCGGATCGTGAAACACCCAGAACAGAATCCCCACGGTCACCACCACCTGGATGATCGTCAGGATTATCTTTTTCAGCCGGTTCGCGTCCTTCTTCGGCCCACTCCCATTCAAGTCTACGGTCACAGTCGCGTCGTTCATTGAAATCCTCCAAACGTCCCGAATTTCGTCTTCCATTTCTCCAGCGACTCCACGATCTCCGCCGCCTTCCGCCGCGGACCCATCTCCCACACAAGCGGGAGGGTCTTCGGGATCAGCGGGATCAGTTTGTCGTAGTCGATATTCCCGGTAAAGGGCGGCATATGATCCCGCCCGGGCCAGCCCGTGTCATGCAGGTGTCCTCCGAACATCCTCTTCGAGATGTACGCTAGCCATTCCGCGTGATCCACAAAACCCAGGTTTTCCTTGATCTGGATATGCCCGAAATCGTGCCAGTACCCCACCACCTCCGGCGCGTTGATCTCCTCCAGCAGCTTGCTCAATTCCAGTTCCGTCGGGATTTCCTCGTAGCACTGCCGTCCCTCCACTCCCAGCTTGATCCCCATCTTCGTCGCGTGATCCACCACCCGCAGCAGGCATTCCTTCGCGCGCTGCAGATAGAGCGGTGCCTTCTTTTCCCGTTGCTGCACCGCCTCCAGTTTCAGCTTCACATATTTACGCGAGAGATGCTCACCGGTCTCCGCCATCGCCACCAGCTTGTCCGTGTACTGATCGATCGGCACCCGCCCCAGGTGCAGCACCACCAGCTTCGCACCCAGTCGCTTTGCGAAGTCGATTGTCTGGAAGCTCAGCTTCACCGCGCGTTCACGCTCCGGGTCGCGGTGGGAGGAATACTGGTAGCAATCCGGCGCCGGCCGCGTGATCTCCACCGGCAGCGGGCAAAAATTATGAAGCGTCGAGAACTGCACCTTGCCCGCGTCGTAATACCGTTGCACCCCTTCCATTAGCGAAAGCCGGATGCCGTGGCCCAGTTCCACCCACTCGAATCCCAGGTCCAGGATTTCCTGGAGCATATCTTCGCCCTTGGTGTGGCGGGTGCAATTCCAACAGGTCGAGCAGCTCAGCATGGATTCGGGAAAGGGGGGCGGGGAATGCAGGCAATGCGCCGGACTTTACAGCCATGGCCACCGTTTACCAGCGGTAAAAGGTCCGACACTTTGCACATTTGGGCAATTCGCCGCCCTTCATTCATCCCATCCCACCCAAATCTTACCCCGTCTCGGCTCCCACAGGTTTGAGCGTCCCCAAGTTAATCGAAATAAAAATCTGCGAGAATCTGTGGTTAAAAAAGAGCCCGCCCCCCCGCTAACTCGCGCCCTCTTTGCATCTAAAGGCCACCTCCATCGCAAGATTTTTACGATTCTGACGGACATTCCCCACGTCCTCTGCTAACCCCTCCCAACCCCCCCTTTTAGATGAACCAGAAGCTAATCGCCGAGATCGGGAAAAGCCAGAGGCTGGAGATCATCAATCGCCTCAAGCGCACCCAGGGCCTCTCCGTCGGCGAATTGGCCGAGCACCTCGGCATGAGCTACATGGGCGTCAAACAGCACTGCGTCGACCTCGAGTCCGAGGGCTACCTTGATACATGGCGCCGCGCGAAGGGCATCGGCCGACCGGAACTCGTATACCGCCTTACTGACCGCTCCCACGGGCTCTTCCCTTCCGCCAGCAACGGCATGACCATCACCCTCCTGGAGAACGCCAAGTCCCTTTTCGGACCCGCCGCACCGGAGAAACTCCTGTTCAGCGTCTTCCAGAAAAAAGCCGAGACCTACCAGGCAAAAGTCCGCGGAGAAACCATCTCCGAACGCGCCGAAAAACTCACCCGCCTCCGCGATGCCGAGGGCCACATGGCCGAAATCGAGCACGACACCGCCTTCATCCGCATTGTCGAGTACCATTGCCCCATCCACGACCTCCTCAAGGCCTTCCCCATCGTAGCTCGCCTCGAGGCCGAACTCTTCACCCGCGTCCTGGGCGCCGCCGTTCAGCGCGAAGAGGCCCACGCCTCTGGCCTCTACCGCTGCGTCTTCACCCTCCACGGCCGACCCGCGTAACGCTCTCTCCCAAATCAGAAATCTAAAATTCCCCCCAATTTCCCCTTGCCATTTCCCCGTGCCTCTCTACCTTCCTCCCTCCCATGCCGAAACCCATTGCACGCAGCAAGACGAAAAAGGCGGTCGCCAAGCGATTCAAAATCACTGGCACCGGCAAGATTCTGCGCGCCCAAGCTTCCCGGCGGCATCTGCTCGCCTCCAAGAGTGCCAAGCGCAAGCGGCACCTCGCCAAGTCCGCCCTGGTGCATGACACCGATAAGGCGCGGATCATTAAAAACCTGCCATTCAGCCATTAGCTGACTCGGCCTTGTCCCCCGGCCTGCCGGTTTAGCACCGGCCACTCAGCGAGTGAGGCTTCGAGGGACACTATAACCAACAGAACAACTCGCTGAAAGAGCCCCTGGGGCCCAATACCCCGGGATAACACCATGCCAAGAGCCACTAATGCCCCCGCTTCCCGCGAGCGCCGCAAACGCGTCGTCGACAAGGCCAGCGGGTTCCGCGGACGCCGTTCCAAACTGTTTCGTTACGCGAAGAACGCCGTAATGAAAGCCGAGTACTGGTCCTATCGCGACCGCAAGACTCGCAAACGCAACTTCCGTTACCTCTGGATCGCGCGCATCAACGCCGCCTGTCGCGCCCACGGACTCACCTACAGCCGATTTATGGAAGGCCTCACCGCTTCCGGCATCACCCTGGACCGCAAAGTCCTCGCTGATCTCGCCGTGACCGACGAGGCCGCCTTCAAGTCCATCCTCGACACCGTCGTCAAGGCCCTCAAGGACAAAGCCGGAAAAGCCGCCGCCTAGGGAACCGCTGATTAATGGGGGCGGCCTTTGCTGCAAGGGATTGGGCCGTATTTCAAGGCGCGAGCGAAGCGGCAATACCCTTATGGGTCTTGCCCGAGCGAGCAACGCGGAAAGACGGTCCAATCCCTTACAGCCCGAAGGGTTGCACTGAAAAGGGGCCGGGGGCTGCGTTGGCTTCTCAGTGACAGCCCCATGAGGGGATGCGCCTTCGAAGCCGCCTTGCCCGCGACCCCTTTTGAGTGCAACAAAGGCCACCCCCATTAATCAGCGGTTCCCTGGGTCCCAGCCTTCCAGCCAGATTCCACGGAAAACGGTGATTCGGGAAAAACCCCGGATCACCGTTTTTCCTTTGCGCAAATCGCCCCTCAATACGCACCCATTCCAGCCAAAAATCGCAACGCGTAAATCCTTGGTCCATAGCCACTTAAAAATACCTCTAGGTACCGCACAATCCGATGTGCCTAGGATGGGTTATGCAAACGGTCACTCACGCCCCCTTCCGGCCGCTGCCAGCCAATTCCCGAACCTTCCCTTCCGCGCGCCCTTATTGCGCGCCCCTTGGGTCCTTTAAGTCCCTTACGTCCTTTCGCCCCCAGCCGAATCAAGCCCAATCAAGCCCAATCAAGCCCAATCAAGCCCAATCAAGCCCAATCAAGCCCAATCAAGCCCAATCAAGCCCAATCAAGCCCAATCAAGGCTAAACAAGCCGAATCAA
>Ga0302320_10029628_pt1 | contig 10466 bp, 8 predicted proteins | sample Bog_T0_3_FD_202130 | JGI IMG/M metagenome (GOLD analysis project Ga0302320, IMG submission 202130) | Peat permafrost microbial communities from Stordalen Mire near Abisko, Sweden - Bog_T0_3 | ecosystem: Environmental > Terrestrial > Soil > Wetlands > Peat | place: Sweden: Abisko, Stordalen Mire... | reverse complement strand
TGGATGCGTTGTGAACATACAGATCGGCTACGAATTCATCTATAGCCTCCCACAGGCTACTCCGATGATCCTGACGGTCAATGTCCACTACTCGCGGGCGTCGGATATCGTGGTCCCGGATCATCTGACGACGGAACCTTCGGTCCCGATTACCGGATATCGGGATGGATTCGGCAACTGGTCCAACAGGATTGTTGCGCCACCGGGACGCATTCGGCTGGCTGCCCGCGGAATCGTGAGAGACTCGGGTGTTCCGGACGCCGTCGTTCCGGACGCCATGCAGCATGCCATTGAGGATTTACCGGAAGAAACACTGGTCTTCCTGCTGGGCAGCCGCTATTACGAGACGGACCTTCTTTCGCAAACCGCATGGCAGTTGTTCGGACAGACAGCTCCCGGTTGGGCGCGCGTCCAGGCGATTTGCGACTTCGTTCATAACCATATCGCTTTCAACTATCAGCGTTCGCATCCGGCGCGAACCGCCTGGCAGGCACTCAACGAGCGCACAGGCGTCTGCCGCGATTACGCCCATCTGGCCGTCACGTTCTGCCGATGCATGAATATACCGGCGAGGTACTGCACCGGCTACCTGGGGGACATCGGGATGCCGCCGCCATATGGAGTTATGGATCTTGCCGCATGGTTCGACGTGTACTTAGGGAGCCGATGGCATACGTTCGATGCTCGCAATAACGTGCCGCGTATCGGACGCGTCCTGATCGCGCGAGGGCGTGACGCAGCAGATGTCGCCATCATCACCACCTTCGGCCCGAATACACTCGAAAGCTTTCAGGTGTTTACCGAGGAAGTCTGATCAGGCCGGCTTTCGATCCGCTGCCAGCGTGGACACAGCTATCTGGGGACATATGGCGCGCTGTTTCCAAAGCACCACCAGGGTTCCGCCGATGCCGATGGCAAAGGTCCGGAGGGATCACTTTTGCCCGAACAGCTATGCTGAGGGAGTCGGCCTTTGCGCCGCGGATTTACGGCAGGCGTGCGTCAAATGCCGCATGGCGAAGCCCGTCAGAAAGCCCAATCCGGCCGCGAGAAAAAGCGATTCAGCCGGATATCGCCGAACCAACTGCCGCGATTCGGTGATGGTCCGTTTCACGTCATGTTGCCCGACGTATGTTCCGGCCGCATCGAGCTTGTCGGCTGTGCTTTCCGCGAGGTTTTCGAACGCTTTCGAACCCCTGCGAATCGAGGAAGCAGCCCCATGCAGGCTCTCCGCCGTCTCGTGGCCGAGTTCATCCACTTGGCCCGCCAAGCGGGAAGCCTTCGCATCGAACAGCGATGTTAAGGTACTCATAAACCAGACTCCTTGGTCGGGGTGATCCGACACTCAACTCCCGAAAGCACTCAGCCTGCCACTCCACCATGCATTGCACAGTTCGGCGCAATACTGCAGAAGCGGCGCCGTCGAATCGAGGATTTCCCTTTTGGCTTACCCCGCAGCCAAGACGGTCAAACCAATGGGTGCCATGAGACTGTAAATGGTCAAGCCGCTACTGTCGCGGTCTCGTCCATCCTTGCTTTTGCTTTCGCCGCTTTGATACGCAGCGTTCCGCTGTCGATCACGGCCCCTGTTCGCTCTATTTCGATGGGCTGCGGCAGTTCAATCCGTCGGTAAACTTCCCTGCCAGCGAATTTGTTGGCAGCGAACTGGGCAGCAAGCGCCTCGGTCTCCTCCGCCTGTCTCTCTGCCTCTGTCTTTGCATGGACGATGATTTCCGATGGAGTCACGATGACCGTCACCTGACTGACATCGAAGTCGTCCAGGGGCACCTGAAATTCGAACTCGCGATCATCTTCTTTTGTTTCCAGTGGCAGTTGGCCGAGTACTTCACGCTCCGCCTGGAGCCAGTCCTCAACATCCTGGCCGGGTTCGCAGCCACGCAACTCGAACAACTCGAACGCACGGCGCCGAACATCCTCCTGGCATCTTTCAATTTGAGCGAAGATCGGTTGAGCTTTGAGATCTCCGTCATTCATCTTCTCCATCACGATATGCGGCATTGAATTCTTTCTCCTTAACCAGACGTGACCACTTCATTTGGATCGAGGTCGTTTCATCCAGCCGCAATGGAGATGGGCGTGGAGCCTTGCTCATGCGAGGCGTCCTGCCCACTCATGCTGCCGCTTCACGGCCTTGAATCCCGAGGGCATCCGACTGCACGTCCTTTGCCATTCGTGCGCCCCGAGAGAATGAAATGTTGCGGTGAGCGTACACTCTCCCGGATGCCGCTAAAAGCGGAAGTCTCCGATACCCGGGAGCCGCCAAACAGGCGCGCAGCAGCCTCAAACTCCTCGCCGCGCTAGAATGGACTTCTGGCATCGAGTGACGAAATACGGTCATGGGATTTAGTGCCGAGTCGATGAGGAGCCACGTGTATGCATCCCGCCGTATCCTATTCACAGCCCGGCCAGTGGCTACTCGACGGTGGAATCCGGCAGGTTGAGCTGCTGTTTCGGGCGATTATCTATCCCCCTGCCGAACCCATCCTCATCACCGACGATGAACGATATTGCCATGACGCGAGTTGCGGAACAGGGAAGCTCCTGGGGCTTTCGCGAGATCGAATCATCGGGCGGAAGATTGACGAATTTGTAGAACCGGGCTCCCGGACTCAAATCGCCGAGGACTGGCACGCGTTCCTTAAAAAAGGTGAACAGCCGGGGCGCTTCCGCCTGGTAGGCGCAGATGGCGCGGTGCAGGACGTAGAGTACACGGCCAAGGGCAATGTGCTGCCCGGGCGTCATGCACTGACGCTGCGTGCGAAAACATCCCAGGAACAGCCTGATGGGCTGGCATCGGTGCGCGACTTCGCCGTCTTTTTGTTCGACGCGGAAGGGCGTATCGTGTCCTGGTACGGGGGAGCGGAACGCCTTTATGGGTATCACGCGAACGAGATCGTCGGGCAGCCTGTTTCTCGCCTCTATCTGGGTAAAAATTTCCAGCCCGGCAGTCTGGAAGAAGAGCTGAAGAGGGCCGCGGCCCAAGGGCACTTCGGTATCGAACGATGGAACTTCAGGAAGGACGGGACGCGTTTTTGGGCCAACGTTCTTACGATGGCGCTGCGAAGTCCCGAAGGCGAGCTCCAGGGCTTCGCACGCGTGGTCCGCGATTTCAGCAAACGTCATGCTGCGGACGAGAAGCTTCTGCCCGGCGGTGTGCTGCCTATCAGTGGCCGCCCGCCTGAATCAACGATTGCGGGCGTGGTTTCTGGCGAGTTTGATCACATCCTGGAGGCGAATGACGCATTCCTCCAAATGGTCGGATACAGCCGCGAAGATTTAGCGACCGGGCAACTGTATTGGCCGAGTCTCACTCCAACGGAATACTCGTGTCTGGACGAACTGGCCCATGAGGAAGCCCTGCGCTACGGAGCTTGCACGCCGTTTGAGAAAGAATATGTACGCAAAGACGGAACCCGCGTACGCGTGCTGGCTACGTTCGCGGTGCTGAATCTCTCGCCATTTCACTGGAACGCGATCGTTCACGTTCCAGTTTGGGCAGAAGGGGGCGAAAGCGTCGCCGACGATCCCGGCGATGGTGGCACTTTTGACGAGATCGTTGGCAGAAGTGTGGAAATGAAGCGCGTTTTGAAACTGGTGGAAACTGTTGCGCCTACCGATGCGACCGTTCTGATTCTGGGAGAGACGGGCACCGGAAAGGAGTTGGTAGCACGCGCCGTGCACCGGCTCAGCCACCGCAAGAACTTTCCCTTCGTGACGCTCAACTGCGCCGCTATTCCGACTGGGCTGCTCGAAAGCGAGCTCTTTGGCTATGAGCGGGGAGCCTTCACTGGCGCTTTGACGCAGAAACTCGGGCGTTTCGAGATGGCAAATCGCGGGACTCTGTTTCTCGACGAGGTAGGCGACATCCCGCTGGATTTGCAGCCCAAGTTGCTGCGAGCCCTCCAGGAGAAAGCTTTCGAACGGCTTGGCGGCACGAAGACCATCCCAATTGATATCCGGCTAGTCGCAGCGACCAATCGCAATTTGACTCAAATGATGGCCGAAAAGCACTTTCGGAGCGATCTCTACTACCGGCTCAAGGTCTTCCCGATCACGACCCCTCCACTTCGCGATCGGCCTGATGATATCCCGGCTCTTTCCCACTACTTCGTACGCAAGTACTCCCGCGAAATGGAGAAACACATACAGCTGATTCCGACGGAGACGATGCGGGCTTTGGTAAGTTGGCCCTGGCCCGGCAACGTGCGCGAACTCGAGAACTTCATGGAGCGATCGGTAATCCTCTCCACGGGCAGCACCCTTCATGCCCCTCTCGGTGAACTGCGTGCCGATGACTTGCTCACCACTGGGACGCTGGAAGAAATGGAGCGCGAGTTTATCGTTCGCGCTGTTCGGGAGGCCAATGGCGTGATCACTACTGCGGCGACGCGCCTCGGCATACCGCGGACGACCTTGAACGCCATGATGCAGAAGCTGGGAATTTCCCGCAAAGATATCTGAGTTGTGTTTGTCCCACTCGCAAGGGGCGCGATAATCCCGCGAGCAGCCAACCCCTAAACTGAAAAGGTAAAAGTAGTTGACGCCAGACAAAGGCCCATTCATGATGGGAACCCAGAAGCACCCGACCTTGAAGAGCAGCCTCTCGTTGAGTTGCTCGATGGGGAACATCTGCTTCAGCGTCCGGCAGACCCAGAAGTCCTTTTCGACAACAGCTTCGGAGAGGCCCATTGGGTCGGCGTTCTCTCGGAACAGTTCCGCCCGGCGGGAGGGGTCCAGACGTGCGACGCGGTTCAACTGTGAACCTCCGCGAGTTTCTTCGCCACGCCATAGATCCAGTCGACTCCGAGGCGAGTGTTTTTCAAAAACTGCTTTCGTTCCGACTCGGAGAGCGAACTCTTCAGTACTGATAGCGCCCGATCGTCGACGCCATCCTTGCCGAGATGCCGGAGCGCCTGAACGACAAGGGCCGACTTGCGATCGCCGCCCGCCAGCGATTGAGGCCTGGCATGTTTGAACTGGACGGAGCGCCTTCCGAGCGAAACTCTCTTGCTCGGCCCGTCTGAAAGGTAAACGATCTTTGCTGGAACCTGAGTGGATAGGCCCACAAGGTTCGCGGCCCATGGACCGTCAGGAATGATTGTCCATCGATTGCGACGAGCGATGGTGCGTGCCGCTTCGTCAATGTCGGGACTCAGTTCGCCGCCAAGGTCGGGATTCACTATCGGGAGATCATATAGACCGCGCCGAATCCGCCGGACCTGCCCGGCGCTTGTGAGACTGGCGAGCGCGACGTCAATGCTTCCGCGGCTCGCGATGTCCAGGAAGTCTTTCGCCATGAATGCCTTCCCAGGCCCGAGGTCCTCGATACGCGCCCAAATCCGATCTTTCATAGCGTGGGGCATTGCGATGGGTATCACTACAGCCGTTTAGAAATAGTATACTATTTTTTCTAAATGCGAGAAAGCTCGGTCACTTGGTTATGAGGAGTTCTCGATGGCCATCGAATAGTCTCCGCGAGAACCGCCCCTTCACGCGCACCACCGGGTTGACAGGCACCTGTGTTGAGCGGCCTTCGTTATAAGCACGCTCGGCCTCCGTTGGTTCCCATGCCACCCCGAGTTTGGTGAGCGCCTGGCGCACCGCGCCTTGAAACCCGTTTTGAGCAAAAAGGACGGGGTCGCCGGAAAGCCTCGATACTACGGCGCGACCATAGACGCCATAGCCGAGTCGTACGAGGCGCTTTTCCTGCACGAGAGTGCGCAGGACGCGCAGAACCTGATCCTCGCCTCCAAGGTCACGGAACTCGCGCGGCAGGAATACATCTTCGCCGGGCCTGCTGGCGATTCGAGCCTCGATCTTTTCCCGCAATGTCGTCCGTGCGCGCATGTCCGTATACCCGGCAAAAACCCGACAATTCACTGTAGCGGAAAATGTAGCGACCACAGGTCAAAACAGGTCTCAATACAGGCAAAACGCTACATCGCACCAAGCGTATTAGATCGCCTTTAAGTGATTGATAAATACCTACTTATAGCAACACTTAGCAACGGTGAAAAGTGCCAAATGGCCTTCTGTTAACCGAAGGGTTGTAGGTTCGAATCCTACCTGAGGAGCCAAATTGTTTCCCTCCGAACGCCAACGCCCCGTTGGTTGACACCATCCGTCTTGCGCTCCTCCGCAAGATATCCCCAATTACTGCATACATTTCCAGACGATTGCGTTCTCTCTTTTCTGTCGCGGAGAGTCAGCGTGGATGCGCCGGTGAGCCCTCTGCGGCACACGTTCGCCTGAATTCTCCGTTTCTCCGGAGAGTGCCTCCAGGCGGTTAACGCGTTTTTTATCTCGTTTACACTTTTCGAACTCCCTGCGTATGTTTACAGCGAAGGGTGCTCGCGCACTTTTCAGTAAAGCAATCGACAGCGGAACGACCGCCAAGCGGACTTTCGTTGTGGTGCCAATCCACAGCGAGGTGAATCGTCTTGGGCATCCCGACAGAAGACCTGCAATCCATCGCCAGCATCCTTGCCGCTGGCTATCTCCGTCATCGCGACCAACTTCGGCGGGCGGTTCCCCGACTTGACTGTTCCGAAACTTCGAGCCGTCATGGACACGAGGTTAACGGCTATGAGAACGGAGAACGGAATGGAGACCGCGATGCGAAAAGAGATTGACGAGTTGAGCCGGATGACAGTCGGCCAGCTCCGACAGAAGTACATTGAGGCGTTCGGCGAGGAGTCCCGGTCGAATCACAAACAGTTCCTGTTTCGGAGGATCGCCTGGCGCATTCAGGCATTGGCTGAGGGTGGCCTCTCCGAGCGGGCGCGACGGCGGGCGCTGGAGATCGCCAACGATGCGGACCTTCGCATCCGGGCACCCAAGACCAAGTTCGGTGAAGACGTCGCGCTGGACCCCAGGCTCAGCGTCACGCGGAAGGTTGCCGGTGCGCTCGACCCGCGGTTGCCGCCTCCGGGAACCTACCTGGAACGCGAGTACAAGGGCCGCAGAATCATTGCGAAGATCCTTGAGGACGGGTTCGAATTCGACGGCGAGATTTACCGATCCCTCAGTGCAATCGCCCAGGAAGCGACGGGAACGAAGTGGAACGGCTTCCTCTTCTTCAACCTGACGGCGGAGGAAAACCTCAATGGCAAGGCGTAGCGCTTCGCAGGTTCCCGCCAAGGCGTCGAATGGATCTATTGAAACAAAGATCGTCCGGTGCGCGATCTACACGCGGAAATCTACTGAGGAGGGACTCCAGCAGGAGTTCAACTCGCTCGATGCACAGCGGGAAGCCTCTGAGGCTTTCGTCGCCAGCCAGAAGCACGAGGGCTGGCAGGTGGTCACCGAGCATTTCGACGATGGCGGCTACACGGGCGGCAATATGGATCGCCCGGCATTGAAGCGGCTGCTGGCGGCGGTGGAGGCGCGATCAATCGACTGCATCGTCGTCTATAAGGTGGACCGGCTCAGTCGGTCGCTGCTCGACTTCGCGAGAATCATCGAGGTCTTCGACCGGAACGCCGTCAGCTTCGTGGCGGTAACTCAGCAATTCAACACGACGAGTTCCCTCGGGCGGCTGACGCTGAACATCCTCTTGTCGTTCGCGCAGTTCGAGCGGGAGATCATTTCGGAGCGCACGCGCGACAAGATGTCGGCCGCGCGGCGCAAGGGAAAATGGATCGGCGGGCATCCGGTCCTTGGGTACGACATCGATTCCAAGGGTGGCCGGATCATCGTCAACGCCGCCGAAGCAGAGCAGGTCCGCACTCTCTTTGGCCTGTACATGGCGAAGGGATCGACGCTGCCGGTTCTTCAGGAGACCCAGCGGGTCGGTCTCGTGAGCAAGCGGTGGACCACCGAAGACGGCAAGGTTCGGGGTGGAAAGCCGTTCACCAGAGGCTCACTGCACGCGACCCTGACCAATGTCCTTTACACCGGGATGGTTGACCACAAGGGCGTCCTCTATACGGGCGAGCACGACCGGATCGTAGATCAGGAGACGTGGGACCGGGTCCACGAAACGCTTCGGCGCAACGGCAGCGACAAGGGGGCCACAGTCAGGAACAAGCTGGGTGCTCTCCTGCGCGGGCTCCTCTTCTGTGTTCCATGCGGCACCGCGATGATGCACACTTACACGATGCGGAAGTCGAAACGCTACCGCTACTACGTCTGCTACAACGCCCAGCAGCAGGGATGGCAAAATTGCGAGACGAAGTCGGTTTCCGCTCAGTCAATAGAGACAGCGGTCCTCGACAGTATCCGCCGCATCGGCACCGACCCGAAGCTGGCGGAGGCCGTTGCGGCCGCAGCGCTTGATCAGATGGCGCGCCAGCGCGTGACCCTCGACCTGGAGTTGGACGCCCAGCGCAGAAACCTTCGGGGGCTCAATCAGAGCCTTGCCCGCGAAGCCGCTGACACCAGCGCGGACTCCGGCGCACGGTTCGAACGGATCGTCGGCCTTCAGCGGGAGATCGAGACCACGGAACGCCGTCTGACGGAATTGGCGTCAGAGCGGCAGTCCTGCGATCAGGACCGCATCAACGCAAACGATCTCCGCACCACGCTTGCCGAGTTCGACTCGATCTGGTCGTCCCTATTAGCCAGGGAGCAGGAGAAACTGATTCAACTGCTGGTTGCCAAAGTCGGCTACGATGGTCGAACCGGCAAAGTGACCGTCAATTTCTGTAGTTCAGGAGCCAAGGAAATATGCCAAGCAAAGAGCTGACAAAGGTAGCCTCCGAGCCGGCGGGGGACTGGGCCATCCAGGTCGAGACGACGCTGCCAGTGCGCCCACGTCGCCACGAAAGCCGCATAGGCGGGCAGCCCGACTCGGCCTCTGACGTGGGAAGTCGGTCGCGAATTCCTCGAATCACCCGACTTATGGCTCTTGCGATCAAGTTCCAGGACATGGTTGATCGCCGCGAGGTCCGAGACTATGCCGAGATCGCCCGACTCGGTTATGTCACTCGCGCCCGCTTGACGCAGATCATGAATTTGATCCTACTTGCGCCGAATATTCAGGAAGATCTCTTGGGTCTGGATGGGCGGTCGAACAGGAAGTTCGACGTTTCCGAAAGGCACCTGCGGTCACTGTCGAAGATTGACCTCTGGCAGCACCAAGAGCGAGTGTGGGCACGGATGAAAACAGAAACGGTTGCGGTTCAGTCTATCCCACACCATTAGCGCATCTCTGGGATGTCCACAGACGGCTCAGAGTATGACGCCGTGCGAACAGCACCCCAACAGTCAGGTCTCTTTGCCCATTCAGAAATCATTCGACCACCCGCGGAATCGTGGAGAACCTTGCTGACCTCGGCAGTCCATCGCTGAACCTGCGTCTGCAACTCCGGCGAGATTTCCTGCCGGAGCCAGATTCGTTCCAAATCCAGCGCACGCCCGAGCCTATGGGCCAGCAACGCCACTACGTAGGCGGTAACGTTAGCCTGGAAGGCCGGAACCATCGGTCGCACCAGCCCCTGCACCTTCTTAAACAGAATGCCCTTGGCCACCATCTGCTTGTATTCGGCCACGTCTGGCAACGGAATGGGCATCTCGGGATCGTTGTCGTTAATGTCGGCCATAAGCAGTTCAAAGTTCCTTTGGCCGCCGAGACTGACAGAGTCCGGCTTCTGATCCCAAGCGTTCAAATACTTCGCGAGGTCAGTCTTCGTAATCCTGCGGCTTTGCGGTATTGTTTCTTTGAGCAGTCGTAGGCGAGCGGGCGTTGTACCATCCCGCGCGAGCATGACATTGTAACTGCCGGCAGCGCGCTCGTAAAACCAACGTCCGACCCCATCGGGACAATACGTTGACAACGCCAGCTTTTCGATCTGGACGTGAAAGGGTTTGTTCGCGGACAAATCAGATAGCTTCACTGAGTTCTGACTATTTGAGAATCGGGAGATATCGGAGGTAAGAGCTTCCTCGGCCACAGGGTCACACGAGCGCAGGATGATGACCTTGGCTGGGACGCGGACGTGACTCAGGTCCACCGCTGGATTCTTCCTCTTAGTGAAGTAGATAGAGGCCGTTGTTTGCCCGCCATTTACGATCTGCATTCCCTTCAGCCAAAGGATGCCGGGCCCGCCGTCGAGCGTCTTTCCAAGAAGTATTTCGTCAGCGACGATGACGATCCCGTTGTTGTATGCCATGAAACGTCCAGGCGTATCTTTGAGCGTATCGCGCATTCCCTTGTTAACTTTGCCTGCTACGCCGAGAAAAGAGCGTACATTAGCCTCCAACAGCCGCGCTCCATACTTTTCGTAAACGAACCGCAGCGCCTCGCCGGGGATGACCGTAAGTGCGTAATCGTAATCATCGAGTTCGTTGGGAACGTAAACGCACGGCAAAGCGCCACCGGCGACATCCTCAAAGTTCACGAGCACTTCGTCACGGGGCTTTCCTTCGGACCAGTGCCGGTGCAGTCGTTCGATGTCAATCACTTCAAGCTTGACGGTCTTGCCGCTCACTTCTCGCGGCTTGAAGTT
>Ga0302320_10029627_pt1 | contig 10467 bp, 11 predicted proteins | sample Bog_T0_3_FD_202130 | JGI IMG/M metagenome (GOLD analysis project Ga0302320, IMG submission 202130) | Peat permafrost microbial communities from Stordalen Mire near Abisko, Sweden - Bog_T0_3 | ecosystem: Environmental > Terrestrial > Soil > Wetlands > Peat | place: Sweden: Abisko, Stordalen Mire... | reverse complement strand
TACTTGCCTGCATCATTTTACGCTGGACCGATTTCGGGAGACCGGCCTGCGCCCAACCAAACCTGTGCGCCTGTGCAGCCCCGGCGATCGTCTACCATAGCCCCAACTCCATGCCCACCCCGTTCCATTTCTCCGCCGTCGAAATCGCCGCCCTGCACGACCGCACCACCGACCTCTGGCACCAGAATCCCGACGCCCAGCCCGACGCCCAGCCCGACGGCGAAATCCGCCCGGACGGCCTCTCCCTTGTCGCCATCGTCACCGCCCAGCACCGCGCCAACTTCGACCTATGGCACACCGAAGACCGCGCCCGCATCCCCAACGCCACCGATCGCGACATCGCCCAGGTCAAGCACGCCATCGACCGCATCAACCAGCGCCGCAACGATCTCGCCGAACAATGCGACGCGATGCTCCTCGACTATGCGACCGAGGCCCTCCGCTCGAAAGGCGGACCCGCCTCAACGGCCCCATTAAACTCCGAGAGCCCCGGCCTCATGATCGATCGCCTCTCCATCCTCGCCCTCAAAATCTTCCACACCGAAGAAGAAATCGACCGCCCCAACGCCCCTGCCGGCCATACCGAACGCAATCGTGAACGCCTTGCCCTGCTCACCGAACAGCGCGACGACCTGATCCAGTGCCTCGACCAACTCTGGTCCCAGGTCCTTGCAGGCACACGCCGCTTCAAGATCTACCGCCAGCTCAAGATGTACAACGACCCTACCCTCAACCCCGCTATCTACGGCTCGCCATCCGAATAGTCTCTTCGCTAACGCTTTTCCGCTGACTGGTCTTTCGTTGACCGCTTTTTAGCTCCTGGCTCCCGGCTCCTCGCTCCCGGCTTCAGTGTGAACGCTGATCGCTGAACGATGTACCCTGTTGTCCCCTGTCACCTGCAACCTGATCCCTGTACCCTGTCTTCCGTGCCCCTCCTCGTCAACGCCGACGACTTCGGCCTCACCCCAGGCGTCAACCGCTCCATCGCCGAACTCCACCGCGCGCACGCCCTCTCCTCCGCCACTCTCATGGCCACCGGAGCCTTCTTCGACGACGCCGTCGCCACTGCTCACGCCAACCCCACTCTCGAAGTCGGCTGCCACATCCTCCTCGTCGACGGAACCCCGGCACTGCCTCCCGCACAAATCCCCACCCTCTGCCCCAACAGCCAATCCTTGCGCCCCACTTTAGGCGCCATCGTCCGCGACCTCTTCACCTTCCGCATCCGCCCCGAAGAAATCACCGCCGAAGCCACCGCCCAAATCCGCCGTCTCCAAGCCGCGGGCCTGCGCGTCTCCCACATCGACACGCACAAGCACACCCACCTCTTCCCCGGAGTTCTCCGCCCCCTCCTCGCCGCCGCCCAGGAATGCAACGTCCCAGCCCTCCGCAATCCCTTTGAACCGGCCTGGTCCCTCCGTGCCACAAAGGGAGCCGCTCCGCTCCTGCGCCGCCTCGCCGTGACCGCCCTCCAATCCCAGCATCGAGCCTTCCAGCGCGCTGTCGCCGCTTCAGGACTCGCCACCACCAGCGGCACCATCGGCGTCCTCTCCACCGGAACCACCAACGTCGAAATGACCCTGCGCAGTCTCCTCGCCGCCATGCCTGACGATCCCCACGCCACCTGGGAGCTCGTCTGCCATCCGGGCTTTCCCGACGCTGCTCTCGACCAGGTCCAGACCCGCCTTCGCGCCTCCCGCGCGGCCGAGCACGACGCCCTCCTCAAACTCCTCCCCAGCATCCCCCTTGCCTCCTGGTGCACCCTCGCCTCAGGAACCACCCCGGTCTCCCCCGCGTAGACTTCCAGCAAAGACCGAGGAAAACCGATGCGCTGGTTCTATGAACTCTTCTTCCCCGCCGTGTGGGCGGCCTATCTCCTCTACTGGCGGATCGCGGCGGCTCATGTCAAAGCCACCGAGCGCCTCGAAGCGGCCTCCTCGCGTGTCCTCCGCTCCGTCATGTTCCTCGCCGCAATCGCGCTGCTCTGCCTCCCCGATATTCCCGTTCCGCTGCTCTACCGGCACTTCCTCCCCGATGGCTTCGCGTCCTTCTACACAGGAGCGGCTCTTACAGTGGCCGGCCTGCTCTTCTCCATCTGGGCCCGCCGCCACCTCGGCGCCAACTGGAGCCAATCCGTCACCATCAAGCAGGGCCACGAGCTCATCGTCACCGGCCCCTACGCCCTCGTCCGCCACCCCATCTATACCGGCTTGCTCACCGCCTTCCTCGGCACAGCCATCGCCACCACTCAGCTCCGCGGACTCATCGCCTTTGCCCTCGTCGCCATCTCCCTCTTGTACAAACTCCGCCTCGAAGAACAATGGATGCGAGCCCAGTTCGGCGACACCTACGCCGCCTACTCCCGCCGCGTAGCCGCCCTCGTCCCCTGGATCCTCTGAGCTGAACTGCGCAAGCCAGACCCGGATACACTGGAATCGCGGCGCGCCAGCCATTTCGGTGTCGATCGACAAAGCCTCAATGAGCATCGATAAAACAATCCGCCGAGCCCCCGACCCCGAACAGCAGCAGGCCGAAACCTACCTTTACTGGCAGAGCCTCTCCATCGGCGAAAGGCTCAACGCCGTTTGGGAAGCCAGCGCCGCCGCCTACGACTTCGCCGCAGCTTTCAACGGAGCACCGGCCCATGATGCCCAGCGATCTCAAAGAACTATTACGCGCGTTCAACGGCCGCCAAAGAACGATCAAGCGTGAATCGCACCTCAAAACTGCGAACCCAGCCCGCCCTTTCCCCCCTCGCCCATGGAGCCCTCAACCACTGCTTCGGCTGCGGACTCGAAAATCGCACCGGCCTCCGCCTCAAATTCTTCACCGACGCCAACCACAACGTCGTCTCCCACCTCCGCCTCGCCGCCCGCTTCGCCGGCCCTCCCGGTCACGCGCACGGAGGCATCATTGCCACCCTCCTCGACGAAGCCATGAGCAAGGTCAACCGCGCCCGCGGCGTCCTCGCCATGACCCGCCGCCTCGACGTCGACTACCTTCGCCCCGTCCCCCTTGGCGTCCCACTCACTCTGACCGCCCGCCATACCGGAACCACCGGCCGCCGCAACCATATCGAAGCCCAGCTCGCCGATGCCTCTGGACAAATCCTCGCCACCGCCAACGCCATCTTCATCACCATCACCCCCGACCTGCTTGCGAAAGTAAAATCTCGCCAGGCCCAATCGCGACCCGCTTCTGCCCGGAACGCTGATCGCTGAACGCTGAGCCCTGAGCTCCTGCAAAGCTTGTTAAAATAGGGCTTCACGCACCATCTCCCGCCGGGTGCTGGGTGCCCCAAGCTTCTCGATTCTGAGAGGTGGGAACCAAGTCACCCTATCGATGCACAGCGGATCACAGGAGCTCTCCATGGCAGAAGTCCCAACCGGCAAGAACGGCCACAACCCGGCCAACTCAGTCACCACACTCCGGCTCAAGGTCGGCCTCGCCGAGATGCTCAAGGGCGGCGTCATCATGGACGTGATGAACGTGGAGCAGGCCCGCATCGCCGAAGAGGCCGGCGCCGTTTCTGTGATGGCGCTGGAGCGCGTGCCCGCCATGATCCGCGCCGAGGGCGGCGTGGCCCGCATGGCCAGCCCGAAACTCATCAAGGAAATCATCCAGACCGTCTCGATTCCGGTCATGGCCAAGGCGCGCATCGGCCACTTCGCCGAGGCACAGATTCTCCAGCAGCTCGGCGTCGACTTCATCGACGAGAGCGAAGTCCTGACCCCCGCCGACGAAGCCCACCACATCGACAAGCATGCCTTCACCACGCCCTTCGTCTGCGGCGCGCGCAACCTCGGCGAGGCGCTCCGCCGCATCGCAGAAGGCGCTGCCATGATCCGCACCAAGGGCGAAGCCGGTACCGGCGACGTCGTCCACGCGGTGCAGCACATGCGTCAGATCACGGGCGAAATGAAGGCGCTCACCGTTCTCTCCGACCAGGAACTCTACGCCGCCGCCAAGGAGCATCAGGCCCCGTACGAACTCATCCGCATGGTCGCGCAGGCGGGCAAGCTCCCCGTCCCCAACTTCTCCGCCGGCGGCATTGCGACGCCAGCCGACGCAGCCCTGATGATGCAGTTGGGCGCGGAATCAGTCTTCGTGGGCTCCGGAATTTTCATGAAGGAACGCGCCACGCCGCTCGACGTCGAGAACAATCCGAAAGAACGCGAAGAAGCCGTCTCCCGCGCCAAAGCCATCGTCATCGCCACCACGCACTTCAACGATCCAAAGATTCTGGCCGAAGTTTCCGAACAGGTCACCGGAACCATGAAGGGCCTCGCCGCCGCCGCGCTGGAAGAGAGCCAACTACTCCAAACCCGCGGCTGGTGAGGACTCGCCGTCCAGGCGGACGCGCCTTCGCCGCAAAAACGGCGCGCCTTCGTTTCTCGGGTCGGCTGATGTTGTAGCCCATTTGCCAAACACACAAGCAGGCGCTTTTGTATCAGGGCACGACTTCCAGTCGTGCCGTTATCCGCCTTTTGTTGTCGGGGCTTTTAGCCCCTGAGGGAAGAAAGTCATGAAACTCGCAGAAGCCCTGGCGGAACGCAGCGACTGTCAGGTAAGAATCCAGGAACTCAATAAGAGAGTCGTCCGCTCTGCCAGAGTGCAGGAGGGCGAGCAGCCGGCCGAAGACTCGGCAGCTTTGCTGCTGGAGTCGGAGAAGCTCTTCGCCAGACTTTTGGAATTGATCAGCGCGATCAATCGCACCAATTCGCGCACAGCTTTCAACAAGGACACGACTCTCTCCGACGCCATCGCCGACCGCGACGTCACCGGCAAGCGACGCGATTTCCTTGCCGCCATCGCGGAAGCTGCCAGCACGCGCCAGGATCGTTACTCGAAATCGGAAGTCAAGTTTGTCGCGACGGTGTCTGTCAGCGAGACGCAAAAGCAGGTCGATCAACTCGCGAAGCGTTATCGCGAACTCGACACCTCGATCCAGGAACTAAACTGGAAAACAGAATTGGTCTGAGGCAGTTGGTAGCTACATCATCCGAAGCGAGCACAAGCCCTGCCAGGGGCAAAACTGGCACTCTGGGCGACGCTGATGAGCCGGCGTCGACGGGTTCGACTCCCGCATTGCACAGGGTAGGCTCCGCACAGTCACAATCGTACGGCGCACAAATTATTGTCACGACCACGTGCTGATCGGCGGATGCGGTGAGGGTGGGTCAGGGGACTCCTCAGACGGATAGACCTCCTCGTCCATAAGACGGGTGCGCTTTTCGTTTTCTCAACTGCGATTGGTTCTGATGAGTTCAGCTGACACCGAACAAAACGTCCCACGCATAGGCGTCCTCGCCCTCCAGGGCGACTACGACGCGCACGCCCAGGCCCTCCGCGAAGCCGGCGCGGAACCCGTCCTCGTCCGCAAGCCCGAAGAACTCGCCGCTATCGACGGCCTCATCATCCCCGGCGGCGAATCCACCACTTTCCTGAAATTTCTCGAGCGCGATGGCTTCCTCGCCTCGCTTCAGGACTTCGTCCGCACCAAGCCCACCTTCGGAACCTGCGCCGGATGCATCCTCCTCGCCACGGAAGTCACGCACCCGCCGCAGCAGAGCCTCGGCGTCCTCAACGCCACCGTCGAGCGCAACGCTTACGGCCGCCAGATCGACTCCGCTATTCAAACCGCCGACACCCAACTCCCCGGCGGTCCCCTCGAAATGGTCTATATTCGCGCCCCACGCATTGTGAAAACCGGCGACGGCGTCACCGTTCTCGCCGAACGCGACGGCTTCCCCGTCCTCGTCGAGCAGGGCCACATCTTGGCCGCCACGTTCCACCCCGAGCTCTCCTCCGACCGCCGCGTCCACCAGCGCTTCGTCAGTCTCGTCCACTCGTTCAACACTCCGTCGCGTTAAGCTGAAGCTTCAGCGCCAACCGTTTCATCGCTGACCGCTTCTTCGCTGACCGTTTCACCTCTGAAATATGAACTTCCTCCCACCCAACGGCGCCCTCCACGGCGTAGCGCTCGACCAACTCCTCGCCTGGAACCTCGCCATCATCGTCGGCCTCTGCATCGCCGCCCACATCCTCATCGCCGCAGCCTTCCTCCTCCGCCGCGCTCGAAAATCCGAATCCCCCGCTAAGTCCCAACCCCGCGCCAGCCTGCGCCCGCTTCTCATCATCGAAACCCTGGCCCTCCTCGCCCTCACCGCCCTCTACATCGCCATGGACATCACCGGCCACCATCTCTGGGCAGCCACCCGCGAACAACCCTCCACCCCGCAACCGCTTCAAGTCGAAGTCACCGGCGTCCAGTTCCAGTGGTACTTTCGCTATCCCGGCCCTGACGGCCTCTACGGCGCAACCCGCCCCGACTTGATCAGTGCTCCGGCCGGCAATCCGCTCGGCCTCGATCCCGCCGACCCGCACTCCACCGACGACATCGTCTCCGCCATCTTCCTGCTGCCGGCTAATCGCCCCGTCGAGATCACCCTCCGCTCCCAGGATGTCATCCATGGCCTCTTCATCCCCGGCATGCGCCTCAAGCAGGACGCCATCCCCGGCATGCTCGGCCATCTCCTGTTCACGCCCACCACGCCCGGCGACTATCCCATCCTCTGCTCGCAGGTCTGCGGACTCGGCCACTACCGCATGCAAGCCCGCCTCCGCGTGGTCACCCAACCCGAATTCGATTCCTGGCTCGCCACCCGCGAAAGCGCTGCTTCGGAGGCATCTCGATGAACCTTTCGAAAGCTCCTGTCGCGGGTCGTGTCTTGAACGGGCACGAATACAACCTCACAGTGTGCGAAAAAAAAATTGGCTGCCCCCTGCCAGGTTCACCCCACAGCAAGAAGCAAACTCTTTTGCCATCCGATGATCAAGATGACCTCGGTACAGAGACTACCGCCCCAAAAGTACCGTCGATCCTCCGAGCCTTTTGAAAAAGCACAGTTTCAACTCGGCCCTTTGGTGCTTTGCGCGGTTTCCAGGCGCACCGTGAACAGACAAAATCGATCAAGCTTTAGTCTCTGGGGGATGAACTTGGACAAGAAGCGCCGCCGCCTCTTCACCACCGAATCCCTCGCCCTCGCCCGCCTGTACCTCTTCCTCGCCCTCCTCGCCGTCGTCACCGGCACAATCCTCTCGCTGCTCATGCGCCTGCACCGCACGTGGCCCAACCTCGCCCTCCCCATCCACGGCGCAATACTCCCCGAGGACTACCTCGCCCTCGTCACCATGCACGGCACGCTGATGGTCTTCTTCGTCCTCACCGTCGTTCCGCAAAGCGCCTTCCCCAACCTCGTCCTCCTCGCGCAAATCGGCTCGCCGCGCATGGCCTTCCCCCGTCTCAACGCCGCCGCTTTCTGGATCACCACCGCTTCCCTCCTCACCCTCCTCGCCGCCTTCTTCGTTCCGCAAGGCGCGCCCATCTCCGGCTGGACCGCATACCCGCCCCTCAGCGCCCTCGCCGCCGCCGGCCCAGGCCAGGCCACCGGCATGGACCTCTGGCTCATCGCCATCACGCTCTTTTGCCTCGCCGCCGTCCTCTCGTCGATCAATCTCCTCGCCACCATCCTCACCCGTCGCTGCCCCGGCATGACGTTCACCCGCCTGCCCCTCACCGTCTGGTCCTGGCTGGTCAGCTCTTCGCTCACCGTCATCGCTTTCAGCGCTCTCTTCGCCGCCGCCAGCATGCTCCTCGCTGATCGCCACTTCGGAACCAGCTTCTTCCTCCCTCCCAGCGTCGTAATCAACGGCGTCCCCCAGCGCAATGGCTCGGGCTCCCCCATGCTGTGGCTTCACCTCTTCTGGTTCTTCGGACACCCCGAGGTCTACATCGCCATCCTCCCCGGCATGGGACTCGCCTCCTCCCTACTCGCCAACTTCACCCGCCGCTCCGTCCCCGGTTATCGCCTCATGATCGTCGCCACTCTGCTCATCGGCTTCCTCGGCCTCGGCGTCTGGGGACATCACATGTTCGTCTCCGGCATGAACCCCTACGCCGGAACCGCCTTCGGCCTCACCACCATCGCCATCTCCGTGCCCAGCTCGGCGGAAATCCTCACATGGCTCGTCATGCTCTTCCGTGGCCGCATCCAGCTCGCCACGCCGATGCTGTTTATCCTCGGCTTCCTCTCCTTCTTCATCGCTGGCGGACTCACCGGCCCCATCCTTGCCCAACCCGCACTGGACGCCTACCTCCACAACACCTTCTTCGTTGTCGCCCACTTCCATCTCGTCATGGCCATGGCCGGAGTCTTCTCCCTCTTCGCCGGCATCTACTATTGGTTCCCGCTCCTCACAGGACGCCGCATGAACGAAGCCCTCGGCCAAATCCATTTCTGGATTTCCCTCATCGCCGCCTATGGCGCCTTCTTTCCTATGCACTTTGCCGGACTCGCCGGCGAACCCCGCCACTACGCCCAACTTTCCGGCCCGGTTGAATCCTTCGCCCGGCTCATCCCTGTCGAACGCGGCATCACCTGGTCCGCCTTCCTCCTCGCCGCCGCGCAGCTCATCTTCCTATTCAATGTCTTTCGCAGCGCGCGTCGCGGGGCCTTGGCCGGCCCCAACCCCTGGCGCGCCACCACCCTCGAGTGGTCGCCGCTGGAGCATCCCAACGTTAGCCGCGGTCCCTATGCCTACGGCCCCGATGTCTCGCCGAGCAGCGATTTTCTTTCCCAATGGGATTCTGAAAAACCTTTTTCCCCCTGACCGCAGTCCAAGGATTGTTCATCCGCAGCCAATTCGTTATAAGCTTTTAGAACTCAGCTCGGAGCCCCCCATGCCCGCCACCTTCACCCGTCAGACGGTCGAAACGGAACGCAAAGATCCCGGGTTCGGTGGCAAGCCGCCCCTCGATCGCAGACCCACCGGCGGTGGCGGTGGCGACGAAAACTGGGACTCCCGCCACTCCGGGCGCCGCGGCCCGCGCGAACTCCTCATCCGCTATCGCATGGCCGTGCTCTCCGGCCTCGCCGGCGACTTCGTCTTCTTCGCCGTCCTCGTCAGCGCCTTCTTCGTCCGCCAAAGCTCCGGCCACATCGACCCCAGCGAGAACTTCGTCTCCGACTGGCATCCTCTCGCCGCTCCGCCCATCCTCTGGCTCAACACCGCTCTGCTGCTCCTCTCCACCGTCACCATCGAGATCGCCCGCCGCCAGCTCTTCCGCGAAATCGACGTCATGGAAGAATGGCTCGGCCTCGGCCGCCCCGCCGTCCGCCGCGCCGCTCCCTGGCTCATCGCCACCATCGTCCTCGGCTCGCTCTTCCTCATCGGGCAGTGGATCGCCTGGCAGCAACTCGCCCAGCAGGGATTCTTCTTCTCCTCCAATCCCAACAGCCACTTCTTCTACCTCGTCACCGGAACCCACGGCATCCACCTCGTCCTCGGCATCGCCGCGCTCATCTTCGCCCTCGTCGCGATGTTCCGCTTCAAACGCGTGGAGATGCGCCAAATCACCGTCGACTGCACCTCTTGGTACTGGCACGCCATGGGCCTCTTCTGGCTCTTCCTCTTCGCCCTCCTCGTCTTCTTCCAGTAGAATCACGCGCAGGATGATCGGCGCCATTCTGCAGACGAGCTTCCGCTCCCTGCGTCGCGACCGCGGCGCTTTCGTGATGTCCTTCGTCCTCCCCATCGGCTTCTTCACCATTTTTGGCTTCGTCTTCGGCAGCATGCGGAGCTCCTCCACGCCGCGTGTCAATGTGCTGGTCGTCGACGAGGACCACTCTGCCGCATCGCGCAGTCTCCTCAACGCACTCCTCCGTGAGCCGGCGCTCGATACCCAAACCCAGCCGAAAGCCACAAAGGAAAACCCCACACCCGCTGCCTACACCACGACCACCGCCGAAGCCGCCGTGCGCAACGGCAACGCGCCCGCCGCGCTCATCATCCCCGCCGGTTTCGGAGCCAATCCCATTGCGCTCGGTCCGAATCCCGGATCGGCCGCACAACGCCCCACCTTTCGCATCCTCCATGACAGCGCCGATCCCGTCGCAGCCCAGGTGGTCGCCGGCATGCTCCAGAAGACGGTGATGATGGCCCTTCCCGCCACTATGGCGACCGCGGGCTCGCAGTATTTCGACCGGCAGGTCGGCGGCCTGACGCCGAAGCAGCGGCAGCAGATGGCCTCCAGCCTTGCGTTTCTTCAGAAACTCCAGGATCAGCAAGGCGCCGCGCAAAATTCAGCCAACGCGCAGGCGAGCCCCGCCCCCGCCAGCTCTTCGAACTCCGGCGGCTTCGTCTCCGTCGATATTCACGACGTGGTCGGCGCCACCAAGCGCAACCCGATGATTGCCTACTACGCAGCGGGCGTGGGCGTCATGTTCCTGCTCTTTACGTCAGGCGCTGCCGGCGGCAGCCTCCTCGACGAGTCCGACAGCGGAGCCCTCGACCGCGTCCTCTCCGCCCGCGTCACCATGACCACGCTGCTCCTGGGGAAGCTCACCTACTCCGCGATGCTGGCGTTTGCGCAGCTCACCCTGATGTTTCTGTGGGCGGCGTTGA
>Ga0302320_10029626_pt1 | contig 10467 bp, 12 predicted proteins | sample Bog_T0_3_FD_202130 | JGI IMG/M metagenome (GOLD analysis project Ga0302320, IMG submission 202130) | Peat permafrost microbial communities from Stordalen Mire near Abisko, Sweden - Bog_T0_3 | ecosystem: Environmental > Terrestrial > Soil > Wetlands > Peat | place: Sweden: Abisko, Stordalen Mire... | reverse complement strand
GGAAAGCGAGCGAACCTTTGTGGCAGACTGGAACAGGGCCCGTCACGAATTTGATGGCCCAAAGTTGTGGAGGGTTCCCTGTTGAAGACATTCAATCTTCTTGTACTTGCCGCGCTGGTGGTGATGGGCGGCGCAACTGCCCGCTCCGCCAACCGCGAGATTTATCCTGACACCGCGCAAGCTAAGAATGACGTCGCCGCTGCGCTGAGGACAGCTGCGCAAACGCACAAGCGTGTTCTGCTGGACTTTGGCGGCAACTGGTGTGGCGACTGCCAGGTGCTGGATATTTACTTCCACAATGCCGAGAATCTGCCTATTCTCGAATCGAATTTCGTGCTGGTTCACGTGAATGTTGGCCACTACGACGCTAATCTCGACATCGCCAGCCAATATCAGGTCCCGCTGGACAAAGGCGTACCCGCGGTGGCGGTGCTGAGCGAAAAGGGCAAGCTTCTCTACAGCCAGAAGAGCGGCGAGTTTGAAAAAATGCGGCACATGGAATCGTCGGCTGTGACGACGTTTCTTGTGCAGTGGAAGCCGGCCAAGGAAGGGTGCTCGGCGGTGATGGTGAACTGCTGAGCAGATCTTACATCTGGATCGAGCGTCTTAGAAACGTGTGGAGATTGCGTGCGTTTGCCGACCGCTTACCCACCTGATCCGGATTCAATTCAGCCAAGATCTTCGCCCCGTGGTCAATCTTGTGGTAAGGGGCGCTTGGTGTTGCCTTAATTGCAATGGCGAGCTTGTGAAAGACATCTCTCTTCGGCACGGATTCGACGTTTGGATTTTGCGGAAGCGCTCGAGCTTTCAGCATTTTGCCGAAACACTTCTCTAACGCGTCAACATCGGTTACAAGCCAGGCTTCCATGCATTGAACCATCAGAAAGACGTTTTCGCGGGCATCAGACGAAATGTCTGCGGAATCCAACTTGGCTCTTAAGTGCATCGCCGGAGTTTCGGCAGTGACAGCAGTATCCGAGTCCACAAGCAAGGCGACAATGCAATGCGGTTCGTGCTCTCCGACAGCGCGTGCTAGTCTCGAACGGTGTCATCTGTCGAACCGCAAGGCGAAACGTCAAGCGAATTAAGTCGCGGGTCCAATTTCAAAAAGTGCTTTTTGAAACCATTCTTAAATCGACGCAAGCCATCTGCATCGGTTCCTTTTGAACCGCCCTCGACATAGATGCGCACTCTCACCAGCGATTTCCCCCGATTTCCCCTTTAGCCCAAAGTTGCCCCAGAGAGTAATCTTCCAGCCACGAGGACAATTTCTCTTTGCTCAGGCGGCGAATTCCAGTAGCGCCCTCGACTTTTTCGCAGACGCATACGCTTTCAGGATCGTCGGAGAATTCCGAAACGAGGCTCTGTGAGTGCGTGGTCACAATTAACTGCGTACGAGTAGAGGCATCGCGGAGCAGATCGGCAAGCGTTGAAATCATGTCGGGATGGAGACCAAGTTCCGGCTCATCAATGCAAATTACGGGAGGTGGAGTCGGATCGAGAAGGACAATCAGCAACATCAGCCAACGCAATGTGCCATCCGAGAGACGAGACGCTGGAGTGCGAGAGACTAGGCCTTCTTCTTTGATCATGATGCGCAGATGGGTTCCGAGCAGTTCCGTATCTACGTCCTTCACGGGTTCGTAGAATTTGCGTAGGTGTTCGAGCAATTTGTCGAAGACAGACTGTTCTCCGCGGTCCCGCCATGCTTTGAGAACCTGTGCAAGATTGCTTGAATCTCTCGCAAGCCGATAGCTATCGAGTCCCGCGGGCTGCACATCGCGGACTTTGGAGTCGCTTCCGAACGCCCAATCGCGATAGAAGCCGAATCGCTCGATTTGTTCCGCAAATTCGCGCATCCGCAGCGATTCCGGTTTAGTCATCAGCAGTTGGCCTGGGAGAATGGTGGAGGCGCTTGCGGGCATGGACAGGACAGAACGGCCAAGAGTCAGCTTAGGAGGCTGCTCCTGATAATCTGCCATCGCTCTTCCGATAGGGGCGAACGCCGTCCTGATAGGTCGTTCATACCCTCCCACCTTTGCAATTGCCGGATCATCGCCGTCTTCAATCTCGTGAAACCGCTCGGAGACGACTTCGAATGCGCCGTCCCTCTCTTGCAACGAAATCGAATAGAAGACGGGTGGCTCCGCCCATCTGACTGTTGGCTTAATTCCCATCGCGCCAAGCATTGCGGAGGTATCTGTGCCGTATAAGCCGCCCAATCCAATCTTCGACGCGTTCGGTTGTGGCTCCTTCTCTTTCCTTTTCCGCGAAAACAACAAGCCGCGCGATCCTGCGGCAGCGGTGAGGACACCTTCTGCAGGGTATGCCAGCCGTCCGTCAGCCGTAACACTCAGCGTGGCCGGCGTTCCCGCAGCGTTGTCCCCTTTCCAAATCCACTCACGCGCTCCGCCTGTTTGAATCACATCCGACCAAGGGTCTTTGTCCGGCAACCTGCTGAGCAGCCCAAGAATCTCGATCAGATTCGATTTTCCGGACCCGTTCGGGCCAATCAGGATATTTAGCGGGCGCAGCTCGATCTCTTCCGTGTTCGGACCGAAGGAGAGCAGGTTTACTGGGCGGATGGACTTCAGAAACGGATGGGCCATGGCTGCGCCTCCTCTCATCTGGAAGATGCTTGTACCGTATCACTTTAACTCAATTGAGATAGGAGAGGCAGCGTTCAGCCGATCGGGGCCAAGTGCTTGGTCTTGGAGTAGGTGTACTGGATGCGGTGGACTACTGTGATGGTGGATAGCGCGGCTAATACCCAGAGTACCGGCGCCATTACTCCCCAGTGGTTGAAGAGCGCGCCTAGAAGGATCAGGACGATGCGCTCGGGGCGCTCCATGAAGCCTACTTTGCATTGGCCTATCAGGGCTTCGGCTCTGGCGCGGGTGTAACTCACCATCAGCGAAGTCACCATGACAAATGCGACCAGAACGACGTAGCGAAAGCGGTTGATGCGTCCGTAGTAGACGAGCAGACCGAAAAACAGCACTACGTCTGAGTAGCGGTCGATTACAGAGTCGAAGAAGGACCCGAAGACCGTTACCTGGTTGTTGCGGCGGGCTACGCGGCCGTCGACCATGTCGAAGATTCCAGCGCCGAAGATTACCAGGCCGGCATAGAAGAACATTTTGCCGGAGTTTTCGGCATTGGCGTGGCCGAACAGAAATGCGGCTACGATGTTGATGACGAGGCCGATGAACGTCAGCACATTGGGGGAGATTTGGGTCAGAGCCAGACCGTGCACAATTCGATCAAGAAGCCAGCCGCAACCGCGGCCAAAAGCGCTGGTCCAGGTCATTCAGTGATCCTTGCTCTTACTCTTTAGGGGCGGCGCCGTTTTCTATTGCGTCTTCGCCAGCTTCATCGTGGATCGTGGTGAGTTTCAATATCTCGAGTTCACGTTTGCCGTTGGGCGTGACAATGATGGCTACGTCGCCCACTTTCTTGCCCACTAATCCGTGGCCGATCGGTGAAGTGGTTGAAATCAGCCCTTTGGTGACGTCTGACTCTTCGCTGGTGACGAGGCGATAGACGATTTCCGCGTCTTTCGTTGAGTCATAGACCACGACAGTTGAACCGAAGCCGGCTTTATCCCTGGGAATGTTGGTCAGGTTGACAAGCGAGAGCTCAGCCATGCGTTTCTTGAGCTGGCCGAGGCGGGCGTTCACAAAGACCTGGCGCTGCTTCGCCATGTGATACTCGGCGTTTTCCGAGAGATCACACAAGGCTACGGCTTTCTTGATCTCGGCGGGAAGCTCGTGAGAAAGCTCGTGCTCAAGGATTTCGATCTCAGCGAGGAGTTGTTTTTTAATATGCTCTGGCATTCATTGTCCGTTGCGCGGAGCTGGCATGCTCCTGTCGCGAAAGGTGGAAAAGCTTGACTTCCCATTATACGCGGAAGAGGGCCTCCGGCTTCTAGCGGCTGGCCGAAGCCGCACCCGATGTCCGGACCAGTTTTGCTGCGAACTTTCCCGGATGCGGGTCGTTTGACTCCGCTGAGGTGCGCTTCGCTCCCCATGAACAAAAAACTGGTTGACTATATTCAGCAAGTTAGCCGCGGCTTCGCCGCGATAGCAAGTTAGCGAGTTAGCGCAGGACCCGATCTGAAACAACTGTTCATTTCAACCGTAACTCTGCGCGGCGAGTCGGGCTGCTCCTCATGAACAAGAAAACTGGTTCAGTATATTCAGCAAGTTAGCCGCGGCTTCGCCGCGATAGCAAGTTAGCGAGTTAGCGTAGGACCCGATCTCCGACAACTGTTCATTTCAACCGTAACTCGACGCGGCGAGTCGGGCTGCTCCCGATGAACGGGACTGGATGAGAGATGAGGTTTCCGGCTCTTGCGACAGAAAAAAGTCGCAAGAAGGGGGGCACGGAGCTTTTGGGATGCAGCGTTCATCCCACTCGCCGTAACTTACCGGCGCAGGTCGTGCTGCTCAGGCTAATGGGGCTTTTGTTGGTATGGAGATTGGAGAGAGCACACCGGCGTCCAGGAATGATTGCAGAATCAGGGTGGCGGCTACCTGGTCTACTACTTTGCGGTGCTGCTGACGGGCGTGGCCGGCTTCATAGAGGATCTGGTGGGCTTCGCGGGAGGTGAGGCGCTCGTCCCATAAGTGGATGGGTAATCCGCTTATTTCGCCCAGTTGAGTGGCGAAGGCCTGGGTCTTTGCGGCCTGGGGGCTTGGGTCGCCGGATAGATGCACGGGGTTACCGACGACAATGCCGACTACGCTGAAACGGCGAGCAAGTCTGGCCAGGGAGCGGAGGTCTTCGCGGGGGCTGCGCTTGCGTTCCAGGGTCAAAACGGGCTGGGCGGTGAGGCCTAGTTCGTCGGACACGGCTACGCCGATACGGCGGTTGCCTACGTCAAGACCGAGAAAGCGGGGTTTGGTTTCCATGTTTTCGCTCGCTGGGGCATGCGCGTGGAGGCGATGGATTTTTGCGGCATTTCAGGATGCTAAAGCACGCCGCTCCCTCTAGAATCTGCGATGAGGGGTTGGTTTAGAGTTGAGGTTTCCCACTCTTTCGACAGGAAAAAATCGAAAGAATGGGGCACGGAGCTTTGGTGGTCGATCCTGCAGCCCGTTCATTGCTGGCGATGGCAATAGGACACTAGTATAAGGTGTCCCATGCACTCAGATTTGCCGAATCCTTCCCGATACAATCAAAGGTAGAGAATCCTCATGGGTTACTCAGGCGTCTTAATTGGATGAAGGGTTGACACTCATAGAATGGTAGGTCGCAAACGCAAGAGCAGAAAGAAGAAAAAGTCGAGCGTGGTCTGGATGGTGCTGGCGGCTTTTCTTTTGGCGCTTGGTGTGAGTGGCGCTGCGGCCTGGGTGGTTCTGACCCCGTTTGGGCCGGCTACCGAGACTTTTGTTGAAGTGACACCGGGGTCCTCTACGGCTCGGATTGGACAGCAGTTGGAGGCTTCGGGCGTTGTGCGGAGCCGGTACGCTTTTGAACTGGTGCGATTGTGGAAGCACGGATCTCTGCGGGCCGGAGAGTATAGGTTCGATCATCCCGCTCCCGCCGCGGAAATCTACGCGCGGATTGTGCGTGGCGACGTTTTTACGAGGACGGTGACCATTCCGGAAGGCTCAAACTTGTTCGACGTGGCGGGACGGCTGGAGCAGGCGGGCTTTGGTGCTCGCGAGGACTTTCTGACGGCGGCGGCGAAACAGACTCCCCTTGTGGCTGATCTTGACCCAGGAGCCAGAAGCCTGGAGGGTTACCTTTTCCCTGACACATACCACTTGGCGCGCAAGGCTACTCCGGAACAGATCTGTGCCATTATGGTTCGGAGGTTTCGAGCAGTAGCGGGGCAATTGGGGCTGAAGGAAAATGTGCATGACGTGGTGACCAAAGCTTCGCTTGTGGAACGGGAATCGGCCGTGGACGAGGAGCGGCCTATGGTGGCGAGCGTGTTTGAGAATCGGTTGGCCAAGGGGATGGCGCTGATGACGGACCCTGCTGTTATCTACGGCCTGGAGTTGGAAGGGCGGTGGCGGGGCACGATCTATGCGAGCGATTTGAAGCGCGATACTGCTTATAACACTTATCTGCATAAAGGACTGCCTCCGGGGCCGATTGCCAACCCTGGGGCAAGGTCGTTGCGTGCGGCGATGGATCCGGCGAAGACGGACTATCTATATTTTGTTGCGGCTGGGGCTAATCCGCAGGGGCATTCGCTGTTTTCCGCTACTTTGGACGAGCAGAACCATAACGTGGCCGGCTACCGCAATGCCGTTAAGAAGGCTGGTGGCCGATGAAAGCAAGCTGTCGTCTCGCCTCATTCGGAATGCTGTGCCTGACTTTGCTGCTCACGGGGTGCTCGCTGCTTCCGACAACTCGGAAGCTGCCAGTTCCAAAGGCGCCGGTGATCACGCAGTATGTTTCGGCAGAGGAGCTGGTTGGGCGACTTAATAATCGCTGGGCTGCGACCAATACTCTGACGGCAAAGGTGGAATTCCATGCCACCAAAAGCAAGGAAGGCGTGGCAACGGACTATCCGAGCGTGGATGGGCACATCCTGATCCGCAAGCCGGCTGATCTGCGAGTTTTTGGGCGATATTTCGGCGTGCTGGTGTTCGACATGGCCAGTGACGCCGTGAAATTCACTTTGTCGATTCCGCATAATAATGTTGTGATCAAGGGATCCAACACGGTGACGAAGAAATCGATGAACACATGGGAGAACCTGCGCCCAGGGTTCTTTCTAGACGCGATGATGGTGCGCGGGTTGGAGCCGGACGATTTGTTTTCAGTGGTGACTGCATCGGAAACCATTGAGGACGCGGCTCGCAAGCACCTGTTCACGGTCCCGGAATATGTACTCAGCATTAGCCGCCGCAAGCCGGGTACGCAGCAATTGATTCCGGTGCGGGTGGTCACGTTCCGGCGCGACAACTTGCTTCCCTACCAACAGGATATTTACGACAGCGAAGGCAGGCTGGAGACCCATGTGACCTATTCGGCATATCAGGCGTTTGAGGGAAACCAATACCCTTCCACGGTCACAATCAATCGCCCGCTCGACGAGGTCCAGATCATCTTGAATGTCGAAGATGTGCATGAGAATCTGACTCTGAACGACGATCAATTCGTGATTGCGACCCCTGAGGGCGCCAAGGTCCAGACACAGGAATAGGGGACAATTGAAACATGTTGGTGGCGAGTCAATTTGAAGGTTCATTCCCTCAGGGGCTAAAGCCCACATTCGGTTAGGGTAATTTATGTACGAGCTAAAGCTCTTACCCTTCAAACTGGACTCCTGCTTTCCTGTCGAGGCGCTGCGCGACCGCAGCCATTTGTGCTAAAAAGGGTTGGTTGCGTTTCCGGCGTTATTGCAGGAAAGGACCCCACATGGACCGCAGAACATTTCTTGGCGCAGCTTCAGCCGCGCTTCTCACCGACATATCTCATCCGACCGCGGCGCTGGGTGCGAGTGCTTCAGCGGCGCTTAAGCCGATGGACCTGGGACTGATTATCAGCCCATTTGGCGCTCCTGAGGCGACTTTCCGCAAGGTTCACGAGATTGGATTTAATAACTGCTTTCTTTCGCTTGACAGCTATATCAACGGGTTTACGGCGGAGATTGCCAGCCAGTTTGGCGAGTTGATGGCAAAGTATTCGCTGGTTGCGACAACGGTGGAAGTGGTTGGGCCGCCGCCCTTGGAGTGGAACTTTTTGCGGGGGCCTTCGACGATTGGGCTGGTGCCTACGGCTACACGCGCGGCGCGGATTGATGCGCTGCGGCAGGTGTCTGATTTTGCGAAACTGCTTGGTATAGCACAGGTGCAGACGCATTGCGGGTTCATTCCTGAGGATCCGGCTGATCCGCTTTATGACGGGACGGTGGAGGCGATTCGAGCGGTGTCGCAACACTGCAAGGACAATGGACAGTACTTCCTGATGGAGACGGGGCAGGAGACGCCGACGACCATGTCTCGGATGATTCGCGACGTGGCGATGCCGAACCTTGCTGTGGGGCTGGATACGGCTAACCTGATTCTCTATGGGAAGGCTAATCCGGTGGATGCGGCGGATATCATCGGGCCGCATGTGCGGAGCGTTCATGCAAAGGATGGGCGCTGGCCTACTGACCCTAGCAAGCTGGGCGAAGAGGTGCTGATTGGCAAAGGGCTGGTGGACTTCAGGCAAGTGTTCACGAAGCTGCATCGGCTTGGGTATACGGGCGCAATTACGATTGAGCGGGAGACTTCTGGACCGCAGCAGATTGAGGATGTGCGGCAGGAGAAGATTTATCTGGAGAGGATCTTGCGGGAAGTTTTGGGTTGATGGCGAGAGAGGGACGAGAAGCAAGCCCGGAGTTGCGGATTCTTTTGTGTGGGGCTGGCATCCAGCGGTGGTGAAGGCTACGATGGTGAGGGGGTGGGACCATGGCAAACGTCGAAACAGATATTGAGATCGACTGGATGGCGTGCGAGCTTATTGAAGCCGTCCCCGGCAAAGTGTCCGGAAAGCCCGTAATCCGTGGAACACGGATTCTGCCAGATGCCATTGTGGGAAGTTACGATCTTGGTGAGACGATCGAAGAACTGCGCGAGGGTTTCCCTAGCCTTTCTGAATCTCAAATTCGACAGCTAATCGAATTCGCGCACGCCAAACGGAGGCAGGGCAACTCGTGAAGGTGCTTCTCGATGAGAACCTTGACCACGCATTGAGGAAGCTTTTGGGGCCCCACGAAGTTGTCACCGTCACTTGTATGGGTTGGGCGGGAGTTCAAAACGGCGAGTTGTTACGGGCGGCCGAACAGAATGGAATTGATGTTCTTCTAACTGGAGACAAGACCCTGCACCAAGAACAGAACCTGATTGGAAGGCGTCTGGCAATTGTGGCCCAGTCTGCGATTCAACTGCCGATCATCAAAGAGAACCTGACAAGTATCATCGCCGCTATTGACGACGCCGCGCCTGGTACTTTTCAGTTTGTAAACTGTGGCACGTTTAGCTACAAGAGAAAACCTGAAGAGTAAATGCGAATTTCGTTTCACGTGAGACGAAAAGTCCTTCGAATACGCATCAACATTCTCAGGGAAGAGAGACACTATGGATCGTCGTGAATTGATTCAGACTGGAGCAGCGGCGGCCTCGCTGACTTTGCTCAAACCGCTGACGGCTTTTGGATATGCGGCTAACTCTGCTGTGCGACATGGGCTGCTGGGTTGTGGTAATCGCGGAAGCTCGGTGGCGGAATCGTTCTCGAAAAACACAGCCGCGCAGGTTGTGGCTATTGCTGATCTCTTCCCTGACAATCTGGCGGCTGGGCGAAGCCGCTTTGACAAGGTCAATGCGGATCTAGGGCGGGCGGCGATTGATGCGAAGCTGCTGTTTCATGGGCCGCATGCGTTCGAGCAACTGGCGGTGTCGCCGGATGTGGACCTGATTCAGATTTCTACGCCGCCTTTCTTTCATGTTGAGCACCTGGAAGCGGCTGTGGCATCGGGCAAACACGTTTATTGCGAGAAGCCGGTGGGGATCGACGTACACCAGGCGAAACATGCGCTGGAAATTGCCAAGCGGGTGAAGCCTACGCAGAGCGTGGATGTGGGATTCCAATGCCGCAATGCTCCGCCACTGGCTGCGGTTGCGGAGCGGATCAAGGCCGGGGCGCTGGGCAAGATTGCGGTGGTTGCGGGGAACTATTATGCACCGGCGTCGACGGAAAAGAACCGGGCGGGCGCATCGGCGGACGAGTATCGGCTGAGGAACTGGCTGTGGGATAGGGCTTTGTCCGGGGACATTCTGGTGGAACAGAACATTCACATTATCGATCTTTGCAACTGGATGCTGGGAGCGCATCCGGTGAAGGGTACGGCTACCGGCGGGCGCAATATTCTGACGCATTTTGGCGACTGTTGGGATAACTACCAGGTGGACTTTACTTATCCTGGCGATGTGCATTTGTCGTTTTCGTCCACGCAGTTTGGGGTGGACGGGGTTTTCGACGCAGGGCTGCGGCTGTTTGGCGGCAATGGGTCGGCAACTGTGCCCTACTCGGGGCCGGTGCAGATTACGGGCAAAGAGGCTTGGGCCTGGCAGGACTCTGCCGGTACGGCTGCGGGTTCGGGCAAGTTTGCGGCGAATGGTGCGTTCAGCGACAATTTGGCGTTTGCGGATCGGGACAAGGAGCGGACGTTTATTGAGAGCATCACTTCAGGGAACTGCCATAACCAGATTGCGGCTGGGGTGGAGACTGCTTTGAGCTGCATGCTGGGGCGGATGGCGGGGCTGACTAAGCGCGAAGTTACCTGGGATGAGCTGCTTGCGCATGGTGAGACTTATGAGCTTGGGTTCGGCATGGGGCAGTTTGGCTGAATTTAGCAGCTGAGGTGAACCTGTTTTTTTCTTTGGAACTAATCGATTTAAAGCATTTATTATCATAGTCTTACAGAATTATCTGCGGTTCCAGGGCGGGGAAATCCGCGCT
>Ga0302320_10029625_pt1 | contig 10467 bp, 21 predicted proteins | sample Bog_T0_3_FD_202130 | JGI IMG/M metagenome (GOLD analysis project Ga0302320, IMG submission 202130) | Peat permafrost microbial communities from Stordalen Mire near Abisko, Sweden - Bog_T0_3 | ecosystem: Environmental > Terrestrial > Soil > Wetlands > Peat | place: Sweden: Abisko, Stordalen Mire... | reverse complement strand
CGTGACGCTGGAAATCGAGCTGATCACGCCGATCGCCATGGAAAAAGGACTGCGCTTCGCCATCCGCGAAGGCGGCCACACCGTCGGCGCCGGAACCGTCGCCGAAATTATTAAGTAGAGCTGACAGCTAACGGCCGATGCTGACAGCGAAAGCTGTGCGACGGTTGTTTCTGTGGACTCTAAGCAATTAGCTGTGAGCTGATCGTTGAGAACTGAGGGTTGAAATTACGATGCTTCATCAGAAAATTAGAATTCGCCTTAAGGCGTACGATCACAGGATTCTTGACCAGTCGGCAGCGGAAATTGTCTCGACGGCAAAACGTACGGGAGCGCAGGTGGCGGGGCCGATTCCTCTGCCCACGCTGAAGAACAAGTACTGCGTGCTGCGGTCGCCCCACACGGACAAGAAATCGCGTGAGCAGTTCGAGATTCGGACACACAAGCGGCTGGTGGACATCCTGGAACCGACCTCAGGAACCATCGAAGCATTGACCAAGCTCGATTTGCCTTCGGGCGTGGACATCGAAATCAAGGCGTTTGGTAAGGAACATACGAAGTAATGTAGTCCCTTGTCCTTTGTCCCTTGTCCCTTACAGGTGAAAACTTGGTAACGGACAAATGACAAATGACAAGTGACAAGGGACAAGTGATTAACATGGTAAACGCAATACTTGGAAAAAAACTCGGTATGACGCAGGTGTTCGCTGAAAACGGCGACGTAATTCCGGTGACGGTATTGAAGGCCGGCCCTTGCGTGGTGGTTCAGCGCAAGACGACGCAAACTGATGGTTACGATGCCGCGCAATTGGGTTTGGTGGAAGTTCCCCCCCCGCGGAATGTGACGAAGCCCCGTGAGGGACACTTCAAGAAGGCGAATGCCAATCCCGTCCGTTTCCTGCGCGAGATTCGCTTGGCAGCGAATGGCGGCGAAGTAAATGTTGGCGACAAGGTTTTGGTGGATCTTTTTGCCGTCAACGACTTTGTGGATGTGGTGGGAACCTCCAAAGGGCGAGGGTTCGCCGGTGTCCATAAACGGCATCATTTTGGTGGAGGAACCGGATCGCACGGTTCCATGTTTCATCGCGCTCCCGGCTCCATCGGCGCTTCGGCATTTCCGTCACGTGTAACCAAGGGAATGCGCGCTGCAGGACACATGGGCAACGCACAAGTGACCGCCCGCAACCTTCGCGTAGTCCAAGTGCTGACGGATGACAATACGCTCCTGGTGGAAGGGTCTGTTCCCGGTCCCCAGGGGGGATATGTTCTGGTTCACAAGGCCAAAGCACCCCATAAGTAAACAAAAGTTTTACGCAGATTGAAGTAGGCAGAAGGACGATCATGGCAACTGTTGAAGTAAAAAATCTTGAAGGGCAGACGGTTCGGGAATTTCAGATCGCTGACGAAATATTCGGAGCGAAGCCCAACCAAAGTCTGCTGTGGGAATCGGTCAAGCAGTTTCTGGCCAGCCAGCGTAGTGGCACCCACGCCACCAAAAGCCGCGGTGAAGTTAGGGGCGGCGGCAAGAAGCCGTGGAGACAAAAGGGAACTGGCCGTGCCCGCGCAGGAAGCATTCGTAGCTCCCTTTGGCGGCATGGATCCATTGCCCACGGTCCGCAACCGCGCGATTACTCCTATGACCTTCCCAAGGGAATGTTGCGGGGAGCGCTGCGGGCGGCTCTGGCGACAAAGTTTCAGGAGCACAAGCTGACGGTGGTGGATCAGTTTAATTTTGCCGAAGCCAAGACCAAGGGTTTCATCGGGGCGCTGGAAAAGTTGGGGCTCGAAAAAGGTGTATTACTTGTGGATGATGCTGCCCACCGCAACCTGACGCTTTCCTCGCGAAACGTTGAAGGTTGTGAAATGGTCCGGCGGCATGAGCTTCACCCCTACCACGTGCTGAGCCACAACGAGTTGCTGATATCTGAGGGGGCACTAGCGCGGCTCCAGGAGGCGCTGAGATGAATCGAAGCCCTTACCAAGTTTTGCAGAAGCCCATTGTTACGGAAAAGAGCCTGGCGGTGAAAGAGGCGAGCCGAACTTTGTGCTTTAAAGTGGACCCGCACGCAACCAAGACCGAGATCAAAGAAGCCGTGCAGATCATTTTCAAAGTTAAAGTTGAATCGGTGCATACATCGATTTTTCTGGGCAAGGAGCGCCGGCGGGGAAAAACAGTTGGCCACCGCCCGGAATGGAAAAAAGCATATGTCAAGCTCCGGTCAGGGGAGAAAATTCCGGAGTATTCGGAAATAGCGTAAGCGAGCTTGATGAGTTAAGCGGCATGTGCCGCGGAAGATGAAGGTTATGGGAATCAAAACTTACCGACCATATACTGAAACACGGCGGTTCGCGACTGGCCTCACCTTTGAGGAGATCACGACCTCGAAGCCGCACAAGCCGCTCCTGGAACCGAAAAACCGCATTTCAGGCCGGAACAATCAAGGTGCAGTCACGATCTGGCGCCGGGGTGGCGGACACAAGCGTCACTACCGCATCATCGATTTCAAGCGCGACAAAACGGGAATTCCCGCGCGTGTGGCCACCATTGAGTATGATCCGAACCGCTCCGCTTTTATCGCCCTATTAAACTATGCAGATGGCGAAAAGCGCTACATTCTCTATCCACAGGGCTTGAAGGTGGGGGATCATGTGGTTTCGGGTCCCGAATCCGATATCGTTACCGGCAATTCACTTCCCCTGAAGAACATCCCCGTTGGTACCATGGTTCATAACATCGAACTGCGGCCCGGCAAGGGTGGCCAGATGGTTCGTAGCGCCGGCGGCGCGGCTCAGTTGCTGGCCAAAGAAGGCGAATACGCCCAGGTACGCCTGCCCTCAGGTGAAGTACGCAAGGTGTTCATTGAATGCGTAGCCACTGTGGGGCAGCTTGGAAATCTGGATCACGAGAACGTCACCGTTGGCAAGGCCGGCCGTAATCGCTGGAAGGGCATTCGCCCCACCGTTCGCGGTGTTGCCATGAACCCAGTGGATCACCCGTTGGGTGGTGGTGAAGGTAAGACCTCCGGTGGCCGCCATCCCGTGACGCCCTGGGGCCAGCCGACGCGCGGTTACAAGACACGGAACAACAAGTCTACGGACCGTTATATTGTCAAGCGGCGCGAGAAGAAATAGAGGGAGGGCAACTTGGGAAGGTCGCTGAAAAAAGGTCCGTTTGTGGACGAGCACTTGATGAAGAAGATTGAACTGCTGAATAGGCGGTTCGAGAAGAAGGTCGTAAAGACCTGGTCACGGCGCTCTACGATTTTGCCCGAGATGATCGGACATACGGTTGCCGTACACAATGGTAAGAAGTTCATTCCCGTGTATATCACGGAAAATATGGTGGGACACAAGCTGGGTGAGTTCTCCCCAACTCGTACCTTCAAGGGTCACGGGGTAAAGGCGGCGGCGGAAAAGTCCGCGTCGTCAGCTCCCCCGCCAATGATGGGTGGAGGCAAGGCGGCAGCGCCTTCGGCCGGAGCGAAAAGCTAATTTTCGGGTCTTTGACCCCGAAGTCCAGGTGAATCGATGGAAGCAAGCGCGACTTATAAATACATGCGAATTTCCCCGCAGAAGGCTCGACTGGTGGTCGACCTGATCCGCGGCAAAAGCGTCAGCGATGCGCTGAATATTCTGGCCTTCACCAAGAAGCGTGTTACGCATGACTTGGAAAAGATTCTGCGGTCGGCAGTAGCCAATGCAGAACAGAAGGCTGAACATCTGGATGTCGATGACCTCGTGGTTTCCAGAGCTTTCGTCAACGAAGGTCCGCGTCAAAAGCGCGTTCGGCCGGCGCCAATGGGCCGCGCTTATCGCTACCAGCGGCGCACCAGCACGATTACGGTCGTGGTGGGAACGACGGAAGAGTAATTTAAAGATTGTGTGATGGCTTCGCCACCGGGGCAGGGTACAGCGCTCGCGGCGAAATGAAGGAGGCACAGGGTGGGTCAGAAAGTTCATCCTTACGGGTTCCGCCTAGGATACAACAAGACGTGGAAGTCGCGCTGGTTTGCCAAGAAAGAATACGCCGACCTTCTCCACGAAGATCTTAAGCTGAAGAAACGGCTGAAGGATCAATTGAAAGCGGCTGGAGTGGCCTCAATTGAAGTTGAGCGCCCCGGCAACAAGCTCAAGATTACGATTCATACCGCCCGGCCTGGAATCATCATCGGCCGCAAGGGCGCGGAAATTGACCGCCTCCGTCAGGAAATACAAAAGCGGACGGGACGGGAAGTGTTGCCGATCAATATCCAGGAAGTGCACCGTCCTGAACTGAATGCCCAGTTGGTTGCGGAAGCAATTTGTCTGCAGCTGGAAAAGCGCGTTGCCTTCCGGCGCGCCATGCGGAAGTCAGTGGATTCAGCCTTGCGGTTCGGCTGCAAGGGAATCAAGGTTCGCTGTGGCGGACGCTTGAACGGTGCGGAAATCGCCCGTTCGGAATGGTACCTCCAAGGCCGGCTGCCCCTGCATACGCTGCGGGCGGATATCGATTACGGTCAGGCCGAAGCACGCACCACATACGGCGTGATCGGTGTAAAGTGCTGGATTTATAACGGAGAAATTCTGGAACAAAAGCGCAGAGTGGTGGAGAAGAAGGCCGCAGAACCCGTGGCCGCTGCCCCCGTGGCGCCTGAGAAGCCCCCGGTTGTTAACCCCGGAGTGTAGTTAAGTTTCGGAAAGTAACAACTGCGAGCTGACTAACAAGAACTGAGACTGAACTTATGTTAATGCCGAGCAAAGTTAAATATCGCAAGCAACAGCGCGGGCGTATGTGCGGCAAGGCGTGGCGCGGATCTGACATCTCCTTCGGGGATTTCGGGTTGAAAGTTCTCGAAGCGGGTTGGATTTCCGACCGGCAGATTGAAGCCAGCCGTGTGGCCATCATGCGTTTCATCAAGCGCGGTGGAAAGCTCTGGATTCGGATTTTCCCCGATAAGCCGGTCACCAAGAAGCCTGCCGAAACCCGCATGGGTAAAGGCAAGGGAGCCCCTGAATTCTGGGTGGCGGTGGTGAAACCCGGACGGGTTTTGTTTGAAATCGAAGGCGTACCGGAAGTGGATGCGCGCGAAGCAATGCGCCTGGCCAGTCACAAACTGCCTCTGTCAACGAAGTTTGTAACGCGTGCCGAGTCAGTCTAACCGGTTGTGGAGTGGAGCTCATGAAGCTGGAAAAGGACAAGCGATGGAAGTGGCCCGCGGAAAAGATGCGGGAGTGGACCGATGCCGAGTTGAAAACTCGCGAACGTGAGTTTTCCGACCAACTCTTCCGGCTGAAATTCCAGATGGCGGGTGGTCAAACCGAGCACGTCACCGCCGTCCGGGAGCTGCGTAAGGGTATTGCAAAGGTAAAAACATTGAGGCGTGAGCGCGAAATTGGCGCAGCCAAAACCGAAGCAGGTGCAAGGTGACGGAAACAGCGGGCGAAAAGGCGCAGAGCGCCATTCAGGGTAAGCGTCAGGAAAAAGTCGGGGTGGTCACCAGCACGAAGATGCAGAAGACCGTGGTGATTACCGTGGAACGGCAGGGCACCCACCCTCTCTACAAGCGCGTCGTGCGGCGGTCCAAAGGCTTTATGGCCCATGATGAAAAGAACGAATGCCGCGTGGGCGATACGGTGAGGATTGAGGAAACTCGACCACTCAGCAGCCGCAAGCGCTGGCGTGTGGTTGAGATCATCGCCAAGGCCACTCTGGTGGCGCCGGTTCCGGAGGTGCAAGTATGATCGGGATGCGGACAATCCTCCAGGTTGCTGACAACTCTGGAGCACGCAGACTCTCCTGCATCCTGCCCCTGGGCGGCGATGTGGGTTTGCAGGCGGGACTTGGCGACATCATCACTGCCGCGGTAAAAGAAGCGGCGCCTGATAGTGCCATTCCCAAGGGAAAAGTTGTAAAGTGCGTCATCGTCCGAATGCGCAAGGAACAGCGGCGGCGCGATGGCAGTTACATCCGGTTTGATGAAAATGCCGCGGTGTTGATCAATGACGCAAATGAACCGGTGGGCACGCGCGTTTTCGGGCCGGTGGCACGCGAACTGCGCGAGAAGAAGTTCTTGAAGATCGTTTCTTTGGCGCCCGAAGTTCTGTAAGGGGATTTTCAATGGATATTCGTAAAAACGACATTGTGCAAGTAATCGCGGGAAGAAGCCGGGGGCCAGCCGGCACGCCGACGCGGGGACGAGTCCTCGAGTCTGAACCCGAAAAGCAACGATTGTACGTTGAGCACGTCAACATGGTGAAGCGCCATGTACGGCCCAACCCCGCCAAGCAGATTCGCGGCGGAGTCCTGGAAAAGGAAGGCCCCATTCACGTCTCCAACGTGGCGCTGGTATGCAGCGAATGCGGCCCCACCCGAATCCAGCACCGCCTGATGGCGGACGGCAAGAAAGTGCGCATCTGCGCCAAGTGCGAAAAATCTCTGGATAAGTAGAGGCCGGGAGGAACGAAGTAACATGGCACCGAGACTGAAAGAACGATATCAAAAGGAAGTCGTGCCGGCCCTGGTGAAGGAATTTAGCTACACCAACGCAAACGCCGTACCACGCCTGCGAAAGATCGTAGTGAACATGGGTCTGGGTGAAGCCATCCAGAATGCCAAATTGCTGGATTCGGCCGCCCATGAGCTTGGCCAGATCACCGGGCAAAAGCCGGTCATCACCCGGGCTCGGAAGTCGATCGCCAATTTCAAGCTGCGCAAGAACATGCCCATCGGGGCGCTCGTGACCCTGCGCGGCGATCGCATGTATGAATTTTTTGACCGCCTCACCAGCGTTGCCATGCCGCGCGTCCGGGATTTTCGCGGCGTCTCCACCCGTGCCTTCGACGGCCGTGGAAATTACACGCTGGGGCTGCGCGACCAATTGGTCTTCCCTGAAATTGACTACTCCAAAGTGGACAAGACCAAGGGTATGAATATTACAATCGTAACCGACGCCAAGACGGACGCTGAAGCACTGGCCTTATTGCGCAACCTGGGAATGCCCTTCCGAGGGGAAGCCCAACGCCGCCAGGCAGCAGCACAGACCGGCGAAAAGGCAGGGGGGTAACACATGGCTCGAACTTCCATGATGGCCAAATTGCGCAAGAAGCCGAAGTTCAAGGTTCGGCATCGGAATCGTTGCCGGATTTGCGGGCGCCCCCGCGGTTACCTCGGCAAGTTTGATATGTGCCGCCTCCATTTTCGTGAGTTGGCGCTTCGCGGGGATATCCCCGGTGTCACTAAATCAAGCTGGTAAACGAGAGCGAAAAGCTCCGCCAGCGCAAGGAACGGGAGTCTTATGTCAGCTGTAACTGATCCCATCGCCGATATGCTCACCCGAGTTCGAAACGGGATTCAAGCGCGGCACCCGCGTGTGGATATGCCCTCCTCGAAGCTTAAGGTCGAGGTTGCGCGCATCCTGAAGGAAGAAGGCTACATCAGCAACTTCAAGGTGGGCGATGAAGGCAAGAAGAAAGTACTGAAGGTTTTCCTGAAGTATGCCAGCGACGGCACCAACGCCATTGCCAGCATCGACCGGGTATCCAAGCCCGGGCGCCGCGTGTACGTTGGCTCCAATGCCGTACCCCGTGTTCTGGGCGGGTTGGGTGTGAGTATCCTCACGACCCCCCGGGGAGTGCTTACGGGCAAGGCGGCTCGCAAGGCGGGCGTGGGCGGCGAAGTGCTCTGCAGCGTTGCCTAAACGTAATTCCGGGGTTTCCCCGCGAAACCTCGCAGGAAGAAAATGGCCGGATGGATAAACACCGAGCCGACGATTTGATAGACGGAACGTGATGCTACTATGTCGAGAATAGGCCGAAAAATTATTGCTTTGCCCAAGGGAGTCACCGTGCAGACGGAAGGATCGTCGCTCGTGGTGAAGGGCCCCAAGGGAACCTTACGGATTTCGCTGCCCCACGGAATCCAGCTCGAAAAGCAGGCGGATGGTCATTTGCTCCTTAAACGTGACACGGATCAGCAGGCGGCCTTGCATGGCTTGGTGCGCAGCCTTCTGGCCAACGCGGTGCATGGCGTTGGTGAAGGTTTTCAGAAGCACCTGGACATCGTCGGCATCGGCTATCGCGCGGAATCCAAGGGTAAATCGGTGGCCTTTACGCTGGGATATTCCCATCCTATCGAGTTTGAAGTCCCTGAGGGAGTTGCCATCACGGTGGAAAAGCAGACTCACCTCATTGTGAGTGGCGCAGATAAACAACTGGTTGGACACGTGGCGGCAAAGATTCGCGCCCTGCGTCCTCCCGATCCGTACAAGAACAAGGGTGTGCGGTACACTGGCGAGCGGCTGAAGAAGAAGGTCGGCAAGGCTGCGGCGGCTGCTGGTGGAGGCAAGGCGGGTTAGTTTAAGGCTTAGGAAAGCGGAGAGTTCCTGATGTTACAGATAGTTTCAAAAGACGTGGCACGCCGCCGGGTTCATGTGCGAATCCGTACCCGCGTGAGCGGACGGGCAGAGTCGCCACGATTAAATGTATTTCGCTCGCTCAATCATATTTACGCCCAGGTGGTCGACGACTCCAGCGGGCACACCCTGATTTCCGCTTCAACGCGGGATGCGGAAGTGCGCAAGACGCTGAAGACCGGCGGGAACATCGCCGCCGCCAAAGTTGTCGGGCAGATTCTGGCCCAACGCGCAATCGCTGCGGGAATTCCCGGTGTCGTATTCGACCGGGGCGGCTATGCCTATCACGGGCGCGTTAAAGCGCTGGCCGATGCTGCTCGTGCAGCGGGGCTGAAATTTTAGTGGATACGGCGGGAGGAAGATTTGTCCAATCGGATTGACGCGAATGCGTTACAGCTTAAAGACCAGGTGATCGCCATCAACCGCGTCACCAAGGTAGTTAAAGGCGGAAAGAACATGAGTTTCGCCGCGTTGGTTGTCGTGGGTGATGGAGCCGGAATTGTTGGTTATGGCTCTGGTAAGGCCCGCGAAGTCCCCATGGCGATCCGCAAAGGGATTGAATCAGCAAAGAAATCGCTGACCAAGGTTAACATCCTGAAGGGATCGATTCCTCACACCGTTACCGGCCATTACGGGGCTGGCAGAGTACTGCTGAAGCCCGCACCTGCCGGAACGGGAGTGATCGCCGGCGGCGCTGTTCGTGCCGTGGTTGAGGCGGCAGGGATTCAAAACGTGCTCACCAAGTCCCTGGGCACCACCAATCCTTACAACGTGGTAAAAGCAACGATGGACGCTTTGCTCCGGTTGCGCGACCTGCAAGAGGTTGCCAGCACGCGCGGCAAGGGTCCGGAAGAAATTTAGCGAGGTTGGTTACTGTGTCGGAAAAGACCCTCAAAATGATTCGGATCAAGTGGGTGAGGAGTGGCATCGGTTTCACCCACCACCAAAAGACGATTGTGCGGAGCTTGGGCTTGACCAAGCTGAACCACACTGTGGTGCGCCAGGACACTCCGCAAATTCGGGGAATCGTAGCTGCTGTTCCCCATCTGCTGGAGATTGTCAATGAGCCAGTAGCCGCGGCCTGGGCCTCGATTCCGGAATACACGGTTCGGGCTGCCGTGGTGGCGGAAGCTGCTGCTCCTGAAGTGAAACCCGCAAAAACCCGCAAAAAGAAGAAGTCTGCGCCGGAAGCGAGCGAACCGGCCGAGGCAGGCAAGGAATAGGCTGAAGACATATGTCGACACATATTGGAACACTTCGACCCCCGGCTGGAGCCAACAAGCGCTCCAAACGAGTCGGGCAGGGAATGGGATCCGGGCACGGAAAGACGGCAACCCGGGGAGCCAAGGGCCAACGGTCACGCGCCGGCATGCGAATGCGTCCGGGCTTTGAGGGCGGCCAGATGCCGCTTCACCGCCGCCTTCCCAAGCGTGGCTTCACCAACATTTTCCGCAAGATTTACGCCGTTGTGAACCTGGGAGACCTTGAGAATTTCAAGGCGGAAGACAAGATCACGCCCGAGTTCCTTGTTGCCAGTGGAATGGTGAAGAAGCTGGGTGACGGCCTGAAGATTCTCGGCGACGGCGAATTGAAGGCACCGCTGCACATTACCGCGCACCTGTTTTCCAAGTCCGCCCTTGAGAAGATCGCGAAAGCTGGCGGGAAGGCCGAGGTCATTTCGTAATGCTCGAATCTCTGAAAAGCATCACCGAGATTCCCGATCTACGAAAGCGCATCCTCTTTACCTTGGGGATGCTTGCCGTATATCGGTTGGGCGCGTTTATTCCCACGCCTGGAATCAATGCCGATGTTTTTGAACAGATGTTCAGCCAGATGGGTGGTTCGTTGTTTGGACTGCTTGCCATGTTCTCCGGTGGAAGCCTACGCCGCCTTACGGTTTTCGCCTTGGGCATCATGCCGTACATCACGGCATCGATCATCCTGCAGTTGCTCACGGTTGTTTCGCCGCACTTGGAGAAGTTAAAGAAGGAAGGCGATCTTGGGCGCAAGAAGATTACCGATTACACCCGATGGCTGACCGTGGGCTTGAGCGCATTTCAAGCTTTTGGAATTGCCATCG
>Ga0302320_10029624_pt1 | contig 10467 bp, 13 predicted proteins | sample Bog_T0_3_FD_202130 | JGI IMG/M metagenome (GOLD analysis project Ga0302320, IMG submission 202130) | Peat permafrost microbial communities from Stordalen Mire near Abisko, Sweden - Bog_T0_3 | ecosystem: Environmental > Terrestrial > Soil > Wetlands > Peat | place: Sweden: Abisko, Stordalen Mire... | reverse complement strand
GGCGTTCATCGAAAAAATAAAAGAAAGAAAATTAGAGATTATAATTTTTATAATGAATTTGAGTTTATATCTGGGTTGGAACGAATATGACGAAAGCGATATTCGTTTTTTTTTTAATTTCAAGTACAAATTTTGTATCTTTTGTCATCCAAATTAACGCATTTAAAAGCTTTTTTTTTGTTTAATCAAAATTAAACCATTTTAAAAAAGCTTTTTTTTATTTATGCTTTGAAAAAAAACTTCCCATCATTTTCATAGGAAACCAACCCTCCAGATGTATTTAAATTCATTAAAATTCACCTGAAACTAAAAAATCAATGCTTTTTCCACGTGAAAAAATTAAAAAATGTTTTTTTGAATTTTTTTTTAATTTTTTTCTTAAAAAAGCACATTGCAATGGCTTCTTTTGAAAAATTAATAACTAAATTATCATTTGAATATGAAGTTTAAAACAATAATTTTTTTTAAAACTAAGAACAAAAGTTGTTTCCTTGATTGCAGAATAATTACGATCCAAAGGATTACGAAGTCAACAAAAACATGATCACGAAGAAAGTTTGTCAGATTCTTTTTACAGGAAGGAGTTCCTTTAAAGAATAAATATCGCTTTTGAAAGGATTGTGAGTAAGATAGAATGGTCCTTTTTAATCGCTTCGTAAATGCATTTTTCTTTCAATTTCAGAGACATGTAACACGCAGTTCCTCCAAGTTCCTTGCTTTGAGTTTCTTGAAAATTCAAAGGCTCGTCAAATTTTTCACACTCTCCAAAGTCATGTAAGATTTTTTTTTTGGTTGAATGTCTTGTAATATAGGATATTGGAATGTTTTATATCATAATGGGTTATCCCATTCATGTGTAATAAATATAAATTCGTCAATAAATTTTCGAAAAATTTGTTTTTTTTTCCTCGTCAAGAAAGGGTATTTTATTATTGTTTTTTTCTTGGATTATTTTCTTGAGGTCATTATCCGCCTTTTCTTCAATTATTATATTATATTCGTTAACATCGTGGTCAGTAATATCAATATTCTCAAAGTACCTCAAGGATAAAATGTCCAAAGCAAGACTATTCATGTCATTCATGATTTTCAATATCTTGTTTTCTTTGTTCGTTTTCTGTTCATCGGACAAACACTGAATTGATAGAATGGTGTTCATCAAAGTTTTCGTTGTTCATTTTCAGAAAAATAAAATTTATTTTTTATGAAAACCCCAAAACAAATTCGTTAAATAATATTTTTTCTACAATAATATGTAAGTCGCTTCAGATTTTCAAGCCTGGAAGCTTTTCGAGATTTTTATTCTTAAAATATCTAAAGCCCGAAAATAAACGCCTTTATGAAATGTCTTAAAGTCATATTCTTGACTCCCTGGAACCAATTCATTCTTTCCATTCGAATAGTTTCTTATAATCCTCAGGTTTTTTCTGAAAACAATGAAATCATTTTCTGATAAACCGAAATAAATTAAAGGACTTTTCCAATTTCAAGCTGCGTATTTGATCTATGAAGAGAACGAGCTTAGCAAGAAATATATTCAGCCAAGTAATTTTTGCTGAAGAAATCGTATTACTGCTGGATTCTCTCACACCTCAGGTTTGTTTTTAGATTGGATTGGTGAGAAAACGGTAATTATATATAAATTAATCCAGAAATTAAATGAAAATATGATGATTCTGATTTATGCCAAGGAGTCCTTCAAAAGCGATGGCATGGCATACAGATCAAAGTTGAAGTCTGCAAAACTGTTGTATCTCCTAAAAACTATACTTGGTTTCTTTTTTTTTGTTTATTTAATCATCTGTTTCATTAATATGAAAATTAGGCTTTGTTCATCAAGTCAGGGTTCACAACTGCTCCGGATATGGTAACAAACTCTCTTTTTTATTAATTTTATTATTTTTTGATGTTATCTATAAAATTCAATAGATGGTCTTATTTACAATATTTCGAACTCCTGTCTAGATCCCATCTTTATTATTGAAGAAATGTAAGGGAAAAAATGCTCGAAAACGTGGTGATAAATGCCCTATCACTAAAAAAAAATTGGCAAAACTATGGGAAAAGTCACCTTTCCCGATCCAGTGATCTATACTATTTGGTACACTGCATTCTATGCCAGCTTAATACCATTGGTATTGTGTTATTTTGGATAAGTTTGTTGTGTTCTTATTGGCTTTTGAAGTTTAGTATAGATATAGATTAGAATGTAATTATTATTTTTTTTTTAAATGTGTAAAATTTTAGTTTTTTTGTTTTTTCTTCTGTAATTAATTTAATATTAAATAGTACATGCTTCTCAGGGAAACCACTGTCAATGAATTAGGGAACGATCTAACAGAAGACATGAGTGACATATTAGAGTTTTCCTTAGTGATTTTCGCTGTAATTTCTAAGTCTTTTCAAAGATTTATATATTTTTCTTTTAAAAAAGTGTGGGAACTTCATTTTCAACTATATCTTCTCTTCAACAATGACAACAGATGGTGCGCTCAGGTGATTTTGACTTTAGTCTTTGCTTTTGCTTATAACTCCCAACTGAAAAAATCAATGAAATGACCTTCAAAATTTTTTTTTTCAACGTCGAAAATAAATATGAAGTAAAGGAATATCCTGACGTCGAAAAGGACTTCGATAATGATTATGATAAGTGCATAGTCGATTGTTTCAAAATCCAGTTTTAATTTTTTTTCTTTGAGGGTGTTCATTTTCGACTGGGTAATGTATAGGAAGGTTCTAGTGCAATAAAATGTTCTTCCTCAACCAGATTCAAAGACAAATAATTATGAAGAATCATTTCGACAAGTTTTTGATCGAGATTTTGGGATTTATTTTCGGTCACGATTAACTTGAAAAATGTATTTATATTGGCATTGTTTTGGGGTTCTTTTTCTATAATTTTTTTATCTTTAATTTGAAGACCATGATCAACATCGAGATGGTAATAAAGATTTGATGTTGGGCCAGAAAAAGGGAGGGATTGCGAACATTTTTCACAAATAACAACATCTTCGTTATCTTTTTTAATAAAATAATCCCATATTGGGGAGAATTTTCTTCTTTTTTTATCAGGATGTTTTTCTGGAAAGCTTTCTTCGTTTTTGTCGAAAAGAACGGTAGGTAAGGTGAGGTATTCATAGAAAAACAAAAAAATATTAATAACTTTAAGTTTCTTTTAAGTCAAATTATTAAATGAATATGAATAAAATTATTCAAATTTCTTTTGAATATGAATAATTTTTTTTTTTTAATTTGAATAATGATTATGGAGTTTTTTTTTATGAATATGAATACATCATTTTTCGAAAAATCCCATCCCTAAGATTCACGAACGCAAGAATAGAAACAACGACCGAACCACTACAATAATGAAAGAATGAAGGAGAGGGAAAAACGTTTAAAGACAATAATAAAAGCTCTTCGTGATACAAAAAACAAGATGAAGAAAGAACATCATTATGGTGAGAAAAATGTTTTGATTGAGGAAGAAAAAAACTGGATGTTGATAAGGACGTTCTCTAATATTATGTTAAAACTCCCCTTTAAATTCGAGTCTTGAGCTTCCACAGCTATCAAATAAATATTTTTGCTCCGTTTTTTTATAGTGTTTTATATTGTGATTGAATGTCTAAATTTTCTTGTTTTTTTAGCAATTAAAAAAGGGCTTTATTCCTTAATTCCGGGCAAAAACACAATTCTTTTTTGAGCATATTTGGTTCCATTGTGATGGTCATTCCATTGACATCAGAATCAAAAAACACAGGATATATAGGAACTCATAAATAGGGACTACTTGAGAATCAACCCTGCAATAAGTCAGACAGAGTCTGAAAGTTGAAGTAAGTCCCTATATGTGGTATTGGTTTATTATTGATATTGAAACCGGTGAGATTCTCCAGGAGGAATTTGAATAGTATGAGGCATTGTTCTGCAGGATTTGAACCTCGAGGGTAATTTAAATTAAAGAAATTCAAGAGGAGAGGAAAATTAAACAGCAAACAATTCTTTAATAGAAAATAAAGGATCAAAAAATGCTTTTCTTTTTTAATTTTTTATTTTAACTAATTAAATTCAATTTTTTTTTCGAGTTTAACTGAAATCTTAATAATTTTCTGAATAAATTCAAATTATTAATTTGATGAAGCCACACATGTTGGAATTCCGTTCACATCGACAGAAACTTGAGACCCAGAACAACAATAATATACAACTGCAACGTCTTGTTGACAAACGGAGAAAACCGCTGATGAATATTGTGAGGTAAAAGTTCCATCTAGAGTATTGGAACAGTCAATAGCAGAAGGGCTTAGTTGGCTAAATGTGTACATAAATGTTGGATCAGCACATCCTGTGGTTTGAGTGCAAGTGCCTGTTTGACAAGCGTAATTAGCAGCAACAAAGGAAGAGCCTGAATCGCACCATCCTACAGTATCTGCAATTACCGACCACCATGACACACTTGGATCCTGATCGCATTGTATGTAAGAGTTGCAATCATTTGGGTTCGGTAAAAGCTCACCGAGCCAACCACAAGAAGAGGAAAGGGTTGGAATTGGTGCTGATATCACTGTTGGTGTTGATCCTGCTGAGGCTGCTGATAATGTTGGTACACTTAAAGCAATGCTTTGGTCAGCAGCTGCACATGAAAAGGAATTCGCTGGGTTTCTTGGGTCAACGACCACACCTGCTTGGTAGCAGATGTAGTTAGATTGCTGCTGGAAAACCCCATTTTCATCACATTGATACAAAGTCGTGCTGGTGGCATCCCATGTGTTCAAAAAAGCAACACCTGTGCTGCAAATGCAGAGATTCCCGTTATCACCTAATGCGAGCCATGGCCAATCACAAAATCCTTGTCCTTCTCCTGATGTACTATCAACACTAAAATAGAGAACACCAGGACAATTCATTGATTGTGCTGGATCGGTGGTGCCATCGCATGAATAAAAGCTACTTGAACAAGCTATGCCGGCTGGATCTGGAAGGTAATTACCAGAAGCAAATGCGTTACCTAAATTATCTTGGCAGAAGCTGCTTGTACCTTGAAGGAATCGTTTTGAAGAAGCAGTCAAGCCCAGGATCAAGCAAGATAACAAAAGAAAAGAAAAGGCGTTCATCGAAAAAATAAAAGAAAGAAAATTAGAGATTATAATTTTTATAATGAATTTGAGTTTATATCTGGGTTGGAACGAATATGACGAAAGCGATATTCGTTTTTTTTTTAATTTCAAGTAAAAATTTCCTATCTTTTGTCATCAAAATTAACGCATTTAAAAAAGCTTTTTTTAAATCTTTTGTCTTCAAAATTAAGGAGCTTTTTTTTTATTTATAGTTTGAAAAAAAACTTCCCATCATTTTCATACGAAACCAACCCTCCAGATGTATTTAAATTCATTAAAATTCACCTGAAACTAAAAAATCAATGTTTTTTCCCCTTGAAAAAATTAAAAATTGGTTTTTTGAATTATTTTTGAATTTTTTTCTTAAAAAAGCACCATCTAATGGCTTCTTTTGAAAAATTAATAACTAAATTATCATTTGAATATGACCCTTTTAAACTATAATCTTATTTTAAAACTAAGAACAAAAGTTGTTTCCTGGATTACAGATCCAAAAACTTATGAAGTCAAGCAAAAAGAGCAGAGCAGATATTGGATTTTTTTTAATTTCTTTATTATATATTATTATAATTAAAAAAAATATTTATTTTATTTTTAATTTCTGATAGGAGTTCCTTTGAAAACGTCCCAGTAATACTCAAAGATTATCTTGTTGTAAGGAAATAGAACAAATTCTGCAAATGGTCGATCTAATGGAAAAAAAGCTCAAAAAATCTACTACCAATGAGCCAATTGTAAATTGCATGAAGGGCCAAAGCCAGCAAAATATTATTGAAAAGCCCAGTGTGGAAAAAGAAATAAATGAGAACAGCCAAAATGAAGAGAAAAAAACTTCTTCAAGCAAGAAAAGAGCAGCCAGCAGAGAAGTAGCAAGGAAAAAAGCAACGAATTTTTTAGGAGATTCAATATTTTCATAAAATCAAAGAACTTCAAACTGAGTGGAAAAATTTATGATGTTTTATTTTTAGAATGTGACAATTTTCTGCGAAAGCTTTCGCTGCCTTTCAATGTTCAGCCTTTCCCGTTGAATCAGATTAGAATGGATTTGAGTAGTTTTGCGTTCGCTGTGTAATTAAATGAAAAAAAAGCTGCAGTGTTCATAAACTTGCTTCAGTTCGAAGAGTTTCGCAAATCAAAAGTAAAATCAAGAAAAAAAGACTTGTTATCAAGACCTTGGTGAATTTTCATTGGACATCTATCGAATCATAAAGGATTTGGCGGAGATCTCATAAATTAAAAAAGAAAGAACATCACATGGTGAGAAAAATGTTTTGATCGAGGAAGAAGAAAAGAAACTGGATGTTGGTAAGGAGAATCAAGGGGAAAATATCTGCATAAGGAAAAAAACATGCTTAACCAATAAAATTTAAATGGTTTATTTCATATTTTTTTTTTTTCTTTAAAATTTCCAGGAACTATTTTGCAAAAGAAGTATGGTTGTTCGGAGACTGGGATGATTGGAAGAAGGCAATCCAATGGAATTGAAACTTTCAGCCTTACCTTAAATAAACTTCTTTAGAGAGAATCAGTTAGGTGGCTTCTCCAGGGAACTATTTATACAAATTCATTGTTGATGGAAAAATATCGATGTGATGATAAAGTAGAATAGTGCTAAACGGTCTTGGCGGATATAACAATAAAATGGTAGTTTAACGAAATGACAAAAAAAAAATAATGCAAATAACATTAGAAAAAAACAATTTTCATTTTAAATTTTAAATTTTTCTAAAACCAAAACAATAAACTTCATTGAAAAAAATCCTTTTGCATTTTTTCGAAACATCTTCAAAAAAATTAAATGACTGCAATTGCAAGAGGTTATTTTAAAACTTTTGAAAACCATTGTCATTGTTCTGATCTAATCCATCAAATAAAAAGTTTAAATTTTCTAAAAAAAATAAAGGATTCTCTTTTTCTTATGATGTTTGGTTTTTTTAAAAAAAATATAAACAAAAAATAATTCACACATTTAATATAAGACTTTCCAAAATATTTTGAAGTCTTTTTTTCTAAATTTTATTTAGGAACCCCACCACTGGCACCACCACAAATCTCTGTTGCACACTCAAAACAGATCAAGCATCCTTCGAGATAGCACCATCCAAAGAAGGAGCATACCAGATCGTTACCTTCCAGTGGATGAACGAGGAAACGATCATACTTCAACGCAAATGCCAAAATCTATTATCCAGCTCCATTGAAGATGATAATATTCATTCACTTCACAATGATGACATCTCCATGCAGAGCATTGTCAAAATCCCCAACTTCTTTTTTATGGCTTTTCTGGGTGAAAGAAGTTCATTCTCTCAACCTATTGGCTCTTCAACACAATTTAAATAGTCTCGAACTATTCATATGCAGTCATTATGATCAACCATGTAAGGCCAAAACTTCACCAATGCCGTGATCAATGATTGCAGTGAACAGTCAGAGCGAGCTATGGTTAATGGTTAATTGGATACAAAAAGGATAAACTGATTTTTACCATATGGTTTCGATGTTCTATGCAATGGTTCCCAATGGTAGAATATTGTCCTATGGGAGAGAAGTAGGATGCAAACAGAGATTAGAAAATTTCTATTAGTTAAGGGTTAGCTGGTGAGTCATGTAAGGTTTGCGCACACTTTTATGAGGAAAATCATTGGGTCTTGAAAAGAGAAAACTCAATCAAATGTTATGAAGAAGGCTGTACTTGAAAATACAAAAAACTGAAATGTAATTAAAGCGAAAAAATAAATTCCTTCATCATACTTTTAATTTTTCAGGAAATAACTATTTTAAAACAAAAATCTAGGTTTTGAATTTAGGATTTTTTAAGCATTTTCGTTATTTTGAATTTTGGAAAATACATGTATACTTAACACAATTTCGATAAAAAATTATTAAGAAATACAAAAAAATTAATTAAAATTATTAATGTTTAAAAAATTTTTTTCTGACATAATTCATGAAAAAATCCTAAAGTTAGGTTTTCAAAAAAAAAATTTTTCTATACATGTTGAGCCAAATTAAAAATTATAAACTCAAAAAAAAAATTCAAAAATTAAGAGATTAATAAGTTCCCAATTAAATGGTAGATATCAACCCAACCGTTGTCATCAAATGCCAAAAAGCTCTTAATGAGTATGGAGTTTATCACAAACAGACTGTTTCTGATCAGAAGTCAACTCAAGAAATTTATCTGGCTTTGATGCAAGATTTGGCAAACTATTTTTCTTTTCCTCCGAGGCAGGTTTGTTTTTTTGTTGATGAATATTCAAACCCAGCACAAATGACTCCAATAAATGCCGAAGCGAAACTGCAACCCAACAAAGTTTACTGTCTCTATTTGGGATTTAAGTATAGTTTTTAAAAATAGTTTGCTTTTTCTTATTAGGAAAGACACAGCAAAATCAAGCCAAGGGGATGGAAGATCGGAGAGAGAAATTCAAGAGATTCAAGAAGAGATGGAGAAGAATCCGCCATGGGAAAATCAAATTTAAACAATCTCCCAACTATGGAGCCAATAGAAGAAGAAAAATATTAATTACGAAAATAAATGAAATTAAATGAAATAAAAATTGAATAAAGTTTTCTTTTGATAATTTTATACCTCAAATATTTCCTCATTAAGGTGGATGCCTTTCCGTGAAAAATGATCACTTCAATATTTTTCAAATAAACACAAAAATGACTCAGTATGCAAAATAGGCGAGCTTTCTTTTCACGGGATAGCTGTCTTTTCAATATAATTTATGTTGATTCTTTCCTTTAGATCGACAATCTATGAAAATTAATACCAAAGCAGGAACTTTTTCATTGAAATAGAAGAAAAACACAGGAGAGTTTGGAAAAACACTTGTATGGCTAAATACATCCAGAGGAAATCATTCAAAAAACAGGAAATTTTAAGAAATTCAAGAGTTTTCTTAAAATGTGCGCTCCGAGTCGGTTTTTCTGAGATTTGAAACTTACCAGGATATTCAAGTGCTCAAGGCAGGCACAAATTCTAATCCCAACGCCAGTTCACAGCAACAATCGACACTAACGTTATTTACTTTTAACGGTGGTTGAATTTTTTAAGGTTCATTATTTTTTGCCTTTCAATTACAATAAAACTCCTGATTTGTAAAGTCTCAAGACTAAGCACTGAAACGGAAGAAATGGGAAAAATGAATAGGAGTGGGGGTTATAGTTTCTTCATGTCCAAGAAAAAAATAATAAAGAGAATGTTATTAATAATCGGTTGCGATTGGAAAACGAGTACTTAAAGGAAAAGGAAAAAAGAAAAAAGGTGAAAACAAGTGAAGATGAATGATATCAAAAAATGGCTAGTTGAATGAAATGATAATCAAGGAGAAGATGGAAGTTTCCATATTTTTCAATTTTTCCTGAAAATGGTTTTGAATTTAAGTTGGAAAATGTATTAGAAGCTGTGAAGTCCACTTATCTCCGCAAATGGCTAAAATGACCAGGCAAATGAAGGCCTACAAAAAGAACTCAAATCAAAAAATTGGAGATTTTAAGATTGTACAATAATTAAATGAGGAAAGTGGAATTGAGTTATGAGCAATATTGTCATAACGTTAAAAAATCAGAAATTGCCAATCAAAAGCAATTAGGAATGAAGGATTTGAAAATGCTTTGAAGAAGATTTCATAATTGAAAGATTGTATTCTGGGCTTTCTGGATCTAGAAGTAACAGTCCCGCCTTAAGTATAAAAAAATAGGTTTTACTGCATTGCATAAGCCAGGTTTTTCAACAGAAAAAAGAAAGGATTCGACGAATTTAATTACCATATCCAATAAGAAACAAGTATTCCAGAAGGAATTCAGTGACTACTTCTGATCAATCAGGCTTAATGGGTCGTTGGAATAGGTGGAATTCTCCTGATATCAATAATAATAAAGTCAAAAGATAAGCAATGTCACTCCAATCAGGAAAAATTCAAATCAATATTAATTATTCACGATCTGGTAAAAAGGATATGAAAAATCATGGCTTAATAAAAACATTACCAAAAAAAAAACCCCACTTTGTTAAAATTGACAAATAATAATAGCAGAAATCATAGAAATACGAAGAAAGGCTATCGTGAAGAAGATAATTAATTTACATAAGAAACAAGAAGATTTAAGAGCGAAAAAAAGGAAAAAAGAGCAGAAACCAAACAAAATTCAAGGAAATTGCCGAATAAGGAAAATAATTCAGAAATTTGCGAAAAATTAAACAGACTTCACTTTTAACTCAAATTTTTTTAAAAAATCGAACATTATTCAAAATTAAATAAAATTATTAAAAAATAAGAAGAAAAAATTTTTAATTTCCCTATCGTAATTAAAAACAACCAAAATTTTTTTTTTG
>Ga0302320_10029622_pt1 | contig 10467 bp, 6 predicted proteins | sample Bog_T0_3_FD_202130 | JGI IMG/M metagenome (GOLD analysis project Ga0302320, IMG submission 202130) | Peat permafrost microbial communities from Stordalen Mire near Abisko, Sweden - Bog_T0_3 | ecosystem: Environmental > Terrestrial > Soil > Wetlands > Peat | place: Sweden: Abisko, Stordalen Mire... | reverse complement strand
CTGAGCGAGCGGAGGGACAAGCCGACATTCATTGGCGAAGGCGTTCGGCTCTTCGCCACGAAGTCGTTGCCGCCGCGCCATTGACAGACGGACGGATCCTCAGCGAATCCTTGTCTTGGGGTTGGCGGGCGCCGCCACCGAAGGCGGGGGTGAAGATGGCGTCGGATTTCCGCTCTGCGCGTCGACTCGGGATTGTGACGCTGAGCCTGGGGCTAGGCTTTCTGGCCTGCCAATGCGGCTGGGCGGCCGACGCCCCACCTGCCGCCGCCGACAACGGCGACAACGCCGACATCGTCTCCCTCTTGGATCAGGAAAAGCCCGATCCGGCCGAGGCCGCCAAACGCGACGCCGCCGCCAACGCGCCGATCCCCGCCAACCTTCCCCAGGCCAAGCGCGGCGAGGCCTTTTTCCACCGCGCTCACGCGCGCGAAGAGGCGGGGCGCATCGACGACGCGATTTCGGACGTCGAGCAGGCCATCGCGCTCAGCAAGAATGAGAATTACGTGCGCGTGGTCAGCCGCTACCAGCAGTTCCTCCATCGGCTGCTGGCGCGCTTCGGCGACGACAAGCGCGCCGTCCCCCTCATGCTGACCGAAATTCGAGGTCTCGAGCGACGCACGCGCGGGCGCTTGTTCACGCTCTACAACGAGCTGGCGTACGCCTATGGCAGGGCCGGCGACTTCGCGCCCGTCGAACGGCTCGACCGAGAGGTTCACGCGCTGCTCGCGGAATCGCGCTCATGGACGGTCAACGCCGAGCCGTTCCGAGCGCAATATCAACGAAGCGTCGACGAGCTCGACGCCTATTTGGACGTCATTCGCAACCGCTATGCCGACGCCGAAGCCGTTTACGTCCGCGCCGCGCAGCTGATCGCTGTTGAGCTGGATCACTACGATCCCGCTCTGCAAGCGGAAGGCGAGAATTTTCCCACCCGCCAGGATTACCTGAGCGGCGTCGACAGTTTCCAGGTCTCCGTCGGCGCCATGAAAGTGGAGGAGGGCCGCGCGCCGGAGGGCGAAGTCGACATTCGCGAGGCTCTGCTGCGGGTGCTGAAGCGCAACGGGAAATATCACGAACAGACCGGGCGGACGGTGTCGGCGCTTGGAACGGCGATGCTGGGCGAGGGGCGATACGAGGACGCCGAACGGCTGACCCGCGCGACCCTGGACATCTACCATCACCTGGGCTTTCGCGACGACTCGCCGCGCGTCGTCGGCAATCTGCAACAGCTCGCCCAAAGCCTCGAAGGGCAGAAAAAGACCGGCGAAGCGCAGACGATCGAGGATCAAATCGATCGTCTTGTCGCAGGCTGGGACCCCGTGCCGCGCGAAGCGGTGATGAACGAAACGCCACGGCTGAAGAAACTCATCGCGACTGGCAAGGCGGCGGAAGCGGCGGAACTCGCGACGCGCAAACTGGAGCGCGAGCGGGCCCGTTCGGGCGACGACAGCCAGGCGACCGCAGTCGTGCGCGGCTATCTGGCGAGCGCGCTCGCCAAGAGCGGGCGCGGCGCCGAAGCGTTGGCGGATTTCAAGGCGGCGATCCCGATCCTCGTGGCGACGAGCCGAACGGAAGACAACGACGACAGCCTGACCGCCGGCGCGATCGACGACCGCAACCGCTTCATCATGGAGAACGATCTCGAATTGCTGGCGCGCGAACCGGCCCTTGCGGACGCCGAAACGATCGACAAGACCCTCGGTCTCGCCGACAATCTGCGCGGGCGTTCGGTGCAGCGCGCGCTCGCGCAGGCTTCGGCGCGCGCGGCGGCCAAGGATCTGGCGCTCGCTGGACTGGCGCGCTCCGAGCAGGATCTGAGCCGGCAGCTCAACGACGCCGTTCGCGATCTCGCCAATCTTCTCGCCCAGCCCTCCGATCGGCGCGACGACAAGACGGTGCAGGGCGCGCGCGCCAAAGTCGCGAAGCTGCGCGCTGACCACGCCGCCGCCCAGGCCGGTCTGACGGTCAAATTCCCTGCTTACGCCAAGTTCGTCGATCCGCCGCCGGTCGAGGGGGAAGAGATTCGCGCGCTGCTCGGCGACGACGAGGCGCTGCTGTCGTTCTATTTCGGCGAAAGCGCGAGCTTCGTCTGGGCGGTCTCAGCGAACAAGCCGTTGACGTTCCATGCCCTGTCGATCACGCGGGACGAACTCGACGCGAAAGTCGCCAAGCTGCGCGAGGCGCTGGAGCCCGAAGCGGCGACGGTGAAGGAGATTCCCGCCTTCGACGTCCCGCTCGCCTACAGCCTTTACGCAGCGTTGCTCGCCCCCGTCGAAGACGTCTGGCGGCCGGCCCACAATCTCCTGGTCGTCGCCAACGGTTCGCTCGGATTTCTGCCACTCGGCTTGCTGCCGACGGCGGCCGACCAGCCCGCTCCCGACCCGGTTACCCTGTTCGCCGAATACCGCAAGGTGCCGTGGCTCGCGCGCGAGCACGCGATCACGGCGATTCCCTCGGTGTCGACCTTGAAGGCGCTGCGATCGACGAAACCTGCCGACGCTCAGCGGCAGAAGCTGATCGGCTTCGGCGATCCCTATTTCAACGAGAAGGAAGCTGCCGACGCCGCAGAGGAGGCAAACGCCCCGCCGGCATTGGGCGACCCGGTCATCGACGAAGCCGCGGCGGAGGCGGTGACGCGCGGGCCGCCCGTCGGCTTGCGAGGCGGCCCCCCGGCGGCCGATTTCTCCGAGGCCCTCGGCAATCTGCCGCGCCTGCCGGACACCGCCGAAGAGTTGCGCTCGATCGCCGCCGCGCTTGGCGTAGACCCCGCCACGGCGCTCAAGCTCGGCAAGGACGCCAACGAGCTGGCGGTGAAGACGGCCAAATTGTCGACCTATCGGCTCGTCGCCTTCGCGACCCACGGCCTGCTGGCGGACGACATCGACGGTTTGGATCAACCGGCGCTGGCGCTGACGGCGCCCAAGGTCGCCGGCATCGATGGCAGCGGCCTCCTGACCAGCGAAGACATCCTTGCGCTGAAGATGAACGCGGATTGGGTGGTTCTCTCCGCATGCAACACCGCTGCGGGCGCCGGCGCGGGCGCGGAAGCGGCGTCTGGATTGGGCCGCGCGTTCTTCTACGCCGGCTCCCGCGCGCTCGTCGTCACCAACTGGTCGGTGCAATCGACCTCGGCGCGCGAACTCGTCGCCGACATCTTCCGCCGCCAGGCGGGCGATCCGAAACTCAGCCGCGCCGAGGCGTTGCGCCAGGCGATGATGGGCCTCCTCGACGGCCCCGGATTCGTCGATGATTTCGGCGCGACCGTGTTCAGCTATGCCCACCCGCTCTTCTGGGCGCCCTTCACCCTGATTGGCGACGGCCGCGGAAATTGACGCTTTGAGCTGGGAGCGGGCAGCGATTGATGGGAGCGGAATTCAGCGACCGAGGCCCGTGAGTCGTCTGAGCGGGCGCAGCCGGTCCGGTTCCCTCGCTGACTGATTCCTCTGACGCGGGTAGGACGGGCAACGGCTGATCAGCCCGTCGTCCGCACGTCCGCTTCGGAGGCGCAACGACGGCCAGCCGAACGGCAAAGTTGGCGCATTGCTGGCGCCAAATGAGGGTCAGCCACGGCGCCGGCTTGGCGCGGCTGTGGCGGCGCAGGCCAATGGCCTTCGTCAACGGGCTGCCGGGACGCCGGCCTCCGCGCCCGCGTCGGGCGGCCTGCCGGCAATGCGAGATTGGCTGTGGCTAGGGCATGACGCGATTTGACGGAATCACCAGCAATGTCATTCCCGCGAAAGCGGGAATGACATTGCCGAGAGCGCTGTCGGTTCCGTCGTAAGACAACACGCTCTGACATCCAAGCCTGCGGCGACCGGCGCGAGCCGGTCGCACGCGAGTCGATCAAAAATAGTTGGTCGGCTGAACGCCGAAGACGCTGTTGACCGCGACGAACGGGAATTCCGCAATCCTGCCGGCGGCGTAAACGGGCGCGCCAATCAACACGCGCGGATCGTTCGCGCTTGGCGGAAACACGGCTTCGACCAAGCGGAACGGGAGGCTGACGATCATCCCGGCGATCGCGACCGGCGCCGTAATGATGGCGGCGGGGCCGTGGAAAGCGTCGGGAGCGACGGCGACCGGCTCGCGATAGGCGCGTTTTCTGACGATCACATCGTTGGCGCCGGCTGGAGGATGGGTCCGGCGGACGATCCGATGGTGGACGTAGGTGTTCTGAACGTCCGCAGCCGCCGGCAGGCTATATGTCCCGGCAAGCAGCGCCACGCCTGCAACGGCGTACGCAAGTCTCGATCTCTGCATGCCCGTAAGCTCCATTCGTGTCCCGATGATCGGGTCGCGTATCGGACTCCTAAAGTAAGGCGATTGCTTGTCCTCACATCGCTCGTTTCCGGTCTCCCCGGCCACGGACCCGCCTCGATCTCGGGGCCCGCGCATTCGGCGGCCGCCTCGACCGGCGCGCCTGACCTAAAATCTCGCCGCCCGGCTGGCCGAGTTTTGCGCCGCGATGAGACGAGTTCGTCGCGAAAGACCGAATTGACGTCTTGCCGGACCCTGCACCCCCCACATTCCGTCGACTCCGTAGCGGCTTGGCCCCGAAATGGAGAGCAACGACCGGAATCCACGCGCAGCCGCCAGGACGGCCCGTCGCCTGAACGGCGAGTTTGGGCGAACAGCGGACCGCGGGTTGTCGAGATTGTTCGTCCCCCTCCCGCCGCCAAGCGACGTTCGAGGTCGTTCGCGCCCGTCGCGTTTGCTGGAATCCCGCTTTGAATAAAAAAATATTTCCGATAATCAGAATATGCGCTATTCTCTTTGGACGGATCGGTTCTGGGCGGGACAATGACAGCTTCCGCTCGCTCGCCTTCCGCCGCCGGCCCACGCGGGGCGCCGACCGCGCCCTTGGCGCGTCACAAGCGTTTGATCGCGTTGGTAATTCAGCCGCAGCGTCAAGCGCCGGGCTTGACGTTGCTTGACAAAACTTGACGAAACTCGACGCGCGCCTTGACGCCGTCAATCACCCCGGCCGGAAATCCTCGACGAAGCGCGTCAGCGCGGCGAGCGCCAGCGCGCAATCGTCCTGGCTGATCGACTCGGCTGGGTTGTGGCTGACGCCGTCCTTGCAGCGCACGAACAGCATCCCGGCCGGCCAGCGCTGGCCCATCACCATCGTGTCGTGGCCGGCGCCGGAGGGCAGCAGGCGCGGACCGACGCCGACCGCCGCGACCGCCGACTCGAGCCCGGCGACGATCCTGGGGTGGCAGATATAGGCGGGGGCCTCGTGGGTCGGCGTCAGCTCGAGCCTGACGCCGCGGCGCGCGGCGATCGCCGAAAGCGAAGCGGCGATGTCGGCCACTGCGCGGCGGCGGCGCTCGTCGAGCGGCGCGCGCAGGTCGATCGAAAAGCGCGCGCGACCAGGAACGACATTGACCGCGCCCGGCTCGACGTCGAGGCGGCCGACAGTGGCGACGAGCTCCGGCTCGTGGCGCGCGCGCGCCTCGATCGCCAGGATCATTTCGGCCGCGGCGGCGAGCGCGTCGCGCCTGAGCTCCATCGGCGAGGCGCCGGCGTGGCCCGCCGTCCCGGTCACGACCGCGCTGAGCCGCGTCGCGCCATTGATCGCCGTCACCACGCCGAGCGGCCGACCCTCGGCCTCCAGCACCGGCCCCTGCTCGATGTGCAGCTCGACGAACGCGACGACGCCTTCGGCGCGCGCGGCGGCGAGATGGTCGGGGTCGCCGCCGAAGGCGATCAGCGCTTCGCGCATCGAAACGCCGCTGGCGTCCCTCTGCTCCAGCGCCTCCGGCTCGTTGACGCCGGCGAGGCCGCGCGAGCCGGTCAGCGTGTAGGGGAAGCGCACGCCCTCCTCGTCGCCGAAGGCGACGATCTCGACCGCGACCGGCAGGCGCCGTCCCGCCGCAGCGAGCCCCTCGACAACGCTGAGCGCGGCCAGCGCGCCGAGCGCGCCGTCGTAGCGGCCGGCGTCGCGCACGGTGTCGATATGCGAGCCGATCATCAGCGCCGGCGCGCCGGGCGCCGCGCCCTCGTAGCGCGCGCGCACGTTGCCGACCGGATCGACATAGGCGTCGAGGCCGCTTTCGTTGGCCCAGGCGATGAACTGCGCGGCGGCGCGCCGGTGCGCTTGCGACAGGCAAAGCCGCGTCAGTCGCGGCGGATCGTCGGTGAAGGCGGCGAGCGCGTCGAGCCGCGCCATCAGGCGGCGCGCCGGGCTGTCGATCCTCGCGTCCATCGCGGGGCCCTTCAATTGCCGGCGACGGACGCGCCGGCGAGCCAGCGGGCGAGCACGCGGCGTTCGGCGTCGGTCATCTCGGTCAGATTGTTGGGCGGCATCGCGTGGGTCAGCACCGCCTGCATGCGAATCGCCGGGGCCAGGGCAGCGATGCGTTCGGGCGTGTCGAGCAGGATTCCCTTGGGCGCAATGCCGATCCCTTCCCACGCCGGCTCCGGCGCGTGGCAGACCACGCAGCGCGTCCCGATCACGTCGACCACCGCTTTGGGCGCGCGCGGCAGATCGAGCCCCGCCGCCAGCGTCGGCTCGGGCGCCGGCGCGAGGCCGAGTTCCTGCCGCATGCCGGGCGACGACGCCATCGCGATCCAGAACGCCGCCCAGATCGCGACCGCGGCGACCAGCCAGGCCCACCACGGCGCCTTGGCGGTCTCCTCGTCGGCGTGCCAGCGATTGTAGAAATAGCGGATCAGCGCCCCGGCGACGACGACGCAGGTGACGATCGCCGGAATCGCGGCGCGGTTGGCGAAGGTCACCGGATAATGGTTCGACAGCATCATGAACAGGACGGGCAGCGTGATGTAGTTGTTGTGGGTCGAACGCTGCTTGGAGGTCTTCGCCCAACGCGGGTCGGGCGCGCGCCCGGCGATCAGCGCCGCGACCGACTTGCGCTGGTTGGGCATGATGACGAGAAAGACGTTGGCGGCCATCATCGTCGCCATCAGCGCGCCGGTGTGGATCAGCGCGCCGCGGCCTGAAAAGAACAGCGTGTAGACGAAGCTCGTCAGGACGACATAGCCGAAGCCGACCACGGCGAGCAGTCCATCATGCTTGGAGAGCGGCGACTTGCACAGCAGGTCGTAGACGATCCAGCCGAGCGCCAGAGACGCGACGCCGATCGCCGCCGCCTGCAGGGGCGTGAGCGCCATCACCGCGGGATCGACGAGGAAGACGCTCGAGCGGCCGTAATAGATCCAGCACAGCAGGCAGAAGCCGGAGATCCAGGTCCAATAGGCCTGCCACTTGTGCCAGACGAGGCGATCGGGCAGCTCGGCCGGGGCGAGCGTATATTTGCTCATCTCGTAGAAGCCGCCGCCGTGCACCTGCCAGGAAACGCCGGCGACGCCCGGCTTCATCGCCGGCGCCCTGCGCAGCGCGGCGTCGAGATGCATGAAGAAGAACGAGGCGCCGATCCAGGCGATGGCTGCGACCACATGCAGCCAGCGCAGCAGAATCGAACCCCATTCCCAGATATAGGGACCCCAAGCCGCCATCGTTTCTTCGCCCCTCGCCCCTTACGCGCCAAGCGCTCGATCGACCATAGCGGCCGCCTCCGCGCTTGCCCAGCCGCCATCTCGCCGATCGGCCGGCGCCGGACGGAGCGGCAGGGCTGCGACGCCGCGCGCTGTCCAAAATTCGCGTACGCCTGTGATAAAAGAGGCGTGGAGGAAATCGTTCGACCGCCTGGAGGTTCGCCATGACATTGCCGTTCCATCGCGCTGCGCTGATCGTCGGGGCCGGGCACGGCCTCAGCGCTGCGGTCGCGCGCCGGCTGGCGCGCGAGGGACTGCTGGTGGCGCTGGCGGCCCGCAACGTCGACAAGATCGCCGACGTCGCCGAGCAGATCGGCGCGGCGACCTACGCCTGCGACGCGACCGATCCGGCGTCGGTCAGACGGTTGTTCGCCGAGGTGGACGCGCGCATCGGCATTCCCGATCTGGTCGTCTACAACGCCGGCTTTCGCGCCCGCGGCGCATTCGTCGATCTCGACCCCGAAACGGCGCGCGAGGCGCTGATCGTCAACGCCTTCGGCGCCTTCCTGGTGGCGCAGGAAGCGGCGCGGCGGATGGTCGAGAGAGGCGACGGCGCGATCTTCTTCACTGGCGCCTCGGCCAGCGTCAAAGGCTACGCGCAGTCGTCGCCGTTCGCGATGGGCAAGTTCGCGCTGCGCGGTCTCGCCCAGAGTCTGGCGCGCGAACTCGCCCCGCACGGCGTCCATGTCGCACATTTCGTCATCGACGGCGCCATCCGCGGCCCCGGTCGCGCCGACGACCCGGAACGTCCGGATTCGCTGCTCGACCCGGAGGCGATCGCCGAGACCTATCTCCACGCCCTGCGCCAGCCGCGCAGCGCCTGGACCTGGGAATTCGAGCTCAGGCCGTGGGTGGAAGCGTTCTGACGGCGCAGGCGCCTGGGTTCGCGCATGTTGCTTTTCGATTGCGTCACTCTTAGCCGTCATGCGAGCGATAGCGAAGCAATCCAGGCTAAGCGCCGCCGCAATCCCTAAGTCTGGATTGCTTCGCTTTGCTCGCAATGACGTATCGATTTCGACGCATCACGTTCTAGTTGTTCGCGGCGATCTCGGCGGTGAGCTTGCGGATCATCGCGTCGCCGAAATTGCCGAAATCGTCGATCGGCAGCACGAAGGCGCCGGGCCCGCCGACAACATTGTCGCGGTAGTATTTCGCCAGGCCGCCGGGCGGATTGGTGTGCAGGGCGAGATAGCCGCCCTCGGCCGCGGCGCGGCGATTGAAGATCGCCAGGCCGTTGACGACGGCGCCGGCCGCGATCGCGGCGTCGCGCGCCTCGCCGACCGGCCGGCCCTGGTTGCTCGTCCCGTCGCCGGAGACGTCGATCACCTTGCGGTCGGTCTGGAGGCTGGCCTCGCCGAACAGGCCCATGGCGAAGTCGAGCGCCGAGCCGATCGCGGTGCGGCCGAGGAACGAGCGCGGCGAGGAGGTCAGCGACGCGGCGAATTTCTGCGCGTCGGCGGGGTTGCGCACCACCGTCCAGTCGACGACGATCGTCTGCTCGCCCTCGCCCGCCCATTCGACATAGGCGAGCGCGATCGCGCCGTGCGGTCCCGAACGGATCGCCTCCATCAGCTTGTCGCTGACGATCGCCGCTGCATAGCCGCGGCGCTGAAGGTCGAATTCCTCGTCGTTGATGCTACGCGACACATCGGCGGCGAGCACGACCGCCGCGTCGACCGCATCGTCGGCCATCGCCGGCGGCGCCGCGCCAAATCCAAAAACGACCAGAGCCAGTAACGCCGCGCAGCGAAACATCGCCCGCTCCCGCCCACAGGCCCCCCGTCGGCGAGCCAAGCGACGCGCCGCGGCGCGGTCAAGCCAAGTTTGCGTGAGGGGGCGGCGCGCCGCTCAGACGTCGAACGTGACCCCCTGCGCCAGCGGCAAGCTGCGGCCGTAGTTCACCGCGCTGGTCTGGCGGCGCATATAGGCCTTCCATGCGTCGGAGCCGCTTTCGCGACCGCCGCCGGTCTCCTTCTCGCCGCCGAACGCGCCGCCGATCTCGGCGCCCGAGGTGCCCATGTTGACGTTGGCGATGCCACAGTCGGATCCGACCTCGGAGAGGAAGCGCTCGACCTCGCGGATGTCGGTGGCGAAGATCGACGAAGACAGGCCCTGCGGCACGCCGTTGTGCAACGCGATAGCCTCGTCGAAATCGCGATACTTCAGCACATAGAGGATCGGCGCGAAGGTCTCCTCGATCACCGGGCCGACTTGCGCCGGCATCTCGACCAGCGCCGGGCGGGCGTAGAACGCGTCGGCGCCGTTGACCTCGACGCGCTCGCCGCCGTGGACGGTCCCGCCCGCCGCCTTGGCCTCGGCAAGCGCCTTCTGCATCGCCGCGAACGCGCCGCCGTCGATCAGCGGGCCGACCAGCGCCGAGGAAGCGGTCGGGTCGCCGACGGAAATGTCGCGATAGACCTTGGCGAGCTTGGAAACCAACGCGTCGTAGACGCTTTCATGGACAATGAGGCGGCGCATCGAGGTGCAGCGCTGGCCGGCGGTGCCCATCGCGCCGAAGGCGACGGCGCGCAGCGTCAGATCGAGGTCGGCCGACGGCGTGACGATCGAGGCGTTGTTGCCGCCGAGCTCGAGGATGCCGCGCGCGAAGCGGCGCGCCAGCCGCTCGCCGACGATGCGGCCCATGCGGGTCGAGCCGGTGGCCGAGATGACCGGCACGCGCTCGTCGTCGACCAGCGCCTCGCCGACCGTGCGGCCGCAGATCAGCGTTTCCAGCAAGCCGTCTGGCGCGTCGGGGCCGAATTTGGCGGCGGCGCGATGGTAAAGCGCCTCGACCGCCAGCGCGCACAGCGGCGCCTTCTCCGACGGCTTCCACACGACCGAATCGCCGCACACCAACGCCAGCGCCGCGTTCCACGACCACACCGCAACCGGGAAGTTGAACGCCGAAATCACGCCGACGACGCCCGCCGGCCGCCACGCCTCGACGAG